>OGEP01000392.1_pt1 | contig 67745 bp, 57 predicted proteins | sample 1570721 | NCBI WGS metagenome assembly OGEP01 (sample SAMEA2582131, study PRJEB24529) | metagenome | biome: Human gut stool | place: China | collected 2011 | reverse complement strand
TGTAGCTTCCCAAACGCCCTCCAAATATCACATTCCTCTCCTTCTTTGCAAGCTCCTGATACTGCTCAAACAGCCGATTGTTCTGCTCATCATTTACCGGATAATACGGTTCCATTCCCACTTTCCATTCCAGCGAATACTCTCTTGAAATAACCGTTTTTTCCTGCATTCCAAATTCAAAATGCTTGTGCTCGATAATACGCGTATACGGAACCTCTCTTTCCGTATAATTCACAACTGCATTTCCCTGATAGTTGTCCGTATTCAATACTTCTGTCTCAAATCTTACCGAACGATACTGAAGCGCCCCCAACTGATAGGAAAAATACTCATCAATCATGCCTGTGAACACAGTCTTTTCTGCAATGTCCGGATTTTCCTTGATAAAGGAAAAATAGTCCGTATCGGTCTTCACCGGGATCCCATCCAGCATCTTTTCCACGATTCTTGTGTATCCGCCAATGGGAATTCCCTGAAAACGGTCATTAAAATAATTGTTGTCATAGGTAAAACGCACCGGCAAACGGCGAATAATAAATGCCGGAAGTTCCTTACACTCTCTTCCCCACTGTTTTTCGGTGTACCCCTTTACCAGTTTTTCAAACACATCTTTTCCGACAAGAGACAGTCCCTGCTCTTCTAGATTCTTTGGCTCTGTAATTCCCGTCTCAGCCACCTGCTGCGCAATCTTTTCTTTCGCCTCCTGTGGCGTTTTGATCCCCCACATTTTGCTGAATGTATTCATATTAAACGGCAAATTATAAAGTTCATCTTTGTAAACAGCAATCGGCGAATTGATATAATGATTAAATTCTGCAAACTGATTGATATAATCCCACACCTCTTTATTGGACGTGTGGAAAATATGTGCTCCATACTTGTGCACCTGAATTCCTTCTATTTCTTCACAATAAATATTTCCGGCAATGTGATTTCGTTTTTCAATCACAAGGCATTTTTTTCCACTTTTCTTTGCTTCATGTGCGAAAACTGCACCAAAAAGTCCTGCTCCCACAATCAAATAATCGTATTTCATATTTTTTCTCCATTATTTTGTCTTATCTCTCCCCATTTTAGACAATTCAGCTTAGAATCGCAATATTTTTCTCCATTGATTTTCCCTTTTTATTGCACTAAAATAGTATTTAGAAAATTAGGAGGTGTTATTTTATGGGTGCAAAACAACAAGCTTACAAAAAACTTGCAGATACCATGATCAAAAATTTTTCCAAAAGAAATATCGAGGCTTTCTATTGTGATGATCGAAATCAAGCAGTTTCATTGGCAATGGAAATGATGAAAGATGGCAATACCGTCGGTTTTGGCGGTTCTGAGACATTGAACGAAATCGGAATTTTAGATACAATCAAGAATTCTTCTTTGACTTTAATTGACCGGAATACTGCAAAGACTCCGGAAGAGAAAAAAGAGATGTATTTTAAAAATGCGATGGCAGATTATTTTTTGATGAGTTCCAACGCCGTTACGATTGACGGAGAGTTAATCAATATCGACGGTAACGGTAACCGCGTTGCCTGTCTCATTCACGGTCCGGAGCACGTCATCCTCATTGTCGGGATGAACAAAGTAGTCACAGATGTAGAATCCGGAGTTGCCCGCGTCAGAAACATCGCTTCCCCTGCAAATGCCGCTCGTCTCGGAACAAGAACTCCTTGTGGCGCAGTCGGACATTGTGGCAACTGCAATTCTCCTGACTGTATGTGCTGTCAGGTTGTCATTACAAGACACTCCAGACACACCGGAAGAATCAAAGTTATCTTAGTTGGCGAAGAATTAGGTTATTAAGAATTTCTTAAAGGGGACGTAGTAAAATTGAATTTTACTACGTCCCCTTTTGAATGTTTTAACAATATTTTTGAATGATTTCCTGCATTTTATCAAACTGCTGTTCCATCTCGTCCACCAGTTTGAACTGTGTGCGGGCGCGAACCAGATTGTGTTCCGGATACGCTGTTTTAAAGTAAGTGTCTCCCTGAAGATAATCTGTCAGGAAACGGATTCCACACTCTAATGTCATCAGTCTTGCCCCCCAAGGCAAGCTTTCTTTTTCTTCCTGTGTCAACACATCACCAGTACCTTCCAAATAGCCTTTTACATATGTGTCATACAGAGAAATATCAAAGTGAACCAAATCCAGATCCTTCTCATCTTCCGCCGCTGTGGCAGCGCCAAAGCGAATCGAATCTCCGAAGTCATTTGCTGCAAGACCAGGCATAATTGTATCTAAATCAATAATACAAAGTCCTTTTCCAGTCTTGGCATCAAATAAAATATTATTTAATTTTGTATCATTATGTGTAACACGCAACGGAAGTGTTCCCTCTTCCTGCTGTTTTACAAGCACTCCACAGTCCTCTTTTCTATTTAATGCAAACTCAATTTCTTTCTTGCAGGAAGCTGCTCTGTTCTTAATATCACGCTTTAACGACATCTGGAATGCCTCAAATCGTTTTACCGTATTGTGGAAATCCGGGATTGTCTCATTCAACTCAGATGCCGGATAATTGCCAAGCTGTTTTAAGAAATGTCCGAAACTGTTTCCTGACTGATAGAACTGTTCCGGTTTCTCCACAGACTGGAAACATACCGAATCATGGATGAAGTGATAGCTTCTCCAAGGTTGTCCCTCGTTATCCTCAAAATATGTACATCCATTCTTTGTTTTAATCGCAGCAAGTGTCTCCCTATCCGGATCACCGCCTTCTTCTCGAATCACATTTCTCAAATACTCAGTCACACGGAAAATATTTTCCATAACTCCGGCAGGATCTTTGAATACATTGTTATTTACTCTCTGCAAAATATAACACAACTCATCTTCTCCATCTACCGGCATATATACTGCATATGTCTCATTGATATGTCCTTCACCAAATGGCTTTACATAGCTGCACTGTGTTCCAAAACCAAACGCATACAATGCATCTTCAAGATTTCTGTTCTTGCCTACTCCATCTATCTTTCTTCTAGTCGAAAATACAACTTCGCCCTCTTCTACTTTTCTCTTTGACTCAATTGTACAGTTCGCCTTTACCACACTTCCAAGACCGATATGTGCGCCGCATCCCACAAAAGAATCATGGTCCACTACAGCTCCACTGTTTACCAAAACACCATGCTCAATCACAGTATTTGTATTCACTACCGCATTCTGCATAATAAAACTTCCCTCGCCAATCTTTGCACTCGGGCTTACTACTGCAGACGGATGAATAATTGCCGGAACATTGTATCCAGCCTCCATCAATTGTTCTGTCCAATACAGACGCATTCCATTATCCCCAAGACCTGCCACTGCAGTGTCATACTTTTCCAGAAATGCTTTGTAATCACAGCATTTCCCTATAATATCTGTTCCTATAACAGCATCATCTAAAAAGACAACCTCTTCATATCCAAGTATTTTTGCCGTCTCCTGAATCATATGACCAAATCCGCCAGCACCTAAAATCAATAAATTCTTCATCGTAATCTTCTATGAGCAAATCCGCTCATGCTTCCCCTTTCACTATAATTTTTCTTCATTATAACATTTGTATCTGCTTCTGTCTCCCTTTTCATAAAATAATATTGGGTTTAGTTTTATTCATTTCATACCACTTATTGAGCGTATTGTAAACATACAACTTTTACGCTCAAAACATTCCTTAAAATTTTCAAACTCTTCGCCTTTTTCCCATCACCACCGCAAACACCACACCCACAGCCGTACTGATCGTTGTCGCCACAATCCCAGCACCTACAATCCCAGCAGGGTTCACACTTCCATATTGGCTGCGATATGCGATAATATTAATCGGTATCAACTGTAATGAGGAAATATTCAGGATTAAAAATGTACACATATCCCGGCTTGCAATTGTCTTATCCCGATTCGGGTTGATTTCCTGAAGACTCTTCATCGCCATTAATCCTGCCGGTGTCGCTGCCCAGCCAAGTCCCAGAAAATTAGCAATCATATTTGTTGTAATATGTTCATTCGCTTTATGCCCTCTTGGAATATCAGGGAACAAAATCCGCACAATCGGCTGGATTTTTCTCGATGCTGCCTTAATGATTCCTGCCTTTGTTGCTATTTCCATCAAACCGACCCAAAAAGACATCACTCCCATCATCGTAATACAAAGCGTCACTGCCTCCTTAGAAGAATCCAATGCCGCATTCGTAATTTCCGGCATCTTTCCGTTAAATGCTCCAAACAAAATTCCAATTACAATCATACCTGCCCAAAGGTAATTTAGCATCATTTCACCACATTTATTTTTTATAAAATATATGCAGGAGGTTTTCAACTTATGTTCCTGTTCACACCACGCCATTCGCAGTAAATGAATCCTCATGTAAACATGAACTCATTTGCTATTGACTGATGTGTGAGCTGTAACCAAATTATCAATCCGGTTCAGTATATTCTTTCTCTTCTCATCAAATAGCAGATTCTTGTTATATTGATAATAACGCTTGCACTCATAATTTTGCAAAAACTGTACGCTGTAAAAATTAGTGTTGAGCTCTGTCACAAACACGGTCATCTCCTGACTATTACCAAATGCAATCTCCATAAAATCAAATCCATACTCCAACATTTGTCCTGCCGCATCCAGTTCTTTTTGATACGCCTCATTTTCTTTGGCAAATTCCTTTTTCACAAGTTCAAATGCCGCTTCATGTTCCGGATTTCCTGCTTCTTTTAGTAACTTTTCATATTGCTCCAATTTCTCAATTGTCTGCTTCAACGCATACCCTTCTTCACGATTTAGTATTTTTGCTTTTTTCTTTGAATTCAATGTCTGCTCCATCTCCTCGCAAATCTGTTTCAGAGATAGTGACCCACTTTTATAGTCCTTCAGTTTTTCAAACAGAACCGTAATGCTCGCTTCTTTCTTGTATGTCTGTCGAAATGTCTCTACCGTCTTTGCAAGTACAAGACTTACAACACTTAACTTTTCATCAAACGATGCATGTCCGACTTTTTTCACAAGAATCGGATCGATTTTTCCCTGCATCACCTGTTCAATCTGGTAATCTGCCTGATATTTATAATAAAGCTCCAAATAATTTGCAAAATCTTTTGCTATCTTCGGATACTGAATATACTGCACTACAACCTCCCGGTCTACTGTGATTTCGAGTTTTTCATATACCTGAATCAGACGTGACAAATCCTCCCATCCTCGCGGAGTTGCAAACAACATTCCATCCACAGTTGTCTCCATCTGATAGAAATATGCTACCCTCGTTGTCAGATAAGAAATCACCGCCGGATGAATATCCTGCACATACGCATATTCTTTCCAAACCGAAAAATCCGGCTCCACCTCAATTTTCTTCACACGATCCATAGTCACCACGTCAAACTCACGCACTGATTTGTTATATTCCGGTGGGTTTCCCGCAGCCACAATAATCCACCCTTCCGGAATAGCATGATTTCCAAATGTTTTATATTGAAGGAACTGAAGCATCGCCGGAGCCAATGTCTCCGAAACACAGTTGATCTCGTCGATAAACAAAATTCCTTCTTTGAGGCCACTTTCTTCAATTTTATTGTACACCGATGCAACAATTTCGCTCATTGTATATTCCGTCACTGAATATTCATTTCCATCATATATGTGCGTTGAGATAAACGGAAGCCCGATAGCGCTCTGTCTCGTATGGTGCGTAATTGTATATGCGACAAGACCAATTTCACACTCTTTAGAAATCTGCTCCATGATCTGCGTTTTTCCAATTCCCGGCGCCCCAATCAGAAAAATCGGCCGCTGTCTCTGCGATGGAATCTCATAATTTCCTTCTTCATCCTTCAACAAATATGCCTCTATTGCATGTTTTATTTCCTGTTTTGCTCTCTTTATATTCATTCTATTCTTTTTTCCTCCAACTCTTCCGGTTCTATAATCAGTTTTATCGCCCAAACCGGCACATCTACATCCCGATAATCTTCTTTTAGAAATACAAATGCAACCTCATAGTTTGGACGCTTTGCCGGAAATGTTCCATACCCATCCGTAAAATAAATTAACCCTTTTAATCTGTGAAATGCTTTCGCCTTTAGCAATTGGTTGACATATCCAAACACCGGACGAAAATCCGTCCCTCCAAATCCTTTTACCTCAAAATGCTCCATATATTCATCCAACTCCTGCCGATTTGTAATCACTACATCCGACTGCACTTTATCATCGCACTGAATGACATGCACATTTATTTTTCGAAAGAAACTTTCTGATTTACCCAAAATACTGAACGTTTCCTCCAGAAATTTTTTTATTAACTCTTCTTTACAAGACATCGATGTGTCAATCGCAATGACAAAATCTTCAATTTTGCGCAATTCTTTTGTTTCCTGTGGCTCAATCAACGGCATATTCCCGTACATTTCCATTCCGTAATTATAAAAAATATAATCAAAGCTATCCTGATCCACCTGCATTTCCTCTTTTAAAATCGCAAACTTTTCCAAAAACTTTCGATAGTCATATCGGTTACGATTTTCAATCTGTACTTGATTTAAAATATTTTCCGCATTCTCAGAAGCCTCCTTTGAAAATGTCTCCATCTCCGTCTGCAATTTCTCATTTTGCTCTTTCCACTTTTTCTCCCGCTCAATGCATTTTTCAGGGGACACATTCTCGTTCCACAAAACATGATCATCCACAAAAAATTCTTCCTGCATTTTTCCAAACTGCTCTTCTTCTAAATGCATCCCCAGCAATTCCCAGTACACCCCTTTTGGCGTCAACACTTCCATCTTTTCTCTCAATTTTTGGTAAACTCCCTTTCGATATGGAGGCACATATTTGCGGACACTGTGCTCATTGAGTTCATCTATGATTGACTCCACAACAATATCACAAGCCAGATTCCAATACTGTTCCTCCGCATGGTCCGGCTGTTTCAAATGCCCGAAAAGACAGTGAAAAATCATATGAAGATACGCACGGTTTACTTGCACCGGCGTCTTCTGGTACAGCCCAATCAGATAGTCTGGATAAAAATAAACCGTAAATCCATCCGTCCCCATACCGGAAATCTTCGTGTCCGGCAGAAATTCAAATCCGCTTAAAATCACATCAAAAAAGCGCATGGACAAATATAGCTCATTCCTTGCATTTTTCAAAATATCTATGCAAATCTCGATTTTCTCGAGTTCTTTTTGTTGTTGTTTTTGAATTGGATTCATAACTCAAACGTCTTCCTTTTTACTTGAAATCTTTGATGTTTTAACTCCATCAAATAGCTTGTCAGTTCCACTCTGCTTTTTTTATTAACCTGCTCGATTAAATACTCCAGCGTCTTTTGCTCTGAAATACAATGCTCTGCCAAAAATTTACATTCTTTCTCCCGCATCTTTTCCGCTGCCCATTTTATGCATGTTTCAATGTGATCCTTCAAAAAGCTCATATATTTTTTCTTTGCCTTCTCACTTAACTGATACGGATATAAAAGCCTTCCGAACACGAGCCGAAATAACGTATCTTCATATTCCCTTCCTTTTGCCCATTCAAACCGCTCATCGTACAGATGAAACTGAAGTTCTTGCCGAACAAAACAATTCCGGTACATCATACCACTTCCATGCGTGTGTGTCTCCAAAATCCTCGCAGGCGTATTTTCGACCGCCTCCTCAAAAAACTCTGGGAATATCAGTTTCGCTTCCCCCTGTTTACTGTGATAAAAAATTGTCTGCTCCTCTGGCAATTCCATCAAAAGCTCACGCAGACAAGATTTTTCATTCTCCACAAAAGTCACATCAATCTCCCTCACCTTGTGACACCCCGTAAATGCTCCCGCACCGATATCTTTCAACGTATTGTAAAATTGTATTCTCCTTAAATTGCGGCAATTGTAAAATGCATATCGCCCAATTTTTTTAATAGAGTTTGGAAGGATGATTTCTTCAATCGGGGACGTAGTAAAATTTAATTTTACTACGTCCCCGATTGGTTGCGAAAATGCATAATCTCCTATCTCCGTCACCTCAAATCCATCAATTTTTTCTGGTACTTCTATAGCCATACTATTCCAAAAAGCTCCTGTAATTCGGGCTTTGTTGTCATTTACTTTATACTCATACTTTTGAAAATCTTTTTCCATTTTATTATTTTACCTCTAAAAATTTTTCAAAAAACTACAAATTTATTTTAATAAATTTTTTTTAACTTGTCAAAAAGGGACAGGGCTATTTTCGTTTTGGGACACCACAATACTCAATTGGGGACGTAGTAAAATTAAATTTTACTACGTCCCCAATTTAAACTTCTATCTCTTTTTCTTTCAATCTCCGATGTACAATTCCACGAAACAATGTATAAACCACCGAAGCAATCGGAATAAAAATCAACATTCCGACAATGCCCATCAAGCTCGCTCCAATACTGACTGCAACAAGCACCCAGATAGACGGCAGCCCCACAGAATTTCCAACGACATGCGGATAAATCAAATTTCCTTCGATCTGCTGTAATACAAGGAACATTACCACGAAGATCAATGCCTGCATCGGATTCACCATAAAGATCAAAAGTGCTCCGATTACACATCCGATAAATGCTCCAAAAATCGGAATTAATGCCGTAAATGAAATCAGGATTCCAATCAACAGTGCATATGGCATTCCAAAAATTGTCATCGCCACAAAAAACATACTTCCAAGAATAATTGCCTCAACACACTGTCCGGTTAAGAAATTAGAAAAAGTCTTATACGTCAGTGAGCTAAGCGCAAGCAAAATCTCTGTCCAGTCCTTTGGCATAAATGCGTACATCACCTTGCGAACCTGTACGTTTAACTTTTCTTTCTGAAGCAGAATATAACACGAAAATACAAAAGCAATAAAGAATGTCGTCACACCACTTACAATACTTTTTGCAGCCTCAAATGTAGATCCAAGCACGCTTCCGGCACCATTTTTAAAGAAATCAATACCGCTTTTAATCATCTCATCCCACTTGAACTCCATACTGCCAATCCACTTCACGATTTCCTTATTATCCTGAAAAATATTTTCCGCCCACTTCTGTACTTGCGGAATAAACGCCTGAATATTTCTTCCAAGATTCATCGCCGTATCTCCCAGCGCCGGCGCTACGACAAACACAACGATTCCAATGATTCCAAGTACAAACAAAATCGTAATCAGAAAGCTTGCAGGTCTGGCAAATTTCTTTGCCCATTTATTCTCCTTCATTTTCTTATTTCCGAAAAACTTTTCCTCAATGAAATGCATTGGCACATTGAGTACAAATGCAATCGCACCACCAAGTACAAACGGGAAAATCACTCTGCCGATAAAACCAAGACCATCTAGCACTACTTCGTAGTTCCATAGCCCAATCAGTATAATTGCTGTAAAAACAATCAATCCTCTTATTTTCTTAATCGTTTCCTTATCCAAATTCATTTACTCGCCTTCCTATCGTCTTTTACGAATCCATTTCAGAAGCTGAATCACTGGAAGATTCAAAAGTGCAAGACCATAAACAGTAAATAATTGTGTCACATTCAACGGAACAACCTTAAATACATTCTGTAATGCTGGAATTGTCAATACACTTGTAATCAATACAAAGCCAATCAAAAATGCACCAATCAAGTAAATATTATTCCACAATTTTTTACTGAACATCATCGGTCTGTCTGATTTACAGTTAAATCCATGTACAAGTCTTCCTGTACATAATGTACCAAATGCCATCGTACTTGCAAGCACTGCATCACCGCCACGGTAACCAATCAAAAATGCTAACATTGTCATCAGACCAATACAGAAACCTTCTGTTCCAACCTTAATCAAAAAGTCCTTTGTCAGAATCGATTCATTCATCGGACGCGGTTTCTCATCCATGACAGTCTTTGTATGCGGCTCCAGTCCAAGCGCGATTGCCGGAAGACTGTCTGTCAACAAGTTGATAAACAACAGATGTACCGGGGCAAACGGAACCGGAAGTCCTGCCAGCGAAGCATATAATACTGCAAGAATTCCACCAAAGTTACCTGAGAGCAGGAACTGAATAGAACCCTTGATGTTTTTATATACATTTCTTCCATTTTCAACTGCTTTGATGATAGTTGCAAAATTATCATCTGTCAATACCATTGCCGCTGCGTCTTTTGATACTTCACTTCCTGTAATTCCCATCGCAACACCGATATCCGCCTGCTTCAATGCCGGGGCATCATTTACACCGTCACCTGTCATCGCAACAATATTTCCTTTATTCTGCCATGCACGCACGATACGAATCTTATGTTCTGGAGAAACTCTCGCATATACGGAAATTCCATCTACAAAATCCATCAATTCTTCATCAGACATATTATCAATCACAGAGCCTTCACACGCTTCTGATTCATCTTTCAAAATACCAATTCGTTTTGCGATAGCTGCCGCTGTTACTTTATGGTCTCCCGTAATCATAATAGGCTTGATTCCCGCACGGATACAATCTGCAACTGCTGCCTTAGACTCTTCTCGCGGCGGATCCATCATCGAAATCAATCCCACAAATATCAAGTCATCCTCATCTTCTAACTGCAGCACCTGATCTTTTTGAATCGGTTTATATGCAAACGCAAGTACTCGCAAACCGCTTCTTGAAAATTCCTGATTCTGATTTTCAATCGCTTCTTTATCTTCCTGTGTAATCTGACAGACTTCTGTTCCCTTTTGAATCTTTGTAACACGATTTAAAAGTACATCCACCGCACCTTTTGTCACCATAACCGGTCCATTCTCCAGCACATGTGCTGTAGACATTAATTTTCTGTCGCTGTCAAACGGAATCTCACTTGTACGAGGGAATTTTCCCCTTACATACCCTGCTTCTGCTCCAAGCTTTGTTCCTAGATTAATCAGGGCTGTCTCTGTCGGATCCCCAATTTCCACACCATCTACATTTGTAGAGTCATTACATAAAATACTATATCTTAAAAGTTCTTTTTGTCCAAGCGCCTGACGGTCAATCTCTGCCGCCGGAATTCGTTTTCCATTTACATAATAATCTTCTACAGTCATACGGTTCTGAGTCAATGTTCCAGTTTTGTCAGAACAGATAATCGATACACTTCCAAGACCTTCCACTGCCTGTAATTTACGGATAATTGCATGCTCTTTTGCCATCTTCTGTGTTCCAAATGACAGCACGATCGTCACGATAGAGCTAAGCGCTTCCGGAATCGCTGCAACAGCCAGTGCTACTGCAAACATAAAGGAATCTCCGATGTTGACTCCCTGAAATACATTTACACCAAACAAAATGCCACAGAAAATTAAAATTACAATTGATAATTTCTTTCCAAATTCATCTAAGTTCATCTGAAGAGGTGTTTTCTTTTCAGATGTCGTCTTCAAAAGTGTAGCAATCTTACCTACCTCTGTATCCATTCCAATAGCTGTTACAAGGAAAGAACCACGTCCATATGTCACAAAACTTCCTGAGAATACCATATTGGTTTGGTCACCTAATGGCACTTCGCCAGTAATCGTATCTTCTGACTTTTCTACCGCAAGACTTTCTCCTGTCAGTGCACTTTCGTCAATTTTCAAACTCGCATTTGTCAAAATACGTCCATCAGCCGGAACATAATCTCCTGCTTCCAGAAAAACTTCGTCACCGATTGTTACCTCTTTTGACGGAATCTGAATCACATTGCCATCACGGAGTACCTTCGCAAGTGGCGCCGATAATTCTTTCAGACTATTCAACGACTGTTCTGCCTTTACTGTCTGAACCGTTCCAAGAATTGCGTTAATCGTAATTACGATCAAAATAACAATTGCACTCTCTGCATCTCCAAGTATCCCCGATACGACTGCTGCAACAATCAAAATAATGACAAGGAAATCCTTGAACTGCTCCAGAAATATCTGAATCGTACTTTTCTTTTTTCCTTCTACAAGTTCATTCAGACCATACTTTTCCTGGTTCTGCTGCACTTCACTTGAAGTCAATGCCTCTTCTTTTCCATTGACTTCCCGCCTCACTTCATTTTGTGAGAGCTGATAATAATTTTTCATTCCAAAATCCTCCATTCTTCCGTGCACTACCTAGTCTCTATTGTTTACATTTTCACCCTTTTTATAAAAAATTACAAAAGAGAATAAAAAGAGACCTTTATTGCACGTTAATTATGCAATAAAAGTCTCACTATTTCATTACGATACGGATGAAATTCATCGTATTGACGACATCGTAAACGTTTAGTAACGCTAGTTACTCCCTTTTATCTATAAAATACTATAGTCAACTTTTTTGGTTCTGTCAACTGTAATTTTTAATTCTTTTACAATTTGATACAACAAAAGCATCATAACCTGCGTCGCCGCAAGCGACCACCAAATTCCGATAATCCCGAACACAGCCGGCAATAAAAATAGAAATATCGGTGCCGCAATCAATGTCTCCCCATAGATCAACGCCATAGCCGGCTTTACTTTCAATGTTGCATTTAAATAAGATATATGAAATTTTGCAAGTCCGGTAAACAAAAACGACACCGCACTAATTCTCATTCCCACATGAAAAAACTGCTCTGACTGCTTTGACATTCCAAAAATAGCCGGAAAGAAATCCGATACTGACACGACAACTGCAAGCATAACTACTCCTAAAACAATGACACTTGCTGACGCTACTCTTTTAATATACGCAAGTTCCTCTCGTTTTCCTGCGCCACAGTAAAAGCTCATAAGCGGCTGAGAACCATCTCCCACACCTACCAGCATCGACTGCACCGGAAATACAATATAAGAAATCACTGCATAACACGCAACCGCTGCATCACCACCGTATTTCAGGCACTGCAGATTTGTAAAAATCAGCACAATCGACGGTGCCAGAGACAGTCCAAATGCAGACACCCCAATCTGAAAAATTTTCACACTTCTTTTCCAGTTCCAAACCAACTGTACCTTTGTTTTTCCTTTGATATAAATTAAGTAAATGCAAATAAAAATCACGGATATCTGCGCTGCAATCGTGCCAAGAGCAGCTCCCCGAATTCCCAGTCCCACTTTAAAAATGAATACATAATTCAATGCAAGATTTACGAACATCCCTGTGACCATACTCACCATAGCGCTGACTGCCATCCCTCTGTTTCGAAGCAACGGTATCATTCCTGAACCGATGATCTGAAAAACACATCCTAAAATAATAATCTGCACATAGGCCTCAGCCTGCATCAGTACCTCTCCTCTTGCACCAAGAAGCTGTAATAAGATCGGATACGTCAAAAACAATATTACACTTAATAAAATTCCGACTCCCACAAGCAGACACACCGTCAGATGATACGTTTTTTCACTTTCTTGTTTCTCATCTTTTCCAGCTAAATTCGAAAACAAAACACTGCCGCCACTTCCAATCCCTATCCCTGTTGCAGTAATCACTGCAACAAGCGGCCATGCAAGGTTAACTGCTGCAAGTCCGGTATCTCCCGCTGCCCGTCCTACAAATAATCCGTCCATTACGGAATAAAGTCCTGACAGCATCAGTGAAAACACCGTCGGGAGACAATCCCTGATAAGATTTTTCTGAATTACTTTCTTTTCCATAGTCACTCCTTATCGCACAAAAAGGGCAAGGATTTCCACCTTGCCCTAAAACTTCATTCTCACTAGTTTGTGATTGTTTTTTCTGTTTCTTTATCGAATACGTGAATTTTTTCTGCATCTAATGCAAATTTCACTGTATCGCCTGTTCTTGCTGTTGTTCTTGGGTTTACTCTTGCTGTCATACTTGTTCCTTCGTAATCGAAGTATAAGTAAACTTCAGCACCAAGCATCTCGTATACACGGATTGTAGCTTCGATTACTGTATTTGGTGAAGCTTCAATAAACATCTGCTCATCATGTACATCTTCCGGACGAATACCAAGTACAACTGTCTTTCCATCATATCCTCCTTCAATGAGTTTTTTCGCTTTTGCTGGTGGAAGTTCAATTGCAGAAGGTCCTGCTTGAAGATAAACTTTATCTCCTTTTACCTTACATACTGCATCTACGAAGTTCATCTGTGGTGATCCAATGAATCCTGCTACGAATAAGTTACATGGTGTATCGTATAATACCTGTGGTGTATCTACCTGTTGAACAATACCGCCACTCATAACTACGATTCTTGTTCCAAGTGTCATAGCCTCTGTCTGGTCATGTGTAACGTAGATGATCGTTGTACCTAATCTCTGGTGTAATTTAGAAATCTCGATACGCATCTGTCCTCTTAATTTTGCATCCAGGTTTGATAAAGGCTCATCCATAAGGAATACTTTTGGATTACGAACGATAGCACGTCCCATAGCAACACGCTGTCTTTGTCCACCTGATAATGCTTTTGGTTTACGATCTAATAATGCTTCCAAGTCAAGAATCTTAGCTGCTTCACGAACCATCTTGTCAATCTCATCTTTTGGCACTTTTCTTAATTTCAAACCAAATGCCATGTTGTCATATACTGTCATATGTGGGTATAACGCATAGTTCTGGAATACCATCGCAATATCTCTGTCTTTTGGCTCTACGTCATTTACTAACTTATCTCCAATTCTTAATTCTCCAGAAGAAATATCTTCCAATCCTGCAATCATACGAAGTGTTGTAGATTTACCACATCCTGATGGTCCTACAAAGATGATAAATTCTTTATCTTCAATTTCAAGGTTGAAATCTTTTACTGCTTCAAATCCATTTGGATAAACTTTATTAATATGTTTCAATGATAAACTTGCCATTTCAATCTTCCTCCTAAAAGCTTTCGTTTTCTAACTCTTTCTAAAGTATATAAAAAAAGCCAATTAGGGTCTATGCCAAAGTTGAACAAATTTTTTTCAGTTGTCTCGTCAAGTCGACGAATCTTACGAAATAAGCATCTGATACACATCCCGTTTCCCGATTCCCCGATCTTTTGCCACTTTTTTCATTGCCTCTTTCTTATCCATACCTTGATCCAAATAGAAGTCCATATGCTCCTCTATACTCATCTCTTCCCACTTTGCAACTTCTTCCTGACGAAGTTCCTCGCGGCTTTTTCCTTCAATGACAAGCACACACTCACCCTTTGGCTCATTTGCCTCATAATATGCAAGTGCTTCCTCAATTGTTGTTGCAAATGCAGTCTCGTGCTTTTTGGTCAATTCCCGGCACACCGTAATTCTTCGGTTTCCAAGTCTCTCCAACAGTTCCCGCAGTGTACGAACAAGTCTATGCGGCGCCTCATACAAAATCATTGTCCGTGTCTCATTTACAAGTTCGTTCAATACAGACTGCTTTTCTTTTTTATCTGTCGGCAGAAATGCCTCAAACGCAAATCTTCTTGTCGAAAGTCCCGACAACGTCAATGCCGTAATACATGCTGCTGCTCCAGGCAGAGATGTGACTTCAATCCCTTCCTCATAGCACATCTTCACAAGCTCTTCCCCCGGATCTGATACCCCCGGTGTTCCTGCATCCGTCACAAGTGCAATCTGCATCCCATCTTTCAGCTTCTCAATGAGCTTTTTACCTTTTTCTATCTTATTATATTCGTGATAACTTGTCATCGGAGTCTTAATTCCAAAATGATTCAAAAGCTTTATGCTATTTCTCGTATCCTCCGCTGCGATCAAATCCACCTCACCCAATGTACGCACAACACGATATGTCATATCTTCGAGATTTCCAATCGGTGTCGCACACAAATACAGCTTTCCTGACATATTTGTGCCTCCTTCTTATTTCATCGCATACTCCGAAAGCAATTCTTCTGAATATACGCCCTGCTCTTTATAGACAATCAATGGCGGCTCCACGCGCATACGTGAATTCGCCCCACGCATTCCTTCAATCAGCACCATATTCGGTTCCTTATGTACAAATGGATGTACCATTCTCATACGTTTTGGCTCAATTCCTACCTGTATCATCTTTGACAGGATTTCCGCCAATCGAAACGGTCTGTGCACCATATAAAATCGACCTCTCGGCTTTAAAATTCTTGCGCTTTCCCGCAAAATATCATTCAAATCACAAAGCACCTCATGCCTTGCAATTGCCTTTGCATCCGACGGATTCTCAATACCGTGATGTCCAATCATATATGGCGGATTTGTTGTTATGACGTCAAAAGAGGCTGGTCCGAATAATTCGGCTGCCTCTTTGATATCTCCCGTCACAATGTCAACTTTCTCTTCCAAATGATTATGGGCTACGCTTCTTCTTGCCATGTCAGCACTTTCTTCCTGTATCTCCAGTCCGGTAAAATGCATCCCTTCGGTCTTTGCCGTAAGTAAAATGGGAATGATCCCTGTTCCTGTTCCAAGATCCAGCGCACATTCTTTCTGTTTTACACGGGCAAAATTGGCAAGTAATACGGCATCCATTCCAAAACAGAATTTCCCCGGATGCTGTATGATCTCATACCCGTTAATCTGTAAGTCATCCAGACGTTCGTCTGATTTCAGATTAGTTATCATCTAATTTTGACGCTCCTTCGTTCTTCTCCAATGCTGCAAGTTCCTTCATCTCTTCTTTGGAAAGTCTCACATCATTTTTTCTCTTTCGCGGTCTGAATTTCAGCTCATCCACTTTGTACTCGCGAATCTCTTTCTCATCATTTTCTAACGTCACAACTACTTTTACAAGCTGGCGAAGCACACTGACACTCTGTACTTCTCCTTTCAAGCCCTCATTCGTTGTAACTGTGTCCCCGATTGCCGGAAGACGGCTGTTCAATTCTTCATACGTCTCTTCCTCATTGGTCAGACAACACATCAGCCTTCCACACACACCGGAAATTTTCGTCGGATTCAAAGAAAGGTTCTGTTCTTTTGCCATCTTGATTGATACCGGTGCAAACTCTGATAAATATGTGTGACAACAAAGCGGACGTCCGCAAATTCCGATTCCGCCCCGAATCTTTGTCTCATCACGCACACCAATCTGACGCAGCTCAATTCTTGTACGAAATACTGCTGCCAAATCTTTTACAAGCTCACGAAAATCAATTCTTCCGTCTGCAGTAAAATAAAACAGCACTTTATTATTGTCAAATGTATATTCGGCATTGATCAGCTTCATATCCAGATTGTGCTTTCTTATTTTTTCCAGACAAATTTCAAATGCCTCTTTTTCTTTCTCTCGGTTCTTTTCTTCCGCTCTTTTGTCTTCCTCTGTGGCAATTCGAATTACCGATTTTAGCGGCTGCATGACCTCTTCGTCCTTCACTTCTTTCGGTCCTGTCACAACAGTTCCAAACTCTATGCCTCTTGCTGTCTCCACAATTACTTTGTCACCCTGTCTGATGTGAAATTTACCTGGTGCAAAATAATAAATCTTTCCTGCCGGACGAAATCTTACTCCGATTACTCTTGTCATATTCTAGTTCTCCTTTATCGTAAGCAACAATAATTCCATTACCAGATCAAAGTTTACATTCGCTTTCAGGCGTGTTTTCGCCTTTTCGATACTGTCCAGAATAATCTCAATTCCCTCATAAGAACTTTTGCTTGCCTTCTCCTTGATGTAAGTCAATTGGTCACCAAATACAACTTTTCCTGCTTCTTTTGTTGCCTTATAAAGCAGAACATCCCGGTACCAGACAGTAAGCAGATCCAGATAATCTGTCACTTCTAATTTATATTTATTAATCTCTTTTATCGCACTGACAATCTCGTTCAGTTCCATCTCATCAATATATTTTAACAACTGAACTGCTTCTTCTTTAATCTCATTAAAGTGTTCTGACGTTGCCAGCATAATGGCACGCCCCATGTTTCCCTGTGCAAATGCGGCACAGATATCTGCCTGATAATCCGGAATATGCAGTTGCTCCATCAAATACTTTTTAATCAAAGTATCCTTAATATTCCTCAATTTCAACATGACACATCTTGAACGAATTGTCGGCAGCAAACTGTCTGCATTCTCTGTCAGCAGAAAAATAATGGCATATTCCGGTGGCTCTTCAATCGTTTTTAGCAGTGCATTCTGCGCCTGCACAGTCAACAGATCCGCTTCCGGAATAATGTATATCTTATAGCGGTTGCTGTATGGCTTGATCATAATGTCACCATTGAGCTGCTCTCGTATATCATCTACACTGATTGACCCCGGCTTTTCATGCTGTATCGTAATGATATCCGGCTGATTCCCGCTATCTGCCTGCCTGCAGGAACGACACTCACCACAAGGTTCTGACTGGCTGTTCTCACATTGCAGAGTCATTGCAAATAATTTTGCAAGCATCTTTTTTCCAGAGCCTTTTGCGCCATTTAAGATATATGCATGAGATACTTTATCCTGCTCTACGGCATTTTGTATATATTGAATTATGTCTTTGTGTCCTACAACATCTTTAAATCCGCTCATATTATTACCTTTCTATTACGCACTTTCTTATACAGTTTCACTCGACGTGCAACCTTGCCATCGCTTTGCTTACGTGAACATTATATCATAATTCTTGGTGAATACATAGCATAATTTCTTGGATGCAGTTTTCCATATTGTCATTAAAATAATGGTGAGTTATCCCCATTCTTTGTAAGTTTTCCTCAGAGAAATCCTCTGCATCTGCAAGGAATCTCCTGCACAGTTCTTCGTATTTTGGCTCTTTCTGTTTTCTTTCTCGTTCTACCGCCCTTAACAATCGCACTCCATCGTCAACATCAATGTATATAGGTACCAATGAGTCCGTCCGCATATATGCGAGCATCTTTGCATATGACTCTAAAGTCCCGATTGCAATGTAATTCTCATCTCCGTCAAACTGTCCGTCATCCACCGTAAAATATTTCCACACTCCGTGTACCGTATTGTATGCGCGAAGCTCGATTACTTTCCCTTGTGCTTCGAGCTCAGCCAATCTTTTTTCATCGACAAAATAATATTCCACACCCTCCTGCTCACCTTCTCGAATCGGACGTGTTGTATAGATTACAATTGTCTTAAGATTTGGCATCCTCTCTTTGATCTGTTTAAAAATTGTATCTTTCCCGGAGGCACTTTTCCCCATAAAATAAAAAATCTTACTCATTTATCCACACCTTTATCTGTTTATCCACTTCCAGACCTTCAATCGAAAATCCTAACTGCTCATACATCTCCAAATATGCAATCACATCCTCCGTAATCTGCTCTCCCGGCACAATAATCGGGATTCCGGGTGGATACAAATACGCATATTCCATCGAAATTTTTCCGATACTCTCTTTCCATCCACAAAGTTTTCCGCACTTTTTATGCAGTACGTCAGAACTTTTTGCACAAAGTCTCGTTCTCGGAAGTTCTCTCCACACTCGTTGTTTGTTCATGGCAGACAAGGAGCAATCAATTTCTAACAATGCCTGTGTAAATCTTTCCAATCCTTCTTTCGTGTCTCCTACTGCCGTCATTCCAAGCACATAGTCTCCCGAGGTCATCTCCATCTGCAAATGATACTTCCTACGCAATATTTTTTCAAGGTCTCTGCTTGAAATATTTGTATTTCTCACTGAAATCACAAATTTAGAGCAGTCATAATGTGAAGTCTCGACAAGCCTCAAACAAGAAAGTTTTCCCAACTCTTCCCGCATTTTTTGCAAGTTATCCACATAAGCCGAAAAGATATCCTCACCTTTTTTTTCAATCAATTCCATACATTCATCTATGCTTGCCATCAATACATACGACGGACTGCTGGATTGTAACATGTGTAGATACATCCTCACTTTTTCTCTATTTACAAACGTTCCATTGATATGAAGCAATGCGGTCTGTGTGAGCGATGGAAGTGTCTTGTGCACACTATGTATGACAATGTCTGCACCATTTTCATTCGCATTTTTCGGAAAATACGGATCAAATCCAAAATGTGCTCCATGTGCCTCATCCACAATCAACGGAATCTCATGTGCATGTGCCACTTCTGCAATCTTTTTCACATCAGATACCACACCGTCATATGTCGGTGATACAATCATAACTGCCTTGATATTTGGATTTTTTTCCAATAACAACGCAATCTCATCTGCTTTTACTTCCCCGTTTAATCCTGTTTTCTCATCGTATTCCGGATAGACATACACCGGTTCCAGCTCATTTAAATAAATGGCATGATACACAGATTTGTGGCAATTACGGGCTACAAGAATCTGGTCTCCTTTGTCAGTCACTCCCATAATCGCACTCAGAATTCCAACCGTACTTCCATTTACAAGAAAATGTGTCTCATCTGCACCATATAATCTCGCTGCACGTTCCTGCGCCTCCCGAATGATCCCGTCTGCGTGGTGGAGATCATCAAACCCATCTATTTCGGTAATATCAATTTTATAAGGCAGATCATTCTCCATCATTTTTTCATTTCTTTTGTGCCCCGGCATATGCATTCCATAGAAATCACTCTCACTATATTCGTTCAGATAATTGTAAATTGTCTTCATGTTCAGCTCCCTACTAAAATGAGCCACATCACAGGATGCAGCTCATTTCTTTATTTATGCTTTTCATATTTATCATAATATTTTCAATCGTTTGATTCTTGAAATACTATAACACAAATTCAAACAAAATGAAATACAGATATTTTATAATTGCTACTATTGTAAATGTCAACACTCAACGCTCACCAAACTTATCAAAAAATGCATTTCTACATTTTGCACAAATGCATCCGCTTGTTTTTGTTTGTTTTGACACTTTGTTGTCGCTTTGCTCAAAAAAATCTCACTAAATATATTTATACTATTTTTTATTTTCGTACTCTTACCCGAGCTATATCATAAAACATAGCTCGGGTAAAAATACACTCTTCATTTCTTCCGCTATAACGCAAGCCTGTTTAACTCATCTTGAAACAGCATATCAGAAGACCTTCCGCCAAAAAGTGCCCTCGGGTACTCATTTATCCATTTTTCAATTTCTTTTACATCCCTTTTACTGATTGTATCCAAGTCCGTTCCTTTGGGGACGTGTCTGCGGATTAGTCGATTTTGATTTTCATTACTTCCTCGCTCGTAACTGCTGTAGGGATGGCAATAGAACACCTCTGTTCTCGTTTTCTTCCCCCTCCGTGCTCTTTTTAATCCTTCCGCATCTGAAAATTCACTTCCATTATCAACCGTAATACTTTTAAATACTTGTTTAAATGCTGCTCCCCACTTCCGTTCAATCTTATCTAAAATACGCACCACTTCTTTCGCTGTATGCTCCTTTAGGATTTCTATAATCTCTTTTCTTGTTTTTCGCTCTGTAAGAACCAAAAACGATTTTTTAGAAATTCCCTGTTTCCCGACAACCGTATCCATTTCCCAGTGACCAAACTCTTCTCTTGTCTCAATCTCCTTTGGTCTCTCTTCTATACTCATTCCCGCACTTGCTCTCTTGCGTCTTCTATGGCTTTTCCTTTTTTGTTTGACTTGTCCGCCTAATGGCAGCTCTTTTTCTGTTAAGTTTAAGAAAATGCCTTTTTTAATATAATTATAAATCGTTGCTCTGCAAATGCTTATACTAAACTTTTTCCCATCCTGTTTCATTTTTTGGATTACTGCGTAGGGAGAGTATTTCTTCTTTATGATATTTTCTTCCAAATACTCAGCAAGTTCATAATCTTTCCCAAGCTTTATATCTCTTCCTTTTTGTCTTAATTGTTTCTGATTCTTTTCTTCTGCAAGATCCGGACTGTATCTGATCTCTTCTGTCCAATCGGAATTCCTATGCACATATGCCCCTCTCTTTAATTCTCTCGCTATAGATGTACGGTGCTTGCCAAGTAACTCTGCTATCCTTGTTGTATTATGTCCAGCTTTTACAAGAACTTCTATTTTCAGCCTATCTTCCCAGTGTATTCTTTTGTATCCCATTTTCACTCCCTTTGTCTTATCAAATCTCCTATTCCAATACCACCGGAGCCATCACTACACAATATGTCAATAATGCCTGAAAAAGCACTATATTTATTCCACACTTTTTTTGATGAACTCTAGCTTGTTCCTCCGCCACTTCTAACAGTAGCTGTTCCCTCTTTTCATCCAAATATATCTGTTCCATTTCATCTTTTTGAATATAATTCGGGTCTGTCATTTTTCTGATCAGTAGCTGTGGTTTTACAGTACGATCGTACTCTAAGTAATAGTCTATCATCCGTCTATGAAATGTAGTACGTGGAATATCCATTTTTTGAATCAATGCGTTTTCCAGTTCCAAAGTTGCTTTGGTAACTCTAAATGATGTTTTTTTCATTACTTTCCCTCATTTTTTTAATTTTTTTTACAAAACAGCGTTAGTTTTTATCAAGTAAAGTGTATTTATTAGTAGAGGAGAAATTATTTATGAGGTCGGAGCGCTGGCACTTAAGACCACGCTCTGCTGTCCTCTACCTCATCTTAAATTTTCTACCATAACACTCTTTCAAGCTGATTTAAGGCATTCAGATATTTTTTATATTCTTTGCTGCCGAGTTCAACTTCCTGTGAGCATCGTTCCAAAATCTTTTTTAAATCAGACTCTACCTGTTGTTTTGAAATAACTTTCTTTTTTTCAATCTCCTCTATTCTCTTTTCGACTTCCTTAACTTCAATCTTTTCTCCTGTTGTTTCTTCCAGTAATTTATTTTGCTCTTCCTCTGGCATCTCCAACATTTTTTCTGCCGCAGCAAATGACACCTCATTGTTCAGCAATTTATCCATCAGTTCATCACTTGCATTTTTTTCCACTTTATTAATCTGCTGTACTTTACCTTCTGAAATTCCAACATGTGCAGATACTAAAGTTTTCATTTTCTGACCCACAAGACGTTCTGGTTCATATTCTCCATTTTCCCCATATCTCGCTGTTCCAGCCAAAAGAGCCAATTGTTCCGGAATATACTCCTCGCCATTATCCTTAAGTTCTTGAAAAATACGTGTCCAGTTTTTTACTTCCATTAATTGATCTGCTTCTTTTTTATGACGATATTGGTTTGTAACCATTATGGAAAATAATTCTTTTGTATCATTGGACAACGGTAATTCAATATCTTTTGGGTCTCGGAAAATACACGGTACAGTATTCTTATACTTCGCTGGGTATCTCCCCTGTTCCTTTAATAACTTCGCCGCTCTCCATCTTCTTTCACCAGTCGTTAGTATATACATCCCCTGCTCATTTCTCTCAGGCAATAAAATCAATGGCTGTAAAATCCCATCTGACATTACAATAAGTTCCGCCAGCTCATCCAATTCATCTATTGAAAAGTCATTCTTTTCATTCGGAGCAATTAAGTCCATATCTATATTTACAACTTCATAACTAGATACATCTGCTGTTTTTGAAACTGGACTTAATAGTCCAGCTCCGACTTGCAATTCCTCTTCTCCTTTTCGCTTAAATTTACTCATATTACTTTCACCTCATCCGTGTTTTTATATTCTATGATTTCTTTTCAGATTCTATAATAATGTATTATAACATACACTTTCTACTCTCTGCAAATAATAATAATTATTTTCTGAATTTTCTAATTATTCAATATATATTCTGCTAACTTTTTGTATTGTTGCGTAGCTTTTCCGTATGCATCTAATACAAGTAACGGTTTCTGTTTCAAGCCTGTCTGTTCCATTTTTGTGCATATTGGAATTGAACAATCTTTTAAAAATATATCTCCAAGGGCTTCCTCACAATCTTTTTCTGCATCTTTGCAGATATTTTTTCTCATGTCATATTGTGTGAGAAAGACGCCTTTCAACTCAAGCCTTTGAGTATACTCCTGTACTGTTTTCATCAAGCGAATAATATTTGCAACACCTACTCTTGAATCCTTATCACATCGAGATGGAATATAAATTCCATCACAGGCTGCCAATGCATTTACATTTAACAGTGATACACTCGGTCCACAATCAATCATGCACAAATCAAATTCGTCTTTTACTTTATCCAATTGTTTTTTTAAACGGAATTGCTGTGGCATTGTAACATTTCCGAGCAATTGATTTTCTACGCTTGATAAAGTGATATAGGATGGTACTATAAACAAATTCTCATATTCTGTCTCGTAAATACAATCCCTAATATCCTTTTCTGAATCAAGAAGAATATCTTCCACCGTGTTCTCTACTGGATACACTCTCCCATTGAGAAGTTCTGTCAACGAATATTCCTGTTCATCCCCACTAAAACCAAAAAGCTGACTTGTATTCGCCTGTGGGTCGATATCTACAACTAATACTTTTCTTTTATATTCAGTTGCAATCATATGTGCCAATGTTGTTATACTTCCTGTTTTACCTACTCCACCTTTGTTATTTAAAAATCCTACTACTTTCATTCTAATTTCCTCCTTTGAATGTCTCTCTTTTCTATATTTATATTATATTATAACTTTCATTCTTTTTCAATAAATTGTAATATACAATGCACATTCATTTTTCTTTTTTGAGGAAATTCTTTAGGGGACAAATTTGTCCCCTAATAAAATCATAGACTGATTTCATCCAACACATATTCCTGCTCCAAATTGTACTCACGTATGTTTTTCATGCTCTGTATCATTTCTGTCCGGAAAGATTTATTTAGTTGCATCAATGCTTTATCTAGTTCCCCCAATGGGCTTCCCATCCGTCGCTTTGTCCTCTCAGTAGAAAGATCCAGCATCATATTTTCCGCTAATTGATTTCCCTGTGCTGCCGCCTGCGAAAAATAATTGTACGATGAAAATATATTCCTTTCCACATTTTCCCCCTTCAAATACTCAAAACCAAGTTTCAGCTGCGCATATTCATTTCCTGATTCTGCTAGCTCTGTCATATACTGCAGCCCAAGTTCGGGACTATATTCTGAACTTATTTTATCTAAATAAATTTTACCAACAAAATACTTTGCCCTATCATTCCCTTGCTCTTTCGCTCTTTCTAAATATTGGACTCCTTTTGCTTCATTGTAGTATGGAGATTCTTTTCTCACATACTCTTTTCCAAGATAATAGCAAGCATATTCATTTCCCGCTTCCACTAATTCTCTCAGATATCTTACGCCTTGTTCCACATCATATATTCCACTATCTAAATCAAGATACACTTTCCCCAAAAGAATTTTTGCGTATGTATTTCCTTTTTCTTCTGCAGCTTTTAAATATCCTACTCCTTTATTGATATCTTTTAATTTTTCATCCGATATGAAAAGTTTTCCCAATGCATACTGGGCGATTTCATTATCTCCTTTCTCTGCCAGTTCTGTCAGATACCCAAGTGCAATTGGCAACTTTTCTCTTATGTCGTATTTAATATAAATCTGACTCAGCAACAACTGTGCCGGAACATTTTTTCCTTCTGCTGATTTTTCTAAATATGAAATTGCTTTTTCTGTGTTTTGTTCACATCCCTTTCCAGTATACAACATCTTTCCAATCTGATATTGTGATAGCGGATCTCCTTCCAATTTTCTATCCATAGATAGGAATCCATCAAAAGCATTTTTATAACTATTTTCCGCTGCTCCTAAGTTTATTTCTGTTCCCTGTCCACATTCATACATTACTGCTTTCTTCTGTTCTGCAAATGGTGAATTTGAAATCCCCTGAAATATCTGAAATGCTTTTTCGTAATCTTGTTCCACATCATCTCCACGATAGTAAATATTTCCTAATGCATATCTTGCATAATCTGTGTCTGAATTTTCAAACCACTGGATTGCCTCTTGAACATCTTTTTCTGTTCCCCATCCTCTCTTATACTGTTTCCCGATTCGGTACTGTACATAGCTCTTCAGATCAAATGAATTGGTTTCACTTCCCTTAATATAAGGCTCTGCCTGTTCAAACATCTGTAAAGATTTTTGAAAACATTCTTGGGATTTCTCTAAATCAATTTCTGTTCCTCTGCCATACATTGTTATCTCTCCAATGAAGTACATCACAAATGGATTATCCTGATATTTTTTTTCAAGCATATCTGCCGAATTTTTTTCTTTTGCAAAATCAATCTGTTCTTGAAGATCTTTCCACTCCTTGAAATAGTCCATATATGACCCTGCTGATTTATTTTGCTGAGAACTTTTTTCAAATAAGTTCCCAGCCTTTTCAAATATTTGTTCTGTCTGTTGAACTTCTAAGGTTTCTATATTCGATTCTTCTTGTTGTAGCAAATCCGGCTCCTTTAAAATCATATCTTCTTTCAAGTTTTCTGTAATCTTTACTTTTTCTTCTCTGTATCCGCTACCCAAATATGTTTTTTCAAGTTCAAATGAAGTTTCTTTTTTTGAAATGCCAACCTCATATGCCCTCATTTCACGCAACACGAAATTTCCCATGCGCCTATATAGATCTTCTTTTTTCGTCTGTTCAAAATCCTCCCAATTCCCTCCGCCATATGCCTCCGCATATAATTTACTTTGCCTTTGCAAAATTTCTGTAAACTTTTTATATTCCTCTTTACAATACTTTTGTATATAAGCCTCACTAATGCCATCTATTTGTTCCCGAAGTGGTTTTATTGCATAGCTATTATAATTTTGTTTATGCTTAGGAACTCCCTGTAAATTTTCAAATAGTTTCAAAAACTGTTCCCGGATAACCGGATTCTCTCGAAAATTTCTACTTTCTGCTGAAGCAATAATATCTTTCCGGATAATGTTATTGATTTGTAGATTAATATCTTTCGTTCTCATAATTTCATTTACAACGGCACTTTTACAATTATTGATATTCTGAAGCTTAAATTTTCCTCGTACCTCTTTTTTCCCATTGTACATCATTTTTTCCCGCATCGGGTACGGCTCTACTGTCGCAATATGCACATGCAAATTGTCTGTATTGTAATGGATACCGGCACTCCATACAGCATGTTCTAAGCCTTCACTTTTTAATAATCGGTTCACTGCAAGACGGGTTACTTCTTTTAATTTTTGTTCATCCAAAATTTGCTTTTGAGAATCATATATCCCATTTTGTTCCAACCACCGATTGTCAAAAGATATAACCGTCTGCCACATAACACTCTCATTATCCTGAGCTGTTTGAAAAATATCTTTTAATGCTCTTTTTTCAGAATGAGTTAAGTTATCTTTTTCGTTGGTAAACAGTCCTGTTGATTTTTCTGGATTTCCCATATAATCATTAAACAGATTAAAGGTTTGTATTGCATCATTTCTTTGTGCCTCCTCCCGAGCCAAATAATCTATATACCCCGAAAAAATCTCACTTTTAGGTCTACAAAAATCTTGCATCAAAGTAACTCCTGCCTTTATATCTCCCAACCTTATACCTCCTTTTCCGGAAACATTTTTGTCTTTCTCTGTTTAGGGGACATTTTTGTCCCCCTCTTTTTCTTCCCTGCTTAGGAGACAATTTTGTCCCCCTCCAGTTCTTCTCTTCTTAGGGGACAATTTTGTCCCCCTCTGGTTCTTCTCTATCTAGGGGACAACTTTGTCCCCCTTCAGTTCTTCTCTTCTTAGGGGACATTTTTGTCCCCTCCAGTTCTTCTCTTCTTAGGGGACATTTTTGTCCCCCTCTGTTCTTCTCTGCTTAGGGGACATTTTTGTCCCCTTCTCTTAAACCCCTTTCTTTTTATTTTTGTAATCTTTTTTCTGCTTCAAATTAGCTAACTTTTTCTTTCTATGATCTTTTAATTTAATAAGAACTTCTGATTCCTCCTCGCTTACTGGATAACACACATCAAATCTACTATCTATTAAAATTGTATTTAAAATATCCAATGTCAGTTCTTGCATTTCTTCCATTTTCCGAAACACTTCCATTGATATTCCATTAACAGTTTTTTCATTTTTACTATATTGCCGTAAAATATACCGCAATGCTGCCGCCTCACTTTTTAGTCCTTGTTCTTCTTGCACTTTCTGAATTATTTTCTCATCTTCCTCTTCCAATCTAAAAGGTTTAACTTTCATTAGCTCTTCTCCATTCTTCTTCTAAATATTTCTCCATCAAAATCTCCTGTTTCAACATCTCTAATGTCTCAGAGTTATTCTGTATAACTTCCATGTTCGTTTTGATTAAATTCACATAGCGTTCCTCGACCTCTTTTATTTCTCCAGCTATCACATGATTCTTTAAAATACCGATTAAATATTTATTACGACTCATCCCATGTTCTTTTGCCATCCTATCAATCGCAAGCACAACTTCACTTTCTAATTTATATATTTTTATATCCTGCTTCATATTAACTTCCACCTCTTAATCATTATTTTAATATTTATATATTAATATATTAATATATAAAACTCAACTTATCAAGACCGATATCGCTTGTATTCTCCAAAAAAGAAAAATCACCCCACGAAAACCCTAGGCTTTGCCTAGCCCCAAAGCCATTTTGGGGTGGGTTTTCCCTTATGCTCTTTACCTAGCTGTCGCCAAAGCTTCTACGTGGCAGCCACTGATCATTGAATTACAAAAAAACAGCACGAAGAACTTTTGTTCTTAATGCTGTTTTTTTTATCCCTTTTAGCACAATTCCTCTAGTATCCTACTACAAGCCAATGCAAAATCATCGTAAAGGCTGTGATGAATGGTAACGTGTATAATAAAATTTCCTGTAAGATATCTTTTATTTTGTTCATTGCTCTACCTCCTGATCATGCAATCTTTTTCAGTGCTTCCGACGGCTCAAACCGGAAGATAAAGCCATGTTTGAATTTTGAGTAATAACCGCCTAAATCTTTTACGGCTTTGTTGATCCTTATATATTCATCTTTTGTCAATGTCTCTTCGATTCTTACAACCCAAAGTTCCGACCCATCACGTGTATCCTCTCCATGTGTAATTTTGAAAGTATATGTGTTCTTTTCCTCGATTGCGGTGCTGTCTGTTTTTTCCGGCTGTTGCCTTTGCCTGTCCTGTTTTACCGGTGCTGTGCTGCGATTTTTAATTCTTGCTGTCTTCGGTACAATTTTTATATTTTTGCCATTGTCCTGACAACATCCAAAATAATAGAAGTCAACATGGAAATAGTCCATCATCCCATCACAATCATGGTAATTATAAGATTTCACAAAATTGTCTACATCCTGAATAACCGCCCTCGTAGCTTCATTCAAGACATTTTTATATGCATTCGTTGAATCTCTAATGATTTTTTCTTTTTCTTCTCTTGATGCATTTAGAAAATTCATTCTTTCATCAACAACCCAATTCCATGGAAATAAACTTTTTCCAATTTTTTCAAAATCATCATTTGTCAATTCTTCAAACGTTTTATAGATTGGAATCGGGCTTTCTTTTAATGTTACATGCAATTCCTTACACATGGAAGCATAGGACGTTCGCACGCTAAACTTGTAAGTCGGATATTTTTCTTTTACGTATGTTCTGACAATCTGAGCAACTTCTTTTAATGTTCTGTTCCAACTGTGATTGCTCCCCTCCCAGCCAAATTCTGTGTAGAACTGACTTCTAACACTGTCTGCCGTTTCCTTTACTGTTTCATACACTTCCGTTTCTTTTCTGTTTTTCCAAATAGGAAAAAGGGAATCAAATTGTACATTGATTTCTTTCATAGCCTCAACATCTCCACCGTTGTCCGGATGATGTTTCTTTAGCAGTTCTTTGTATTGTTTTTTTAACTCTTCAAAACTCTTTACATTTTTAAAATATTTTGTCATAATATAAATATCTCCTTTCTTGGGGTGCCGGTTTCGTTTCATTGCTAGTGTTGGCGATTCCGGCTTTATTATTTGCTTTTTTTCTATATTTATATTATACTATATTTGTATTTTTATTTCCTTTGTTTTTAGGATTTAACACACTTAATTTTTCTTTTTTGAAGAAAAAACTTGTTGCCAAAATGGCAACAAAAAAAGAGCCTTTCAGCTCTGTACACCTTCAAGTTTTCTTTATTCTGTTACTAAATTATTTAGGGGACAAAATTGTCCCCTATCTTTTTAATCCCAGTTTATAGAATCATGTGATACTGTTCCGTGCTGAGCAATGCTTTCATTTGCTCGTTCAATTGCCTCTATTTCATCTGGCAATGCTTTATCTTCCGGAACAAACCGAACCAACACTCTAAATATTGTTTCTGTGTCACTCTCATCAATTAAATCTATTAATCCTTTTAACATTTCTTTACTCATTGTCAACGCCTCCTATAATCGCTTGTATACCTGCCCTCTTGGTAAAACATCCTTTATGATTATTGTATCATTTATTACCGAAAAAATAACTCGCAAATCTCCAACTCGTAATCGGTAATCATCTTTAATTCCTTGTAACTTTTTTACATCACCCGCCGGAAGTTTTTCAATTGCTAGCTTCAGCCTCTGTTTTGTTGGTCTATCCATTTTACCAATGTGCTTCGCAGCCTCTTTTTCATACTCGATCCGCAACTTGACACCCCCCTTTATTTTCCTATCAATACTTTAACATTTTTTTTCTTTAAAGTCTATTCTCTTTACAGACTTCTATTTGTTTTTTGGAACTGTCCACTATCAGCAGACAGCTCCTGACACATAAGAGATGCTTTTACAAGAATATTTTTCTTTCTTCTATCGAATAATAATATGCATGGTCTGAAAGCCTTTCTTCCTTGCTTACTTGTGTTTCATTCACTTCTTGTATCATGGTGTCCATCATTTCTCTATCTATATCTGCATAAGACGGAACAATAAGCACTTCATCAATACTACTTGGAATAATATAAAAATTTTGTTTTAATTTTTTGCCAATCTCTTCTAAAATTTCTGTTCTCAAAATTGCTGTAGCCCCCCAAAACTTTTCTTTGTTTGTAAGAACATACATAATTTCCTCTTCACACGATTTTATCAATCTTCTCTTTTCTTCTTCATCTATTGGCATCTCTTCAAATATCTCTATCATGTTATAAAACTTATATTCGAATTTGATTTCCATGTTTTTTAATGCCAACTCATATAATTTTTCCTCTCTTAAAGGTATCATTTTCAAAATATCATTTGTGATTAAAATTGTCATTCTTTCACTTTTATCTTTTAGCTCTCCGCCATCTAAATAATATATAACAGACAAGTCTAAAAAAGTCTTATGCGGTACTCTTTGCAACAATTGCACGTTACTGTCCGTATGTATTAATTTACAAATTACATTTTCCTCTCTTCCCACTTTCTCTAAAATCTTTTTGCCACTGAAAGGAACGTCCCTGTGCTCGTTATACACTTTTATTATTTCCTTTGCGATTGTTTCAATCGAGCAAATTTTTTGTTGATACTTATAAAAAAATTCTTCCAAATATATTATTGGCAAAATCTCTTTTTCCCCCATAATAATTCCGACTCGCACAACACTATTATTTTTTGTGGTTTCGCATAATCTTACATCCTCTCCTGTTCTTCTTTTTACCTCTTCCAATACACTTTTTTGAAATACTTTGTAATTCATTTTCCATTCTCCTTTTCTTATTGTTTTGTTTACAATATAATTATATTATATTAATCCCTAAAGTGCATCTTTTCAGAGATAATTAGAACGAAACTTTTTCTTTTTTGGGGAAAACTATTTGCTTTTATTATGCCAATATAGTATTATATAAATAACCTTTTAAGGTTGTTTTTGTTTACAAAATAAAAGCCTTTGGAACAGTTCTCCATTGGCTTTTATTCTACTATCAGCTCCACTATGCTCTTTTCTATATTCTATTGCACTTCCCTTTTCCCCAAAAAAAGAAAAATTTTTATTCGATATAATCCACTCCCTGCTTTTTTGCTTCTTTTATCCTTCGGAATAAGGTTGATCGACTTACACCTAATTCTTCCGCTACTTCTTTCGCAGTCGTTACATCAATCCACTTTTCAACCTCTTTAATTGAAATTTTCCGTTTCAACTTAATTGACTTTGCCCCAGCCTTTCTGCTTTTTATTTTTCTTATAGTCTCTTTGTCATAACGAATTTTCAAGAAGTTCTCTCCAGACTGTTCTTTTTCAAAAGAAGCATCCGCTCCCACATTTTTTAATATATCGTTCAAAATTTCCAGTCTTTTTATCTCTTCACAAGAATTTGTTATCTTTATTTCAAATAAAATTTTATCCATAGCTTTCTTATCTTATTGTTTCATAATTAATATTGAGACTGTTTATAGACAAAATAAAAAGCGTCTCATTATTAATTATGAACCTCAATCTTTTTCCCCTCTTTCTTTACAACCTTATACCACTTCCCACATTTTGTGCACCTGTATCTATAAATACGTCCAACAACACGTTGAAAATAGATATTGCCACATCTACAACTTTGACGTTTTCCGCAGTCATCTCTTAACATTACCTTATCCATAATTCTCCTTCTTTTACATAGGGGACAAATTTGTCCCCTAGCTTCAAATCCTGTCCTTTACTTTTTAATTCGATCTAATATATCTTTTACTTCTTCGCTTGTCAGTGTTCCTTCCCTCTGCAAGTTTTCAGATATAGCTTCAACCATTGTTCTATTTTCTGAAAGAATCTTCTTTGATTCACTCCAAAATTTTTTTGATAGTAATATCGTTTTTTCTTCTAACTCTCTATCTAGCAAAGTTTTACTTATGCTTGAATCTGTCATAACAATATATGCTTTGATCCATTCTGTGGCTTGAGGAAAATCACTGTCTTCGCCTATAAAACTTCCTATATGCATTTTATCAAGCAGTATTTCTTCTGCAATGGCTCCCGCATACTTTATTAAAATTCCTTTCTTCACTGCATTTGCATCCTGTAACTTTTGAACCATTACAACTCTAGGCTGTATATCAGATAGGATCACTTGAAAACTTTCTATTTTCATTAAATATGCCATTACTGCATGTCCAGCTTCGTGGACGGAAGATACTTTCCTATTATATTCAGTAAGCGGATCATTTTTGTTTTCACTTCTGATAATTCGTTTTGCATACCCTAATGACGTTCCAGTGATAACGTTATAATCATTATCCGAAAACATTCTTTTTGTTATCTGATACGCACAAAGCAAGGATAGCAAAGAATAGCAGATTACTAAGACGTTTCGTTGAATCAATTCTTTTGTAACAGGGACTTCTTCGTTGAAAAAATAGAATAGTAATACTATCCCGCATGACACAAAAAAACATTTCATAATATTACAAAAAAATCCAAATAAATTTCTCATTAAAATTTCTCCTTGTATTGAGGGGACAAATTTGTCCCCTTATTTTTTTCTCTCCCATATCATTCCGATTTTGTCCAATCTTTCGATCTGCTCTTGTGTGATTCTTCGTCCTCTGAAGCGAGAAGAAGGCTGCTTATTTCTGTGATTTTTCTTTCATTTTATCATATACAAATTTTGTTGCTTTGATATCTTCCAAAGAGTCATGAGCATCAAATTCATACCCATAATATCTGGCTGCAACGACCAATTTCTGCCACTTGAAAATTCCATATTTCTCACTGTATTCTCTATATACAAACGAAAAATCAATCATAGGATCTGAGATTGGAACATCAGGTAGCACAATTCCAACTGCCTTTAAAAAAGATATATCAAAATTAGCATTATATGCAATCAGTTCTGTTGCTTGATCAAAAATCTTTTGTATTTCTTGTTTTCTTGATTCAAATGTTTGTTTATCTTTTACCATTTCCGGAGAAATATGATTGATTTTTTCAGCCTCATTCCAAGTTTTATGTCTTACCAGACGAATGTAATCACTAAACAGGACTTCTTCATTTTCATTTATAATACTCAATTGTAAAATTTCATCTCGAACCGGATCTAGTCCAGTTGATTCTATATCAAAAAATACTTTCATATGATTATCCTTCTTTCTTTTTATAAATTCTGTTATTTCGTTTCATCTACTTTCAGTTTGGGGGACAAATTTGTCCCCCATTTCACAGACTCCTATTCTAATCCTCACTGCCAAACAATACCGCATGTGCATTGTTATATACAGCATACTCCGGATATCGCAATTGGATTGCCTGCCAAAAGAATGGTGCATATTCACAAGCGAAAAGCTCCTCTACACTGTAGCGACTGCATTCCTCAAGCTTTCCCTTTGCATCCTTTTTTTGATTCACTGTAGGAGTTCCATTACAGAACAAGTTAAATGCCATACGTACCACTTTCAAACTGCCACTTGTCTGCCAGCCCTCCTGCAGACATTCCAATCTAACGCAATGAATTTCTTCATCAAAAATATTTTCAAAATGAAATCGCGTATCTGCATTTACTCCAAGGCAATAGTATAGTGCTTGATGATATACGTCTTTAAATTTTGCATTTTGCATTTTTTCCATATAAAACGCCTTATGTTTTTCACTGATAAATTTTATATTTTTTTCTGCCATAATCCTCTTCTCCTTTTCTTATCGCTGCATCACGTCCATTTTGGCCGGATGCAGCTTCATCTATCGTATGTTACCTATCGCTCACTTTATGAGAATGGAAGTTCTTCATCAATTCCATCCGGAACATTCATAAATCCATCCCCTGCAGGACCTTCTTCGTTCATGCCATATCCCTGACTTTTTTTACTCTCAGCAAATTCCTGTTCTTCTACAACAACATCTGTTGTGTAAACTTTCACACCGTCTTTATTCGTATAACTTCCTGTTTGGATACGTCCAGTCACAGCAATCTTTACGCCCTGATGTAAATACTTCTCTGCAAATTCTGCCAGCTTACCAAAGCATACACAACTGATAAAATCCGCCGTTGCATCTCCCTCTCTCTTAAACCGACGGTCAACTGCCAATGTATATCTGGCAACCGCACTTGCATTCTCTCCTTGTGAATATCTCACTTCCGGCTCTCTTGTTAAACGTCCTATCAAAATTACTTTATTCATGTTTCGTACCTCCGCTTTCTTTTCGTCTTTGTTTTATCTTTAATATAATTATAATATATTTATACTTTAAATTCATCAAAAACACTATTGATTGCACATATAATTTTTCTTTTTTGGGGAATATTTCTTTTATTTTTTATATACGTTTCTTTTTTGGCAATATCTTTTCATCTCCACAACTTGCTTGAAAAGCTCCTTTATTGTTTCGGAGCAAGTAATGTCAATTATGGATTTTATATAAATTAAGATTTTATATAAATATAGATTTACTCTGTCTTAAAAAGTGTCTACAGCCCTCTATTTTCAAGGGTTTTCCTATTTTACACATGAAGTAAAATTGTAAATATTTCCCACTTTTCCTCTTTATATCTTGAAAAAACTTCTCAACGGATTCCTGAAATTTGAAATTCCTCTAAAAATCTACCGTGATATTTGAAAAATTTTTCTACAATGACTCAAAAAAAACAGCCTCCTTCCCGATGCTGCATTGTTTTCCAAAATTTTTCTCTTTATTTTCTCTTTTATTTTCATTTCTGTATCATTTCTTTTACGCAAACTAGACCTAAACTCAACTGTTCTTTTTCTCCAGTAAGTATAGGTTCTTTTGCTTTATGCAACTCCAAGCTCTTCTCTTAATAGCTTGTGGAATAAAGACGCTTTCAGTCTCCGTATCCATTTTTTTGGATTTAATACCCTATCATTAATGATCAGGAGCATTTTAGGGAAAATGTCCAACGGGTTTATAAAGCTCTCCCACAGACGTTTCCGATAATTCAAAAGCAATTGCAAGATGTCTTTATACTCCTTTTGATCCGGTTGCTTGATTTTATTTCTTCTACATGCAACTTTCATCAAATACTCGTATGTCTGTTTATGTTCCGACTGTACTACCTTCTCTGAAAATTGTTTTCTCAATGTGATCAGATACATTCCATCCTTAATTCCAACATAAAAGTACAGCTTCAGCATCTTCAGATACGTCTGAAGTGTTCTTGCGTTGATATTAAGAAGTCCTCTCTCCATACTTCCATCTTCAGCTACTGTATTTGCATATTTTTTGATAAAATTCTCACGCTTAATTCTGTGCGTGCGAAATTTCCCTGCTTCATTGATATTGAGCAAATCCATGATCAATAGTTTTTGAGCCGGTTTTAATTTTTTCCAATTTACATCATAAAAAAGTTTTTGATTTGTCCGGATATATGGTACGTTTCCTGTCTTATAATCTCGATCTGTATAAGAAGTAAAATCATTTCCACACAAAACAATATCATAGTCCTTCTGTCCTTTTGTCACTTGGATGATACCCTTTTGTGCAAGGCTTTTTTTACAGTCATAGAATGCCTGCACAGAAATATCCATTTTCTCGCACATTTCTTTGTAATGCACCCCAAAGGCTTCCCCACGCCCATTCTGCAGGTGGGTAAGTGCTATAATAAAATCAATTTCATTCCCGGTAAGCTCTTTCTCAAATAGGCTGTGAAATACGTCTAATTTTATCCTTTGCATGATTTTCTTCTCCTTTCTTTTGACAATTGGTATTTTTTATGATATAAATATATTAAATATAGATGTATCAGATTTCACAGTCATACCTTTTCTGATACTTATCTATATGGAACATTTATAAAAACGGAGTAGGCTTGCTGGCTTGGGCTCCGTTTTTTGTTTTCTATAATTCCATTCCCATCATGGGAGTTGTTGCTGCTACTTGCTGGTTTTTACTTATTTCCTGTTGCTGTAGCTGGTTGAGATAATTTTCCGTCCGGACTGCCTTTTGTTCCTGACTTTCTTCACACAGTTTCAATTGTAATATGGGAAGTGTTTCATCCAATTCATAATGATTTTCCTTCAGAAACAAATTCATCTGTTCTATCTGTTCATTTGATAGCAAATGCTTTTCATATGTATCATCAAATGTCATTCCTGTACAAATGTAAACTTTATCTCTTTCTTTCCACACTGCTTCTTCCAGTTTTTCTCCTCTATATTCAATTTTTACCATTAGAGTATTTTGATCTTCCCTAAATCCTTCTACAAGGAGTTGTTCTATTGCTTTTTCAGCTTGTTCCACCGGCGCATGCTCAGCCTGCTCCTGCTTTACTTTATCTACTTCCTGCTTTATTTCTTCTGATACCTGTTTTTGTTTTTCTGCAGGTTCTTCCGAACGTAACGCTCCTGACCTCACAAGAGCTTGGCGCTCCAGCAATTCCTCATACGGAAGTTTCTTGTACATATTAGGAATCCGTTTTTCTACTTCCTGTGGGGCAAAAAACATTGTGTTTTGCTTTGTAAGTGAAACTGGTATTAAGTTTCCCTCTGTATCCAGTTCTACAAGACGATATTGATGTTTTCCATTCCGCACACGGAATCCCTGCTCTTCTATTTGTTTCGTGCTCTGAATTGCGCAATAATGGATTTCCGGAAGTCCTTCTTTCTCTAAAAAAGAAAGTTCTTCCACTGGTTTGAATTTCTTGGCATAATTCATTAATGCTTCATTCCAATCCTTTGCGTTTTCCGGTACATGACAATGAATCTGTTCTGCAGACATCCCTTCCCTTTTTAGGAGTTCTTGTATATGCTGCATGCTTTCTACTCCACTCAAATCATGGTCTTCCGCCAAATGAACTTCTTGTTTTGGATATTCTTTTAGAAGATTTAATATTGGTTCGTATTTTCCTGTTCCTCCTAATGGCAGATAGTCATATGCTTTCCAGTCTTTTCCCTGCGCTTGTAAAATAGTCATTACGCTCATCGCATCGATGACACTTTCTGTTACGATCAATTTTTCAGACTGATTGTTAATGCAAAAACCTTTTTTATAGTCACATCCCTCCAGATCTCCGAGAAAACGTACATCCGAAAGAGTGCCTCGAAGAGAAGCAAAATTGGGTTTGCCTCCTGAATCATAGGCAACAAATACACAATTCCCATTCACATCCTGATACAGCATTTTCCGGTCTACAAAATCCTGTACAATCTCCGGTGCAATATACCGGCTTTTTGTCAGATAAGCGTACACCCTTCTCATGTTTTTTCCTCTCTCCGGTAAGATTAACTCTTGTTTTACCAATTGTTTTTCTTTGAGCTGTCCTTTCGGCTGCGGTGTGTAGTGTTCGGGAATATAAATCCGTTCTTTCAATTCTTTTAATGCTTCGTGCAGATCTCCATTATGTACAAATTCTGCCGCAAATCCTATAATAGAATCCCCTTTTCCGACCCCCGATTCTCCCGGTATGGAATTTCTCCAGTAATAGTTTTTTGTTGTATCAATACGTACACTGTCATGTTGTGCAAGGGTATAATACCTTCCTTTCCGAATCAAGGTAAATCCATGCTCTCTTGCATACTCTGTGATTTGTACCTGATTCTTAATTTCGCTTATCAACTCTTCATTGCTAATCCTTGGTTTTCTCTCCTTCTGTTCTGCAGGTCTATTGCCAGCAACAGACGCCTCTTTTTGCGGACTTTCCAAATATACTTCCAGTGTCTCTTGCACTTCCGGTATTTTTTTTCGACACAGTTTATAAGTCTGATTTAAAACGGCAAACAAAGACTGTTCTGGATTCATCTCCTTAATCTCTTTCCAAGAAGATGCAAGAAAATCTTTTCTCGTTTGTGTACTTACAATTCCGAAATGATTTTCCAACATCATTCCAAAGGCAACTTCCTGAAATTTTGTTTCCGGATTTTCTTGTAAATATTCCAGTTCGGAAATTCCGTGGCTGATTTGATAAATCAATTCTGAAACTGCCTTTTCGCCTGTTTCCTGTAATGGTGCCGGCTCTTCTTTCTGCATCGCAGAAAGCTGTTCTGCATAGGAAAGCAATCCCTTTACCATTCCTGGATACATCTGTTCTGAATATCCTATTTGATAAAAATTCTTTCGAGCAAGCACTGGGCAGGTTGTCTGAACAATATCAAATACCGCTTTCACTCCGTCATGCTTTTGCTGAGTGACACTTTCTATCTCTCCTGCCTGATATCTAATTTTTTCTTCCTGAGATGCCTGTTCAAGCGGTACGAGGTTCCCATCTATTTTGAGCAGTGTTGCTTGATATGGTACGTACACCTTAATCCCTTTTGCTCCCCTTTTTACTTGATACCCTGCATCATTCCAAGCAGAAAAACTTTGACAGTAAACTGCTTGCGGATTTTCTCGATAGATAAGTAAATTGTTCTTCAGGCTGTATCGATAGAACCGACTCCCAAATTCCAAAAAATCAGCGATTCGTTCCGGTTCTTTTTCCAATGCATCCAGCATCTCTACAATGTTTCGATCCATTTGTTTTTGCTGCATCTTCTCATCCCCTGTCTGTTCTAATTTGCATATATTTTTAAAATCTCTTTCTGCTCTGTTTCTTCTAATTGATTCAATGGTTTTAATAAATCACTTTCTGCAAGTGTTCCAATCGGAAGCTCATTTTCTTCGCAATTCACAAAATAAAAACTTCCATTTTCATCTTTTACAATGGCTTTTCCCTGATAATATCCGATAGAAAGATATAACTTATGAAGTACCTCAAAATTTTTCGGTTCTTTTTTATATTCCATTTTCATCTCTCCTTTTCTTATGCTGCATCTGGTCCATCTTGGCCGGATGCAGTTCTTACCCTCTAATTAACTTTTGTCCCTCTGTTAAAACACCACCAAGAACTTGAATCAGCTCTTGTCGAATCTCCGGATAAATCAAAGCAATCAATCCAATTGCTGCAAGAACAAATAACATGATCAATGCTGTAATTCTGATACATCTTCCCATTGTTCTTACAAGGAACTTTCCCATATTATTTCGTTCTACAATTCGGACATTTTCGTTTTGTATTCCATATTTTTCCTGTAATTTTTTCTGCTTCTGATTTTCTTCTTGTTCTATCCGGATTTTTTTTACTAATGATTCCTTATACTTTGCCATCTTTTTCCCCCACCTAGACTTTTTTCCAGCGAGAAAATAAACTTCTTTTTTCTTTCTGCGGCTTTTCTTTTTCTTTCACCGGAAACAATTTTTCAAAAGCCGGGTTATGAACATATTCAAATTGATCCGGGGAATACACTGTAAAAAATGTCCGTTCTGCTTTATTTTCCATAAACTCCAGTACGTCCTTTTTCTCACGTTCGGAAACAAAATTAAAAACGTACATTATGTCTGAATAATATTCATTTCTTAATATCGTTTCTGTTTCATCCATCTCTGATGCTGTCGTTCCACTCACAAAAATCCGGACATCTTTTTCTAAAAATGAGGTTTTATTAAAATCTGCGTTCATGTACGTACCGAAATCATAAATGTAATAGTCATATTCCTGTTTTAACACTTCCGGAAGATTTTCCGGCTTATAAAACATGTCCACATTTTCAAATCTAACCTTTCCAATATTCGCATCATGTTCTTCCGCATAGAAGCGTGCTTCATGTTTCTGTACAAATCCAGTATCATTTACTTCCAGATAGCAAGCCCGGTATCCTTTGAGCTGCAAATATTTTACAAGCTGGATTGCAAACGTAGTTGTTCCTATTCGTCTGCATACCCCGGCAATCCCAATTTTAATTCCCGGTTTCAATTCCTCTTGTGCTTCTGCTTCTTCCTGATACGGATTTGTTTCCGGCTCTTTATAATACCCATACAGACACCGTTCTAATTCCTCTCTCGCCTCCGTTTGACTTACAGCGAATATATAATATAAAATCCCTTGATTTTGAAGCTCCTGGATAATTTTACTTTGTCTGTCATATCCTGGAGCATAAATGATTACTTGACAATTTTTTGCCCCCTCTATCCGTTTGATTTCTGCCGCTACTTCTTCTGCAGAATCAACATACTGCTCAATATCAAAAATCAGATACTCGCATTGTCGACTTAAAATATCATTTAGATGATTCTTGATCGTAAGGCTTCCTTGCAAATATTCCAGTTCCATCTCTTTGATTGCTGCTGTTTCCTGTGCAAAAAATCCTCGCTCCTGCGAACCTGCAAAAAGTATCATTTTTTATCGCACCTCTCTTTCCACAAAAAAGAAAATTAATTATTTTAACTCAGTAATTTGTTGCTGAATATTTTTTGTCCTCTGCACAATGGTTTCTATTTCTTTTTCTATTTCTGCAACCTGATTTTGATTGACTGCGATCTGATTTTGCGCTTTCAAAATCGTATCTTCCGCCTTTTGCGTTTCTTCCTCTGATGGATAGGTTGCTTCCTTTAAAGATGTAATCCGCTTTTCCAGTTTCTCATTTTCTACCTCATAGGCTTTTATTTTCTTCTCTTTTTCCGCTATTTGCGCATCATCATATGTAATCTGTGCCTGAAGGCGTTCTTTTTTACAGTCATTTTCAGTAACCTTAACCGGAACTTTTCCGCGCTCTATCTCATTTACATTTGTATAAAATCTTGTAGCTTTATTTTCTTTTCCAACTCGAAAAGAAATCTCTTTCCAAGCCTTTGGTACCTCTTCGATGTGCAAAAGTACAAATTCTGAATCTTGATACATCACTTTCATTTTTAATGTTCCACCGTTTCGTTCAACCGCCTCAAAATCTAGTTTTTGATCTAATACTTCCTTATTTTCCAACTCGATAATGACCTGCATTCGGTTTGCCTTTTCATCATATCTCCACTGCGTCAAATAAATATCGTATGTTTCATATACCAGTTTCTGATAATACGGCGTTGCGCTTTTAAGCGTTGCGATATCCGGAAGCCATAATTTTGAAGTAAAGAAAACAAAGTATCCCACAACAATCACTGCAAGAAATCCTACTAATGGAGCACTTTTCTTTCCGATCCGTTCTTCCCTTACTTCTCTTACCTTTCTTGTTTTCAAGTTATCCCTCCTTCAGCACACGCTCCATGGCGCCGACCGGAATAAAATTTTCAAACACAACGATTGCTTTGATCTGCATTTGATTTGCATATTCTAAACATCGTGTTATAAATTCATCCTCAGATTTTTCTGTCGGCTGAATGATTACGATCATGTCTGTATCTTTTCCAATTTCATCCTGTATACAAATATATTCTTTATAGATATCCTTCGCCTTTTCTTGAAAGAACTCTTCTCTTCCTTCTTCACAGCATATGTAAAGATTTTTAATTTCCGCCATTGTCATTCCCTCCCTGTTCCGTATTGTATTTCAAATCCAAACCGCATCTGATCACTTTCCTGGTATGTATCACAGACTGCTTTTATCGTAAGTGTGTCAGATGTATCTGTTCGATAATCAATATCAAAATATAAGTTTCTTTCATATTCATTTATAATCTGTATCGTGTCCGGATGCAGATTCACTGTTGTAACTGTTTCAAACCCTTTTACATAGAGATACTGTTTTACTTCTTCTTGGAAACGCTTCCAGTCTTCTTCTCGTAACCATGCGAATTTTTCCGGATACTCTTCATATCCTTTAAATTGCACTTCCACTTTTCTTTCTTTCTTTTCTTCTGAAGGAAGATTGTCTTCTGGTTTATCCTGCATATTGGAAATCCGGTTTTCGTTCCATTCATGGATTTCTGCTTCAGGAATAGGTTCTTCTGAAACATGAAACTCACCTTTTTGTGATTTGTTTGAAGAGTTTGAAGAATTTCGGTTTCCGCAAAAGTTTAGTAAAATCGCAACTCCTACAAGTAATAAAAGCAAACTGATTTTTGTTCTATTCTCTTTCATTTCCCTCTCCTTTTAAATATTTGTCCGGATTTACCGGAACTCCATTTTCTTCTACCTGAAAATGCAGATGATTTCCCGTAGACTGTCCAGTAGATCCGACCTCGCCGATCTGTTGTCCTTTTTTTACCGTATCCCCTGTTTTCACAAGCAACCGGGAGTGATGCATGTATTTTGTTGTCAAGCCGTTTCCATGATCGATCACTACCCAGTTCCCAGCACTGTCTGACCATCCTGCAACGGTAACTGTTCCATCTGCGGCAGCAAGGGTAGGGGTTCCTGCAGGAGCCGCATAGTCATTTCCTTTATGTCCTCCAGTTTCAAATTCTCGGATTTCCCCAAAATAGCTGGATTGATATGTCATTCCCGGACAAGGATGGGTAAACATTCCAGTTCCAATTTCTCCCAAACCGTTTTTTAAGTCTGCCGAAGTCATATAATTGAACCGATAAAGATTTCTGCTTTTCATCACTGCGATTACCTTACTGACATATGCCGGGTCAGTTGCATATCCTGACTTCCACAATGCTGTAATAAAACTGTCTGCATCATAATGTCCGGTCACAGGGTCTCTTTTACAGGCGGTCACATTATCTACATAAGGCTGCCTTGTAAACTTATTTCCCCAAGCAAGCATACAGTCTACATAGTTTGCAAATGTAGAAAATTCCGCTGTGACTGTGCCCCATGCCTCTTCTGTCCGCATCACGACTGTTCCGTTTTCTTTATAGCAATGTGCCTTTTGACCAAGACAGTTATAATATGGCGGATTAGCAAGTTCCGAACCATCTGCCCCAGCCTCTAATATCATCTGACCTAACACCACAGATGCCGGATATCCAGTCTCATTCATCATATCGATGGCAGCTTGTACCATCTCTACAGTAATCCATGCCGGAAGCCCTTCTAAATCCGATTGTGTAATCTGTTTGTTTGCTTCCTCACCTGCAATTGCCCTCACAACTTCTTCAATTAAAACGGAAACAAATATGATTCCCAAAGTACCAATCGCAAAGGATATGCCCGAAATCAACAAGTATTTTTTTACTTTTTTCTTAAGCATTGTTTTTATACACCGCCTTTGAACAGACGTTTATCTGCTTCTGATAAGTACACCTTAAATTCAATGTTCTGATCTCCCGAAATGCAAAGAATGACTTCTCCACGCTGTAGCCTTGGAATCTTTTCTTTTTGCGAGTATGTAAGCACATTATTAAACACCCGGTCAATAATCGGAAGCACATTACTGTCCTGATGGAAGATGAACTTATACTGTGCCAGTTCAAAAATAGTTTTTAATTGCTTTTCTCCTTCTTTGGTACTTCCATCCGGAACATAATCCCGGATAGATTGTGTAGCAAGCCACAACCCAGTAAAATATTTCGGACCTTCTCTTAGATAAATTCCCAAAAGCTCTAATGCAAACAGTTTTTGAGCATTTACCCATCGATGGCTCTCATCTACAAGCAGCAACGTATGTGTGACATCTTCCAACGCAATTTTTTCGCTCTCCCATAATGTTTTCATAATACTTCCATTTGTAATAGATTCATCCCATGAGATGCACAGGATATTGAATAGCTGCAGATCAAATATGGACGAATCCATATCTTTTAATGCCGTCACATTATACGATACTACTTTGACATCCATCAGATTATTAATGGATGTATAGCCATCAAATAGATAGCCATAAGTATCTACCAAAATCCGAAGCTGGTCTTTTACCCTGTCTAAGTTGATTAATTTTCGGTCAATCAAAACTTTTTCTTGTTCTGTGTATGTTTTTGACAATATCTCAGAAATCATCTCATTTACTAACTCTAATAAATCCCGGTATCTCGGATAACTTTTTGCCGGAAGCCCTGTGATCTGCTTCTGCCGTTTTGCATCCCTTGCATAAGGAATCAGGTCGTATCTGCCATATAGCGCTTCCACGGCTTCAATATACACATTTACTTCATCCGATTCCGCCTCCGGTTTTAAAAATCGATAAGACTTTCTCAATTTTGATAAGTGTCTCGTATAACTGATATTCTCGTTGTCTCCTGCCTTAAAAATCTCAAGTAGATTAATGATCCCATCACTTCCATCCATGTTTAAAACTCTTCCGCCAAGTTCCGTTGCCAATGCAGAATATTCTCCGGTAACATCAATTACCCTGACGAAATCCCCCCTTAAGGATCTGTCTTTCATCTGATTTTTTAAAAGTGTAGATTTCCCAAATCGCATATTTCCCATTGCTACTGCAGATGCATTTACACGGATTGCATTTGTCGTAAACGCATCAAATGTTACGTTTCCTCCACACGCAGTTTCTCCGAGAAATGATCCAAATGGGTCTTCCAAGCTGCTAAAATGGAACGGATTTCCCGCCGCAATAAGCTGTGACTTCATCGCAAATCCTGGAAGTGTATGAGTTTCTTTCATCTGCTCCTCTGCACTTTGATAAACACTCTTCCATTCTTTTCTCGTTTCATTTAAAAATACAGTAGCCCGATAATTATCCCCCTCTAATGACTTGATTACCTTTGCTACAGAGTTCTCCAGCTTTTGCTTTGTCGATTCCGCTGCAAAAATACGAATAGCAACAGCTTTAATTACTTCTCCCATCGAATTGATTTCATCATAAAGTGCTTTCATTTCACTTTCCCTTGCAGCTGCATCGTAAAAATCTTTATATTCTTTTGCAAACTTTTTTCTTGATCCCTGCTCTTCAATAGAACGATTCAGATTCTTTTTTACTTCATTCTGATCCTCATTGTGAATACTGATCGTTACAATCGTATTTTCCTGATTGCACGGATTCGTCAGCCAATAATCATCCAGTACTTCCGGATAATCATAAATGTGTACACAAGCTTCATAGCCTGTTCCTGTTCTTGAGTAAGATTCATAGTGCAACAGGTCGCCTGCCGGGGATATTTCCTGTAACAATTGTTCATCCTCAACAATCTCTATTTTCTCTTTCTCTCTTTTTCGCCATTTCTTCCACATGATTTTCTCTCCTACTAGGGGACAATTTTGTCCCCTTCTCAAAATATCCGTGAGTTTTTATTGCCCAATTTATATAAAATCTGTCTTTTTTTCTTTTCGGGGATTTCTTTCAGTATTTCCATTCCGGTTCTTCTTTCCTCTTCCGGAACAATTCCCAAAATACTGTCAATCAGTCTTATAGATTCTTTTCTTTCATTGTCATCTGCAAAGAAAACCTGAATAAAAAATTGCTTTGTAACTGCATGTTTTTCCCGATACTCTAATTCCGCAAGTTTTCTCTTTATCATTTCATGGTACAGGGGATTGGTGTTATTCCGCATTCGTTTTTTCCAATACTCCTGTTGTGTATGCGTATTACAGGGAAACATCATGGATATGATTTCAATATCCAACCCATAGATCTTAAGGAATTTCGCCCATTTAAAACAATCCATTTCAATCTCATCCACATCTGAATTTACCAAATCCCTTGGAATGATCTGATAAAGATTGCTGTAGCTTCCATTCTCCCGCTGAAAACATTTCTTTTGTTTATCATATCTTCGAATTGGAATATCTTCCCTGATATCCAAAACTTCTTGTTTCTCTTTCTTCTTCATGTTTTATCTCCTTTTTCCGAAAACCAATTACTTTTTTGGGTTTTAATAGGTATAATGCAATCGCCTGATATATCCGGCGTTTCGGATTCCCAACTGCCGGAATCATCAAACATATGCCAATCATTCCGGAAAAAATCAAATATGGTATCTGCAGATACTCATGTACATTTTCTTTCAGGTTCAAACAGAGAAATATCCAAACGGATAAAAACACAAAATCCTGAAGATATAATTTCCAAATCACTTGTGTTTCCGATTTAATCTCTTTTGTAACCAAATACCTCATTTATCGTTTCTTTCTCCTTTCTGTTTCCGGAAAATCAGACTTTCCTCTTTCTTTTCTTTTTGGGGAGTTTTCTGCATATTTCCTCTGTTCCTGCATTGGTGTTCTCTCTCTCATTGCAGACGTACTTGCTCTATTTACATCTGCATGATTTGAAACCTTCCTACTGTCCGTTTTATTTTCCCATTTCTCAAACATATTTTTCGGCTCTTCATAAGTGAATGGCTGCTTCCTGTTCGTCTGTTGTGATTCAAATCCATTTGTCTGCTTCTGATCCGCCGCATGCATATCATTCACATTATTCTTCTCCGGCTTTTCTTCCTGATCAGAAAAAGGTTCTTTCGATGTCACTTCTCCTGCAGATGTTAAATTCTCTGTTGTCCCTTGCTCTTCCATTCTGGAAACTTGCTCTGTCCCATGCTCTTCTTGCTCCATGTTCTGATGTGACATTTCATCAAAAGAATTTCCTTGCCGGTTCTCCATTCCATCTGCTCCCTTTACATTTTCTTCCATCTGCTGAGTACTGTTTGAATTTTGGTTATGATCACCGTTCTGTTCCATTGACTGCTCCATGTTTTTAAAGCTGTTTCCTGCAGTCTTGCCAGTTCCACCGCCTTGGCTTGTTGCCTGCATATTTCTCATCGCATCTCTTTGCTCTTTCATCATGTGGAACTGTCTCGCCTGCTGGACAGTTTGTCCTGCCCCTCGCATCATATGATATGCAGCAATCAATTTGCCTGTCATGCTGCTTAAGCCAGCATCTACACCTGTTAATTTTTCTATGATATTCGCTCCATCAATGACACACCAAGCAATAAATAAAATGATGATTCCCCTTGCCAATCCGTTAATTTCTGTCTTGGAATTGACGTATTCCACAAAAAGAAAATAGGATTTCAAACTAATTGCCGTAAAACAGAGCGCAAAATAACTATCTCGAATACTCTCCAATATTTTTACCACTTTTCTTGAAGAAGAAAGGTTCGCAGCATATAAACCAACTAGAATACGACTTACAAAAATTTCATAAATCACTCTTGTATTCTTATATGCAAGACAGATATAGATCAAAATTGCTGCAGCTGCAGTTAAATAATATGTACCATAGTGAAACGTGTACCGGTAATAATAGGTATTTCCGAAGTCTGTCCATGCAACTCCGTCTTTGGCATCTATCAAACCATATTCCCCATTTCCTATAGGCATCAACCGTTTCTTTAAAATGCTTTCTGCATTTTTAGACAATCCATCTGTTCCCGGATCGAGTATTTCACCAATATTGATGTAATCTACGTCCGTTTCACTGAAAGACGTACTCTGTGGGATTTTTCCTTTACTATTCAAATTTTCCAGTCCAATCTTGGAATCAATATAGTAAAGATCATACAAATTGGTACGGATTAATTCTGTTCCGTTAACCGTACTTCCCCCGGATAATGCTGCATCTTTAAAAGCAATGGAAAATCGGTTCAGTTCTGTAAAAATGGTTGTCGACGCCGACATTACTACCATCAAAATCGAAACACTGTGGATTACATTATGCTTTTTGTTCTTCCCAAACATATACATGAATCCAAGAATGACAAGAGAAGCCATCATAATTGCCTGTATCAGTGGTTTGTAATCACTCAGGTAATTTTCTAAAACAGACCATCTTGTAATATCAATCAGACCAAACGTCCAATCGTACAGCGTAATGCAACAATCAAGTAACAGTGACAATCCCTTTACCAACAGCCATCCTACTGTCCTTACTGCGGTAAGGATGATATCATTCGTACTGAAAAAATCAGAATTTAATTTTAAAAATTCTATAATCTGTGCTTCTGACATAACGCCTCCTATCCTGCTTTTTGGAGCGTTTCCAAAAAGAGTGTTTTCTGTATCTCCGGAAGTTCTATCCGGTTTAAACAATCTGTAAATTCTGCAATTGTCATCTCTCTTCCAATTCCATATTTTTCCTCCATATCTTTTCCAAATGCGTTATAAAGCAATGGTTCTAATTCTTCATAAGCCGGAAAGTCAGACAGCCTTTGCACTTTGTTTCTGTCTGCCTCCTGAAACATCTGAAAACTTTTTGCAATATCCCATACCCTTTCATCTAGTCGGATCCCCACCCGGCTTTCTTTGCAGATATCCATAAAATTCACATCATTTGGATGCGGATATGTTTCTTTTGGAAAATATTCATATGCATACCAAAAATACCTTCCATTTTCTACAGAGCTAAAAATAGGTCTTGGTTTAATCTTGTTTCCTTTTAAATCTCTTCTCTTTGAACGCCGGAAGATAACAATCTCACCTTCCTGAAGTTCCATGAGTTCGTTGTGATTTAACAATGGTCGTTCGTCAATGGATTCCGTATAATATTTATGAAACGACAACTTGCTTCCTGCTCTCTGCACGTTTACAATTGATTTGCTACCGAGCATATTCGAGAAACTTTTTGAGGTTTCCTCTGAGTTTGTCTGCAGATAAAAGTGATTTCCACAATTTCCTTTGATCGTTTCTGCAATCTGTTTTCCATAAATCTCTTCTAGCTGTTCATAATTCTGTAAATACAAGTCAAACGAAATATTTTGTCCAAGTCCCATTGTCGTCATTATTTTCATCAACTCAATATTCGGCATATTTCCTGCCTCGTCCAAGATGACTTTTACCTGCCGAGCACATTTTCCTTTTCCATCATCACACATCTTTCCAAGTATATAATACATCTGCCGGATAAAAATGGTTGGCAATTTATAAAGCGAGCTATCATAGGATGGTGTTGCAAGAAATACTGCAATTGGACGTTCCCCGAATCCAATCTCTTCCATATCTATACTGCTCTCTGCCGTCATCATTGCGACATTCCGAAGGGTAAAGATATCTAATTCTCTCAGCATTTCTGAAAAAACTCCTGCTTTCGTTTTTCCCGGAGCAACTTTCACGCCTAAAAACTTCATTCTTGCCCGATCATCCACTGGACGCTGCTCAAAGTAAACATCCAAAAGTGTACGAGTTCCAGTTTTATTAACAGGCTTTTCTACTAATTTTCCAAAATTTATTAAAATGCTGTAAAAATTAATGGTCTTTTCATTATCGTTCCGATAATGAAAGGGATGTTCTTTCTTTGCTTCTTCGGTCAGATAAGACCATATTTCATATCGTTTCTGATTTTCTTCTTCATCTGCCCGGAATGCATCTATAATACTTGCAAGTATCATCGCGCTACATAATGCGGCAGCTGCACTGACAAAGTACACCATATCGCCTTTTGCTCCATCCACATCAAAAAAAGAATGTGTCAAAGAATTTACAACCTGTTCTGCCATATCATAATCTTTCTGCTTATAGAACTTCACTGCAACACTAAGTAAATTAAATCCCATGGAATACTTGGGATTAGATGCATTTAGCAGATATACTTTATATCCTCTTTTTTCCAACGCTGAAGCAAATACTTTATAATGCTCCAGCTTGTTATCATTTATAATCACGCTTGGTCGAAATTCAGCTCTTGAATAACTCTCTATACTGGACTTTACAAGTGTCTCTCCTTTTCCGGAACGTGTGATTCCAAGAATCAGGTTATTCACAACCGAATCATCTATATAAAATGTCTCACCGATTCTAGAAATTAAGATGCCCGGATTTCCCGGATAAGGAGTTTCAAGCGGCTCAATCGCCTTATATTGCTGCTTAATCTCATCTTCGTTTGTAAATCGAGAGACACCTTTTTGTCCTACATTAAAATGTGTTTCAGACCAGGATAACTTGATTCGGATGACCAAAACAGTATCCAGTATTACCAAGCCGATCAACACTATTCCTACTTCCTGCATGGTTACTTCCGTTAAATTCGGAATCATATGTACAAGCGAAAATATTCCTTCTAAAGTACCATGTCCAAGCAAAATGGATGGAAGCTGTTTCAATAGATGGATTAGATATGTCCCGCCTAATATTACAAATAGATCTAACACGATCATCAATACGGTAAGTACATAATTATTTGACAAGAAGTATTCCAATTTCATTGTCCGCCCCTTATCTTTTAAGGGATTGACCAGTTCATTTTTCCATTTATTTTTTCTCATATTTTTTCCTGTTTTTTGTAAGGGGGACAAATTTGTCCCCTTGTTTTTTCTAAAATCCAAAGCTTGCTGCAATATCCGTCGCCCAGCTTGATCCTGTATAAATCAAAGCTGCACCGATAATCAGCCAGAGCACATGCTCTTTTGCCCATTCCTTTGCTTTATGTCCCGGCGCAAGAAAGGCAAATCCCATAATTACAATCACGACAAATATAGCTGTTACTCCCAAAGGAATCACATTTTTATTTACAAATCCCTCTATCATTGTCTTAAGTTGCTGCATGTTCCTGTTTCTCCTTTCTCTTCTTCGCAAGTATCATTAAAATTATTATGATTAAAGCCACACCAACCAAAATTCCTACTCCTGCAAGTATGTAAGATAATTGGTTGTCAACTTTTTGATAAACTGCCGTAGCTTCTATCGTGTAATTAATATCTGTTTCGCTGTCCACTTCCTGCTCTCCTTGGTACAACGCAGTTTTCACTATGTGTGGTGTAGTAATCTCACCTTGATATTCGGCACGATATACCGGAACAAGTTTTTGAATATTTGCACGTGCATCTCGACATACCACACCATCTGCATTCGTGTAAATATCCGATGTATAGTATGTGTTTTTTACCTTGCCATCTGTCCCAAGCCCTACGGATGCCAGCAGTTGTTCTTCATATCCCTGCAAAGGAGCGTTTGCTCCTCTGTCGTTTGGAAATACCAATCCCTGCCATTCAATTGCATTCCGGTCGTATCCTTGGAATGTAATATCAATATCAGAATCAATCCAAACATGGTCTATAAGACGTACTGCAGAAAGGCTACATGTTACCGTTTCCATTCCCCCCGTTTTTTCATTTTTCACAGAAACCTCTTTCGTCTGTGGCGCAGACGAATGTGAAATCTCGTATTGATACTCATTGTAAGCTGATACACTTTGTTTATAAGGTTCACTTTCCTGTTCTGTAATTTCCTTCAATTTATAAACGATTCCATCTACTGTTTTTTCTTCCGGAAATTGATATTCGCTTCCTTTCACAATCGGATCAGATTTTTCGGTATACTCTACTACTTTCTTCTCCTTTTCCGGTTCTGACGTAAGACTTTCATATGTCACATTCTTTAGCACATATTTATTTCCATCAAATGTTTCTGTTTCCGGAAAGGATTTTTCTTCCTCTTTGTCTTTGGTCTGATATGTAATTGTCTTTTCTCTGATGTCAGTATCTTTTGCCTGTGTTGGAAAAGATACTGTACCAATCAATAAAAGTCCCAGCATACCTGCCAGCCATTTATTTCTCTTCATAATTTTTCTTCCTTTTCTGATAAAAAAATGCCAGCATAGTTCCTATAAGAGTAGCTCCTACAATTACTCCTGCCATGCAAAGAGCAATATTAACGTTATCACCAGTTTTTACATGATCTCGTTCACTATCCGGTGTGTCTGTGATGATTTTCCCTGGTGGAACCGGAGTGTGCTTTGGAATCACTTTTACATCATAGAGCATGTCTCCTTCTTGCTCTCCCCACGTAGGGATTGCAATCAAAAGCGGTGTGATATCATCGTATCTTTTGTGTTCTGAAGCATATAAAAGATACACTCCAACATCTAAATCTTTTATGATCGCTTTTCCATCCGCATCTGTCGTGCAGCTTCCGTCTGAAGTTTTGTAAGCGCTTAACTCTAAAGCTGCCTCTTCTAATTGCTCCGCTGTCTCAATTGCGTTTAAGTCTATCCCGCTTCCTTGATAAGCCTCCAGCAGCTCATACTCTCCGTCTACAACGTCCGCTACCTTTGCATATTCAAAAACGACATCCTCTTTTGTTGTTCCAACTCCGCCGTCTGTCAATTCTATTTCAATGCTTCCCTCTTCCTCTGTTTGGACTGTCTGCAGTTCATTCAGTAATGCTATATTTTCATTTGCAGCCGATACCGGAAATGTACAAATCATCACCGAAAAAAACAAAGGAAGTAATTTTTTAATCTTTTTGTGTTTCATTGCTGCTACGTTTCCCCCTTTTCTTTCTTATCATGCTTCCAATTCCTACAACCAGATATAAAAATGGAAGTGCTGTAAAGACCAATTCCCGAAAAGACATACTTCCCGGTACAATTTCTTGTTCTTGTTTCTCTGTATAAGGAATCCGTTCGCCTGTGACTACCAGCCGCTTGGTATTCAATCCGTATGGCGTACATGTGATTAGGGATACCAAATCTTTTTCTGCCTGTATCCTCAATCCTTCCACATCCTCCGGATGAACGATTTCAATTTTCGTTACCTCATATGCCAGCTTTTCGCCACAAACTGTTAAGAAAAATAAATCACCTTGTTCCATTTCATCCAGTCTTGTGAAGAGCTTGGCGTTTGGAAGTCCCCGGTGTCCGGTTAGAATACAGTGTGTATTTTCTCCCCCAACCGGAAGGCTGCTTTCTTGAAGATGCCCTACCCCATTTGCAAGAATTTCTTCTTCTGTACCGTGATAGATTGGAAGGTCGACGTTAATCTTAGGGATAGAAAGCGTCCCCATCACGCTTGTTCCCGATAAATTCAATTGACTTTGATAGCTCTCCTCTTCTAAAATCCCCTGCTCAATATCTCCAATCAGTACGCCGTTAGTCTGCCACAGCATTTCATTATACCGCTCTGCCTCTCCAAGCATTTCCTGAAGCTTCTCTTCGCTGTTTGCCTCTATATTTCCCTGATACGTCTGAATCACATTCTGCTGATGCTTTCTGTCTATCAGACTAGCAAATGCAGGATATATGCAAAGAAGCAGACCTGTTACAAAAAGAACACCCGTAAGCATCTTTTTTCTCTTTTTAGTTCTCGTCGTTTGATTTTTTCTGTCGTTTTCCATACACAAATGCTCCTGTCACAAGTGCTGTTCCTGCTGTGAGCATCAGAAGCATCATAGAAGAACCAGTTACCGGAAGTTTCTTTCCAACCTTGTTAATGACTGTCAAGTTTGAAGAACCTTCACTGGTATCTGTTGTCAAATCTACATCTGATTCTTTGTATGCTCCGTCAAAAAATTCCTTGATATGCGCAGTCGTTTCTAATTTTTGTAATGTCTTATCGGTTGCTCCATCGCCTTTTACATAATCGTTTCGTTCATCTGTGAACGTCGCTTTCAGATTCAGCACGATTGGATCAAGCAGAGGGCGGTATCCGGTCGGTGCCTCGGTCTCCTTCAGATAATAAATACCTGTATCCAATCCATAGATTTTAATTTCTCCCTTTGCGTTGGATACCATCTCTACTGAATCCTGAGGTGTCGTTCCGCCAATGTGGTCACTTCCTCCGACTGTATCACGATTAATGACAATATACCCCTCATCCTCAGCTTTCTTCACATATACTTCATTCTTCAACTCTTTGTCTGAATATAGGCGGAATTTTGCTCCTTCCAATTTCAAATCATGGTCATTCGTTTTCAGAATATTGAGTTTATACGTGAAGCAGACAACCGTATCCCACGGAGTATATCCTGTTGTTCCATCCCCATCATGGTCTGGATTATTTGAAAATTCGAGACGTACATCATTTTCAAATCCCGGACGTCCAGTGTCTTCTGCAGCCTTATCATTTAAAGTTGCATTGTATCTTAAAATTACTTTCTGTCCATACACGTTTTCGTTCAAATCGTTCTTTTGATCAAATTCTCGATCTACGATTGCTTTGATGTCCTGAATCTCTACTTTGAACGTCTCACCATTTCCCGGATTCGTAATCACTTGAAATTCATCTTTTGCAAGCTCATAATTTTTATCCTCTGTTCGAATGTGAATTGCAACTGAATCCGGATCAAATGTCAGTGCTTCGTCCATCACGTCATGCCATGCATAATAATATGTATCATATCCATTGATGTTTGGAATATTGGATTCAAATTTATATGGCACCGTCTGTCCAATCTCGAAATCTCCGATGTCGTTCCACCCGTCATTTCCGATATTCTCTTTGTTGTCATCTTCTTGTATTTTTTTGATCACTGTCGGATAATCTGACTTAATATTCACATCTGCTTTTGGATTGGCTGTATTTACGATACACATAGATGCTGCGGAATGTGTACCCTCTACATCACTTACTTCATCCACTACGTAATAGCCATACTCCAAACCTCCAATCACGATCGAGTTATCTTCCTTTACGCCTGTTACATTCACCACATCTGCCGCTGCTTTATCTTTTACAATCTGATCTCTAAGCTCTTCAACAAAATATCGGAACTCGCTGTAAGAACCTTCTATATTCTGTTCTGTCTGTGCTCCCTCTACCTGATTATTGTTTAAAGACTGAATGTAATCGATCACTTCATACTCTGTTACTTTAGAGGCTTCTTTTCCAATCTTTTTTCCTACCACTGTTTTTAATGATTTCTCATATAGTTCATTAAATGTATAATTGATTGATTCCCCGCCATCTGAGTTTTCCGCATTGAACAGCTTATATACTTGGAATTTCTTTCCCTTCAAAGTTTGTCCTTCATTTCCCTGAACAATGATACTTGCATCACCTCGTCTAAAATCCGCAATACCGTTTTGTGTGTTGAGCATTGTACGGGCTTGTGCTGCAGCCACCTGCATGGTTCCAATTGTTCCTGCTCCTCCACTGACTGCAACAGCTGTAGAAAGTGCCAATGCATACAGCATTTTTAATGTTTTCTTTTTCATAGATCCTCCCCTGTCTCGTTTCCATCTAATCATAGTGATTACGCCCAGAATCAGCGCTCCCATCATTAACAGCATCGTTGTATTCGAACCTGTATTTGGAAGTTTCATCCCAATGTTATTCACAATCGTCATGTTTGTTATCCGGTCTGCTTTTGTGCCAGTCACTGTAAACATGCCATCTGAAGCGGTTGTAAATGCCTTTCCGTTTACATAAAAGATAAACTCATCCTTTACCGGAGTGCTCTCTGTACGTATCTCATAAGTTACCGGATTTCCAGAGGCATCCAATGGAAGCCGATAGCCTTTTGGTGCCTTGGTTTCCTGTAAATAGTATTGTTTCCCTATTTTCAATCCTTCCATGTTCAGAAGTCCTTGACTGTCTGTAGTACCCTTTGCCACTTCCTGTGTACAGTCCGAATCACTATATACGGTAAACTCTGCACCAGAAAGCATCTTTCCTTTATTATTTTCTTTATGGATCCGGAGAGTGAATGGAGAAAGAGGGTCTTCTACAATCACAGAAATATGTCCTTCATCTGTAACATCAAAGACTACATTTCCAAGAGTAATATCAATCTTTGACGTGAGTGTAACCTTATTATCTTGTGCAACATGAAATTCAATCAGATTGCCATTGATCTCATAACCGTCCATGACTTCAATTTCTGTAATGCGGTGTGTCCCATACTGCACTCCTGTTAGTGTCAGTTTTCCTGCTTCATCCGTTGTCAGTATCTCTTTTGTTCCATCTGGCTTCGTATGTTCAAACTTCGCACCCGGAATTGGGATGTCTGTTTTCTCCTGCCGCTTCACCAAATCTAACTTCATCACTTTTTCCGGCACAACTGGTCTGTTATAGGTGTTCACATTCTCTGTTGAACCTGATGAGGTAATCTGTCTAACAAACACTTCCGAATTAATCAGATAACCCTCCGGTGCTTTCGTCTCCTGAATGGTAATAGTTCCAAGTGGAAACGCTGGATATCCTGTAGATGACAGATACAATTCACTCCCCGATACTAAATAATCTTTTGCATAAGATGTATATCCATCCTTATCCGTTTGAAACACCCATGTACGAACTGGCATCTGTCCAAGTGTTGCCGGGTCTACGTTGGGTGCCCACAAGCCAGCATAATATTTCACGGTGAACTGTGCTCCCTGTAGTGTTGCACTCCCCTGTGGTTTATTCTGGTTCGTCTCTGCATCTACTTTCCCGAGCAGGATTCCAACCGGATCCATCTGCGGGAGATCTTTAAACGTCACCACAGCCTTTTGATCAGCCGTCACGGTTACCTCTTTCACACTTGGGTCAAGTGCAAATCCTTTCGGTGCAGTCAGCTCTTTTACATAATACGTTTTTGCATCTAATTGGAGCGTATCAGAATTTCCATTTGCATCCGTTGTAAGCGTTCCCACTCTGGATGCGCCGGACAGTGATGAGCTGCTGTACACGCCGAAAACTGCTCCCTCCAATGAATAACAGCTGTTTCCATTTGTCAATCCCGGATTTGCAGATTCCTTTTTTAAAGTCAGCGTGCCTTTACTTGGCGCATATCCTAAAAATGCCACATCCTGATAGCTGTCCGGGGTAATGTTGACTTTGTATGCATGGAATCCTAACGTAATCGGGTCTGCTTTTCCTTCCAGCGATGCAATATAGCTTTTTGCCCTGCCGTTATTGTTACAGCTTCCATTCTGATATCCCACTGCAAAGGTCGCATTGTCCATGTCATATCCTAGATTATTTCCGGCATACCCTGGTCCTCCCGGAGAGTAATATAAGATTTTTCTTGCAACAGCATCATCCCATTCTGTAATCTCGCCATATTTTGTACCATAATTACTCCAAAAGTTCTTTTTGTTTTCTGCGCAGTATCCGTAACTGTTTGCACCATCAATTGAAAAATAACCATTTCCTGCACCACTTACTCTTGGCATCTGAGTAACTCCTACTGTCTGCCCCGGTGTAAATGCACGTTCGCTCATCCTATTTAACTTTATTTGGCTTCTTGCAAGAGTTGCCTTCATTTGGCTTTTTGCAAGGACTGCCTGCATCTCCTCTTCTGTTGCCATTTCTATCAGAATGTCCAGCGCTGGATCTTTGATTGCTCCATCCTTTCCAATCTCCTGCTCATTCCGATAATCAACTGACAGAAAAGCTCTTTCGTCCAAAAAAGCTTCCAATCCCAGCTGCTCTGCCGCCTGCTTTCGTGCTGTTACGACTTCCTCCGACATCTTATCGCCTTTTCGGTAGGCTTCCAACACCTTTTCGTATATCTCGTCTTTATTTGTATCAAGTGTCTCCCCCTGTGCGTGAACTGTTGTTGAAAACAGGATACAGATCAGCATCAGTGATAAGATTTTTTTTAATATTTTCAAATGCTTTCCTCCCATCTCACTTAAAATGGTAATAAAAAATAGAGTACCTGAAGATACTCTACTTTCACGTCGATATTTGATTTTCTATTTACTTGCTCCGCAGCTACATGTATAACCAGTTATCACCGTTTCATCCCATGCGGCACTGTCTTGCACCCATCTTGTTTCATACTCTGCTGGATGTGCTATAGTTTCTGTTCCTGTCTGCTTTTGGATATATTCTGTATGCCAACCATACTTACCAGTTCCATTCAGCATATGCTCCTTATTATGAGCAACTGGATCAGATGTACAATCCGCCTTACAATTATCACAAATCTCAATTGCTACTGTTTCATAAATTGGCTTGTATTCCGTCCAAGCCTCTTTTATCAGCACCTGCTCATTATGTCCGGATGCCGGATGATGTACAACTGTCGTCTGAGCATTCCAACTGTGTGTATGGGACGGCTTAGAAGGTTTTTCTCCTGTTTCATTGTTTGGTCTTGCATCAGAGGATGGCTTTTGTGAAGTTGTATTCTTGCCGTCTATTGCAGATGCTTTTTCTGTATCTGTCTGATCCACTGTTTTATCCTGTGTTTCTGTTTCCTGATCCTTACTGTCCGCTTCTTTCTCTTTGTCCGCATCCGATGTATTCGGTTTCCGATCTGTCTCTTTCTGAGCAAATATCGAATCTTCTTTTTCCTGATCAGATGCATCATCATTCACAGCTGCCACCTTCTCTGAGTTTTCCGCTCCTGATGCAGTTGCTGTTCCCTGGTAGAATACTGTCGTCCCTGTCAGACCAAGTAACAATACAAAGGCTGCTCCTGCTCTTGCTATGTTCTTCTTCCTCATACCTTTTCCTCCTCCTTAAATCTTACACTTTACAAAACCACTTTTATTATAGCTTACTTCTTTCCTGTTTACAATCTGTTTGCGGGTTATAAATACTAATTTTTCATCTCTTTATATCAACGTGAAAATACCATGTTTGTTTCCGTCTACATTCCAAAATCAATGCTGCAAAAAGCACTCGCTTATATGATTCCTTTAACCACTTTGTATATGAGAAGAGCAAAATAAGTATCAGTATGACAGCCGCTATTGTCAATATTCCTGCTATGCTGAAACCAATCTTCAGAATCATTTCTACCTTGATTTTAATGTAACGAAAATAAACAAAAACCTCATAAAAAGTCTCTCATAAACTTTTCTTTTTCAAAGCTTCCTGTTATTCTCAAAAAAGAAAAATTTACATGGATTTGTTAGATCCACTACATTTTTTTCATCACCGTACCTGCAACGGCGTAAGAACTATTTTCTTAAAGCATATTCAGTTGTTCACTTGTTCACTTGGATATGAACCGGATTTGATTTCACTAAGATACCTTGCTACAGTTGCTCTGCTACATCCGATTTTTCCAGCCATGTCTTTTACAGTCATATCTGGATTTTCTCTAGATAAAACATAAACCTTTTTGCGAGTAGTCTCACCTCTTGCAAGTTGCTTTGCAATATTCTTCTGTTTCAAGTTAGCCTTTGCTCTTTTTTGTGCTTCTTTTGCGTTGTAAGGCTGCCCGTCTGAAGTATTATGCAGTACCTCACGATAAATCGTTGTCCTGTTCCTCCCAATTATTCTTGCAATCTTCTCTGTTTCTGCCATAGTCATACCTTTTTTGTACAATTTTTGAATAACTAGTCGTTCTTGAAATGACAATCGACTATAGCACTTCCCCATTACCGTTATCCATCCTCCTTCCTAAATTCATTGATTTTTCAATGTTTTTGAGACTTTTCAATACAAAAAAAAACGCCCCAGAGACTAATTAAATTTAGTCTCCGTGCGTTCAATTATAGACGTCTCTTATAATTGCTACTATTTTCTTCTTTTTATTCCGGTTACAAACACGCCTCCAATTACTAAAGAGAAAACTGTGAAAAGCAATGGCGTCTTAATATTCGATTTATCACTGGTTTTAACACTACTTTGACTCTTTATATCAGCATTTGGTGTTGTTGAAACATGGTTGTTGCTTCCCTCCGATTTATTTGTGTCTTGTGAATTTAAATCTGCAGCACTTTTTGTTTCTACTATAATCTCCCTTGTAACCTGTGCTTTATTTCCTGCTGCATCAGTTACTTCATAGACAAGCTCATATGTGCCCGCTACGCTGGTATTCACTTTTCCTGTTACGATAATCTTATGAGTGATATCACCATCTACATTATCTTTCGCAGTAACACCTCCCATTTCATCGAAAGTATCGCCTTCTTTTAAAACTGTTTTTTCCGGAACCGTTAGCACTGGCTTTTCTGTATCTGTTTGCACATTTACATAATAAACATTCGTTCTGGACAAACCTCCGTTTTCATCTGTAACTTCAGCATACCAGCCATTGATACCCTCTTGTGCATCTTTCCACTCATAGGATGCTGTTGTTCCACTTTCAACATGTTTTACACTTCCTATAACATCTTCCTTATACACATTTACTTTAAAATCATCTGTCTCCAATGTTTTCACTTTTGGAACAATTCCAAGTTCAGAAAATGGCACTTCAAAGCTTTCTGCATCATTTAAATTAGCATTTTCTACAGAAAACTCATTTCCGGGATTTGGTGTTTCTGATGGTTTTGCATCGTAATCTCCATAATTGCTAAAATCTGATCCACCGTAAGAAGGGGTAAATGTTCTTACAATCATACGCTGTCCCTCTACATCAAAATGCATCAGTCTTATATATCCGGCTCCTCCTTCCATAAGTCCCTGATAATCAAACAGCATATTGTACACTTTTCTTGTACTTCCATCTGCATTTGTAAATGTATCAATTCTTGTCTTCGCATTATGATAATGTCCGGAAAGAACCATGCAGACATTTTCATTTTTCGAGACAACTTCATCGTAGATTCGCTGTGGTTCCTCGCCAAGTCCACCGCTTGCTAGCAAATATTCATGGAAATTCAATATCGCTTTCCTTTCCGGATATTGTGCCAACACATCGTTCATCCACTGTATTTCTTCATCTCCGATACCCCAGCCCATGTAAAGCATAATAAAGTCAATTCCGTCTACAGAAATCAAATCATAATGACCACGGTTATTTTTGTAACTTCCACCGTACCATGGATTTGATAAATAACGATTTTCTCCAAAGTACTGTGTATAGTTTGAATAATCTCCATTTAAGTGTCCCACATCGTGATTTCCCGCAAGAACTCCATACGGGAATTTAGCCACATCTAATTTTTTATAAGCCGCGTCTGCCTGTTCCCATTCTTGTATATTCGGCTCATCATCAATGATGTCTCCATCATGGAACAAATACTGAATGTTCATTCTCTGTCTGTTGCCAAGCAGCCAATTATGAATATTCATCTGATGCTGATATTGTCCGTCATTAGACTGATCAGTATTTCCATCATAATCTTCATTATAATACTGTGTATCACTCTCTACCGCAAAGGTAAAATCATAGTCTTCGCGTGGAGTATCGTTTTGATTATGTGTTTCCACATTATCCGGAGTTTCGTTCATTGCATAAGAAGCTATCTCTGGAATATCACCATTTTGTGGTGGTGTGTATCCTTCTCCATTTTGCACAATCACTCTGACTTTTCCGTCTACAATATGATTCTTCAAGACAACTTCTCCTGCCAGTGTCATCTTATCACCTTCTGTTGTCTGCTTTGCATCTACCTTCTCCCATTCTTCTGATTCTGTGTTATACACATACATAAATGTCTTGGTATTATTTGATTCTCCTGACCATTGAGCTGTAATGACTGTGTTTTCATTTGCCTCTTCATCAAGCTGTATTTGGAAACTGTCGTAAGGAAATCCATTTCCTGTATTTTCCTCAAATGCCTTTTCAATGCTTCCACTCTCTGCACTTACACCACTGTCCTGTACAATATTGGTATCTCCCAGCTCATATTTTTCACCTTTCTTGAAGGTAACAGTCATTTCATCCCCTGCTTCGTCTTTTGGTGTCACAGAAAGAACCGGTGCCCTATTTACAGTCATTCCATTTTCCGGTGATACATTTTCCTCAAGACTTGCAGATTCTTCCGGTGTAGTAAAATGAATTTCCTTTTGTGCACTGTTTCCCACCTGATCTCTTGCTGTAATTTGAATCGTATGTTCACCTGCCACCATTTCCAATGCACGGAAATCATACGGAACAGAAATTGTTTTACCGTCAAGTGTTACTACTGTTGAAACGCTCTCGCTAATTGCATCCTTACTTGTAACCTCTATTGTTCCATTGTGATATTGCTTTCCCTCCTCAATATTGCTTGTAATCTCCGGTGCGGTATTGTCTACTGTTACCGATACCTGCTCATCTCCATTGGATACGGTATGCTCTCCATCCGTGGTTTCTGTTGTATCCCAAAGATAGCGCATAGCTTCAAAGTCACTATCCTCTAGTTGGAAATTTGCATATAGAATTTCATATTTTGAAGCACCGTCTCCCATTGAGATATTGGATTCCTGTGACGGAATATTAACATTTACTTTTGGAACTTGATCCAAATTGTCATGCTCCACTTCACCTAAACCTTTCTTGGCTTCATAAGAGACTGGTGTCAGTGTTTTTCCATTCGGCAAAATCATACGAATATTGCGAAGCGTAAAGTCATCGTTATTTTCAATATTATGCTCTAATACGTTTGCTTTATTTCCCGCATGGAATTCCACAGTAATTGTTTTCTTCTCTGCGTCAAACTTGTCCGCATTTATATCGTATACATAAGTTGCAACATTACTATACGTTCCCTCATTGAATACTCCTACCACATCTCCGTCTACTGCCACTGCGTTTTTGAAGAATACATCCGTGTCTGTAGCTTCAAAAGCAATTTTTCCGCTGCCGCTAATAGATTTCTGAGCCTTACTTGAATAGTCAGTTCCATCTATAAGCAGCTGCGAACCATTTGCTATAATCTGCTGTTTGTCTGTAATGACATCACCGTTCTTCAGGTTTAACCCTTGAGACATTTCACTGTCTGTATTATTAACGGTCTTTTCTTCCGTTGTAATGACAGAATATCCATCGCTCACTTCAAAATAATACGAAAAACTCTTTTTATTTAAAAGATCAACATTACTCAATATCCTTTCAAAGCGATTTTCCCCCGCACTTCTTCGTGTCAAATTATAACTCTTATAATCTGACTGATTACTGTCTTCCATATATAATGTGACTGTTTTAACTGTAGACTCTTCAGAAATAGCTTCCACTGAAAATGCCAAAGAATCTGTTTCATTATTAAATGTCGTTTCTGTATAATCTGTTACTGCCGGTTGTTTCACCGGTGCTGTTATCGATGCCTGGTACATCGCTTTTTCTTTATCTGTAATTGTGCCAGGAGTAGGTGTTTCCTCGTCAGAAGTCATTGCTGTTGTAAAGACATCATTTACATACTGATTCTGGAAAGTAATAGATTTATCTGCTGTTGTATTATCTGCATTATTATCATTATACACCACATTATCTACCATATCGCCTACATTAGTCGTAAGGCACAAGCCTCTTTTTCCACTATTTGCCATTCCTCCAACAGAGATGTCAATCAATTGATCCTCTGTTAAACTGACACCAAATTTACTATTAAAATCCGAAAGTGTCAGACCATCGTTGGAACCATTTTTAATCCAAAATATAAGAGTTTCACCTGGTTCGAGAATTTTATCTTCTGCAGTTTCCCACCATACAGTCTGCACTCCCGTATCCGGATATGTATATGACAAACGATAGTCTTTCAAATTAATACTTTTGTTTGCATTGTTACAGATTTCCACAAATTCATATGCATCGGCTCCCTCTACATTAGAACTGTCAGGAAGAATTTCTGTAATTGTCAATGTCGGAGCTTTCACACTTGATGGTGCTAACTGTTTTGCTGCTTTAGTTTCTATACTTCCCCCTTGAACTGCCAGCAGTCCGATAATTCCCAAAACTGCCAGTTGTCTGCTTCTTTTCTTCATTTTTGTCTCCTCATACTTTTTTAACTATATTTTTATCTGATATATAAAAAATAATCCTTAACTCTTTGTTTTTCTATCTTGTTTCTGTAAACACTTTTTTAAATAATTGTAAAAAAGGAGACTACTAAAAAATAAAACCCTGACTTTTACCACAACAAAAATCAGAGTTTTATTTTAACATATTTTATTTATCTTTAATCTCACTGTGAAGTTCTTGCAATGATTTCACTTCACCGCAGCCCGGTTTCTTCAATGATTGAATACCACTTACAGTTGCTTTCGCTGCTGCCATTGTTGTCATATACGGCACTTTTTTCTTAATTGCAGCTTTACGTAAATAACTATCATCTACATTTCTGTCTTTTCCAATCGGAGTATTAACGATTAAATCAATCTTTCCGTTTGTGATCAGGTCAAGGATATTTGGTCTTCCTTCCTGCAGTTTATTCACAATCTCTACTTCGATTCCGGCATCCTGAATCAATTTTCCTGTATGCTTAGATGCAAGAATCTTGAATCCTGTATCCGCGAAGTCTCTCGCCAGATCAACTACTTCATCTTTATCTTTGTCATTTACCGTAATCAACACAGTTCCTTCCAACGGAAGTTTTGTCTGTGTTGCTTCCTGTGCTTTAAAGAATGCTTCTCCGTAAAATCTTGAGAGTCCAAGTACTTCACCTGTTGAACGCATCTCAGGTCCAAGTACAGGGTCTACTTCCTGGAACATATTAAATGGAAATACAGCTTCTTTTACTCCATAGTAAGGAATATCCTGTTCTTTCAATTCCGGTACCGGAGATTTTCTTCCTGTCAATTCACTTGTCACAATATCAATTGCAAGAGGCACCATTCTGACATTACATACTTTTGATACAAGCGGCACAGTTCTAGATGCTCTTGGGTTCGCCTCAAGAACATATACTTTTCCGTTTTCAATTGCATACTGCATGTTCATAAGACCTTTTACATGCATTTCTTCTGCAATTCTTCTTGTATATTCTTTAATTGTTTTTACGTTTTCCTCAGAAATATATTTTGACGGAATGATACAAGCAGAGTCCCCTGAATGAACTCCCGCGAGCTCAATGTGTTCCATTACAGCCGGCACAAATGCATGTGTTCCGTCGCTGATTGCATCCGCCTCACACTCTGTTGCGTGTCCTAAGAAACGGTCGATCAAAATCGGACGATCCGGTGTCACACCAACTGCAGCATTCATGTATCCAACCATGCTTTCTGCATCGTATACAACTTCCATTCCACGTCCACCAAGTACGTATGACGGACGAACCATAACCGGATAACCAATCTTCTCAGCAATTTCCAATGCTTCCTCTACATTAACAGCCATTCCTGATTCCGGCATCGGAATATCTAATTTTTCCATCATTTCACGGAATAAATCTCTATCCTCTGCAAGATCAATTACAGAAGGAGCTGTTCCAAGAATCTTCACACCGTTTTTCTCAAGATCAGCAGCAAGATTCAATGGAGTCTGTCCACCAAATTGCGCGATTACTCCAACCGGTTTTTCTTTCTTATAAATACTAAGTACATCTTCCAATGTAAGTGGTTCAAAATACAACTTGTCAGATGTATCGTAATCTGTAGAAACTGTTTCTGGATTACAGTTTACAATAATTGTTTCAAATCCAAGTTTTCTAAGTGCAAGAGAAGCGTGTACACAGCAGTAATCGAACTCAATACCTTGTCCGATTCTGTTTGGTCCACCGCCAAGAATCATAATCTTCGGTTTTTCTTCACTTACCGGATTCTTATCTTCTGCATTGTATGTTGAATAGTAGTAAGCATTGTCTTTCGTAGCACTTACATGTACGCCTTCCCAAGCTTCCTCTACACCAATCTCGATTCTCTTTTCTCTGATATCGGCTTCATCTACTTCCAAAATCTGGCTCAAATATTTATCTGAAAAACCGTCTTTTTTCGCTGCAGTTAAAGCTTCATCGGAAGGAAGATTTCCTTTATAAGCTAAAAGAGCTTCTTCTTCTTCCACAAGTTCTTTCATTTGTTCAATGAACCAGTGTTTTACTTTTGTCAATTCATGAATTTCATCCACAGTTGCACCTTTGCGAAGTGCCTCATACATAATAAAATGACGTTCGCTAGTCGGTGTAATCAACATTTTCAACAATTCTTCTTTTGATTTTGTATCAAAATCTTTTGCATGTCCAAGTCCATAGCGACCTGTCTCAAGGCTTCGGATTGCTTTCTGGAATGCTTCCTTATATGTCTTACCAATACTCATAACTTCACCTACGGCGCGCATCTGAGTACCAAGTTTGTCCTCTACACCTTTGAATTTTTCAAATGCCCAACGAGCAAATTTGATTACAACGTAATCTCCATCCGGAACATACTTATCCAATGTTCCATATTTTCCACATGGAATATCTTTCAATGTAAGCCCTGTTGCCAGCATTGCTGATACCAAAGCAATCGGGAAACCTGTCGCTTTAGAAGCAAGTGCCGACGAACGCGATGTTCTTGGGTTAATTTCGATAATGATATCTCTGTCTGTTTTTGGATCATGCGCCCACTGTACATTACATCCACCGATTACCTTAACAGAATCTACAACTTTATGAGATTTTTCCTGCAAACGTTTCTGTACTTCTTCTGAGATTGTAAGCATAGGAGCTGAACAGAATGAGTCACCTGTATGGACACCAAGCGGGTCAATATTTTCAATGAAACATACTGTAATCATATTACCTTCAGAGTCACGAACCACCTCAAGCTCTAACTCTTCCCAACCTAAAATAGATTCTTCAACAAGTACCTGGCCTACCAGACTCGCCTGAAGACCTCTTGCACATACAGTCTTTAATTCTTCTACATTATATACAAGACCGCCTCCTGCTCCACCCATTGTGTACGCCGGACGAAGTACTACCGGATAACCTAATTTATCTGCGATTGCAAGCGCCTCATCTACCGAATATGCAACCTCACTTCTTGCCATCTCAATTCCAAGACTGTCCATAGTCTTTTTAAATTCAATACGGTCTTCACCACGCTCAATCGCATCTACCTGAACACCGATTACTTCTACATTATATTTTTCAAGAACTCCCGCCTCAGCTAATTCCGAGCATAAATTAAGACCCGATTGTCCTCCAAGGTTTGGTAGTAATGCATCTGGTCTTTCTTTTGCGATAATCTGCTCAAGTCTTTCAACATTGAGAGGTTCAATATAAGTAACATCAGCTGTCTCCGGATCTGTCATAATAGTAGCCGGATTCGAGTTCACGAGTACGATTTCATAACCTAAATTTCTAAGAGCTTTACATGCCTGTGTACCCGAATAATCAAATTCACACGCCTGCCCAATAATAATAGGACCTGAACCAATAATAAGTACTTTCTTAATGTCTTCTCTCTTTGACATATCTATTCTCCTCCTATTCTGTAATCTCATAAATTTTTATCACCAAATATTATACATGTTGGTGATAGCGATGTCAATTACTAATTAAACTCCCTTCCTTCGTTGCCTTAACAGGCAAGAATTTTATATTTTTGTTATTTTTTCTACAAACCTGTTCAAATCTATGATATACTAAACGCTGGAATTTATTACAAAAGAATATAGGGGGAATTATGAAACACTTAAACGCATTAAAAAAGGCAATTGTTGCAGGAGTTTTAATCGGGATTGGATGTACCGTATATCTCAATATGGATAATTCGATCGCCGCTTCTTTTCTGTTTGGATTAGGTCTCTTCACGATCATCAATCTAGAATTGAACCTATTTACCGGAAAGATTGGCTATCTCGGAAAAAACAACTACATTGAAATTCTCATTACTCTGATCGGCAATGCAATTGGCGTAAATATCATGGCATTCCTTATCAAACAGACCCGTCTTAATGATCGGTTAGTGGAAAAAACCATACCAATTGTGGATAACAAACTCTCAGATACCTACATAAGTTTATTTCTTCTTGCGGTTTTCTGCGGAATGCTAATGTTCATTGCAGTTGGAACATTTAAAAAACAGCCAAATATCCTTGGAACACTCGCGGTTTTCCTATGTGTATCTGTTTTTATTCTAGCCGGATTTGAACACTGTATTGCAAATATGTTTTATCTTGGACTTGTTAGTACTCCAACAAAATACTTCTTACCTTTGATTGTCATGATCTTAGGAAACAGTACAGGTGGAATTCTTCTTTGTAAATTAACAAAAGATGGACAATAAAAAAAGAGATAGCTTATCTCTTTTTTTATTGCATAGAACGCAATTTTCTATATAAAAAAACATCTAAGAAATCTCTTAAATGTTAAAATAAATGAAGCATCGGGGATTCGAACCCCGGACAACTTGATTAAAAGTCAAGTGCTCTACCGAC
>OGEP01000372.1_pt1 | contig 69458 bp, 59 predicted proteins | sample 1570721 | NCBI WGS metagenome assembly OGEP01 (sample SAMEA2582131, study PRJEB24529) | metagenome | biome: Human gut stool | place: China | collected 2011 | reverse complement strand
AAAAACAAATCCCGGACTGTAAAAAGCCCGGGATTGCGCGTAAAATAGAGTTATGAAGACACTAAATACGCATGTCAATTATACAATATGGGAAGCGCCTTATCAACTGTCACTTCCCTTGAATATTTCATTCCAGATTCCAGATGACGATCCCGTGCGGTTAGTGAAGCTGCTCATAGAAAGGATGGATTTATCACCACTGTACCATACGTATTCTCGTATCGAGAAAAATCAGGCTTCACCACGCCAGTTACTGGCCATCGTCATTTATGCCAGCATGAACCAGATTTTCAGTTCCCGCCGTATCGAATCAGCCTGCCGAAGAGATTTGAATTTCCAATATCTGCTGGAAGGGAAACCCATTCCCAATCATGCGACTATCGCCCGTTTCCGTTCTCATCATATGGCGGCATGCAGCCAGACCTTGTTTGCCGACATGGATGCCGTCCTGGCTCAGGCCGGGGCCTTATCGCTGAAGAACTTGTTCATCGATGGGACAAAAATCGAGTCTGTTGCCAATAAATACACCTTTGTCTGGAAGAAGAGTGTCACGAAACGGCAGGCCAAAGTATTAGCAGCGATTCCGGGCTTTATTCTCCAGACCCAGGAACTCTTTGGCATCCAAGTGCTTCATACCCACGCTGTCCATCGGTACCATTTACGTCGGCTGCTGGGAAAACTGAAACGGCTTCAACGCGAAGGGCACATCGTATTCGTCCATGGCAAAGGCCATCGTAAGACGCCACTACAAAAGGCAATGGAAAAAACCGAGGATTTCCTGCATAAGACAAAAGAGTATGCCGTCCAGCTTCATTACTGCGGGGACCGGAACAGCTATGCCAAGACCGATATCGATGCCACCTTCATGCATCTGAAAGAAGACGCCATGAAGAATGGACAGGTCAAGCCTGCATATAATGTACAATATGGCGTGGACGCTGGATTCGTTACCTGGGTCACTGTCGGACCGCAGACTTCAGATTGTACCACCCTGCTGCCTTTCCTCGAAGATTTCCGCAAGCATTTCCCTTTCCAGTATGCCCGTGTCATTGCCGACTCCGGCTATGAAAGCGAAGAGAATTACACGAAACTCGCCGAACAAGGGTATGATGCTTACATCAAACCGTCCGACCATGAACAGCGGAAAAAACGCCGTTTCAAGAAAGATATTGGCAAATTCCAGAATATGGACTATGACGCGAAAAATGATGTTTTTTATTGCCATAACCATCGTAAGCTGACCTGTGTCGGGGAAAAGACGGAAACAACCAGCACGGGATTTGAAATACGCAAAAGCCATTATGTCTGTGAAGATTGTTCGGACTGTCCCTATAAGAAAGGATGCATTCATGGCAATCGCAGCAAGAAGCCGTTGGAAAAAAGGACGAAGCAATTAGAACTTTCTAAAAGGTTTCAAGCCCAACGGGCCAAAATGGAAGCTCACATCAGTTCTCCTACAGGGAAGATGCTTCGAATGAACCGTTCCATCCAGTCTGAAGGGGCTTTTTCCGACATCAAGGCCAATCTGTCGTTCCGACGTTTTTTGAGCCATGGAACTGAAAATGCACTAGCAACTAGCATCATACTGGCAATGGCCCACAATGTCTTGACCTTACATCACAAGCTGCAATCCGGTAATTTCGGGACATACCTTTATTCCTTAAAAAAAGTGAAAAAGAGTGCTTGAATAACTATATACATAGCAAAGGTACATGTTTTTTTTGCCGACTGGATGCCGGTCTGTTTCGTGTACCTTTTTTTCGTTTAGCGAGAAAAAAGAGAATAGAACGATGAAATAGAATAAAAAAAGGGGGCTGTCGCACGAAGCCAAAATGGCTTAATGCGACAGCCCCTTTTTGCGTTGTTAGTTGTTAGTGGCTAGTGGCTAATGGCTCCCCTGTGAAGGGGAGCTGGCGCCGCAGGCGTCTGAGGGGTTCTACCCATGACGAGTGATTTGCCGCCACGGTCCGCGGCCTGCGACCTGCGAACTGCGACCTGCGATTTGCCGCCACGGTCCGCGAACTGCGGCCTGCGGCGGGACGCTCAAAGGGCGTCCCCTGCAATGGACGATATAAAATACGTATCACATTGGCTATGGGTTGCGCAATCGGTATAGTCTATTTCTTCTGCTCATTTTATATATGCGTAATAATATGTTTGATTCCTATAAATTTTGTATTATAATGAATGGTAGCGATGGGATATTTTCTTTAGCATAAGGACATATTCCTACTAATTTCTAAGAACTTACAAGGAGTGGTACCCAAATGAGATTTACAGAAGATTTGAAAGCCCGCGTTTCCAAAGCACAGAAAAAAATCGTCCTTCCGGAAACGAACAGCCGTCGTGTATTGAAAGCTGCTGAACGCGTTTTGGCTGATGGTTTTGCTAAAATCGTTCTCGTAGGTAAACTGGAACAGATCAAAAAAGATGCTGCTAAATTCCAGATCGATCTCACCGGTGTCGAAGTCGTCGACCCTGAAACTTACTATCGTATGGACGAACTTTGCGCTTACTTCGCAAAACGTCGTGAAAAGAAAGGCATGACCCTGGAAAAAGCTCGTGAAATCATGCTCAACAACTACACCTTCTTCGCAGCTGGCCTCGTTGCTCTCGGTGAAGCTGACGGCTGCGTATCCGGTGCTGCTACGACTTCTGCTGAAGTTATCCGCGCTGGCCTTCAGGTCATCGGCCCCCGTCCTGGCAACAAGACCGTATCTTCCGCTTTCATTCTCTTGACCAACACTCCGCAGTATGGCGATAACGGTATCCTCGTACTCGGTGACTGCGGCGTTATCCCCAACCCGACGTCGGAACAGCTCGCTGATATCGCTTGCATCTGCGTAGAACGCGCCCGCCGCACGGTCCAGATCCTCAACCCGAAAGTCGCTTTCCTTTCCTACTCCACCAAAGGTTCTGGCGCTGGCGAATCCGTCGACAACGTACGCCATGCTGTTGAAATCCTGAAAGAACGCAACGTCGACTTCGACTTCGACGGCGAACTCCAGGCTGACGCTGCTCTCGTACCGGAAGTTGGCGAACACAAAGCACCGGGCTCCAAAGTTGCCGGCCACGCTAACGTCCTCATCTTCCCGAACCTCGATGCTGCTAACATCGGCTACAAGATGGTTCAGCGTTTCGCTAACGCAACGGCTCTTGGCCCCTTGGTCCAGGGCTTGGATAAACCTATCCTCGACTTGTCCCGTGGCTGCTCGTCTGAAGACGTTGCTGACGTCGTTGCTGTATGCTGCTCTGATGCCATCACAGCTGACCTCTACAAAAAAGAACGTGCTCAGCAGTAATTTCGTAGTTCGTTCGTAGTTCATCGTTCATCGTGATGGCTTGATATTTTTAATCCTATGCAATCAACGATGAACGACCTACCGTATATATTCCAGAGCGGGCGCCCCACGTGGTCGCCCCTACAACTCAAAAGGGGTTTGTCATTGGCTAACCGCTAACCCCTAACTGCTAGCCACTTAAAAAGGGACCGTCGCACATGCGACAGTCCCTTTTTTTACTTATACCTGATACGGCGGTTGCCGACGACCATAGTCGGGCTCAGGGTGCGGTAGACCATGTACGTGAAGAACATGAAGCCGAAGAGGAAGACCAGGGCATATTCATCCGTCAGAGGGGCGTCTTTGGTGAAATACCAGGCACAGGCCAGGGTCAGGATGAGGCTGGCGTACATGGAAATGGTGACGCACCACGTCCGCTGGCCACGGTCGCGCATCTTGTAGAAGTCATGGAATTTGACGTACATGGCGACAGTCCAGGCGACGAGGACGACGGCCAGTACGATGGGGACAGCCACGGGAAGGGGAAGGTATAAGGATACGAGAAAGAGGACCATGAGGGCGAAAGTGCTGAGGAAAATCCCTTCCTGGCGTTTTAAATCCCGGCTGGAGTCATCAGGGACAGCCGGGCGGTTACGACGAGACATAAGTCATCATCCTTTCTATAGCGTTTTACTTCATTATAGCATAGGTTGACTTTCTTTTCACAATATGATAGCGTGAGGCGTGGGGATTGCTTCGAGGTGGTTTTTGCCATCAGGCGTGATCCTATTATCATAATCGTAGTTCGTTTGTAGTTCATCGTTCATCGTGATCAGAAAATTTTGATTCTTTACGACCTACGATGAACGACCTACGACGAACGTAAAAAAGGCACTGTCGCTTTGCGGCAGGCCTCTAATCAAAGGATGTGTGATTATGCATGCAGTAAAGACATATGATGTCATTATCATCGGGGCCGGTCCGGCCGGTATTTTTACGGCACTGGAACTGGCCGATAAAGGATTTAAGATCCTCATAGTCGAAAAGGGACAGGATATACGGGAGCGCATTGCGACGAGCCTGAACAAGAAGGCCCTGCCCAAGGATAAGATGCGCAATGTCGTCTGTGGCTGGGGCGGAGCCGGTGCCTTCAGTGACGGCAAACTGACGCTGACGACGGAATATGGCGGCAATCTCGACGACTACATGTCCAAGGCCGACCTCATGGACAAGATACGTTACGTCGACGACGTCTACTGCCGCTTCGGCGGTGCCGGCCGCAAGGTCTATGGCGATGAGAACAAGGAATGTATCCGCGATATCAAGCGCAAAGCGGCTGCTGCTGACCTGCGCTTCATCCCGGCCCGCATCCGCCATCTGGGGACCGATGTCAATGCCCAGATCCTGACCAATATGCGCGATTTCCTGGAAGGGAAAGTCGATATCATGGCCGATACGGCAGTCGATCACATCGTCGAAGAAAAAGGGGAAATCAAAGGTGTCCTCATCGGCGGCCAGTTCTACGCCTGCCGCTATCTGGTCAGCGCACCGGGACGGGAAGGGTCGGAATGGTTCGTCCACGAAGTCGAAAAGATGGGCCTCAAGCTGACGTCCAATGCCGTCGATATCGGCGTCCGCGTGGAAATGCCGGCAGAAGTCCTGGAAACGATTACCGACGTCGTCTATGAATCGAAGCTCATCTATTTCAGCAAATCCTTTGACGACCGGATCCGCACGTTCTGTATGAACCCTTATGGTTTCGTCGTCGAAGAGAATAACGACGGCCTGCTCACGGTCAACGGCCACAGTTATGCCCACAAGAAGAGTGAAAACACGAATTTCGCCATCCTCGTATCCAAGAAATTCACGGAACCCTTCCATGAACCGATCAAATACGGGAAATACATCGCCAACCTGGCCAATATCCTCGGCGGCGGCGTCATCGTCCAGCGCCTGGGCGACTTCCTCGACGGGCGGCGGTCGACGCCGGAACGCATCCAGCGGGGCCTGGTCCGGCCGACCATGCCCAATGCGACGCCAGGGGATTTATCGCTGGTCCTGCCGTACCGTCATATGCAGGATATCAAGGAAATGCTGGAAGCCCTCGATGCCGTAGCACCTGGTGCCAACTCGCGCCATACCCTGTTGTACGGCGTGGAAGCCAAGTTCTACTCGAACCGGCTGGAATTGAGCCATGTCCTGGAAACGAAGATTCCCAACTTCTTTGCCATCGGCGATGGCGCCGGCATCACCCGCGGCCTGGTACAGGCTTCGGCAGCCGGCGTGACAGTCGGTCAGGAAATCCTGCGGCGGGAAGAAAAGTAAATAGCGTCATTCTTTGAACCGGTATCCGGCACCCCAGACCGTCTCGATGTAGATGGGCTTGGCCGGGTCCGGTTCTATTTTTTCGCGGATACGGTTGATGTGGACCATGACTGTCGCCGTGTCGCCTTCGGCGTCGAGGCCCCAGACGCGCTCGAAGAGTCGGTCCCGGCTGAAGACCAGGCCGGGATGCTTGGCCAGGAAGACGAGGAGCTCGAATTCGCGGTTGGTCAGGGCGATTTCTTCTCCTTTGACGTAGACCCGGTGCTTATCGACATAAATTTCCAGGTCGCCGCTGCGGATGATTTCGCCATCGGCCGCTTTCTGCTGGGCCTTTCCCATGAGCCGTTCGTAGCGTGTGATGTGGGCCTTGACGCGGGCTACGAGCTCTGTCGGGCTGAAGGGTTTGATGATGTAGTCGTCGGCACCGAGGCCCAGGCCGCGTATCTTGTCCATGTCTTCCCGCTTGGCCGATACCATCAGGATGGGTACTTCCTTTTCCTCGCGGATGCGGCGGCAGATGTGGAAGCCGTCGGTCCCGGGCAGCATGATGTCCAGCAGGATGAGGTCGAAATCTTCCTGCAGGGCCCGTTCCAGGCCTTTCGTCCCATCCGTTTCGATGACGCTCTCAATGGCACTGGCTTCGAGAAAATCCCGTTCCAGTTCGGCAATTTCTAAGTTATCTTCAATGATCAGAATCCGTTTCATAGTATTCCTCCTCTATCCGCGGCAAGGTAATGACGACGGTCAGGCCGCCGCCGGGTGTTGCTTCTGCATGGATCTGGCCGTGCAGGGTCGTAATGATCTGTTTGGCAATGGCCAGGCCCAGGCCGCTGCCCTTTTGGACGTCCGTCCGGGCGGCATCGGTCCGGTAAAAACTGTCGAATAAGCGGGGCAGGTCTGCCACCGGGACACCTGGCCCGTGGTCGGCTGCGGTCAGGACGACGGCCTGCGGCGTTTCGGCGAGGTGCAGGTCCATGGTGACTGTAGGGCCCTCTTTATATTTCAGGGCATTTTCCAATAGGTTGTCGATGACCCGCTGGAACTGCATCCTGTCGATAGCTGTCCAAGCCGGACCGGCTGGCGGCGAATAGTGCAGGATGAGGCCCTGCTCGGCCAGGCGTTCCGTGTTTTCGGCGGCGAAATCAGCGAAATAATCGCGCAGCGATACCCGTTCCATCATAAAGGATACTTGGCCCAAGTCGAGTTTGGAAAAGAGGAACAGCCTGTCGACGAGTTTTTCCAGGGTGCAGGCGTTCTGGTAGATGAGTTCGACGTAATGATGGCGCTTTTCAGCGGTCTTGGCGATGCCGACCAGGATGCCGCTGGCATAGCCTTTGAGCAGGGTCAGGGGCGTCGACAAATCGTGGGAGATGCCGGCGATGAGTTCCTTGCGGTTCTGCTCGTATTTTTCCTGGGCCAGGCGGGCTGAGCGCAGCTGACGGCGCATGTGGTCGAAGGCTTCACAGGTCCGGCCGAGCTCATCGCGCGATGACAGGCGGAGTTCGTAGTCGAGATTGCCTTTCTCGATTTCAGCTGCCGCTGTCCGAAGCGCTGCCAGCGGCGTCAGTATCTGGCGGGACAAGACGCGGGACAGGATGAAGCCGCAGGCGATGATGATGGCGCTGGCCGTGCCGACGATGAACAGGAGCAGCATTTGCATGACGCCCTTGGCCATGCCTTCGCGGATGCCGCTTTTAGCGATGAACGGCGTATTGCCGGCAGCGATGACCGTCGTCCCGCTGTGGGGGGACGTGTAGCGGAAAAAGAAACCGTCGCCGTCCCAGGTCATGACCGTCTGCTGGCCATGGGCTTTTTTCAGGACCCTGTCGGCCAGACCATAAAAGTCGATGCCCGGCGTGATATAGGCGACCTGGTCGTTGCGGACGATGGCCGTGGCAATGCCCAGGTCTTCCAGGACCCGGCAGTCTTCGCGCATATCCTTGACCTTTAACGGCCCAGGCCGTTCGGCCTTGACGCGAAGGGAACTGACCGTATACTGGATGGACAGGGCCGGCCCCTTTTCCGGCCATAACGTCGTCAAATCATTGTGAGGCGATGAAAAGCGGAGTCCTGAGATGAGCAGGAATCCCAGGGCTGTCAGAATGGCGATGGGAACAAAGACCATGGTAAAATTAGTGATGAGCAGGCGGTGTCGCAGTGAAATGTCACGTATATGCAGCATAAACAGGCCATCCTTTCGTAGTGATAGTTTCATTATAGAGTGATTCGTGGCTCGTGGCTAGTGATTCGTGGCTCATGGCTCGTGGTTAAATTTAAACCCATCCGCTAACCACTAACAACTTTAAAGGGCTTGTCGTCGTGCGACAAGCCCTTTTGTATCAAGCTAATCTTCAATTTCTGTATGGATGACGGTGCCGTTAGTGGCGTCTACGAGAACGTCATAGCGGACGGAGCCGGATGTGACGCGGACTTTATACATGGGGTGGAAGGCGTTTTGCGGCATAGCGCCCTGCGGCGGCTGGCCATTCCTATCCGGCTGGCCCTGGGGCGCACCTGTTGGCGGCTGGCCCTGGGGCGGTGTCATGGGGATGACTTGTTTGTCGGCCTGGCCGTCTGCTGCGACTTTGGCCGTAGCCCCGGCAGCGGCGTCTGCGCCAGGACGACCGGCTTTCATGCCTTCCGGTCCGCGCTGTTCGCCTCTTTCATCGCCTTTGCGGTCTTTGTCTTTCGGCTTTTCTTTGCGGTCGCCTTTGCGGCCGTCTTTCGGACCGTGTTTGGCACTGTTCATATCGAAGAGGGCGATTTCTTTGAACGTCAGTTCACTTTCGTCTTTGCCGATGGCCTGGGCAGCAGCGGCGCAGGCCTGGTCTTCGCTGATGAGGGAGATGTTGTGCTGGTCGGCCTGGGCCTTGGTCATCTGGGCCATGGCGTCGACCCGTTCAGCGTGACGGGCCAGATGCTGCTGGTGCAGATAGTAGTGGCCGCCGGCCGTGGCTACGACGCAGACGACGCAGAAGGCAGCAGCGATTTTTGCATTGCGGGCCGTGCAGACTTTATTTTTAATCGAAACGAGTGTATCTTGCCATTTTTCCTGGGTCATGATGAATTCCTCCTGTCTTCAATCACTTATTCTTGACTACGAGGACAGTATAACGGATAAATCTAAAATCGAGCTAAACCAGGCCGTAAGAATTACATAAATATAGTATAATGAGTTTGTAGCCTATAGTTTGTAGAAGATGGTTTTAAATTTTTAGCCATCACTGAAAACTAAGAACTGCAAACTCAAAGCTAACAATAAGGCCGTCTTTGTACGATGGCCTTATCTGAATACTGTAACACCAAGGAGGTATCTACCATGAACGATGAACGTTTGAAATTGACTCAAATGGCGTCCTGCTCCGGTTGAGGCGCTAAGTTAGGGCCAGGGACACTGGCTCAATTGTTGGACGGGCTTCCAACACACAAAGATGACCGCCTCCTCGTTGGCTATGATAAGAGCGACGACGCGTCGGTCTATCAGGTGAGCGACGATCTGGCTGTCGTCCAAACGGTCGATTTCTTCCCGCCTATCGTCGACGATCCTTATTTATTCGGTCAAATTGCGGCGGCCAACGCCCTGAGCGACGTCTATGCCATGGGGGCCGAAGCCAAACTGGCCATGAACGTCATGTGCGTCAATCTCTCCATGGGCCGCGAAGCCATCCGGGCTATCCTCGAAGGGGGCTACCAGAAGGCCTATGAAGGCGGTGTCATCATCACCGGCGGCCATACTATCGAAGACAAGGAACCGAAATACGGCTTGTCCGTCACGGGTTTCGTCCATCCGCAGAAACTGCTGCGCAACTCGTCGGCCCGGCCTGGTGATGTCCTTATCCTGACCAAGCCCTTAGGCGTGGGCATCCTCATGACGGCAGCCCAGGGCGATTTCGTGGCCAAGCCGCTCCTGCAGCAGCTCTACGACCAGATGGCCCAACTCAATAAAGGGGCCCGCGACATCATGGTCGGCTACGACGTCCACAGCTGTACCGACGTTACGGGCTTCGGCCTGCTCGGCCATGCCTGTGAAATGGCTGACGGCAGTGGAACGACGATTCATTTTCAGAGTGACGCCATTCCCTACCATAAACAGGCATTGGACATGGCAGCCATGGGGCTGATCCCGGCTGGAGCCTACCGCAACCGCGACTTTGCTGCAGGACGTGTCAAGGCGGACAGTGTGGACAAGCGCTTCATGGACATCCTCTACGATCCCCAGACTTCGGGCGGCCTGCTCATCGCTGTCGCTGAAAAGGACGCACCGGCTCTGGAACGGGCTTTGAAAGATGCCATTCCCTGTGCGGCCGTCGTCGGCTATGTGACCGAGCGGGACAAATGGTCCATCGTAATAGAATAAAACTTGTAAAAACGGCTACCTTCAGCCCCATAGATAGTGTATAATAAAGTTGGTGAGTTTTTTTACCGTACTCATGTCAACTACAAAGGAGAGATCAACTGTGATTGAACGCTATACGAAACCGGAAATGGGTCATATTTGGACAGAATACAATGAATGGGATACGATGAAACAGGTCGAAATCCTGGCTAGTGAAGCACAGGCCGAACTGGGCAACATCCCGAAAGAAGCGGCTAAGGAAATTCGCGAAAAAGCTGCTTTTTCTGTCGACCGCATCCATGAAATCGAAGCGGAAACACACCATGACATTGCGGCTTTCGTCTCGACGCTTTCGGAAAATATCGGCGAAGCCGGTAAATATGTACACCTCGGCCTGACCTCGACAGACGTCAAAGACACGGCTCTGGGCTACATGCTCAAACAGGCTTCGGACATCCTCATCAAGGACCTGGAAAACTTCCATGCCGTATTGCGCCGCCGCGCCGTTGAATTCAAATATACGCCGTGCATCGGCCGTACCCACGGTATCCATGCCGAAGCGACGACGTTCGGCCTCAAGCTGTGCAACTGGATGGCCGAAATCGAACGCGACATCGACCGCATGAAACACGCCAAGGAAACGATTTCCGTCGGCAAGATCTCCGGTGCTGTCGGTACCTATGCCGACATTGATCCCTTTGTTGAAAAATATGTCTGCGAACATCTCGGCATCGCTGCTTCGCCGATTTCGTCGCAGACCTTGCAGCGCGACCGCCATGCTGAATATGTAACGACCCTGGCTGTCATTGCCAGCTCTATCGACAAGATGGCTACGGAAATCCGTCACCTCCAGCGCACGGAAGTCCGCGAAGCCGAAGAATACTTCAGCCCCAAACAGAAAGGCTCTTCCATCATGCCTCACAAACGCAATCCTATCACTTGTGAACGCATGTGCGGCTTGGCCCGCGTCATCCGCGGCAACGCCCAGGCTGCTTTGGAAGACGTCGCCCTCTGGCACGAACGCGACATTTCCCATTCGTCTGTCGAACGCGTCATCCTGCCGGACAGCACTATCGCTCTGGACTACATGCTCCAGACTTTCACCCGCGTCATCGACAAGCTCCTGGTCTATCCGGACAAGATGATGAAGGACCTCAACCTCACTGGCGGCCTCATCTACAGCCCAATCATCCTCAACACGCTCGTTGAAAAAGGCGCTGTCCGCGAACAGGCATACCGCTGGGTTCAGCGCAATGCCATGAAACGCTGGCTCGAAGGGGAAGACTTCCTGGAAAACCTGAAAAAAGACGAAGACGTCACGAAATACATGACAGCCGAAGAAATCGAAGGCTGCTTCGACGTCAAGAAGATGCTCAGCCACGTCGACACCATCTTCGCACGTTTCGGAATTTAAGAATAGTTTGTAGTACGGAGTTTATAGTTTGTAGAATATGGTTTTAAATTTAAAGCCATCCGCTAACCACTAACTGCTAGCCACTAACAACTAAAAAAGAGGCTGTCGCATTAAGACAGCCTCTTTTTGCTACTCCGGAAATCTGCATCCACGAAAGCCTCTCCTAACAGGAGAGGTGGCTCAAAGGGCCGGAGCGGTTAACCTCTCAGTCAGCTGCGCTGACAGCTCTCCTAACAGGAGAGCCGGGCCGCCCTTTGGGCGGCCCCTACGAACCACGAGCCACGAACCACGAGCCACGAATCTCCCAGGAGGTGATTTTATGTATTATTTCGATAATGCGGCGACGACAGCGCAGAAGCCGGAGGCCGTCGCCCGGGCCGTTTACAATGTCCTGTCATCGGGAACCGTGGGCAACCCGTCCCGCGGGGCCCATGGCTACGCCCTGAAGGCCTATGGTATCGTCTTGCAGGCCAAGGACGATGTAAAGGCCTTGTTCCACTGCGGCCCGGAATACGATGTCGCCTTTACGCATAACTCGACGGCAGCCCTGAACATGGTCCTCAAAGGGCTCATCCATCCCGGCGACGGCGTTTTGACGACGTCGTGGGAACACAATGCCGTCCTGCGGCCGCTCTATCAGCTGGAAGCCCAAGGCGTATCCCTGGCTTTCATCGCCAGCGACAGTCCTGGCGGCACCTTGCAGTATGACATCATGGAAGAACGGCTGACACCGCGGACGAAATGGTTCGTCTGCAACCACGCGTCGAACGTGACCGGCAATGTTTTGGACCTGCCCCGTATCAAGGCCTTCTGCCAGCGTCACCATCTGGGGCTCATCGTCGATGTATCCCAGACAGCCGGTGCCATCGACGTCGACTTATCCGATGGCATCGTCACGGCAGCCTGCTTTACGGGCCATAAATCGCTTTACGGTCCTGGCGGGACGGGCGGCATCGTCATCCGCCGCGATGCTGCCGTGACGCCGTACATCACCGGCGGCGACGGCGTCCATTCCTTCGAGCGGGAGCAGCCGTCGGCTGTCCCCGGCGTCTTTGAAGCGGGTACGGCCAACGTAGCGGGCATTGCCGGCCTCGACGCCGGGATAAAGCAGCTCCTGGATGGTGGCGTCGCCGCTGCGGCTGCTCATCAGGAAGCACTGGCCCGGATTTTCGTATCCGCCGTCCAGGCCATCCCGGGTATCCGCCTGTATGGCGACTTTTCCGGACCCCGCGTCGGCGTCTACAGCCTCAATATCGGCGATGCAGAATCGGCCGTCGTCAGCGACATCCTTTGGCAGACATACCAGATGGCGACGCGCCCGGCCTATCACTGTGCGCCCCTCATCCATGAGGCCCTGGGGACGGCCGTCCAGGGAACGGTACGCTTTTCTTTTTCCCAGTTCACGACGGCTGACGCCGTCCGGGCCGCCGTTCGGGCCTTGCGGGCCATTGCGGCGATGTAAGATTTTCTGGCAATCCATCAGGAAAACTTGACTGCTTTGGTATAGTAATATATAATGGATATAGTTATAAAAGACAAATAGTCAAAAGAAAGGTGGAATCTCTCATGGAATATAAATTCACAGCCGATAATTTTCAGCAGGAAGTATTGAACAGCAGCCAGCCGGTCATGGTCGACTTTTTCGCTAACTGGTGCGGCCCGTGCCAGATGATGGGACCGGTCATTGCCAACCTGGCTGAAGAATATGCCGGCAAGATCAAGATCGGCAAGATCAATGTCGACGAAAATCCGGGCGTAGCCCAGGCCTATGAAGTCGCCACGATCCCGAACCTGGTCTTCTTCAAAGACGGGAAAGTGGTCAACCGCGTCATCGGCGTCGTCCCGGACAATGTATTGAAAGAAAAATTAGACGCTTTGCTCAAATAAGCAGCTGGCGCCGGAGGAGGATTTTCATGAAAAATTATTCCTATATGACCCAGGGGACTTGTGCCCGTCAGATTACCTTCAGCCTGGAAGACGGCAAACTGCATGACGTCCATTTCGTAGGCGGCTGTCCCGGCAATACCCTGGCTCTCAGCAAGTTGTTGGAAGATACTGATGCCGCCCGGGCCGTAAAGCTCCTGAAAGGGAATCCCTGCGGTGACCGCGGTACCTCCTGTGCCGATCAACTGGCCATCGCCGTCGAAAAGGCCTTGAAACAAGGCGCCTGATGGCGGCGTCAGTCTATGGCGTCGCCCTGGTGCCGTCGACACGGCAGGCTATAGAAGGCGAAAAGCTGGCCAAGGCAGCCGGCCTGGCCGTGCGCATCATTCCGACGCCGGGGAAGCTCGACGCGTCGTGCGGCTTTTCCCTGCGCTATGAACTGGCTGATGAAGCGGCCCTGACAGCTCTCCTCGATGAGGAGAAGCTGGCATGGGTCGCTTTATATCATGCCTGCCGCCAGGGCCTGACCGTCACGTACACTAAAATCAGAGAAGGGTGATATTATGGCCAGACATATCGTCATCGGGACGGCCGGCCATGTCGATCATGGCAAGACGACGCTGGTCCGGGCCCTGACCGGAATCGATACGGATACGACAGCGGAAGAAAAGAAACGGGGATTGACCATCAACCTGGGCTTTGCCTGGCTCGACCTGCCTGACGGTACGCGGGCCGGCATCGTCGATGTACCGGGTCATGAAAAGTTCATCAAGAATATGGTCGCCGGCCTGCCGGGCCTCAATCTGGTCCTGCTCGTCGTCGATGCCAACGAAGGGGTCATGCCGCAGACGAAAGAACATCTCGACATCTTGACCCTTCTTGGCGTACATAAATTCATCATCGTCGTCACCAAGGCCGACACGGTCGACGACATGCTGCTCAGCTTGACCCTGCAGGACATCCGCCAGAATCTGGCCGATACGGCAGCCGAAGGAGCACCGGTCGTCGTCACCGATGCCGTCAGCGGCCGCGGCCTGACGGAACTGGTCGATGAAATCCAGGCCATGGCAGCGACGCTGCCCATGGAAAGCGCTCAGGGGATGGGCCGTCTCAACGTCGACCGGTCGTTCTCCATCAAGGGATTCGGGACTATCGTCACGGGGACTCTCATCGACGGCCCCATGATGAATGGCCGCGAAGTCTGGCTCTATCCCGGCGGCCGGCGCCTGCGCATCCGCAATATGCAGGTCCACGATCAGGACGTCCTGCGGGCCGACCCGCCGCAGCGGACGGCATTGAACCTGGCAGGCATTTCCTGTGGCGCCGTCCATCGCGGTGACGTCCTCTGTACGGCACCGGATTTTACAGCGACGCGGATGGTCGATGTCAAAGTGACCTGCCTGGCCGACGCGCAGCCTCTCTTTTTATGGCAGCGCATGCGCCTCCTCGTCGGGACGCGGGAAGTCATGGCCCGCATCGTACCCTTGGGAGCCGAACAGATTGCGCCGGGGACGGAGGGCTTTTTGCAGCTGCGCCTGGAGCAGGATGAAATCTATGTCAAGGCTGGGGACCGTTTCATCCTGCGGACCTTTTCGCCCATGCATACCGTAGCCGGCGGGGAAATCCTCGACGCCCATCCGCAGAAACACCGCCGCTTCAAAGACGACGTCGTGACCAGCCTGGAAGCCCGCGATGCCGGCCTGACGGACGACGTCGTCGCCGGCTTCCTGCGCCTGCGCCAGGTCCCCTTTACCCAGGCTGACGTCGTTGCCGGGGCAACCGACCTGCCTTTGGACAAGGTCGAACTGGCCCTGGACCATTTGCGGCAAAATGGGATTGTCCGCCGGACCCGTCAGGGCTACATCCACAGTGACGTCTATAAGACCTGGCAGGCCAAGGCCCTGCAAGTCCTCCTGGCCTATCATAGAGAGAAACCGCTGCAGCCTGGGATTCCCCAGCCGGCCTTCCGGAGCCGCCTGCATCTCGATGAAAATGACGGGACGGCCCTATTGCGGCTGCTGACGGCTGGCGGCGTCTGCCGCCTGTCCCGCCAGTGCGTAGCGGCGAAACAATTCCGTATCACCTTTTCTCCGTCTCAGCGGAAATTGCAGTCGGCTATTGAAAAGAAACTGGACCACAGCGGCTATGTGCCCGTCCCGGTCCGCGACGTCCGGGCTTTGGGCCGGGAAGCCCAGGCCGTTGCCGATGCCCTCAACGGCAAGAGCCTCGTCTTCTTATCGCCTGATTTCATCTTGTCGAAGCGCTACATGATGAAAGCAGCCGAGGCGGCCTGCCGGTATCTGCAATCAGGCTGTCCGCTGACACTCGGCGATTTTCGCGATGTCCTGGGAGTCAGCCGCCAGCAGGCCCTGCTCATCCTGGAATATATGGACCGCTGCGGCATTACCCGCCGCGTTGCCGACGGGCGCCTGGCCGGACCGGCAGCCCGGAAATATGAAATAAAAGGGGAGAATGAACATGGATGAAGAACGACAGCAGCTGCTCCGTCAGCTGCCCGATGTAGACCATTTACTGCAGCGGCCGGTACTGCTGACCTGGCAGGAGCGGAAATCGCGCCAGGCTGTCCGCGATGCCGTCCGGAACGTATTGGATGAACGGCGTCAGGCCATCTTGGCCGGCCAGTGGGACCAGCCTTTTTCCGGCGATGACTTTGACCGGGCCGTCATCTCCCGCCTGCAGGCAGAAGAAACGGGCCATCTGCGCCGGGTCATCAACGCCACCGGGACGGTCCTGCATACGAATCTGGGCCGGGCTGTTTTCAGTCCGGACCTGGCCCGTCACATTGCCAATCTGGTCTGCCATTACAGCAATTTAGAATACGATCTGGCTTCCGGCAAGCGGGGATCGCGCTATAACCATGTCCGGGAACTTCTCTGTGAGCTGACCGGTGCCGAAGATGCCATCGTCGTCAATAACAATGCCGCTGCCGTCCTCTTGACCCTGTCCAGCATGGCCGCCGGCCGGGAAGTCGTCGTGTCGCGGGGGGAACTCGTCGAAATCGGCGGCTCCTTCCGGATTCCCGACGTCATCGAACAGAGCGGCGGCCGTATCTGCGAAGTCGGTACGACCAACAAGACTCATTTGTCCGACTACGAACGGGCCATCGGCGAAGATACGGCGGCCCTCATGAAGGTCCACACCAGTAATTACCGCATCATCGGTTTTACCGAGAGTGTCTCCGCTTCGGACCTGGCCCGCCTGGCCCATGACCACGGACTGCCCTGCATCAACGATGTCGGCAGCGGCCTGTTCGTCGATTTGGCCGCATGGGGACTGCCTCATGAACCGACGGTCCGCGAAGTGTTGGACGCTGGCTGCGATGTCGTGACTTTCAGCGGCGACAAGCTCCTGGGCGGCCCTCAGGCGGGTATCATTGTCGGTAAAGCCGCCTATCTGGATGCCATGAAACACCATCCCCTGCTGCGGGCCCTGCGCGTCGATAAGATGACCCTGGCCGGTTTGCAAGGGACTTTGCAGGCCTATCGCGACGGTACGGCCGTTTGCCAGATCCCGACGCTGTACTGCCTGGCCCAGACGAAGAAAGAGACGCGGGAACGGGCGGAACGGCTGCTGCAGGCCCTGCATACAGATGACCTGCCGGCCTGCGTTTCCCTGCGCCGTGTAGACGATTGTGTCGGCGGCGGCGCCTGCCCCGATGCCGTCCTGCCGGGCTGGGCCCTGGCCATTGATCCCTATGACCTGTCGGCGGAAAAACTGGAACAGCGCCTGCGCCAGGCCGACATCCCCATCATCGCCCGCGTCCAGCACTGCGCCGTCGTCCTGTCCCTGCGCACCATCGGCGACGACGAGTTCCCGGACGTCGCCCGCATCGTGCGGGAAGCGTTGGGAGTTTGAGCGTCGCGTGGAGGTTTCTGCCATCATGTATGAGCGGGCGCCCTACGTGGCGTCCATACAAAAACGAGGCGCGAGTCACGAAACTTTCCGCCATTTACCGTGAGATGCATCCCCATTTGGTCAGACGGGCCGCCTTTCAGGACGGCCCCTACGAACCACTAGCCCCTAGCCACTAGCCACTAGCCACTAGCCACTAAAAAAGAGGCTGTCGCTAATGCGACAGCCTCTTTTTACACCCCTTACCGCGGGGATGATTGGCCGATGATTTCTTTTCCTTCTACGAACTGGACCGTAGGATTCGGTTTTTTCTTTTCAATGAGGTCGACCATGAGGTGCAGACAGTGCTGGCCGATTTCGCCCATGGGGATATCGACGCGGGACAGGGAGGGAATGGCGTAATCATTGAGTTGAGCCATGTTGATCCCGATGGTGAAGACTTCCACGTCCTGCGGGATAGCGATACCCAGTTCATGGCAGGCATAGAGCATGCCGTGGGCCAGGACGTCGGATTCACAGAACATAGCCCGGGGCATCCGCTTTTCTTCATAGAGCTTCTTCGTAGCTTCCACAGCGCTCGATGAAGACGTATCGCAGAGGATGATGTTTTCTTCCGGAACAGTGTGGCCGGCCTTGGCGAAGGTGTCGAGGAAGCCCTGCATCCACGTGCGCATGATCGGGAATGACGTGTCATGGGTCAGGACGCCGGCGTCGAAGATGCCCTTGTCCAGGAAGTGCTGGGCGACGTTGCAGCCGATAGTATAGTTATCCATGGTGACGCTGCTGTATTTATCCGATTCCCGGTTAAAGAGGACGACAGGGCAGGGGATATGGATGGAATTGAGGTAGTCCATATCTTTATTGGACATATTCGCGATGATGATGCCGTTGAAAAATTCATTCTGCATGGCTTCGAGCTGTTTTTGCAGCTGGTCGACCTTATAAGGGACGACGGTCAGATGAATGGCTTTGTCCTGTTTCATGATTTCTTCCTGGATGCCGAGGGTGATGCGGGCCAGGTAGTTGATACGGAAGTCCGTTGCCCAGTAGAAGGCAATGGCATAGCTGTCCTTTTTAGCCGACCGCAGTTTTTTGGCCGACTGGTTGGGGACGTAATTCAGGTCTTGTGCAATTTTGTATATACGCTGTTGTGTTTCCTGCGAGATTTTCCGTTCCCGGCCCTTGCCGTTCAGGACGATGGAAACGGTGGCGATGGAAACGCCAGCAGCTTTGGCAATGTCTTTAATTGTGGACACGATGGCCACCTCCACTCTTGCTTTTATTTTGACATAAATTAAACGTTTTTTCAAGGAAATCTGTGTTACAGGATGAACCAATATTCATTTTTATTGTAAGTCGCGAATCGTTTGCAATCATGGTACAATAGAAGCGATTAAGACGAGAAAAGAGGATGTGTATGACAGTGAGCAAAGAACGTTACCGGCGCCAGGCCCTTCATCAAATCGACAATCTGGCCAAGCCGCCGGGAAGCCTGGGACTTTTGGAAAAGCAGGCCAAGCAGATTTTATTGGCCTGGGGGACCTTTCATCGGGAGCTGCGGCCGAAACACATCATCTTTGCCGCCGACAACGGTGTCGTCCGGGCCGGTGTCGTCGCGCAGTTGTCGGATATCACGTATATGCAGAGCTGCCATATGGTACAGGGGACGTCGGCCGTGACCTGTTTTTGCCGCAGCCAGGATATCCCTTATGAAGTCGTCGATGTCGGTATCGACAGTGACGATGCCGTCGGCCTGGACCGCAAGATCGCCAGGGGGACAAAGAACTTTGCCGTCGAACCGGCTATGAGCCGGGAAGAGCTGGCGCAAGCCATGGCGACGGGCCGCGAACGGGTGCAGGCAGCGGCCAAAGAAGGCATCAATCTCCTGTCATTCGGGGAAATGGGCATTGGCAACACGACGACGTCTGCCGCTGTCCTTACAGCATTGTCGCCGAAAAAGATGTCCTGGCTGACTGGCTTCGGTTCGGCCCGGGGCAATTATAAACTGCTCTTCCATAAGCGCCATGTCATCGCCGCAGCCGTCAAGGCCTATGAAAAAGAAATCCAGACGCCGGCTGATGCCCTGCGCTGCGTCGGCGGTTTTGACCTGGCGGCCTTGTGCGGCGCCATGATGGCCTGTGCCGACGAAAAGATTCCCTTTTATATCGACGGCTTCATTACGGCGACAGCCCTGGCCTGTGCCATCGCCATGAAACCTGCCGTCCGCGATTATGCCCTGCCGTCCCATATTTCCCGGGAGCCCGGCATGGCCCAGGCCCTGCGCCTGTGCGGCATCGATGAATACGACGTGCCCATCCAGGCCGGTCTCTCCCTGGGTGAAGGGACGGGGGCCGTCTTGGGCGTCGTCCTCATGAAGACCATGATGTATGCCGTCTGGCATATGGCTACCCTGGACGGCATCAACCAGGAAGCCCAGGACCGCCATGACAACCGCAAAGGAGATGAAACGCATGGATGAAGAAACGAGAAAAAAAGCCCAGGCCATCTTTGAGCGCCTGGGACTGACGGAAGAACAAGCAGTTGAACTCTTTTATAAACGGACCATTGCGGCCGGGAAAATGCCCTTTGCTGCAGCCGAAGGGGAAACCAAGAAAATCAAGAAAAAACGCATGAACGAACGCTTCGCCGAATGGGATGCTTTTTAGCGGACCGCAGAAGCTCAATTCGTGCAGCCATCTCCGCTTGTCTTTGCCGGGCTGACTGCGTCGAAAAGCCTCGACAGAGCCCCGCTATGCCTGCGTTTTTCTCCTTGCCAGCCCGGCAAATCCGGCGCGGATATGACCGCGTCATTGAGCCCCTGCGGTCCGAAAGGCTCTCCTGCGAAGGAGAGCTGGCCGCCGAAGGCGGACTGAGGGGTTCTTAAATGTACGAGCCACTGGCCACGAACCACGAGCCACGAGCCACTGTCTCTCCCGGACCGGCAAATCCGGCGCGAATCTGACCGCGTCATTGAGCCCCTGCGGTCCGAAAGGCTCTCCTGCGAAGGGGAGCTGGCCGCCGAAGGCGGACTGAGGGGTTCTTAAATGTACGAACCACGAGCTACGAACCACTTTAAATTATTTTTACGAAAGAAGGGATTTTGATGATGTATCCGTTATTACATGAAACGCTGAATGTTGGGTCTCTGGTTTTGAAGAACCGTCTGGTCCTGCCGCCGATGGCGACGGAAAAGTCGGCGAAAGGCCAGGTGACGGATGGGCTGGTCGCTTATTATGGCGATATGGCCCGCAGCGGTCCAGGCCTGATTATTCAGGAACACAGTTTCGTTTCGCCCGAAGGCCGGGCCAGTGCCAACCAGGTGTCGCTGGCGGCTGATGCCGATATTCTCGGACTGCAGCGGTTGACGGCGGCTGTCCACGCTCAGGGCGTACCCATCCTGGCACAGATCAGCCATGCCGGCAGTGCTGCCCATCGGGCCATTACGGGGCAGGAAGTCATCAGTGCCAGTGCCGTTTCCAATCCGTCGCGGGCCGCTTCGGTCCAGGGCCAGCCGGAATTTCCCCGGGAAATGACGCAGGGCGATATCCAGCGCATCGTCCAGGCCTTTGTCGACGCCGCTGTCCGGGCACAGCAGGCCGGCTACGACGGCGTGGAAATCCACTCGGCCCATGGCTATCTGTTGGACCAGTTCTATTCACCGGTGACCAATAAGCGGACCGATGACTATACGGGCCAGACCTTGGCTGGCCGGACCCGGCTGCACGTTGAAATCATTCAGGCTATCCGCCGCCAGGTCGGGTCTGATTTTGTCCTTTCCCTGCGCCTGGGCGGCAGCGATTATATGGATGGCGGTGCCGTTGTCGGCGATGTCAGCGAAGCGGCTAAGATTTTTGAAACGGCCGGCATCGACATGCTCAGCCTTTCCGGCGGCATGAGCGTCTTCTTCCGCCCTGGCCATACGGAAGCGGGATATTTTGCCGAATTATCGGCAGCAGCCAAAAAAGGGACGACCCTTCCCGTCTTGTTGACCGGCGGCATTGCCGACGGCGCCGAAGCGGAAGCCTTCCTGGAAAAAGGACAGGCCGACCTCATCGGCATCGGCCGGGCGGCACTCCGGGACCACCAGATTTACCAAAAAATCTTGTTAATGTGACGTATACATTTGCGTTAAATCAATAGGCATGATGGCTTCTTCTTTTTGATGGGTCAAAATCCAATCAGAAAAACCACTTTTTGAAAAAAGCAGATACTGGACGGTTCGATAATGATGGTCTATAAGTCCTGTGCGGTTGCGCAAAGCTTCATAGACGGATTTGTCGAGCCGTTCGTTTTTAAATTTACATTCTCCTAAAACGGCTTCTTTTTTTATGGTATCCAAACCAACAACGTCAATATCTGTTTCTTCTTTTTTTCGGGGGTTCGTTCCCCACCATTTGCCAACACGGGTTATCATACAAGGAAGATTTCCAGTCAATCCCATATATAAAGTATAGTGACGGCACATATCTTCAAAAACGTCGCCCATATAATCTGAAATCCCTGGTTTTACGACATGTTGATAATATGCGTCGCCGTGACCGAGTTCAATGGCATCAATGCCATTTGGCAGAAAGCGGTACCAGAAGCGGAACATGTGGTCGGCAAAAGTATAGCGGACTTTGCGCTTATTCCGTTCATCCGTAATGGCATATTCTTTTTTTAAGATGCCTGTCTTAATAAGATTCTGTATGGCATGACTTGTCGTAGATGGCTCTAAATGGGTGAGGTCTGCGATGGCATTTTGTTTCGTTCTTCCTGACGCAATGGCTTCGATGATGGCATTATATGTTGTAATATTGCGGAATTCCTGTGTCAGCAGATTGGATGGCTCTTCATACATATAGCCGGTTTTTGCGAAGAATAAGCTGACTATATTTTCGTCCAAAGATTTCGTATCCCGCAGTAAGGATAAGTACTTTGCGACGCCACCCGTAATCCCGTAACATACTGCTTTTTCAGCGGGCGTATAGGATGGGACGAAATCAGCAGCTTCGCGATAGGAAAATGGTTTGACTTGTAATTGGGCTGTCCGTCTGCCGAAAAGAGGACTTTTTTCGCTCAATACTTCTTCTTCCATGAAGCTGATAGAGGAGCCACAAAGAATCAAATACATATTTCCTTGCATCCATTCGGTGTCGATATATTTTTGTAATATAGATAATAGTTCTGGAGCTTGTTCTGCAAGATAAGGGAATTCATCGATAATAAAAAGGATGCGTTCTTCTCGACATTTGTTGGAGAGAAAAGCGAATAACTCTTCATACGTTGAAAAGGTTAACGTATTTAAGTCCGGAGCCAGGACATCAAGGACTCTTCGACTCAAGAGTTGTAAATTCCGTTGGAGACCATTGCGGGCCGCCGTGTAAAAGATAGCTTTTTTTCCTCGGATAAAATGACTGAGTAAAGTGGATTTACCAATGCGCCGACGTCCATAAACGACCATCATTTGGAATCCCTCTGTTTCATATAGTTTTTCTAGAGCAGATAACTCTTCTTTTCTGCCAATAAATGGTTGATACATAAAGATGCCCTCCTTTTTTTCATTGAAACATAATTCATTGAAACATAATTCATTGAATTATGTTTCAATGAAATTATACCATAAAAATAGAGCCATCGCACGAAGGCTTCTGTCATCATGCGAGGCTCCTTTTGCTTTATAGTTTGTAATTCAGGGGTTGTAATTTGTAGAAAATAGTAAACTTAATACTCAAAAAGAGGCTGTTTTTTTCTGGGCAAAAAGCCATTCTAAGGCAGGCTGCATGGTGTAGGCATGCTGCCAGGTAGAGCGGTGGCTGCCTCCTTGGTACTGGGTCAGGTAGTGGCTGCAGTCCGGCGTGATGAGGGCAGCGGCCTGGGCGTCGACCTGGTCTTGCGGCTGGGTGGGGTCGAGGGTCTGGCTGGCTACTTTGACGCCGTCTTTTTCTAAGTTTTCCATGATTTTTGCCAGGCTCGGGCTGGCACCGGGGTCACCTTGGGAGGTAACGGCCCAGATATGCTGGTGACCTAAGGGCGAAGTGACGGTTTCGTCCCATTTGCAGGCGACGAGGTAAGAGCCGGCGAAGAAGTCCGGATATTTGATGTCCATGGCGATAGATGTCATGCCGCCCATGGACTGCCCCGTGTTATAGATGCGGTCCGTATCGATGGAATATTGACGGCAGAGCTGCTGGACGAGATGGATGGTCCGGTCCAGTTCCGGGCCGTACTGATAGTTGTCATCGACGATGATCGTATCGTATTGTGGGGCCAGGACGAAGCAGGGATGCTTGGCCTGCCATTCCGGCGAGGCGAAGGTAATGGCTCCCAGGCCCTGGACCAGGGTTGCCTTTACGTCCGGCGATACCGTACCGGCGTCGTGCATGAACAGGACTAAGGGATATTTCTTATTGGCGTCATAGTGGGCCGGGATGTAGAGATTATACTTCAAAGTTGCGTTTTGCTGGCTTTTATCGGTGAAGACACCTTGGCGGAAATCTTCGACGATAGGTTCGCGGACTTTCGTCGTTTCCTGCGGAGACGATGGGCCGTACAGCTGGCCTGTCGTCGTCTTTATGAGGCCCGTCTGGCTGACCGTGGCCTTCATCACCGGCAAGGGTTTCGGATTACCGTGGCTGCCCAGTTGAGGACCGTTATGTCCCAAGGCCTGGCGCTTCTCCATGGGGCCGTCTTCAGGATGCGGGTCAACTGAGGAGTCGACCAGAGGCAGGTCCTTTAATTGAAGTACTACGTAGGGACCGGCTGCCGTGCCCGAAGGAGACAGGCTGTCCGTCGTATGAGTATAAACTTTTTCGATGGTCCGGCCATCGACGCAGTAGTCGTCAGGCGAAAGAGATGACGCAGCGATAGGCTGGTCGTATTGTACGATGACGTCGGCCACGTGTTCCCCGTCACCACTTACCTTGGCGACGGCTGTGCAGGATGTTATCGGAGCAGCTGCATGACTCAAGCTGCTCAGGGACAGGGCACAAAAGACAGCCGCTGCCAAAGCCTGCCATTTTTTCAATCTCATGAGAAAACCTCCCTTTTGGACTGTCGCACGAAGGCTTCTGCCCTCCTGCGAGGTTCTTTTTCTTTTATAATTTATATTATAGTACAGCATTTGTAGTTTGCAGAGAAAACCTTTAAATTTAAAAACATCCCCTAACCCCTAACCACTAGCCACTAGCCACTAACCACTAACAACTTAAAAGGCGCTGTCTTCATGCGACAGCGCCTTTTTTTAATGCCCGTGGAAATTGATGGTTTTTGTTGTCCTGCAGGGGACAGGGTCGCCGCTGCTGTTACGGGCCGGTTCAAAGGAATAATTGTAAATGGCTTGCTGGGCAGCTGCATCCATTTCGGGATACCCGGAAGAACCGGCGACGGAAGCAGACTGGACGCTGCCGTCGGCTCCGACGACGATGGATAAGGTGACGGAACCGCTGATGCCCTTGCCTTGCAGGGAAGGCGGGAAGGCCGGCGGGGCAGCTGCTACGACGTGTGGCGGCGTAGCCGGTTTCATGGCGTTGCCATTACCTGGAGCAGAGCCATCGCCACCGCCGCCAGTACCGCCTTTTTCCGTATGGCCCTGGCCAGAGCCGCTGCCTTCGGCGCTGCCCTTTTCATGGGAGTCGCTGCTGGCATGGCTGTCCTGGTTCGGCGCAGGCGTCTGGTCCTGTTTCTGTTCGTCTTCTTGTTTTTTATCGTCTGGCGGTACTTCCTTATCGGTCGGGATGGAAATATCGACGGACGGTGCCGGGGCTGACGGGGCCGGCGCACTGTCACCGCCGGCAGCTGGTGCAGCCGCGCCCGATGCGTCGTAGACGGTGACGTCGACAGGCGGCTTTTCTTCAGACTGGGAAAAGGTGGCGAAGAGACCTGTCGCTGCCAGTATCAGCAGGACGACGACGTGGAAGGCGATGGACGCGCCCCAGCCCGTATACAGCTGTCGCTGGGCTGTCGTCATGACTTGCCTCCTGATTCTGCAGCCAGGCCCAGGCGGTCGATGCCGGCGCTGCGGAAGGCGTCGAGGAGCTGGACGACATTGCCGTAATCAATGCCTTCATCGGCACGGAGGACGACGGCGAACTTGGCGCTCCGTTCTTTTTCGGCCTTAGCCTGCGTGAGCAGGACGTCCTGGCTGATGGGCTTGTCTTCTAAGTAAAGCGTCCCGTCCTTCTTCATGGTAACTAAGTAGGTCACGTTCATCTGGGTTTCCGCGTGTTCTGCCTTGGGGACTGCGACGTGGACCGTCTTCAAATTGACCATGTAGAGCGTACTGATCATAAAGAATACGAGCAAGAAGAACATGATATCGATCATCGGGATGATCATGACTTCGGGCTTAGAAAATTGTCTCCTGTCGCGAAGTCTCATGCAGCGGCACCTGCTTTCTGGGAAACGGACTGGATGTCATCCATGCTGGTTTCAGCGAAGTCTGCGCGGTTATCTTCGATGAGGGAGAAGCACTGTTCCATATCGGTGACGACGGCGTCGATGCGCTGGGTGTAATAAGAATGGACGATCAAGGCGATGATGGCGACGCACAGGCCCATAGCCGTTGCGATGAGGGCTTCGCCGACGCCGCCGGTGATGGCCGTCGCCTGGCCCGATTCAAGGTTGAATACGCTGAACGACGAAATCATGCCGCTGATCGTACCGAGGAGGCCGAGCAGGGGAGCCATGGTGACGATGACGCTCAAATAATAAAGGCGTTTGCGGAGCCCAGCCAAGGCGATGCCGGAATGGACTTCTAAATAAGAATTGAGTTTTTCCGGATTGGTGCTGTAACGGTTGAGGCCGTCTGTGATGATGTCGGCCAGGGCCCCTTTGGTCGAACCGGCCAAGTCACGGGCTACCTGGAATTCTTTGTTATAGACCCGCATGGCGAAGAGGCGGGCAAAGGCACGGCCCGAATCGGCATGGTAAAAAAATAAGCCTCGTTCAATACCGATGGCTATAACAAAAATAGAACATAAGAGCAGGATGTACATGACAACCCCGCCTTTTTGAAACATCGTAATCGCACTCAGAATATACTCCATGTGTACCCTCCTAAATAATTTTAACTTTCAATTAACTTCGATAGCGGAGCAAGTATATCATAAATGAAATGAAAAAGCAATGAAAATCACTGTCACAATTCTAACACGAAAAGATGTATCTTAGGGGTAAAAGAATAATTTAAACAGGTTTTACCGTAGTTAACTTAAAACTATTTGACAATGAGAATAAATTCATGTATCATTAGCACTGCTCTCGTAGTAATAATATTGAGAATATATAATCATTACAAAAACGGAAAGGAGACATGTACGTGAAAAAAAAGACGATGCGCTTATGGGTCTTGATGGCCTTGGCCAGCACGACCTTATCCGGCATGAGCCTCTATGGGGCCGCTGCTTATGCTGATGATGCAATGCCCGTCTATGATTTAGGATCGGATGACGTTTACGATACCTATGAAGCACCGAAAGAGGAGGCTGCACCGCCGCCGGAACCGAAGGCTGCAGAACCCGAACCGGAACCGGTGCCGGAAGAACAGCCGCCGCAGACTTTTGCCGGCGGACAGGTATCGACGACGAGCCATATGGGGGCCTTAGGGGATAAGAAAATCCTCGACGTTCCCTTCAACGTCGTCGGCATCAGCTCCAAGACTATTGAAGACCAGCAGGCGGCGAACGTATCCGATGTCACCTCCAATGACCCGTCGGTCAGTGACCAGACCTTGTCCGGGGCTTCCAGTGCCTGGAATATCCGCGGCTTCAAGACGACCCAGCAGGACGTTCAGTGGGATGGCATCTACGGCGTAGGTCCTCGTTTCTACAGCGGTGTCGAAGCCGTCGAACGGGTGGATATCATTAAGGGGCCGAGCGCACTCTTAGGCGGTCTTCCGCCGAATGGCACTGTCGGCGGTACGATTAACTTCGTCCCCAAGCGGGCTGAAGACACGCCGACCCGCGACTTGACCGTATCCCTCGGCTCGGGCGCACAGCTGACGGAACACCTCGACGTCGGCCAGCGCACGAAGGATGGGAAATACGGCGTCCGTGTCAATGTCCTCAACCGCGGCGGCGGCCATACGGTCAACGACGACGAACGGGAAAAGACGACCAGCGTCAACGTCGCCTTGGATACCAAGGGCGACCGTTACCGGGCTTCCCTCGACCTGGGCTACGTCTACGACCACATCGACAATCCCCAGTACCGCGTCACCTTTGGCTCGGATTTCCTGAAAAATGTCTCGTACATGCCTAAAGCCTATATACATTCGAAATTCGGCGCCCCCGGTACGTATCGGACAGTTGTCGAAAAATACGGCGTCTTCCACGGTGAATATGACCTCAACAAAGATTGGACGGCCTTTGCTGCCATCGGTCTGCGCGACACGTCCATGGATTACTTGTATAATACTTTCCAGCTCACCAATAAGAGCGGTAAGTCGACAGTAGCTTACAATTATAACAATCAGGTCAACAAGGCCGATACGGAAGAAATCGGCATCCGCGGCAAGGTCCGGACAGGGGACATCAAACACGAACTCGTCCTCAGTGCCGACCGCGTCCACTATACGCGCTACATGGCCAACCGCAAGATCAAGACGGCCCTCGGCAAGAATTACAGTTATACGACAAACTTCTACGACCCGCAGTTCCAGGGCTATCCGGCCCATGACAGCTGGGCTGAACCGAAGAACGATGAAACGACGCTGACCGGCGTGGCTTTGACGGATATCTTGTCGACGAAAGACGACGCTTGGCAGTTCATCATCGGCGGCCGTTTCCAGCGGGCTAAACTGGAAAACTTCAATAATACTGTCAGCTCGACGGCGAATAAAGCCAGCTCGTCGGATGAAACAGTCTTCTCGCCGTCATACGGCATCGTCCACAAGATGGGCAAACACGCTTCCATCTATGCCAACTACATGCAGGGCCTGGAAGCCGGCGAAACCGTTACCGATACGAACGCAGCCAACTACGGTCAGTCCTTTGCTCCGTATAAGACCAAGCAGTACGAAATCGGCACGAAGTTCGACTTCGGCAAGTACACGACGACCCTCAGCGCCTTCGATATCCGCGAACCGTCGCTTATCGAAAATGAATTGACGAAATACTACGAATTGACAGGCGAAGTCCGCCACCGCGGCATCGAATGGAACATCTTCGGCGAACCGAAGAAGGGGACCCGCATCCTCGGCGGCGTCGCCTACCTCGATGCCAAGTACACCAATTCCCAGGATGGCCAGTATAATGGCAACCAGGTCGCCGGCACGTCCCGCTGGACGGCCACGATGGGCCTGGAACAGGACATCAAGTCCGTACCGGGCCTGACCTTTACGACGCGTATGATCTACAACAGCTCGGCCTATGCCAACGCCGCCAATACCCTGCGCGTCGCTCCCTGGACCCGCTGGGATGTAGGCGCCCGCTATTCCTTCAAGAGCGGCGGTACGCCCATGACGGTCCGCTTCGACGTCCTCAACGTCCTCAACCGCAATTACTGGCACGCCCTGGAAAATGCCGTATACCTCGGCCAGGCCCGGACGTACCTCTTGTCCTTCAATATTAAGTTGTAGGCGCGACAGAAAGGAATGACACTATGCGTATTTCCCAGCCAGGCAGGGGAGGGTACAGCCGTCACAGCAATGGCTTTGCCATTGCCCTGGCCTGTGTCCTGGCCGCTGTCTTAGCGGGCCTGTCCCTGCTGTTCCTGACTGTCGGAGCCCGGGATATTTCCATGCAGGCCATTGGCCAGTCTTTTACGGCGTATGACCCGGATAATGCAGCCCAGCTTCTGGTCCGCACGCTGCGCCTGCCACGCCTGCTGGCCGCCTTGCTCTGCGGCGCCGGATTTGCTGTATCCGGCGCCCTCATGCAGGGTGTCACCAACAACCCCATGGCCAGTCCGTCCATCCTCGGCGTCAATGCTGGCGCCGGCCTGGGCCTGGCAGTGGCCATGATTTTCTTTCCCGATGCCGAATTGACAGGGACGATTTTTTTCTCCTTTGCTGGCGCTGCCGTGGCGACCTTTTTCATCATGGCCATGGCTTTCCGTGTCAGCGGTTCTTCTTCCAAAGTTTATCTGACCCTGGCCGGTGTGGCTATTGGGGCTATTTTTTCGGCCATTACCCAGGCTCTGGTCGTCTTCTTTGACGTCGCACAAGATGTCAGTTACTGGACGGCCGGCGGTATCAGCGGTATCCGCATGACTCAGATTGCCGCGGTCCTGCCCTGGGTCCTGGCCGGTTTTATATTGGCCCTGTTTATTTCTAGATCCGTAACTCTCCTGACCTTTGGCGAAGAAGTCGCCATCGGCCTGGGCGGTAAGATACTGCGCATCCGCGTCCTGGCCGGGATTACCGTATTGCTCCTCAGCGGGGCTGCCGTCGCCGTCGCCGGCCCAGTCGGCTTCATCGGCCTGGTTACGCCGCATATGGCCCGCTATCTCGTCGGCATCGACTACCGCAAGGTCGTCCCCATTGCGGCCCTGCTCGGCGCCATCCTGGTTGTGGCAGCCGATATGGCGGCCCGCCTGATATCGCCGCCTTTTGAAATGCCTCTCGGTGCCGTGACGGCCCTTATAGGCGTACCCTTCTTCTTATATCTTGCCAACCGAAAGGGGATGAAGTGATGCGCTCCTATTCTTATGGCTTTTGTATCGCCGTCCTGGTACTGCTGACGGCGGCTGTCTTCATCATCCACGTCGGCACGGGCTTTACGTATTTTTCCTATGACCAGCTGATCCGCATCCTCTTGGGAGGCGGGACGCCGGAAGAGCGGCTGACGGTCTTCGATTTCCGCCTGGTCCGCTCCACCCTGGCCCTGCTGGTCGGCATGGGCCTGTCCCTGTCTGGGACGATTTTCCAGACTGTTTCCAAGAATGGCCTGGCCAGTCCCAGCCTGCTCGGCGTCAATGCCGGTGCCGGCTTTGCCGTCTTACTGCTCATTTACCGTCAATCGGCAACGGAAGCCCTGCCCCTTTGGGCCCTGCCCTTGGCAGCCATTGCCGGGGCGTCGCTGACGGCACTCATTATCTACCGCCTGTCCTACCGGAAAGGGCGCAAGACGTCGATGTATACGCTCATCTTGAACGGCGTCTCCCTGGCAGCGGGTATCCATGCCCTGGAAATCGTCCTCATCGTCCGCCTGGATTCGACGAAGTTCCACCAGGTCAACGCCTGGATCATCGGCAGTATCTTCGGCAATTCCTGGGGACACGTCGCCGTGCTCCTGCCTGTCGTCGCCGGCCTGGGCCTTTTCCTCTGGTTCCGCCACCGCGACCTGGACATCCTGAGTTTATCCGATGAAACGGCTATCGGCCTGGGCCTCGACCTCAACCGCAGCCGCTTTCTCTACCTTATGACGGCTGTCGTCCTGGCGGCCTGCTGTGTCGCTGTCGGCGGCAGTATCGCCTTCATCGGCCTCATCTGCCCGCACATTGCCCGGCGTCTGGTCGGCGTCCGCCACAGTCGGGTCCTTCCGGCTGCGGCCTTGTTGGGGGCGCTCCTCCTGTGCACGGCAGACTGGGTGTCGCGGGTCATCATCGCGCCTGACGAGATGCTCGTCGGTACGATCGTAGCCCTCATCGGGGCCCCTTATTTCATGTATCTCTTTTTGAAGAAACCTGTGTAAAAGAAAGGACTATCTATGGAACTGGAAGCACGACATCTGTACGCCGGCTATGACGACAACGTCATCATCCGCGATTTGACGCTGCGCATCCCGGCCGGGAAGGTCACGGCCCTCATCGGGGCCAATGGCTGCGGCAAGTCGACGCTGCTCAAGACGATTTGCCGGATTCAGCCGCCTTTGAAAGGGCAGGTCCTGCTCGACGGCGTATCCGTCCACGAACAGGACAGCCGCCGCCTGGCTTCGTCCCTGGCCATTTTGCCGCAGAACCCCAGTGCCCCTGGCGGCCTGACCGTGCGGGAACTGGTCAGTTACGGCCGGGCGCCGCACCAGAAACACGCCTTTTCCGGTCTGACCCGGGAAGATGCTGACATCATCGACTGGGCCCTGGCCGAAACGGATATGACCGAATTCGCCAACCGTCCCATCGAGCAGTTATCCGGCGGCCAGCGGCAGCGGGCCTGGATTGCCATGGCCGTGGCCCAGCATACGGACATCTTGTTCCTCGACGAGCCGACGAGCTTCCTCGATATTTCCCACCAAATGGAAATCCTGACCCTCGTCCGCCGGCTGAACCGAAAATATGGCAAGACCATCGTCATGGTCATCCACGAGCTCAATGAAGCAGCCCGCTTTGCTGACTATATCATCGCCATGAAGAAGGGGGAAATCCGCTTTTCCGGCACGCCGGAGGAAACGATGACGAAAGAGATGTTGGGCGACGTCTTTGGCGTCGAAGCCGAAATCCTGCAGGACCCGCGGACGAAGCGGCCTTTCTGCATCCCCTATGTCCGGGAAGGAGCGGCTCATGACGAGTAATGCCAAAGTGAAATGCCTTTGTGCCTGCCTGGGTCTGATGCTGTCGGCCTCTTTCCTGGGCGGCTGTGCCTCCTTGTCCTGGCAGAGTGTCGGCGGTGACCTGCCCGTGCTGGATCAGGAATCGATGCGGTCCGATACGCCTCAGGCCGTCGACCAGGAATTACAGAAGCGCTTCGCCAAGAAGGAAGCAGCGGCTCAGGCCATGTTCAGCCATGACGGCGACGGCCGCCTGGTGCTGCATCATAAATACGGGACGACGGTCCTGCCAGATCAGCCCCAGCGGGTCGTCGTCATCGGCCTGGAAGACCCGATGGTGGCTTTAGGGGCGCCCATGGTGGCCGCCCATGACCGGCCCGATTCGTACCTTCATCAGGCCTTATCGGCTCAGGGCGTCGACAATATCTACATCAATGACAGCACCAATACGATCAACCTGGAACAGGTCCAGGCCGAAAAGCCGGACCTCATCATCCTCCGCGATTCGTATGACCGCAATGCCTATGTGGCTCTGAGCAAAATCGCTCCCGTCGCCGCCTTTGACCTGCAGGATGCCGAAACAGCCCTCTTGGCCATGGCCATCACGCTGGGACAGCCAGAGCGGGGGGCTGAGCGGCTCCGTCAATATTACGACGTCGTCAAGCAGGCCCGACTGGCCATCAAATCGCGCATCGGCAACAGCAGTGTTGCCCTGGTACGGGTCTTGAAGAAAGAAATCCGCCTCTATCCCTATCCGGGCAATGCCATCAATAAATTCATGTATGACCTGCTCAACCTCTATCCGCCGCCCCTGGCCGTAGCCATGGGCAGCAGCAAGAACATGGCCCTGTCCCTGGAAGCCATACCCGATTTCCAGTGCGATTACATCCTGGTCAGCTGCGGCTACGGCATGAGCAGCGGTGAAAACAACAACGCCGCCCAGCGCCGCTACGAAAGCCTGCAGGCCGACCCCTTGTGGCAGCACGTACCGGCTGTCCGGGAAGGCCACGTCAAAGAAGTGGACAGCGTCGTCTGGAACTCCCACGGCATCATCGCCAAAGAAGCCGTCATCAAAGAACTCCGGGATTGGCTGGCCCCGTGAAGGGCGGGATGCTAACCCCTAGTCCCTAGTCCCTAGCCACTAGCCACTAACAACTAAAAAGCGTAAACGGGCGCCCCACGTGGTCGCCCCTACAGAAAAAAGGCTTGTCGCACATGCGACAAGCCTTTCTATTTATTTATCATATCGTCTGAGGCGAAGCCCGTGCGATTGGCGTAGTCGCCTTCCAGGATTTGGACGGGGACGAAGCCGTTCTTGTCTTTGTCACCGGTAATCTGGATGCGCGTCGGCTTGGCAAAGACCAGTATCTTGTCGGACCGGACGAGGGAGCGGATCGTTTCCATGTCGCGGTCGTGGCTGGCTTTGAGGAAGGTGGGAATCGTCGTCTCGTCGGGGATGACGTAGGTCCCGCGCATCATGAGGTAGCGGCCGCTGTTCGAGGGCAGGCGATTCTTTTCCTGCTGCGCTTCTTTTTCATCGTCGCTCAGTTCCGGGACGCCGCTGGCCGAATAGCGGGAGAAGTTGACATTGGTCTGTTCGGCTTCTCCATAGCGGTGGACGTAATAGATGGTGATGAACAGGCAGAAGATGACGAAGGGCAGGAAGAGCATCTTCGTGTAATACGTCAGTTTGGCGTATTTGGCTTCCTTTTCTTCCCGCGCTTCCCGTTCTTCCCGCGTCTCGACGACTTCTTCCGGCTGGCCCTGGAGGGCACCGGCCAGGATGGCCGACAAGGGGATACCGTAGCTGGAAATGGGATAGAGGTTTTCCAGCCAGCTCAGGCCGCAGATGCAGGCCATGGCCCGGCTCAGGGCATTGTCCATGTCGACGGGGATCTTCATGCGGTGCAGAATCGACGTCAGCGAATCATTGGCCAGGTTGGGCATGTACGTCGAAGCCAGGAATTTCAAGTCCCGGATGTAGACATCCTTCAGGGGCAGTTCCCGCCCGGATGCTTCATAGCTGGCCTTGATGGCCGGAAAGAGCCGTTCCGAGCGGTAGGCAGAGAGGACGGCGTCTTTGAGGAGAAAGGCAATGTCTTCATCCCAGACGACATCGAAAGGCTTGCTATCGGCCAGCATGGCTTCCGTCAGGTTGTGTGCCTGGACCGGGCCTTCCCGGGGTTTGATGAAATAGGAAATGCCGTGGACATTGCCGTCGCTGATCCAGGCCAGCGCCAGGCGGCAGATACTGTTTAAGTTGTCGTTGGCCAGGTCCGCTGCGATGGCGATGGACGAATTGACCTTTCGCCGGCGCAGCGATTCCAGCGCCTTTTGTGTATTCGCATCCATGGCGGGTATCCTCCGTGAATCGAGTGGTTTTAACGGCCTCGCTGTTTATAGTAGGGGCGGAACGTGCGCCGCGGCCGCTTTGGCGTTTGTTTGAGCTTGAAGTAGTTGTGCTTGACTGTGCGGTTCTTTTCGTCTGTAAAGGTATTGACGTCGAAGAGTTTCAGCGATTCGATGAAGGGAACGAATTTCTTGTAGCCGAAATTGCGGACGTCGAAGTCGGAGAACTGCTTGCTCAGGAGATTTCCCAGGGTACCCGAGAAAATCCAGCCGTTGTCGTCGGAATTTTCTTCGGTCAGCTTGATGAGCGCCTGACGGATGGTGGAGAAATCTTTCCCCGGTGTCTTGCCGTGGAGGGGCATCGTTTCCGGCGGTGTCAGCGGACGGGCTGCCGGCGTTTCGCTGGCATGATTATCGGCTTCCGGCTTTTCGGCCTTAGCCTGCGGGCTGGTATGTTCGGCCTGGGCTTCTTCATGGTCCGTGCCTTCGTGGTCACCGGCTTCGTGTTCTTCGGCTTCTTCCCAAAGGACGTCGAGGTAGAGGAATTTGTTGCAGGCCGAGATGAAGGACCGGGGCGTCTTGCTTTCGCCCATACCGAGGACATATTTCTGCGATTCCCGCAGGCGCGAAGCCAGGCGGGTGAAATCACTGTCTGACGAGACGATGCAGAAGCCGTCGAGGTTGCTCTGGTACAATAAGTCCATCGTGTCGATGATGAGGGCCGAGTCGGACGAATTCTTGCGGATCGTATTGCTGTACTGCTGGACGGGCTGGATGGCGTTATCTAAAATGGTGTTGCGCCACGACGCCATCTGGGGCGTCGTCCAGTTGCCGTAAATGCGTTTGTAGATGACATCGCCGAGATTATTCGCTTCAGATAAGATGACGTCGATGTATTTGCTGGAAATATTTTCGGCGTCGATGAGGACGGCGAGTTTCATTTCTTGATTCATAATTTGATTACCTCTGTTTACATTACTTTTTTATTATATCATCATCCATAATAACTGTGCTATAATAAAACCAAGGCTGGAACGAAGGCGTTTATCCTTCGCCAGGCCTATTTTTTTTAAGAAGGTGATACGCGTGAAAATGGAACATATGGCGCCTTTCTGCGTCGTCGCAGCCGGTATCTGCTGGGGCATCATCGGCCTGTTTACCCGCCAGCTGTCGGCCTATGGCCTGTCGCCCTTACAGATTACCTTTGGCCGGGCCCTGGTCACGGCCATCGCCATGGCTGGCGTCGCCCTATTCCGCCAGCCCCGCAGTTTGGCCATTGCGCCGCGGGATATCTGGATGTTCCTGGGGACCGGCCTGGGGAGCATCGTCTTTTTCAATATCTGCTACTTTACAGCCATCGAATTGACGACCTTGTCTGTCGCGGCTATCCTGCTCTATACGGCGCCGAGTATCGTCATGGTCTTTTCTATCTTCCTTTTCCATGAACGCTTTACGCGGCGCAAGGGGTTCTGCCTGGTACTGGCCTTTGTCGGCTGCGTCCTGGTCAGCGGCTTAGGCATGGGTCATGTCGAGGCTGCCGGTATCCTGGCCGGTCTGGGCAGTGGCTTCGGCTACGCCCTCTATTCCATTTTTGGCCGCTATGCCCTGGCGAAATATGAACCCCTGACGGTCACGGCCTGGACCTTCATCATCGCGTCTTCAGGGCTCCTGCCTTTCTGCCATTTCGGCATGATCCTTTCCCTGGTCGCCGCCGTGCCCTATACGGGCCTCCTCTTCGCCCTTCTCGGCCTGATGTCGACGGCTCTGCCCTTTGGCCTCTATACGATGGGCCTGAAGCATATGGAAGCGGGCCGGGCATCTATCCTGGCTTCAGTGGAACCGCTGACGTCGACAGTCGTCGGCATCGCTATTTTCCATGAAGCCCTGACCCTGACTGGGGCGGCCGGCATGGCCTGTATCCTGGGGGCGGTCATCCTCCTGGCCAGGTCCGGATCCGCTAACGGATGAATTCAAAGCGGAATTTCCGGCCCGGCGTGATATAGTCGAGGAGAAATTCTTCGTTCGGCACGACTTTGGCGACGATGTTGGTCCGCTCTTCCGGCGGCAGTTCACATTTGACAATCTGGACTTCGCCCATATAACGCAGGAAATCGGCGTTGTCCAGGGTGATGTCGCCGCGGTGGAGACTGCGGAAGATGTCGCTGTCCGGTTCGATGATGCGGCCGTCCAGATGAGCCCGGCTGCCGTTTGCGCGGATGACATCCCGCGACGGGTCGGGCCGGGCCGTGAAGGTATAGGACAACAGGTCCTGGATGTGCGGTTCCCGGCTGAGGAGTTTGGCCTTGATGACGACGACGTCCGTTTCTTCCCGGCCGGCCCGGGCCAGGTCGCGCAGTTCTTTATCGGCTGGCTTGTCGTCGCCGATGAAGACGGACTGGACGCCCAGGGCGGCCAAGTGGCGGGCTGCCAGGCTGACGTCCCGATGGCGGTGGAATTCCAGCGTCGGCAGGCCTTCATACAGCGGTGCCCGTTGGCCGGCCTGGCTGGCGACGAAGGCGCCGACGGACAGGCCATAGGCGTGGAGCCGGTCGGTCTGGGACTTGAAATAGTCGAGGGCCAGGCCCGTGTGGGGACGGGGATAGAAGTTGTGCAGGCTGTCGATGTGGTCCAGCTGGGCGCCATTCTTCAGGAGGTCTTCCAGGTCTTTCTGGGTCAGCGTCGACGCGTTGACCTGGACGCGGACGATGTGGCTGTACATGGCCAGCTTGGCTGCATCGAAACCGTCGTCAAAGCGGACAGTTGTAATGCCCAGCTTGGCGATAGCTTCCGGATCGAAACGGTCCATGCCCAGGCAGGCTGCCGAAGCCGGCGATACGTCGGCGACGATGTCGAGCTGGCATTGCCGGGCCGTGTCCAGGACGGCCTGCAGTTCCTTGCGGAAGGCTGCCGGGTCCGTTTCGGGGATGTGGAATGACGTAAAGAGCCGCGTCATCCCCAGGGCAGCGGCCCGTTCGATGCGGGCCGTTTTTTCTTGGATCGTCCCTCCCAGGCCGGGATAGACGGAAATACCCGTTTCCATTTATTCACCCTCCTTCGGGTCGTCGAAACCTAAGAGCCAGGTTGCAATGAAGCCGGCCACGTAGGCTGTGACGAGTCCTAATAAATACATGGGGATGTTGTCCGTACTGGCTGCCAGAGGCAGGCCGGAAATGCCAATCGTCGCGGCGCCGACCATGTAGGCGGCCTGGACGGCGCCGCCAAAGGCCCCGCCGATGCAGGCCCCGATGAAGGGCTTGCCCAGGGGCAGGGTGACGCCGTAGATGAGCGGTTCGCCGACGCCCATGAGGCCGACGGGCAGGGCCGAGGCGATGGTCTTGCGCAGGGCCTTGTTCTTCGTCTTGGCATAGACGGCGATGGCCGCGCCGACCTGGCCGCCGCCGGCCATGGCCAGGATGGGCAGGAGAATGGTCACGCCGTAGCGCGACAGGAGTTCCGCGTGGATCGGCGTCAGGCCCTGATGGATGCCGACCATGACCATGGGCAGGAAGGTCCCGCCCAGGATGAAGCCCGTCACGGCGCCGCCGGTCCCGATGGATTCCGTCGCCGCATAGCCGATGGCTTCTGACAGATAGCCGCCCAGGGGCTGGCAGAGGAAGAGGGCCACGAAGGTCGAAATGACGACGACCAGGAAGGGCGTGACGAAGAGGTCGAACATATCCGGGACGAGGCGGTGGAGCTTCTTTTCCAGCCACGATGAAAAGAAGACGACCAGGAGGACGGCGATGATGCCGCCCCGGCCAGGGACCAGGGATTCGCCGAAGAGATTGATCTGAGCCAGGTTCGGATGGCTGAGGATGGCTGCCATGACGCCGCCCAGCATGGGCGAGCCGCCGAATTCCTTAGCCGCATTGATGCCGACGAAGATGTTCAGGCCATAAAAGGCGGCATTGCCGGCAATGGCCAGGACCTGCATCAGCGGCTGGGCCGCCAGGGACGGGTCCATCTTGAAGGCCACGTTGAGCAGGCCCGTGATCAGGCCGCAGGCGATGAAGGCCGGGATGATGGGCACGAAGATATGGGCGATTTTCTTCAGGGCCAGTTTGGCCGGCGTCGCGTTCTTGCGGCGTATTTCTTCGTGAAGGGCCTGGCCGTCGAAGGGCCCCTGCTTATCGTCGCCGGCATCTGGCGCAGCGGCTGCCGGCTGTTCTTTACGGCCTGCTTCGACTAAGGGGGCAAAGGCCTGGTATAGTTTGGTCGCCTTGCCCGGGCCGACGATGATCTGCCATTCGTCACCGGATTTGTTGATGCCCATGACGCCGGGCAGTTTGGCCAGGTCGTCTTTGCTAAAGTGTTCATCCTTTACGGTCAGGCGCAGGCGGGTCATGCAGTTGTAAGCCTTTTCGATATTGCCTGCCGGACCGGTGATATCGTAGATGGCCCGTGCCAGTTTATCGTAATCCATGGGCAGCCTCCTTGAGGACGGCGGCGACATAGCCCTGGGCCGCTGTCAGGCGGTCTTCGGCTTCGCTGGCCGGGATGTGCAGGAGGACCATGACGATGGCCGTCTTGGCCCGGCCCTGACTTTCCCTGAGGGCTTCGATGGCCTCCTGGCGGCTGCAGCCCGTCGCCGTCATGACGATGCGCCGCGCCCGTTCTTCCAATTTCTGATTGGACGACTTGACGTCGACCATGAGGTTGCCATAGACTTTGCCCAGGCGGATCATGGCGCCTGTAGACAGCATGTTGGCGATCATCTTCTGGGCCGTGCCGGCCTTCATGCGCGTCGAGCCCGTGACGACTTCCGGGCCGACGACGGCGCAGAGGTCGATGTCGGCGCAACGGCCGATGGCCGAATGAGGCGAGCAGTCGATGGCGATGGTTGCGGCTCCGACCGAGGCCGCATAGGTCAGGCCGCCGATGACATAAGGCGTCCGGCCCGAGGCGCTGAGGCCGACGACGACATCGTCAGCCGTCAGGTTTTTGTCTATCAAATCCTGCCGGCCCAGCTCCGGCGAGTCTTCAGCCCCCTCTTTGGCCCGGAAGATGGCTTCATAACCGCCGGCGATGAGGCCCTGGATGCGTTCCGGGTCGGTGCTGTACGTCGGCGGACATTCGACGGCGTCGAGGATGCCCAGGCGGCCGGACGTGCCCGAGCCCATATAGAACAGGCGGCCGCCGCGGCGCAATTTATCGGCAATGGTGTCGACGGCTTGGGCGATGGCCGGGATGATGGCGCCGACGGCATCGGCGACTTTATGGTCTTCTTCATTTATGATGCGCAGCATATCTTCGGTCGATACACTGTCGATATGCTGGCTATGGCTGTTCTGCTGTTCCGTAGCCAGGGTTTCTAAATTGATCATGCTTGATTCCTTTCTTTCATGCAGTCGTGGCTATTGCCGCTTGGGAACAATATACACATCTCTAATTATAGAGAGTGTTTGAAAGACTTGCAATAGGCTTTTTTTCATGAGCCAGCACCTTTATTTTTTTGCCGTTTCATGGTATGATTAATCTGCACGCAGCAGACCTGTGTGCCCTGTGCGCCCATAGCTCAGCTGGATAGAGCAGCAGTTTCCTAAACTGCGTGTCGGATGTTCGAGTCATCTTGGGCGCACCATTTTTTTATCTTGAATACAATCTAATCATTTTACAATCCGGAAAGGTGGGTCCCCTCATGTCCGATACCAAGAACCGGCTGGCTTCTTTCCATGAAGAAGTCATGCATGATGCCGATTATACCCTGGCTGAAGCCGTTGCCGAAGCCAAACGCTGCCTGAATTGCAAAGTACCGCAGTGCCGTAAAGGCTGCCCCATTGAAAATGAAATCCCTCAGTTCATCCACGCCATGACCCTGGGCGATTTCGGCGCCGCTGCTGAACACATCTATCACCGCAGTGATCTGCCGGCTATCTGCGGCCGTATCTGTCCGAGAGAAAAGCAGTGCGAAGGCCACTGCGTCCTCGGCAAAAAAGGCAAACACGTCGAAATCGGCAAACTCGAACGCTTCGTAGCGGACATGGCCCTGGACGGCGGCTTCCTGCCGCAGCCGGTCAGCCGTAAAACAGAAGGCCGTGTGGCCATCATCGGCTGCGGCCCGGCCGGCATGGCAGCTGCGCGGGAACTGGCTGGCCGCGATTACGATGTGGCCATCTTTGAAGCCGCTTCCCAGCCCGGCGGTACCATGACTTACGGCATCCCGACTTTCCGGCTCCATAAGGAATTATTGCAGCGCGAAGCCCAGGCCCTGACGGCTATGGGCGTCACCATCGAATATAACGTCAAAATCGGTGCTGACAAGTCCCTGGACGAACTGCAGCGTGATTTCGATGCCGTCTTCATCGCCATCGGTACGATGAATGCCTGGAACCTCGGCGTCGACAACGACACAATCGACGGCGTCGTCGATGCGGAACAGTTCCTGCGCGACGTCCAGCGCGTCCAGACCGGTGAAGTCGAACTGGCAGACCTGCCCGTCCAGAAAGGCGACCAGGTCATCGTCGTCGGCGCCGGCAACGTCGCCATCGATGCGGCCCGCACGTCGCTGCGCCTCGGTGCGGACGTCAAGATCGTCTACCGCCGGGCTGAAAAGAACATGAAGTGCCTGCCGTCGGAATACGAAGAAGCCAAGGCCGATGGCGTCCAGTTCCAGTTCTATTCGGCACCGAAAGCCGTCGTCGGGACGGACCATGTAGAAGGCCTGAAATACGAAAAACAGCAGATCCTCGAAGATGCCACCATGGTGCCGACAGGAGAATTCGGCGTCGTCCCGGCCAATAAGATCATCGCTGCCATCGGCAACAAGCCGGAACTGTCCGTCGTCAAAGCTCTCGGCGTCGATGCCAATGACGATGGCTACATCGCCGTCAAGGATTTGCCTTATGGCCTGACCAGCAAAGAAGGCGTCTTTGCTGCCGGCGATATCGTCCACAAGCCGCAGACCGTCGTCCTGGCCATGCGCGAAGGGCGTAAGACCGCCGAAGGTATCGACCAGTACCTGAAGGCCAAGAAAGTCTTGGCTGCTGCCAAAGCATGAGGAGGCTGCCATGAGTGAATTGACACGACAGATACTGAAAGCCAATGAGTCTTTTGTCAAACAGTCCCTGTCTCAGGGCGGCTTCGATGAAGTCAGCAAGTACCCGAGCCGCAACCTGGCCGTCCTGACCTGCATGGACACGCGCCTCTTGAGTTTCCTCGAACCGGCCATGGGCCTCGTCCGGGGCGAAGCCAAACTCATCAAAGTCGCCGGCAATACGGCCTTTGAAGACTTTGACAGCGTCATCGGCAGCCTCATGGTCGCCGTCTACGAACTGCACGTCCACGACATCATCGTCATGGGCCATGATGACTGCGGCATGCTCAAGACGACGGCAGACAGCCTGTGCCGCCATATGGCCGAAGAAGGCATCGATGAAAAGGCCATCGCCGCCGTCCGCCCCAAATTGGAACAGTGGGCCGACCCCATTACCGATATCGACGCGTCTGTCTGCGATACGGTCCGCCGCCTGCGGGCCAATCCCTACTTGCCTTCATCCCTTACGATTTATGGTATGGTCATCCATCCGCACACCGGTGAAATCCGCGTCGTCGACGATGGAGAAGGCCAGGAACAGGAGGTATTATGAGTCTGGTCACACAACGAATGAAAGACCACGCCGCCGTCCTCGAGGCGACGATGGATTTGATCCCGGATATTGAAAAAGCCGGGGCTCTGTTCAAAGAGGCCCTGGCTTCTGGTCACAAGATACTTTTTTGCGGCAACGGCGGCAGTGCTGCCGATTCCCAGCATTTAGCCGCGGAAATCGTCGGCCGCTTCCAAAAGGAACGGCGCCCGTTCCCGGCCATCGCCCTGACCGTCGACACGTCGATCCTGACGGCCGTCGGCAATGACTATGGCTTCGATACGGTCTTTGCCCGCCAGGTCCGGGCCTTAGGCGAAAAAGGCGACGTCCTGGTCGGCATTTCTACGTCCGGCAACAGCCAGAACGTCCTGGAAGCCATCGATGCAGCCCGTGAAAAAGGCCTCACTGTCATCGGCCTGACCGCTTATGGCGGCGGCAAGATGAAGGAGGCCTGCGATATCTGCCTGGCCGTACCGGCCAAAGTGACGGCACGGGCCCAGGAAATGCATATCATGATCGGCCACATCCTCTGCGAAATCGCTGAGGAAGATATGTAATCAGCCGACGATTTGCTGGAACTGTTTGTTGTTCCGTATCTTATCGAAATGGCTCTGCGTCCGGGCTGCCTGGCGGACGTCTTCGCCGCCCAGGTCGATGGCCTGCTTCAGATAGGGCAGGGCCTGGTCGGCTTTGCCCAGGTCACCGTAGATGGTGGCGATGCCGTAGTAACTCCAGGTATTTCCCGGGTCGGCGGCGATGACGTTCTTGAAATACGTCAGGGCCTTGTCGTATTGGCCGTCAATCTTATAGGCTAAGGCCAGGTTGTAGAAAGAAGCGACGTCTTTCGGGGCTATTTTCAGCGCTTTTTCGATGAGCTCGATGCCCTGGGAGACGTCGTTTTTGCTGCCTGTGCTGTTGCCGCGCATGGCCAGGGTGACGCCCTTATTGCTCAAGGCCTGATAGTTGTTGGCGTCGAGGGAAAGGGCCTTGTCGAAATCGTTCAGGGCCCCGGCATAATCGCCGGCCTGGTATTTTTTCAGGCCTTCGTCGCTGTAAGCCTGCGAATCGGCCTGGATGGCCGGTGCCGATGGAGCCTGTACGTCCTGCGCCGTCTGAGCCGGCTAGGGCTGGGTCGGCTGTGTACTGCATCCGCCGCTCCCGGCAGCCAGGGCCAGCAGGAGCAGGATGGCCAAGTGTTTGTTCTTCATGTTCATTCTCCTGTTCGTCAATATGGAAATCCTATGAAACATATCATCAAAAAAGGGGACATCGTCCTCATCATTACGCTGCTCGTCTTATCTTTCATCCCGGAAGGCATCTTTTACCTGACCGGTAACGATGCGTCTGTGAGCCGGACGTATGCGGTCATCCAGGTCGACGGCAAGGTCTATAAAGAAGTTCCCTTGTCGGGCCACCATGGGACCGATGTCATCCCTATCCAGACCGAGGAGGGCTATAACCTCGTGGTCATCCAGGACGAGAGCGTCGGCATTACCGAAGCCGATTGTCCCGATAAAATCTGTATCAGTGAAGGCTTTGTCAGCAAGCCCGGTGCGACTGTCGTCTGCCTGCCGCACAAGGTGCTGGTCGAAGTGAAGTCCGCCGGCGATGACGAACCCGATGTCATTCCGGCCCATTAGAGGTACTTATGAAAAAGACATTTCACATTATTATCCTGGGCCTGTTCATCGCCCAGTCCCTGGTCTTATACGTCGTCGAAGGGATGCTGCCCGTGCCCTTCATCGCGCCAGGGGCGAAACTGGGGCTGGCCAATCTGATTACGGTCATCGCCCTCTATGCCCTGCCGCGCAAGCGCGATGTCTGCCTCATCCTGCTCGTGCGCATCATCCTGGCCACGGCTTTTGGCGGCGGTATCAACGCTTTCTTGTACAGCGTCGCCGGGGCGGCTTTCAGCCTGGGCGCCATGATGGTCCTGCAGAAGACGGGGAAATTCTCTATCATCGGTGTCAGCACGGCTGGCGGTATTTTCCACAACCTGGGCCAGGTCATCGTGGCCTCTTTGGTCGTAGAGAATATCAAGATCATGCTCTACCTGCCGATCCTGGCCGTCGCCGGCACAGGAACGGGCATCCTCATCGGCATTACGGCCATCTTCACCTTGCGCCACTTGAAGCGGCTGCCCATTTACCGGCGCATGCAAGAGGAAAATCAGGCGATTAATTGATTCGGATGGAGTCGAGGACTTCGTCAGCGAGCTTTACCTTATCTTCTTTGCTGCCGTCGCAGGCTACGACGACGATCCACGTCGCCGGGCCGTCGGCAAAGCCGATGAGGCGGGCCTTCATGGATTTATCTTGATACGTGAAGGTAAAGGTCTGGACGACGGCGTGCTGGCCGCTGACCGTCGTCGTGTCCTGGCTGACCGAGACGTTCTGGGCGTCGATTTTCGATAATACGGCGCCGGCTGCGGCTTCGGCCGTCTGGTTGAGGCGCTGGCTGATGGCCTGGCCCTGGCTGATGTGCAGGTCGTCGTACATCTGCTGCGTGTCGATGCTGTTGGTATAGATGGCGATGTACAGGCCGCCGTCCATTTCACCGTACAGGCGGCTGCCCTTGAAGTACCGCTGGGTCAGCGGGTCTACGGGGACGGGGAAGTCGAGCTTCTGGAGATTTCCCGGCAGTTTCAGGGAAATGGCCGAGCCCATGCCGTCGACGCGGCGTTCTTTGAGGGTAATCGTATAGCAGGCCGTCAGGCTCAGGGTAAGGATGAGCAGGCATAAGGCCAGACAGAGGGAACGGATTCGGGTATGAGTCATGAGTGCACCTCGCGAAAGTTATTTGAAAGGCAGGTATCCCCAGGATACGAGCAGGTAAAAAGCGGGATATAGAATAAGTATATATAAGAGCTGTGTCGTAATGAAGGGCGCCATGGCCAGATTGACGTTCAAGTCGTAAAGGCGTTCCGTAATCAAGGCGTTGATGGCACAGGGCGTAGCCATGACGATGACAATCGTCCCCAGGAGCACCGGGTCCGACGTGAAGCACAAGGCCAGGAAATACGATGCTAGCGGCGTCAGGACCATCTTGATGGGAATGAGGTCCAGCGTCTGGCGGGCATAGTCCTTGAAGTGGGAAAAGTCGATGAGGTAGCCGACGGGTATGAGGGCTACCCAGGCGCTGACGTGGATCAGGGCTTGGAAAATCGTCGTCCCCGCAGCAGGCCTGGGGATGCCGGCGGCGTGCAAGGCCGTGCCGATGACCAGGGCTGCGACGGACAACTGATTCCAGTTGATGAAGATCGCTTTCCAGTTATCCTTGAAAAAGACGAAGAAATTGCGGTCCTTGCCGCCGTGCTGGTAGTAATAGCCCATGGGGAAGAGGACGAAGAACATGAGCAGGTTCTGGAAGACGCCGATGATCTGGACGTAGGCATAGGACATTTCCCCGTAGAGAATGTAGCTGCACAGGCCGCCGAGCATCCCCGTGTTGGCCGGGATGGCGGCGATAAGGTAACTGCCTCGGTCGACGAAGGACGAGAATTTGCGCTGCCGCCTCAGCAAGAGGACGACGGCCAGCGGCAGGAGGCCGTTGAAAAAAGCGAAGAAAGGCAGGCTGAGCAAGTCCGTCCGCATGGGCAGGACCCAGAAGCTGAGCAGGGTCAGGGACGTCATGATGACGATGATGTTGAAGCGGATGAGCCAGTTCGACTGGTCCGGCGTCAGCCAGTTCCGCCTTTTGGCGACATATCCGGCAATCATGGGCAGGATGATGTCTGTGAAAATATAAACCATCCGGAGTGTCGTATCTTCCATGGCCGGATTCCCTCCCTTTACTTGCGGGCAGCGCGGAAGGCGTCGGCCAGGGAGAACGTCAGCGGTTCTGCCGGCTTGGTGGCGTCGATGATAGGCTGCATGATGTCGCGGAATTCTTCTTTTTTCTTCGATAAGACGTAGAGCTTGGACGTGTTGCGGGCATCCCAGAGGGCGTCGTGCATCTGGCCGTCGAAGGTTTCTCCCAGGGTGCTGATGGCCTTGTCCAGGGAAATGACGTTATCCAGGCCCAGGAGGTTGCAGTAAATCTGCTGGAAGTTCTGCCAGTGGTCGAGCATCCAGCGGACGCGGTCGTCGTGCTCGTCGATTTCTTTGAGGCGGAGTTCGCAGTCCAGCTGGCGCCAGTCATTTTCACTCCAGGCGAACATTTCGTAGGCATTGGGGCAGCCTTCGTTGCACCAGGTCAGGAAATGGTCGAAGGCCTGGTGGAAATGGGGTTTCCCAGCCAGCATTTCCATGGTGATACCTGTCAATTCCTGACAGGTCTGATTCATGGCTGTCGTATATTCGGGCAGCACATATTCCTTATACGACGAGATTTCATTCCCGTCTTCGTCTATTTTGACAGCACCGATTTCGATGATTTCCCCTTTGCAGATGCGGCGCGCTTCCTTCTGGTCCCGGCCGATAGGGTTCATCTCGAAATCGACAAATACGGCTTTCATGAGAGTGTCTCCTTTCTGAATCTGATGACAACCATTATTATACCATAAGTAAAGGGCTTGTCGCACGTGCGACAAGCCCTTTTATCATCTCCGCGGTGGCGGCCGATGGCCGTGGCGTGGCGGTGGTGGCGGGCGATGCCAGCCCCAATCATTATAAAAAGGGCCGCCCCAACCCCAATTCCAATAGGTATCCATATACAGTTGGGTCATGTAGGCATTATAGGCCATGCGCTGCAGGTCGGCCTGGGTGACGACGGAGATGCGGCGCGATGCCGTTTCTTTGACGTCGCCGACGGTCACGTCTGCCAGGATGTCGACTTGGCCCGTCTTGACGGGGATGATTGTATTGTCTTCTCCGATTTTGGCGACGGACTCATTCAGGCTCTTGGCCGTCAGGCCATAGGGGACATTGCCCGGCGTCTGCAGGGCGACGATGCCTTTGCTGCCCAGGGCCAGATAGCGCGGGTAGATGATGATGCGGCTCTTTTTCATCATTTTTTCAGCGCTGCCATAAATCAAGCCTTCGTGGGGCGTATCCATACGCCAGACGGCACTCTTGTCTTTGGCGACTAAGTATTCACCAATCTGTTCCGTCGTCTTGTCGTCATAGGCCCGGACACGGCGGAAATACTTGTCCGTCAGGTCCTTGTCGACGCGGAAATAATAAGGCCTGGTTGTTGCGTCCAGCCCGGTCCGCTGGGAATCGATGGTCTGGAGCAGCGTCGTCACGTCTTTATAGGTCGAGCCTTTGGTCAGGTAATATTTGTCGATGATTTTGCCTGTATGGCCGGCTAACGGATCCGTAGGCACACTGGCCTTTTCCGCTGTTTTTTCAGCTCCTGTTTCGGCGGTCTGGGTCTGAACGGCCGCTTCGACAGGTGCCGTTTTGGCCGTGTCTGCAGCCAGTCCTGTCAACGTCGTACACGTGCAGAACAAGGCGGCCAGGATAGCCTGTTTCCATTTTTTCACGATAACACCTCCTTGTGCCTTTACTATAGCGCGCCGCTGCGGCGAGCGTCAATATGTCGTAAAAAATCTTATGGGAAATGCAATTATTTGTTCAATTTTACAAAAATGTTACGACCTTTTTTTATCCTGAATATGTTTAAAACAAAACGTTTATTGAAAACTATTACTCGAAGAGATATAATAACTATTGTATACAATATGCATATAAAAATGCAATATTTTATCTCTATTATACGAATATATTTGACAAAATGGATTGAATTACTTGAACTCATTGTAATGCAATAGGACTTGCAGGAGGTTTTATCATGAACAAGACATATAAAGTCATTTACAATCGGACACGATGCATGTATCAAGTCGTATCCGAACTTGCCAAAGGCCATACCAAATCGGAAACGCCGGAAATGCTGAAAAGCCTTTTCAGCAAACACAGCGGGCTGACCCGGGGTATCGTGATGGCCGTCTTGTCCATGAGTCTGGCTATGCCTGTGGGGATGGCTGTGCAGGCGGAAGATGCGGCTGGTAATACAAACGGAAATACGACGAGCACTAGTGATACGACGACATCAAATACATCAGATACGACGACAACTGATACGACCGTTACGGTGAAAGATGGGGCAGCTCTTGTAGGAAGCGGAGCTGTTTCGGTGTCTTCCACGACCAGTGATGATAAAAATATTATTACAATTTCTGTCCCTACTAATGGAACAGTAGAAGCCAATAATACAGGACTGGTTACTGGCGGAACTGTGTACACGGCCATTACGGATGCTAACACGGCATTAAGTAATAAAATTGGGACACTAGATGCCAATGGAAATTACATTCAGAAGGATGCGTCCGTATCTTCCAATCTCTCTACCTTGGATACCCAGATAAAAAGTAATGCAGATAACATCACGAAAAATACCAATGCCATCAGTGCGGAAACCACGGCTCGTGAAACGGCTGATACTTCCTTGACAAATAAAATCGGCACGCTGGATGCCAATGGGAATTATATCCAGAAAGACGCGTCCGTGTCTTCCAATCTTTCCACTTTGGATACCCAGATGAAGACCAACGCAGATGCCATCAGCAAGGAGACCACCGACCGTACCGATGCTGATACGGCATTGGGCAATCGGATTACCAGTAATGCTGCTGATATTACCAGTTTAAAAGAGTTGTCCAATATAACCACTGCCGGTGAAACCGTTATCAAGAAGCAGGCCAAAAAGGCAGTGAAAGTGGCGGCTACTGGGAATGCCACCGTTACTACTACCGGGGCTGAAGATGATGACAGTACCCTTACCTACACCATTAACGTAGCCAATAATGGGGCCATTTCCATCGGCGACACCAATCTGGTGTCCGGCGGTACCCTGTATACGGAACTGCGTCCGGCTTCCACCGGTACCTATTACTACATCAGCAGTACCAATACCACCGCCCAAAACCTGATCAACCTGGATACCACCCTGAACAAGGCCCTGGCAGCACTGGACATCGATATGACGGACAGTTCTGCCTATACCTCCAAGCTGAGCAAGTATTTCAAGGTGAATCCCAAAGAAACTACTTCAGATGACGGCAAGACCAAAACCTACGCTCCCGATGCCGCCGCCAATGGCACCAACTCTGTGGCCATCGGCCCAAGCGCCCAGTCTGGCGAAAAGACGACTGACGCGACAACTTCGACGGCAACCGTCACCGGCGGCGAAAGCAGCGCTGCTATCGGCGACAGCGCCAAGGCCAACGGGAATCAGTCGGTGGCCCTGGGGTATAATTCCCAGGTGCTGAACACTACGGATCAGGATGGCAAGACCACCGCAACCATTACAGGCAGTACGGCTGTCGGCAGCGGCGCCAAGGTCAATGGCGCAACGGATGCCACCGCTATTGGCACCAGTGCCCAGGTCAATGAAACGGCTGCAGGGGGTATTGCCTTCGGTAAGAATGCTGTGACAGGGGAAGACAAGGGAACGGTTACCGTCGGTGATGTGACGGCCAATGTGGCTGCTGTGGGCGGCGAAAACAGTGTGGCACTGGGTACTGACGCCAAAGCCAGCGGCAATACGGCCCTGGCTCTGGGAAATGGGGCTCAGGTCAACAACTACACTACCCAGTCCGGTACCACCGTGACCAAGACAGTGAATTCCGGCAGTACGGCTATTGGCAGCAGTGCAGTCGTAACCGGGGCCAATGATGCTGTCGCCTTGGGTACCGGTGCATCTGTCACCGGTACGGGAGATAATGCCGATGATTCCATGGCCATCGGCAAGGGTGCTTCGGTAGCGACGGCCAAGGATGCCATGGCTGTAGGCACCAGTGCAGCTGTTGCCAGCGGTGCCACCAATGCTGTTGCCATCGGCAATACGGCCAAAGCCAATACATCCAATACCACCGCCATCGGCTACAACGCCAGTGCTACCGGTGCAGGGGCGATAGCCATCGGTGAAAACACATCCACTTCCACGGAAGGGGGCATCAGCATCGGCAGCGGCACCAGTGTATCAGGCAAGTCCATTGTTATCGGCTATGCTACCGATGCCAGTGGAAATACGGTGAAAACAGAGTCCCAGAATACCGATGCCGTAGCCATCGGCAACGGGGCTCAGGCCAATGCCAATGATTCCATTTCCATCGGCCATCAGGCAGGGAAGGATACCTCTGAAGGCCGTACCAGCGGCTACGGTTCCCTTATTGCCATTGGTACCAATGCGGGCAACAATGTCAAAGGCATGCAGAACGTGGCTCTGGGCAGCGGGGCCGGCAGCAATGTGAAGAGCAGTTACAACGTGGCCATCGGGTCCAATGCCGGGTCCGGCATCAACTATGCGGCTGCAGCCGACTCCAATCCTCAGGATGGCTACAACATTTCCATTGGGTACGAGGCCAATTACCAAAGCGCTGATGCCAATGCAAAAAACATTAAGGAATCCATCGCCATCGGGCACAGTGCCAATGCTGTGTCTGAAGCAACGGCGTTAGGCACGGGAGCCACGGCGTCGGGAGATAAGTCCATGGCTTTGGGGTACAATGCTGCGGCAGCTGATTCTGATAGTATCGCACTGGGAGACAAAGCCAGTGCGGCAGGCGGCAATATTGCCATCGGCAGTGGTTCCCAGGCTCCAGCTGTCACTACTTACGCAAGCAGTTATTTAACCAATAACACGACTGTCAATGGTTATATTTCACTAGGTGGTACAACCAGCGCCACTACAGGAACGACGGTCCTTCGGCGAATTTCCAATGTGGCCGATGGGTCAGCCGACCAGGATGCGGTTACGGTAGCTCAGTTGAAAGCTGCCTATACGGATTTGGAAGGTACTATCAAGACAACGGATACGAAAATCAGCGATACCTATACCCAGTCGGCCATTGACTCTAAGATTGCTACCGTGGAAAGCAAAATTACCGCTTCTCAGACCAAGTATTTTTCCATCAATCCGTCCAGTGATACCTTGACTGCTAATGCCAATAACGACGGAGCCAGTACCAGCGGCGCCGCTGATGCCATGGCCATCGGTCCCAATGCCACGGCTACCAGTGCCAAGGCGGTAGCCATCGGCAACAATGTCTCTGCCAGCGGCAAGGGAAGCATTGCGTTGGGTACAGCGGATAACCCGGCCACCACGGGAACGGTGGATGCGGGGAACAATACCAGTGCCAATCCCCATGTGACTTCTGCCGAAGGGGCCAACAGTGTGGCCATCGGTACCTCTGCCATCGCCCAGACGGACAATTCTGTGGCCCTGGGTACCCGTGCCTCCGTTTACACCTCCAATGTGACGGATACTACGACGGGCACCACAACCAAAGTGGGGCAGCAATCCATTGCCATCGGTTATGAGGCAGAAACAAGAAACAGCAATGCCACCTCCATCGGCAGCGGCGCCAAGGCGTACAGTGATGGTTCTACTGCCATTGGGCACAGTGCCTATGCCCAGGGAGCCGATTCCGTGGTCCTTGGCACGTCCAGCACGGCCAACGGAGCATCTTCCGGCATCGTAGGGAAGAGCAATACCATCAATGGCAGCAATACCTATGCCATAGGCAGTGAGAACAATGTCAATGGCAACTGGGGCGCCGTTACCTACAGTGGTCTTTATGGCAGTAAGAATATCGTAAACCCGGTGTCTGATACCTCCGGCACTACGAAACACGGCATGGACAGCCTTTCTGTGACAGGCAACAGCAACACCATCAGCCAGGGGTCTTATTCTGATACAGTACAGAATATCTCCATCCTGGGCAACAGCAACAGCGTTACCGGTGCCAACACCGATGAAGCCAATCCAGGGACCACGGCCAATATCACTGTGATTGGCGGCAGCAATACCGTGACCGGCCGTGACGGGGCAGGGTCTGATGATATGGGCAAGACCTGGAACCAGCTGACCCGGACGACGGTCATCGGCTATAAGAATACAGTCAATCAGGCAGCGTCCACCACTTCTCTGGCGGATACCCAGATCCTGGGCAATGATGTGACCGCAACCCTGGGCAATTCCGTTTATCTGGGCACCGGCTCCGCAGCGAAAACTGCTACTTTGGCCGATGCCACCACATTAACCGATGCGGAACAGGCTGCCGTGGATGCTCTCGACACGACGGGCATGACGGATACGGAAAAAGCGACGGCCCAGGCGAATGCCAAGGCGGCGGCCCGGTATGCCACCAATTTAAAGACGATGAAACAGAGTGGTACCACGGCCGGCCTGCAGTCTCTCAGTACGGATACTACGTATGACGATGGCACCAGCTACACCTATGCCGGATCTAGTCCCACCGGCGTAGTCACCGTAGGTTCTGTGGGTTCTGAGCGCCGAATCCAGAACGTAGCCGCCGGCCTTGTCAGCGCCACCAGCACCGACGCGGTGAACGGTTCCCAGCTCTATGCCCTGACCCGGCAACTCCGGTTCGGCGGGGACAATTCCATTATTGGTGACACGACTGACGGGGACACTGAGGTCGTGAAACGGGGATCCGGCGAGGCCTTGAGCATCATCGGCGGGGCCGGGGTTACTACGGCAACCGTTGACGGCAAAACTACGGTCACTGTGGATTCCACCAAGCTTACGGACAACAACATCGGAGTTATTGCCGACAGCACCAACAACAGTCTTTCCGTAAAACTGGCCAGTGACCTGAAAAAACTGAACACCGCTTCCCTGGGTTCCGGCAGCGGGGACAGCTATAAGGAAACCATCAAGCTGGATGGGACCAATGGAAAGGTAACGGTAGCTGATACCAGCGGTACTGTGAAGACTACGCTGGACACCACTGGCCTTACGATTACCAATGGACCGAAATTCACCAGCAGCGGTATCGATGCGGCCAGTCAGCAAATCAAGAATGTGACAGCAGGTACGGATAATACCGATGCGGCCAATGTGGGACAGGTGAAAACTGCTGCTGCTGAAGCAACGACAGAAGTGAAAGCCGGGACCAATGCATCCCTGGGAACAGTGGGAACCAGTGCAGCTGATAAACACAAGATTTATACGGTAAATGTGAACAACCTGGCAGTGAAAGCTAACGGTACAGGAACTACCACCGTGGAACTGGCCAAGGGCATCAACTTCAAGAATGGCACCAATACCACAGCAACTGTCGGTGCAGATGGCACAGTGACCATCAATGCCACCCATAACAAGCTCAGCACAGTATCTGCTGCAACAGGGGATAAGGACAATGTAACCTTGACCTTGACCGATGCGGACGGCAATACGGTCACTTCTACCGGTCTCAAGAATACCTATACCACTGTCACCAAGGACGGTACGGCCCATACGGTCACCTTTGCTCGGAATGACGGAACGACACAGACATTGTCTCTTGGAGATCTGGGCGGTGCTTCTACTGAGGCGCTCAACAAGGCTGCTGCTAAAGCAACTTCTGAAGTGACCAATGGCACCAATGTGGCATCCGTTACGACATCGACGGGGAATAACGGCCAGAATATCTATACGGTCAACGTCGATGATTTGGCTGTTAAGACAACTTCCGGTGAGAAGAAGTCCGTTCATCTGGCAGATGGCCTTGTCTTTGCTGATGGCACCAATACGACAGCAACGGTGGGCGACAATGGCACCATTAAATATAATGTGTCCGATGCTGCCATCAGGAAACAGGCAGTACAGGCTGTCAATGTAACGAGTGGCAGCAATGTAACGGTTACGCCGGTAACGAATGCGGACGGTACGCTCAAGACCTTTACGGTTGCGGCTTCTGACCTGAAATACAGCGCCAATGGCACCAGCAAGACGACGAGCCTGGCAAATGGCATCAGCTTTGTGGCTGGTTCGAATACGACGGCAGAGATTGACAATAATGGAGCCATCAAGATCAATGCCACCCACAATAAACTCAATGCTACAGGTGCAGTTACCAAGGCTACGGCTGACAGCAATGCCGTTACGCTGACTTTGCAGGATGCTGATGGCAATACGACTACTGCTGGGCTGACTGATACCTATACCACCGTGTCCAAAGATGGTACCAACAAGAAGGTTACCTTCAAGCGCAATGATGGCGAAACGCAGACACTGGAACTGTCCGATTTGGGCGGCATCACGGCAACACAGGACAAATATGTCACCAGCGGCACCGTAACCTATGATGCCAACGGCAACGGTACGGCTTCCCTTACGGGGAACAATGGTCTCACCGCTTCCATCACTGGTCTGAAGGATACTAAGGTTTCTTCCGGTGCGGCAACCTATGTGGGGACACAGGGAGATGCCTCTGGGAGTGCAACCCTGACTATGAATGATGGTTCTACGGCCACCATTTCCGGCCTGAAAGACGACTACATTACCAGTGCTTCCGTAGGTACGGAAACCAACCACGTGACCATGACCCGTCTGGGTGGCGGAACGGTAGATCTGAACCTGAATCCGATTCTGGAGAAATACAGCCTTAGCGACTACCATCTGGTCGGCGCAGGAACGACCCATGATCAGGCATATGCCGTTGACAGCAATGGTACAGTAACGCTGAATGTAGTCGATGACAAAAATCCTACGGGTACGCCGAAGACTATCCAGATTACCGGCCTGGCATCCCAGTCCGGGGTCAATGCAGGGCGCACCACGGTAAAATCTTCTGATAGCAGTGTTATCGTTAACGATGGTACGTCCAACAGCGATACTCATACCTATGATATCAAAGTGGACTACAGCAAAATCCCCAGCCATGTATCGTTGGCATATACTGGTGATACGGGCAATGGGGCCAATACGCTGGATCATGCCGTGAAATTTGCCGGTACGGCCAATCAGGTGACAACGACCGCAACAAATGGTCAGGTGACGTTTGCACTGGCCAGTGATATTAAGGGCATTAACTCTGTCACGGCGGGCAGCACGACGTTGAACACCAACGGTGTTACCAATGGCAATATGAGCCTTACCAGTACGGGACTGACCGTTGCCAATACGGATGCCAGCAAACAGGTATCTCTTACTGCCAGTGGCGTTTCTATGGGCAGCCAGCGTGTTCAGAATGTGGCCGATGCTGCGCAGGATACTGACGCTGCTACACTGAAACAGGTGAAAAATGCCCGGACAGTTGTGACTAAGGGTGACAACGTGAAAGAAGTCACTTCTTCGGAAGCTACTGATGGAAGTCATCAGATGACTTACACGGTGAACGTGGACAATCTGTCGGTGAAGGCCAACAATGAAGCGGCGAAATCTGTGACGATGAAAAACGGCCTGACATTCAACAACGGCACCAACACTACTGCTTCCGTAGGCGACAATGGTGAAGTGAAGTATGATCTGAACTCCACCTTGATTGGATTGACCAGTGTAACCGCTGGCAACAGCACGTTGGATACCAATGGGCTGACCATCAAAGATGGCGCAGCAACTAAGGTGGAAATTACCAGCGGCAACGTCACCATGGGCGGCAATGTCATCCATAATGTGGGTAAGGGCATTGATTCTACTGATGCGGTCAATAAGAGCCAGCTGGATGCTCTCCAGACCCAGGTCAGCGGCGGGTGGAACCTTTCCGGGAACAATGCAGAAGGGACTTCCGTGACGGCGCAAATCGGTGCTGGTAAGACTGTGACCTATGACAATGGCAACTACACCAAGGCTGTGGTTACCAAAGATGACACTACCGGCAATGCCACGGTGAAAGTGGATGTGACTACCGGCACCTTTGGCTCCGGTACCGGCGACAAGGCCGGAACGGTTACTGCCACGGCCAATGGCCTGGCAACGACACAGAATGTGGCCAATGCCATCAACAGTGCTTCCATCAGCGTAGTGGCCGACAATACACCGGAAAACAAAAAGGCAGTCAAGGCCGGGAACACCATCCATTTTGCCAAGGATGACAACCTGACTTTGACGCAGGATGGTACCACCTTTACCTATGGACTGAACAACGAAATCAATATTTCCAAGGTTACCACGTCCGATGGGACAAAAGGGGCTACGGTCCAGACGGCAGAAGGCATTACGACTACTGACGCGGCGGGCAATACCTATATCCAGAATGGACAGGGCATTACCCTGACACCGAAGACTCCAGGCACTGGAAAAACTGCTGTTTCTTTGACGAATACCGGCTTGAATAATGGCAACAACGTCATTAGTGGTGTTGGTGCTGGGTCGGCAGATACGGATGCGGTCAATGTATCTCAGCTGAAGAAAGTCCAGGATCAGGTCGGCAGTGGCTGGCAGATTGCCGATAATGACGGCACGAAAGTGGCTGACATCGGTGCTGGTAAGAAGGTGGCCTTCAAGTCTAACAGTAGGTATCTGATGACTAGCACCGCTGCTGTAGCTTCTGGCGAAACGGATACCGGTGCTGATGTGACTTATAGTTTGAAAACGAAAGAACTTGCTTCGGGGACGAATGGAGCTGTCGCTTCTGTCTCTGACGCTGATGATGGACTTGTCACGGCGAAGAATGTGGCGGAAACCATCAACCAGACTTACTGGACAGCAGCTTCCGGGAAATCTGGCAGCGGCAGCCAGACGGATGAAACGGCCAACGCTGCGGATAAACAGATTTCGGCCGGAGATATGGTAACTTTCAATGCCGGGGACAACCTGTCCCTTGTCCAGAATGGAGCTTCCTTCACCTATGGTCTGCAGACCGATTTGACCGGAATGAATACCATCCGCTTTGGCGGTACTCTGAATAATGGGAGTTGGTCGGGCGGTCTTTTGATTGGCAATCAGACTGGTTCTGGTGCTAATACTGCAGAAGGTAACTATATTACTGGCCTTTCCAATACAAAATGGGATCGCGCGACAATCTCGGAAAACAGCAGTATGGCAGCTACAGAAGGGCAGTTGAAACAGGCTATCGAAAACATTACCAAATCCGGTGATGGTACCGGTGGCTTTGGTTTGACGGCAGATTCTGGAGAAGCCATTATGCAGGACCTTCGTAAAACTATTCAGATCAAAGGTGATGGCGAAGGCACAGCTGATGGAAATATCACGACTTCTAATGAAAGCGGGGTGCTGCGCATCCGGCTGAACAAGAAGCTGGACCTGACGGACCAGGGGTCTGTGACCATTGGTTCCAGCAAAGTTTCGGATGGCAGTATCATACTTGGTAATACAGATGCCACCAAGAAGATTGCTCTGAACAGTAATGAAGGCACGGCTTCTATTGGTGGTGTGATCGTAAATGGCACGGCAAAGACTGTCAGCGGACTGTCCAATACGGAATGGAACGTAGAAACGGCGGCAGTCAATGGGTATAAGGGTTCCAACAAGGCGGCTACTGAAAGCCAGCTGCAGACGGTCTACAACCAGGCCACCAAGACCGCTTCTGAAAATGAACTCCATACGCTGGCAAAGGAAGGCGGCTATACCGTTGATGATAACCACAAGGTTTCCATGGATGTAGTCAATGGCAAGGGAGACAAGCAAGGCAGCATTGTCATTAACGACGTGGCCAAAGCCAGCGAAGTGGGGACTGTAAGTGAAATTGCCGATGATCTCAAGAAGAAAAACGGGGATACGGTTCAGCCCACTTCCGTTGTGGAAGCCATCAACAACCTGAATGACAAGGTAGGGGATAAAAAATATTCTACCGTTCAGGGCAAGGAGATTGCTGACGGTGACAGTGCGACAACGGCCATCGGCAAGCTCAACAATCGTATGAACGACATCTACACGACGGCTGGACAGCATGCGTCGGTATCTAAGGCAGATGATAATCTGACAATCAGTGAAAACAAGAACGCCTCGGGCGGCACGGACTATAAGATCGGTCTTAACAAAGAGCAAATCGATCTTGGCAATGTAACCATCAAGGGTAATGAGGGCTCCATTTCTGCCAAGTCCATGACCTCCGACTCCTTTACGGCTGGCGATACGGTCGTCAATAAGGACGGCATCAAGGTCAGTGATAAATCGGCTCTGACGAGCGATTCGCTGAAAGTCAACGGCAAGACCTACATCTCCAGTGACGGTATTAATGCCAACAGTCAGAAAATCACCAATGTCCAGACGGGCACGGCCGACACAGATGCAGCTAATGTAGGGCAGATGCGGGAAGCTGATGCGCAATTGGCCGATGCTATCCAGCAGACTGACGCTGGCCTGAATGAAGTGGGCCGGGCTGTCAACAAGCTTGGCAATCGCCTGAACCGCGTCGGTGCTGGGGCGGCTGCACTGGCAGCCCTCCATCCGGGGACGTATGACCCGAATGACAAGTGGGATTTCTCGGCTGGTATCGGTCATTATCACGATGCCAACGCCGTGGCTATTGGGGCGTATTATCATCCCAATGATACGACTATTTTGTCTATCGGCGGCAGTATGGGCGGCGGTGAAAATATGGTCAACGCCGGCATTACCTGGAAGATGGGCCGCAGTGGCCGCGAACAGTCTGCTCAGCCCGTCGTAGTCCGCAAGGCAGAGGCGGCTCCTGTTGTACAACAGGCCGCTCCGGTTCGTCCGGCGCCGGTCGTCACTCCAGCACCTGTCACCACACCGGCTCCGGTGAAATCGGTCGCTTCGACAATGCCGGTCCAGGCGGTTCCGGCTGTGACTACGCCGATGACGCAGGCTGCCACTGGCGATACGGCTGCCTTGGCACAGATCCTGGCGCGGCAGACGGCTATCCTGGAAAAACTGGCTCAGAATCAGGCCCAGGCGGCTCCGTCGGCTGCAGTGGCCCATGGTGATGATATTTTCCCGGATGTGCCCGATAACCACTGGGCCTATGCTTATGTGGCCAAGTTGGAAAAAGCCGGTGCGCTCAAGGGATTCAAGCGTCCGGCTGTGTTGAAGAGTCCTATGATGACGCGCGATGATTTCGCGTCGGTATTGTATACGGCCATGGCCAACGGGGCCACGACCAACCCGGCCTTGAATGGCGACGACAGCCTGAACCGGCTGGCTCAGGAATTCAAGGCAGAATTGAAGAATGTCAAAGTGTAAGGCTTACTCGCCTAAGGCGTAGAGGATGTCGGCTGCGGCAGCATTCAGGTTGTAGCGGCTGGTGTAGCAGACGAGGGTCCCCTGGGAAGCGGCCTGCTGGCAGGCTTTGCGGACCAGGGCGTGGCCTGTATGGTTGGTGTTGATGATGAGTACGTCGGCGCCCTGGAGTTTTTGGACGTCGAAGTGCTTGTTTTCCAGAATCATCCAGTGCGGGAAGCGCGTGCGGACTTTGTCATGCCACAGGGCGCTGCCGCCGGCCAGACAGACGCGGAAGCCTTCCAGGGCCTTTTCCAGGCGCGACGTGTAGTCGTCGGGCAGGGGAAGGGCCCTTTTTTCGACGTCTTCCTGGGGACAGCGCGTTTCCCATTCGCGCAGGGATTGTTCCAGGGTCTGGACGTAGCCGTCATAACTTTCCTGCAAGGTCTGGTAATAGGCCTGGGTCTGGGCCAGTTCGTCGCGCAGCCGGGCGGCATCGTCGTCGGCAACGGGCGGCGTGTCGTCATAGACCAGGCGGATGACGCCCAGGCCCAGGGCGATTTGACCGGCCGTATCCAGGACGCCTGCCAGGCTCAGGGCTTCGGCTGTGCTCGACGGTGTGAGGGGCTGGCTCACGGCGATATGGCCGCGGACTTTGTGGCCGCCGATGGCTGTCGGCCGCGGGAACTGTTCCAGCGTTATCGTGGCGATATGACGCTGCTGTGCGGCCTCCGTGCGATACAATTCGTAGACGGCTTTGCGCGGCGTGAAGGACTGCTGCATCAGCTGGCACGTGCCGTTCATGTGGCCCGTCTGGTCCGGGAATTCGGCCGCGCCGTCATCCTGCATCTTTTTCCACAACCGGGCCGTCGGTACGGCGCGGCCTGCCAGGCAGAGGGCTGCGCCATAAGGCAGGAAGCGTTCTTCGCCGCGGCACGACAGGCCTGCCGCTTCATTGGTATACATAATCTGTGTGATTTTCATGATAATTCTCCTCGTATCTATAACTTACTGTCTATTATAAAGCAGGCCGTCCGCCTTGGATAGGGGAGGAAACATCTTGTTATGAGGAAAAATTCGCTCCATTTATAGATATATGAAGAAAAAGTACAGAATTTTTTGTGTCAAGGAGAAAAAATTATGATAGAATAAGGGGGTACATATACAGAGTATACTAATTTGAGGAGGTGCGCCGATAATGATGAAGCGGAATATCGTTCTCGTCGGCATGATGGGGAGCGGCAAGAGTCATATTGGCCGCAAGCTGGCTCAGCGCCTCGGCTGGCAATTTGTTGATACGGACCGGCGTATTGAACGGGCTGTGGGCATGACCATTGCCGAGTTCTTTGCGAGCTCCGGGGAAAAAGTGTTTCGCGAACGAGAAATCAATGTCCTGCAGCAAGTCAGCCGCTATCATGAAGCTGTCATTTCCTTTGGCGGCAATTTTCCTATGAATGTCGGTACTTATCGAATCCTGCATCGCCATGGGTTTATCGTCGCCTTATTGTCTGAACCGTTCCGCGTGGAAGAACGGGTCAGCCGCCATATAGGCAAGCGGCCGACTGTCGACTATGAAAATCTTCATGATTTTGTCCACACGATGATGAAACAGTGGGAAGAGGTCTATCCGTACTGCGACTGCGTCATTGATACGACGCGCGGGGGAGCATCACAGATCGTCGAATCCATTGTCCATAAAATCAACGAAAGGCATGTGCAATTCATTGCCAGGGAAAAAAAGGAGATTGATGAAAAATGATCAACAAAATCGGAGTATTGACCAGCGGCGGGGATGCCCCCGGTATGAATGCGGCTATCCGCGGCGTCACGCGGTATGCCATTCAGAAAGGCCTCACGGTGGAAGGCATCATTCGCGGTTATGAAGGGCTGCTGAGTCATGAAACGCGTCCCTTGGGCCGTCGTGATGTCGGTGCTATCATCCATCGCGGTGGTACTATGCTTCGGACAGCCCGCTGCCTGGAATTCAAAGAAAAAGAAACGCAGAAAAAGGCCGTTGCTTATTTGCGTGAACTGGAAATAGATGCTCTCGTCGTCATCGGTGGCGACGGCTCCATGCGTGGTGCCCAGGCACTGAGCCGGTTGGGATTCCCGACGATTACGATTCCGGGTACCATTGATAACGACATGATGGGGACGCAGTATACCCTGGGCTTCGACACGACGGTCAATACCGTCCTGGAATCGGTCAATAAAATCCGCGATACGGCCTTCTCCCACGACCGCGTCGCTGTCATCGAAGTCATGGGCCGTGAAGCCGGTTTCATCGCCCTCAACGCCGGCATGGCTTCCGGTGCCGAAGCGGTCCTGGTTCCGGAACATCCCGTAGATTTGGCTGCCCTTTGCCGTCACCTGGAAGAATCGCACCGTATGAAGAAATTGAGCAGCATCGTCATCGTCGCTGAAGGCGCTGCCAAAGGGGCGGACGTCGTCGATTATATTAAGGAACATACGTATTTGTCGCCGAACCTGACCGTCCTCGGCTACGTCCAGCGCGGCGGGGCCCCGTCGGCTTACGATGCCATCATGGCCGGCCGTTTCGCTCAGAAAGCCGTCGACAGCCTGCTGGCTGGCACATATAACTGCGTCGTCGGCCTCATCGACAACCGCGTCGTAGCGACACCGTATTCGGAAGCCGAAGCCCTGCGCTATCCCATCGACGAAAACCTGTTCCACCTCGTCCATCTCCTGGGGAGATAGGCGTTCGTGGCTCGTGGCCCGCTTGGGGAATTCCGTAAGGCCTCCCCTGTGAAGGGGAGGTGCCGCCTAAAGCGGCGGAGGGGTTCCTTTTCACTTGCATAAGACGATTATGATGAAGGAACCCCTCAGTCAGCGTTGCTGACAGCTCCCCTTCACAGGGGAGCCGGGATAGATTCGTAAGGAGCTGTCTTCATGATGGCTCCTTTTTTGCGGTATTTTTCTTTTACTTATATGGCCCCTACATAGATGCCTTGGGCGTCTAAAATGCGTTGACATCTTATAAATATGCACGTATAATAGAGTAGCGTATATATTATCATATGTTATAGAGTGTCATTTAGAGGAGTGTTATCATGTCGTTTGATTTTAGTCTGATTTGGAACTCATTGCCCCTGTTGTTGGCAGGTGCCGGTGTCACTATTGAAATCACGGCAATCGCTGTCGGCCTGGGTTTCATTTTCGGCCTGATTACCAGTGTGTGCCGCTTGTCGGGCGTCAAGATTTTACAGGTCATTGCCGTCTGCTACGTCAATATCATCCGTGGTACGCCTATGCTGGTCCAGATTTTCCTGATTTATTTTGCCCTGCCGATGGTCATTGGCGAACGCATCAATCCCTTCGTCGCTGCTGTCGCAGCCTGCTCGATCAACAGTGGTGCTTACGTTTCGGAAATCTTCCGCGCCGGGATCCAGTCCGTCGATAAAGGCCAGATGGAAGCCGGACGCTCCCTGGGCTTGTCGTGGATGCAGACCATGCGCTATGTCATCCTGCCCCAGGCTTTTAAACACGTCATTCCGCCGCTGGGCAACGAATTCATTTCCATGACCAAGGAAACGTCCCTGGTTTCGGTCATCGGCTTTGAAGAATTGACCCGCCGCGGTCAGCTCATCATCGCCAAGACCTATGGTTCTTTTGAAATCTGGTTGACTGTCGCTGCTATTTACCTGGTCATGACTTTGACCATTGCCCGTCTCGTAAGCTATTTGGAACGGAGGTTCGCAACGGATGATAGAAATTAAAGGTTTGAAAAAAAGTTTTGGCAAGCACGAAGTTCTGAAGGGCATCGACTTGACCATTCAAGATAAAGAAGTCGTCGTCATCATCGGCCCGTCCGGTTCCGGCAAGAGTACGATCCTGCGCTGCATCAACTATCTGGAACAGCCGACGGCTGGGGAAATCATCGTCGACGGCATCAGCATGAGCGATGCCAAGAGCATCAACAATATCCGCAAGGAAGTCGGCATGGTTTTCCAGCGCTTCAATCTCTTCCCGCACATGACGGTCTTGCAGAACATCATCTTGTCGCCTATGAAGACCCGCGGTGAAAGCAAGGATGAAGCGACGAAGACGGCTATCCAGCTCTTGGAAAAAGTCGGCCTGGCCGATAAGAAAGACGCCTATCCGGAAACCTTGTCCGGTGGTCAGCAGCAGCGTGTGGCCATTGCCCGCGCCCTGGCCATGAAGCCGAAGTTCATGCTCTTCGACGAACCGACATCGGCATTGGACCCGGAAATGGTCCGCGAAGTATTGGACGTCATCAAGGATTTGGCCAAAGACGGCATGTCCATGGCCATCGTCACCCACGAAATGGGCTTTGCCCGGGAAGTCGCCGACCGCGTCCTCTTCATCGACGAAGGGAAAATCCTGGAACAAGGGAAGCCGGATGACATCTTCTTCCATCCGAAAGAAGAACGGACGAAACTGTTCTTGTCGAAGATATTGTAGGAGAAGTGCGCCCTAGGGGCGCACGCAGTTCGCGGGTCGCGGATCGCAGTTCGCGGTCCGCAAGCCACAGTAGGGGCCGTCCCAGAGGGCGGCCCGCTTCCGCATATGTATGATTTCCATAACCAGTTTACTAGGCGAATCGTATAAATTCCAAATGGGTCGCCCACGTGGCGACCCACATCAAACATCAAACTTTCAACTTAAAACTCAGAAAAGGGCTGTCGCATTAAGCAATTTTTGCTTCGTGCGACAGCCCTTTTTGCCGTAGGGGTCGTCCCCAAGCTTTTTCAGCCCGTCGGGTGCCGACCCATGGAAGGCACCCGACGGTTGCTGAAACGGACAGCTGAGGATGGATGGCCCGCTTGTGGGAATTTCGCAACCTGATACCGCAGGCCGCCGATAAACCTCTCAGTCAGCTGCGCTGACAGCTCTCCTAGCAGGAGAGCCGGGCCGCCCTTTGGGACGGCCCCTACGCAAGCGGTCTATGGGACCCGAACCACTAGCCACGAATCTCAAAGGAGTGATAGATATGCAACAGACATATGGTTTAGAACGCATAGGACTCATGAATCCCAAAGTAGTATACCGCAATATGTCGCCGGCCTGGCTGACGGAACAGGCCCTCTTGAATGGCGAAGGCGTCCTCAGCGACACTGGGGCCCTGGTCGTGCGGACCGGCCAATATACCGGCCGGGCACCGGATGACAAGTTCATCGTCGATACGCCGTCCATCCACGACTACATCGCCTGGAACAACATCAACCGCCCCATTTCCAAAGAAAAATTCAACGCCCTCAAGAGCAAAATCCTGGCTTACTTCCAGAACCGGCCCATTTACCTCTTCGACGGCTTTGCCGGCGCCGACGAGCTGTGCCGCAAGAAATTCCGCGTCGTCAATGAACTGGCCAGTGAATGTCTCTTCATCCGCAACCTCCTCATCCGGCCGACAGCGGAAGAACTGGCCCAGTATGGCGAACCGGACTTCACTATCCTCGTCGCCCCGGGCTTCCAGTGCAATCCGCAGATCGACGGCACCCATTCCCAGGCGGCCATCCTCGTCGACTACGAATCGCGGACCGTCCTCATCGCCGGCACGCGCTATGCTGGGGAAATCAAGAAGAGCGTCTTTTCGGTCATGAATTATTTCCTGCCCAACGAAGGTGTCCTGCCCATGCACTGCTCAGCCAACATGGACCCGGTCACCAAGGAAACGGCCATCTTCTTCGGCCTATCCGGCACGGGCAAGACGACCCTTTCGGCCGACCCGAACCGCAAGCTCATCGGCGACGACGAACACGGCTGGTCGCCGCGGGGCATCTTCAATTTTGAAGGCGGCTGCTATGCCAAATGCATCAACCTCAACCCCGAAAAGGAACCGTATATCTACAATGCCATCAAGGCCGGCACGCTCGTGGAAAACGTCGTCCTCGACGAAGACACGCGCCATCCCAACTACTTCGACAGCAAGATAACCGAAAATACGCGGGCCGGCTACCCTATCGACTACATCCCCAATGCGGCCCAGCCCGGTAAAGGCGGCATCCCGACGGTCATCATCTTCCTCACGGCCGACAGCTTCGGCGTCTTGCCGCCCATTTCGCGGCTCAGCAAAGAAGCGGCTATGTACCACTTCGTCACGGGCTTCACGTCGAAAGTCGCCGGCACGGAACAGGGCATTACCGAACCGATTCCGACCTTCTCGACCCTCTTCGGCGAACCTTTTATGCCCTTGGCGCCGGATATTTACGCCGGCATGCTCGGCGAACGCATCGAAAAGTACAACACCAAGGTCTACCTGGTCAATACGGGCTGGACCGGCGGCCCCTACGGCATCGGCAGCCGCATGGACCTGAAATACACGCGGGCCATGATCACCGCCGCCTTGAACGGCCAACTCGACGACGTCCCTTACCGCCACGACATGCGCTTCAACGTCGACATCCCCCAGGTCTGCCCAGGCGTGCCCAACCAGATACTCAACCCGCGGGCGACGTGGGACAACAAGAAGTCCTACGACATCATGGCCAAGAAAGTCGCCGCCATGTTCTACGAAAACTTCAAGACCAAGTACCCCGACATGCCCGAAGAAATCATCCAGGCTGGACCGCGGGTGTAGATGGGCGCCCGTCCCGGGCGTCCGCAGGTCGCAGTTCGCAGTTCACAGGCCGCAGTCCGCAGGTCGCAGTCCGCAGCGACATCATAGATGTCGCACTGTAGGGGCCGTCCTGTTAAGGCGGCCCGTTGTGGGAATCCCGTTATCGTTCATCATATAGTTGCCTTTCGGACTTGGCTCAATTTGACGGGACCGCCGATGAAGATCTGCTGCAGTTCCCCTTGTTCGCCGACTTTGGCGGCAATGGCCAGGGTACCGCCGGGCTGCTTCATGTAGCAGGCCACGTTCTTATGGGTCGTGCAGGCCAGGGCCGCGGCGACGGCTGCCGATCCGCTGCCGCAGCTGTTTTCCCAATAAAGCGTATCCGTATCGCGGACGTAGACAGCGGGAATCATGGCCTGTTCCTTCGTATCGCAGAGAATCAGGCCGTAAGCCGGGAAATCCTCGCCATCGACGTAATCAGCCAGGATATGCCAGTATTTCTCTTTATCAATGCCTGCTAAATCAGGCACGAAGTGGACGAAGTGCGTAATACCCGGCAGATCGACGCGGAAAAAACGGGCCGGCACATCGCCGGCGTCGACGAGGACGCCGCTCACATCTTCGGGATAAGGCATTTCAATGAAGGCTTCGTACAGGCCATCGCCTTTCTGGGCGACCTTAGCCGGCAGGACCGTATCGCAGCCCGAGCAGGATACATCGTATACGCCTTGTGTCCCGCCGTCACAGGCCAGGGCCCAGGCCGCCGCCGACCGCGATGCATTGCCGCAGAACTCGCCGCCCATCATGTCGACGCGCAGGGGCTTGCCCGCTTCGCGGGTCACATAGCCGACCTGTTCCGCTTCGATGCCCGGCAGGGCCAATAACTTCGCCGCCAAAGCACTGTGTTCCTCTTTCGGCACTGGCGTCAGCACCAGAATCGTCGTATTGCCGCTAGGGTCGGCTACTAAATAATCTATGGTCATGTCCATCGCTCCTTTAGTCTAGTAAAATATGTTCCTATTATACCATGATTTGGTAAAAAAAGGGCTTGTCGCACGACGACAAGCCCTTTAAAGTTGTTAGTGGCTAGCAGTTAGTTGTTAGCGGATGGTTTTAAATTTAGTAGAGGACGCAGGACGCAGTTCGCCGGCCCCAGGCCGCTGTAGGGGCTTCCACGTGGGAAGGCCGTTTAAGAGTTTAGCAGCTAGCAGTTAGTTGTTAGCGGATGGTTTTAAATTTAGTAGAGAACGCAGGCCGCAGTTCGCAGTCCACCGGCCGCAGGCCGCTGTAGGGGCTTCCACGTGGGAAGCCCGTTTAAGAGGTTAGCGGATAGCGACCGGCAGGACGGCAACAGACGTCCCTATACGCCCAAAATATGGTATAATGTAATTGAATAGGAGTCATGCTCCCATCGAATTTATGATAAAGGGGTTGATCTTATGTCGAAAACGGCAGCAGATATCATGGAAAAAAATGTCATTACGGCGCAGAAAGATACGTCTATCTTTGACCTCGTCGATATGTTCGTAGAAAACAACATCACGGCCATTCCTATCATCAAAGACGACAAGGAAATCATCGGCATCGTCACCGACGCAGACCTCCTGTACAAGGAAGTCAAGCCCTGTGTCCCCCAATACGTCAACCTCCTGGGAGCCAACATCTATTACGGCAACCTCAAGGAATACCAGCAGGGCTTCAAGAAACTCTTTGCCTGCACGGCTGAACAACTCATGACCAAAAAAGTCATCATGGCCGGCCCGGACGCCACCATGGAAGACCTGGCCAGCGTCATGGTCGCAGAACACCTGAAAGCCATCCCCATCGTCAAGGACAAGAAGCTCCTAGGCATGGTAGAACGAAAGAACATCCTCAAACAACTCTATAACGAATACGGTGAAAATACGCAGTGAAAAAAAGCGCTGTCGCATATGCGGCAGCGCTTTTTTAGCAGTTAGCAGTTAGCAGTTAGCAGTTAGCCGCGGTTCCATGGACCGCTTCGTAGGGGCCGTCCCAGAGGGCGGCCCGCTGTGAGATTTTACCACTGTTCATTCGAGTATAATGGCAGTTTTTTACAAGTCACGAACTACGAGCTACGGTTTTTCACGGCGGGACGCCTTAACAGGCGTCCCCTACGGAATCGCATGCAGGCGATAGCTTTACATGTTGGGCTCCTACAAACCCATTATGGCAGCGGGTTCGCCACGTGCGAGCCCCTACATCGTTATTTATTCTGCAAACTCATTTATCTTCGTACACGCGGACGCGGAGGTGGAGGCCCAGTTTGTCGCAGATGGCGCGGCATTTCTTGATTTCTTCGCTGTCTTCGACGTGGTCGACGACGGTGAGGACGACGTTGGGGACGTACTGCTTACAGTCGACGGCGAATTTGAGCATGGCGTCATAAGACTGGATGCCGAATTTGCTGCGCGTCAGTTCCAGGTAGCGTTCCTTATTGGACGCATTCATGCTGATGGAAATGGTATCAAGGATACCGCCGCCAAAATCGGGGGCCGTATCGCGGCCATAGGCCAGGTCGGACAGGCCGTTGGTATTGACGCGGGTCTTCACGCCGGGATGCGTTTCCTTGACGTACTTCAAGAGAGCCGTCAAATCGGCCAGCCGTTCCGTCGGTTCGCCGAAGCCGCAGAAGACGACTTCGTTGATATGGTCCCAGGGAGCGCCATCGAGAGCTTTCTTCACTTCATCGACGGTCGGTTCCCGCTTCAGCCACAGCGTTTCATTTTCGGCCATCTTCTTCATGGAGCGCAGACAGAAAGTACACGAACAGGTACAGCGGTTGGTCAGATTGACGTACATGCTCCACTGCCCTTCAGGCTTCATCTTCAAGCCATCTGCGAGATCTACATATTGTCCTTGTCCTACTACAGTGTAAACGATCATAATACCCTATCCCCTTTTTTTTGTTATTTAGAGCTGCTTGAATGGCAAACATCATCTCAGTGTGGTCAGATATTCTTCAAAGGCCAGTCCGGCGTTGTGCGGCAGGTCCAGTTCTTCCGTATAGGCCATGACGCGGCAGATGAAGTCCGACGCCTTCTGTACGGCCTGTTCCAGGCTTTCGCCGCGGACGACGGACGCCGATACGATGGCCGTAAAGACATCGCCTGTACCGCTGCGGTCGCCGCCGACCTTTTTGGCCCGGACCCAGCTCATCTTCCCCTGGTCATAGATGAAATTGCCGATGTACGGACCCTCGTGGATGCCCGTCAAGATGACGCCCTGCGGCCCCTTGGCGGCCAGGGCCTTGGCCATGGCGGCGAAATCGTCCTCGCTCAGGTCACGGTCCGACCGGTACGGCAGGTTCAAAAGCTCACAGGCTTCGGTCACATTGGGCGTCACTACGTCGGCATAGGACAGGAGACGCCGCATTTCATCGCACATCTCCTGGGTATACGACGGATACAGCTGGCCATTGTCGCCCATGACGGGGTCGACGATAGCCAGCGTATGGGGTCCCTTGAAATCGCGGAGGAAATCGAGGACGATGTCGATCTGCCGGGCCGATCCGAGGAAGCCCGTACTGATGCCGTCAAAGGTCAGGCCGTTCTTCTTCCAGCTCTCGATATACGGCGTCATGTGATCCGTATAGTCGTCGAGATAATAGTCGTGGAATCCCGTATGGACCGACAAGATGGCTGTCGGCAAAATGCAGCCCTGGACCTTCAGGGCCGACACGATGGGCAGGGCCACGGCGATGCTGCAGCGGCCATAGCCGGTCACATCATTGACCAGAGCCAGTTTCTTCTGATGCATATACAATCATTCCTTATCTTTTCAGGCTATAACCATAACCATGGAATTTAGCCTTGACCAGACAAGCGGCCAGTGCATAAGCGGCAATCATATTGACGACGCCTTCCCCGATGAGTCCCGGCACCATAGGAATGCCGACGGCCCAGCTGCCATAGAGGAGACTGCCCGACACGGTGTAAGACAGGACCATCCAGGCGGCGGACAAGAAAAAGCCCAGGAAGACGCGCGGCGACGTCAGCTTCCATGCCCGTTCATCCGGGCGGACCGTATAGAAAACGGCTTCGACCATGACGTACTTGATGATCAGCGTCGGGATGATCCAAATCGGGAAACCGCCGATGAAATCGGACAGGGCCGACCCGATAGAGGCAGCCAGGGCCGCCTGCCGGCGTGTACTGAACAGGACCGACGCAAAAATAATTGCGTCTCCCAAATGAGCATAGCCCAGTGGAATGGGAATCTTCGGCACAAAAGTGAGGACGAAGACCAAGGCCGTCAAAACGGCCGCATAACAAAGACTCCCAGCCGAAGTGGCCGATTGTTTGTGTTCCATAGAATATGATGACATGTGAAATCCCCCTAACGGTTACAGAGTTTCACACATTGGCCAATGTATGGTTATGATTAATCTGTACTCTATTTTAGGGTATATCTACCCCATTGTAAATGGGACAGATTTATTTTTTTCTGTCTAACAGAAAAAAAATAAATCCGTAGGGGACGCCTAAAAGGCGTCCCGCCTGAATCCAACAGAAAAAGTTCAATCTGTAGGGGCTCCCACGTGGGCAATGTCAGTAAGTTAGCGTCTATCAAAAATATGAAGAGAGGCTGTTGCACGAAATTATGCAATGGTCTCTTTTTCGTATATAGAAATTCCA
>OGEP01000370.1_pt1 | contig 69713 bp, 67 predicted proteins | sample 1570721 | NCBI WGS metagenome assembly OGEP01 (sample SAMEA2582131, study PRJEB24529) | metagenome | biome: Human gut stool | place: China | collected 2011 | reverse complement strand
AAGTAAACGGGGCCGCGCATGATGGTAGAAGCCTTCGTGCGACAGCCCCTTTTTTGCAGTCAGCGGCTAGCTGTTAGTCGTCAGCAGATGGCTTTAAATTTAAAGGTTTTCGCTAAAAACTACAAACTCCATACTACAAGCTATAAGGTGAAAGGAATCTCGCATGATGGCATAAGCCTTCGTGCGACAATGGCCCCATACTATAAATGTGGCGAAAAAAATGGTATAATTAATTATCTATGTTACAAATTTGGGAAAGGGGTATTCCATGGATACGACAAAGAAGATAGCCGTTATGCTGGGGGTGTGCTTCATGACGTTCCTGTCGGTGGCTGGTGCGACGTTCCATCCCGGTGACAAGGGACATCAGATTACTGAAATCCAGCAGGCTTTGACGGCGCATGGTTATGATACGGATGCGGATGGCGACTATGGCGATTCGACTCAGGCCGCAGTCCGTCAGTTCCAGGCAGACCACGGACTGGATTGTGATGGCATCATCGGCGCCGCTACGTATGAAGTCCTCATGGGGGAAGCCATGCCGGAAAACAGGACTTCGCAGGGAGGGGCGGCTTCGGACGCTTTGCCGGCTGTTACGGCAGACAATGAAGTCCGCGTGATCCAGCAGGCACTGGCCAATAATGGCTATACCGTCGATGTCGATGGCGTTTTTGGCGTCGGGACGGAACAGGCCATCCGCCAGTTCCAGGCAGACCACGGGCTGGAAACGGACGGCATCGTCGGCCAGTCGACTTTTTATGCCCTTACCGGGCAGAGCCTGCCCAACGGCCCCATCCGCCGTTTCGGCAATGGCGGCTATAATGGCCTGGCCCGCGTCGAAAGTCCGGCGGCTACGCATATCCTCGACATTGCCAACCAGTATATCGGCGTTCCCTATATCTTTGGCGGTTCGACGCCGTCCGGCTTCGACTGCTCCGGCTTCACGCGCTATGTCTATTCGGCAGCCGGCATCGACTTGCCGCGCAGTGCTGACGAACAGTATGGCGTAGGTTATTCCGTTTCCATGGCTAACCTGCAGCCTGGCGACCTGGTCTTCTTCTCGACGTACGACTCGGGCATTTCCCACGTCGGCATCTATATCGGCAATCACCAGTTCATCAATGCCGCCAGCGATGGCGTCAGCATCTCCGATATGGACAGCAGTTATTGGGCTGCCCGCTACATCGGAGCCAAACGCGTCATGTAATGTCAGAAAAACTCCTACAGAAAAATCAGAATTTTTCGGCTACCGTCAGCAAAATCCGTTCCTTATAATAGAAACCGTAAATTGCGGAATTATGATTACGGATTTTTGCAACGGAAGGAGTTTTCACTATGTTCAACCTGATTTGGAATTTTTTCAAGACCGCTCCGGATGCTCCACAGATGACGGATGCCGCGGCGATTAAGAAGAAATTCAATGCCATGCGCTGGCGCGTCTTTGCGTCCATTACCATCGGCTATGCCTTTTACTACATCATCCGCCAGAGTTACTCGGTCATCAAGAAGCCGCTCCTGGCTTCGGGTATCGTCACGCCGACGGAAATCGGTATCATCGGTTCTATTTTCTTTGTGACCTACGGTCTTGGGAAGTTCACCAACAGCTTCCTGGCAGACCGGATGAACAATAAGCGGTTTTTCTCATTCGGCCTGTTCATTTCCTCGCTTACCATGGTCGGCATGGGGCTGGTCAATTCCTTTGTCCCCCTGGCCGTCTTGTGGGGCCTTAATGGCTGGTTCCAGTCGTATGGTGCCGGGCCGTCTATCGTTTCCCTTAACCAGTGGTTCAGCAATAAACAACGCGGGACCTTATATGGCATCTGGTTCACGAGCCACAATCTCGGCTCTTCTTTCGCTTACTTCGCCATTGCTGCCATCGTCTCCATGTATAACTGGTCTATGGGATTCATTTCGGCCGGCATCATTTCCCTGGTCGGTACGGTCTTCATCTACTTTGGCATGAGTGACCGCCCGGAAACGCAGGGCCTGCCCAATGGGGCTGTCTACTATGGGGAAAAGACGCAGGAACAGATCGACGAAGAAAAGAAAAAATCCGTCGGTGCCATGCAGTGGAACGCTGTCGTCAAGAATCCGGCCGTCTGGATCCTCGGCTTGTCCTCGCTCTGCGTCTACATTGCCCGCTATGCCATCGAAAGCTGGGGCGTCGTCTATCTGACCTCACAGAAGGGCTATGACATCATGGGCGCTGCCGGCGTCATGGCTTACATGCAGGTAGCCGGTATCTTCGGGGCTCTGTTGTGCGGCGTCATTTCTGACAAATTCTTTAACCACAAGCGCAACATGCCGGCCTTGCTGTACGGGATTTTCTACTCCCTGTCGATTGCCGGTTTCCTCTGGGCACCGCAGTCGTTCACCATGGATATGCTGTGCATGACCTTCTACGGCTTTACGATGGGCGCCCTGGTCTGCTACATGGGCGGCCTCATGGCTGTCGATATCGTACCGAAGCGTGTCACCGGGGCAGCCATGGGCATGATCGGCCTGCTCAGTTATGCCGGCGCCGCTATCCAGGAATTCATCACTGGGAAGCTCATGACGATTACCGTCGTCAACGGCGTCAAGACCTATGATTTCGGCATGGCTACGGAATTCTGGGTCGGTGCCGCCATCGCTTCGACCGTATTGGCCCTCCTCGTATGGAACGCCAAACCGAAAGAAGATTGATTCGTTAACTTGAAAGAGGTTGTCTTAATGTGACAACCTCTTTTTGCGCATCTCCATCCTGTATGATATAGTAAACGTAATGATTTATGGAGGTAACAGATGAAACGGGTCCTTTCACTGATCGTGCTGGTCATGCTTTCTTTGTTCTGCGCAGCCTGTGCCCGTCCGCAGGGCTATATCGACTTCACCCAGCCTCAGGATACACATCCGGCAGCAGAGGAGCCGGATACGAAGCCGCTGCGCATCGCCTTTGCGTCGGTCATGTCGCCGAAGGAAACGCGGCAGGTATACCAGCAGATCGTCAATTATATTTCGCAGCAGGAAAACCGGCCGGCCATCCTCATCCAGCGCCGGACCTATGAAGAACTGAATACGCTGTTGGCCAATGGCGATGCCGACGTGGCCTTTTCTTCGACTGGGGCCTATGCGGCTTATCAAGGTCATGAACCCATTGAATTACTGGCCATGACCGAGACAAATGGCTCGTCGTATTATCAGACGTATATCATTACGGCCGCAGACAGCGACATCACCGATGCGCACCAGCTCCAGGGGCGGGTCTTTGCCTTTACGGACCCCTTGAGCTATTCTGGCTGCCTGGCCATTACCTTCCGCCTGGCCCAGCAGGGGACGACGCCGGAGCAGTTCTTTAAGCGCTTCTTCTTCACTCACGGCCATGACAAGTCCATCTGGGCTGTGGCTAATCACTTGGCCGACGCGGCTGGCGTGGACAGCCAGATTTACGAGCTCATAGAGCAGACGAACCCCCAGCTGGCCCGGCAGGTGCGGGTGCTGGAAAAGATGCCGGAAGCGCCGACAGGGCCTATCGTCGTGCGCAGCAGTTTGGACCCGGAAGAAAAGGCGTCCTTGCGGCGGATATTCTATACGATGCACGAAAACCCCGATTTATCGCGGTCCATGAAGACTATCGTCATCGACCGCTTCGTAGCTCCCGATACGGCGGCTTATGAGCAGTTCAAGCGGCAGTATGCGGAACAGAGACGATTGGCAGGGACTTGATATGAGAAACTATACACTCTATGTAAAATTTAACGCCCTCATCGTCGGCACGATCTTTGTCTGCGGCCTGCTGGCTGCTTCCCTGTTCCTTTACTCGACGAGCACCTATATGAATCACGAACTCGATACATCCGGGCGGGAGCTGGCGGCCTCAATCAGTCAGGTCATCAGTAACGATATCCTCGTCGATGACCGCTTTGCCATGACGGAACAGCTGCTCCATGCTCAACAGACGAATGACCAGGTGCGGTATATCCTGGTGACTTATCCCGATGGACGTATCCTGGCCAGCACTTTTACGGACGGCCTGCCAAAGGGCTTGCCGGAACGGCGCGACGTGCAGCACGACGGAGCCGATAAGACTGTGACCTTCGACAGTACGGAAGGATATATACGGGAAGTCGTCTATCCCATTGATGGCGGCCTGGTCGGCTATTTCCGCATCGGCTTGTCGGAACGGCCGATGATGCAGCTCATGTGGAAGCGCTTCGTCCAGACCATGCTGGTCATCCTGGCCATCTGTCTGGCAGCTTCCGTACTGGCTACGCGCTATGCCCGGGCTTTTTTGCGGCCTGTCCAGACCCTGGCCCAGGCCATCCGCCAAATCGGCCGCGGGAATTATAGTGTCCGCGTGCCCGTCGAGACGAAAGATGAAGTCGGGCGCCTGGCGAAAGCCTTCAATGTCATGAGCAACCGCCTGGCTGTAAAAGACCGGGAGAACTCGAAATTGCTGACCGCCCTGCGGGAAAAGGAGAAGACACGTATCTGGCTCATCGACCAGCTCTTTTCTGCCCGTGAAGACGAACGGCGCCGCATTTCGCGGGAACTGCACGATGAGACGAGCCAGTCCATGGTATCGATGCTGGCCTATTTGCGGCTCATCATGGACCAGACAGAAGAGCCGAAGGTCCGGGAACTCGTCGCCGGTGTCCGCGATTTGACCCGCGAGACTTTGGAAGGCCTGCGCCATCTCGCCGTCAATCTCCATCCGCCCCTGCTGGATGACCTGGGCCTGGTCGTAGCCATTGAAAAGTATCTGGACACGTATCGCCAGACACAGCCGGGGCTGACCGTGACTTTCCATCATGACGGCGACATATCGCGCGTGTCCCGGCCGGTGGCCTTGTTTTGCTATCGCATGGTCCAGGAGGGGCTGACCAACATTGCCCGTCACGCCCAGGCCCATACCGTGACCATCGGGCTCCACGTCCTGCCGTCGAAGCTCACCTTGTCTGTCCGCGACGATGGCATCGGCTTCAGTGCGGACCGGGCCGAACGGGCCCGCCTGGATAACCATTTAGGACTGGTCAGTATGCGCGAGCGGACAGATGTATTGAACGGGACCTTTGCCATCGACAGCCATCCTGGCAAAGGGACGACGCTGACCATTTCCCTGCCGTTGTATTTGAGTGAGGAGGAAGAACATGAACATTCTCTTGGCTGATGACCACCGCATCTTGCGGACGGGGTTGAAACTATTGCTGGCCTCTCAGGACGACTGCCATGTCGTCGCCGAAGCCTCGAACGGACAGGAAGTCCTGGAGCGGCTGGAAGACACGCCTGTCGACGTCGTCCTGCTGGACCTTTCCATGCCGGTCATGAATGGCATCGACTGTCTGCGGGAAATCCGGCGCCGCCATTATGATGTCAAAGTCCTGGTCCTGACCATGTACAGCGAGCAGCAGTACGTCACGGAACTCATGCAGCTCGGTGCAGACGGCTATCTCTGCAAGGATACGCTCGATGCGGAACTCTTCAAAGGGCTGCGCTCTGTCGTTTCCGGACACCGCTACCTGAGTGAACGCGAAGCCCGGAGCCTCCTCGATGGCGTCCTCGACGGTGTCGGCCAGCATCCGGCCCTGTCGGCGCGGGAGCAAGAAGTCCTCGTGGCCCTGGTCCATGGCCATTCCCTGTCGGCCATTGGCGACACACTGCACCTCTCGGTCAAGACCGTGTCGACTTATAAGACGAGACTCATGCAGAAATTGAACTGCAAGACCAAAGCCGAACTCGTAGACTACGCCTTGAAACACCATTTAATGTAAATCGGAAAGTCGTACGGAGAATTTGGCCGGTATACATGATTTCTTTGGCTTTATAGTTTGTAGTACAGCGTTTGTGGTTTGTAGCAGATGACTTTAAAATTTTTAGCCGTCCACTACAAACTGAAAACTGCAAACTTAAAAAGGCGCTGTCTTTATGCGACAGCGCCTTTTTCTAAAACGTTTTTTCAATAATCGCGACATCTTCGTCGCTGACGGTCAGGTCCGGTCCTTTGCGCAGGGCTTCGATGGCCTGGGTATCGACGACCCAGAGGGCCGGTGCCAGTTCGGCGGCGTGGTCTTTCATCCACGTTGCGATGGCCCGGGCGCCCTGGCTATAGGGCAGGGCGGCTTTGACGTAGCGGAAGTGAGAGCGGGGAACGGCTTTCATCGGCTGTTTCCATACTTCTTCGATTTCCAGGGTATAGTCGCATTCGTGATAGCCGTTGGATACGGCTTCGCGGCCGATGTCTTCCGTGTTCTTCTGGCCCATGTCGAGGAGCAGGTAGTCGTAGAGCAGGACTTGTTCCCATTTTGCCTTAAAGATATCCCGTTCAGGGAGAATCTGGCACGGGTCTTCGCTGTACAGGCGCAGCAGGTCCAGGACGAAGCGGAAGCGGTGGCGCTTGAAGGTGAAGTTCACGGCGTCGACATAGATTTCCCGCATGCGGATATACTGTTTCGTCTGTTCGCGGAAATCGCTGTCAAAATAGCTGATCGGCGTCTCGTGGCGGATATACTCGAACAGTTTCTCTTCCAGGGCCATCCCCTTTTTGAGGGCTGCCCGGCGGTCGGCCGGGGCTGCCAGGGGATTGCGGAAGGTACGGTTCAGCCGGTCCAGATAGTTCAGGCAGGCCGTTTCCAGGGCCAGGGCGCTGAAAGGGCCGTTATCATGCTGATGTGAAAAAATTTCGTCTTTTTCTGCTGCCGATAGCAATGATGTGGACATCGTGATCTACTCCTCTGAAAGGTAAGGATGTTCGGCTGCGGCACTCTGGATGGCCGCGTTGGCATCCTTGAAATAATCTTTAAACGACTGTACCCATGTCCGGGATGGGTGCGATAAATAGCCCTTGCTTTTCCAGATCAGGGCCAGGGTCCAATAGAGATGGGGCTGGATGAGGGGGACGGAGACGGCAAGGTCCGGTGAAATCCGCTGACAGATCGTGTGCGGCATCAGGGAAATCCCCAGGCGGCCGGCAACCATCTGGGCCAGGAAGTCCCAGTTGCTGGAACGGCAGACGATCTTCGGATGGGCCATGATTTCCTGGAAAGCCGAACGCAGATAGGGATTCAGGGAGAATCCGCTTGGGTAGAAGACGAACGTTTCGTCTTTGATATCCGACAAGGTCAGCGATGGCTGGGAGGCCAGGGGATGATCCGGCCAGAGAACGACGTCGAGAGGTTCTTCGTGGAAGATGAAAAATTCATAAGGAATTTCTGTCGTAATCGGCAGGGCGACGAACCCGACCTGGATGAGGCCGTCATCAATGGCGGATACGACGTCTTGGGAACCGACTTCCTTCATTTCCAGTTCGATTTTGGGATATTTGTTGATGAAATGGGCGATGAACGGCGCGATGACGGAAGAGCCGATCATAGGCGGTACGCCGACGGACAATTTACCGGCATTGAGCAGCTGTGGCGATTCCATTTCTTCATTCAGCTGGGTGAATCCCTTGATGAGTTCTTCGATTTTAGGAAGCAAATAGGAACCCGTTTCCGTAAGCTCTACATTTTTTCCCTTGCGGTCGAAGAGCTGGACACCCCAGTGTTCTTCCAGGGCTTTGATCCCCTTGCTGATCGACGGCTGGCTGATGTGCAGCGATTTTGAAGCTTTGGTAAAGCTTTTTTTGTGAGCGACTTCGATGAAGTATGTCAGTTGGAATAAATCCATGATATAATGTTTCACCTCTCTTTAGTATTCTTATAGTTTACCATATTACGGAATGAAAATCCAATGATGTATACTTCTTTATAAATGGCGGTACTAAGCCATTTTAAAGCAATCTGTGTTTCTGTAGACTGTCTAATTGTTAACAATAATTTGTACGAATTAATGCGCCCCTCTATATTTAGGGCGGCCAATCGTTGTATAATATGAAGTAGAATGGAGGAGGGATGGTTATGGCACGGCGATGGATCATGCATGTCGATATGGATGCGTTTTATGCTTCTGTAGAACAACGGGATAATCCGGCCCTGAAGGGCCGGCCGGTCATCGTCGGCGGCCTGATGGAGCGGGGCGTCGTCGCGACGGCGTCTTATGAAGCCAGGGCTTATGGCGTCCATTCGGCCATGAGCATGAAACTGGCCCGCAGGCTCTGTCCGAATGGCGTCTTCCTGCCTGTGCGCATGTCCCATTACCGGCGCATTTCCCATCAGATACGCCTGATCCTGTCCCATTACTCGCCCTTCATCGAACCGCTGGCCCTGGATGAGGCCTTCCTCGACGTCTCCGGCATGGAGCGCCATTATCCGGATATCGTCGACATGGGCAAAGCCGTAAAGGAAGAAATACGGCGGACGACGGGCCTCGTCGCATCGGCTGGGATAGCACCGAATAAGTTCCTGGCCAAACTGGCATCGGACCTTCGCAAACCGGATGGCCTGGTCTGGATTCCCTATGGGACAGAGCGGCAGATATTGGCACCCTTGCCGCTGAGCCGCCTGTGGGGAGTCGGCAAGGTGACCGAAGAGGCCCTGCAAAAAGCGGGCTATCGTACTATCGGCGACATTGCCGCGGCCAGTCCCGAAGCGCTCCAGCCCATCGTAGGCAATCAGGCCCAGCGGATTTACCGCTTGTCCCTGGGCCAGGATAACCGGCCGCTGGAAGTACGGCGGCGGCCCCAATCTGTCGGCAATGAGCATACGTACAGCCATGACCTGACGCGCGACGCCGAAGTGGATGAACAGTTCCGCCTCCTGGCCAACGAAGTGTCGTGGCGGCTGCGGCAGAACCGGCTCATGGGACGGACCGTCACCATCAAGATACGCTATGCCTCTTTCAAGACCATTACCCGCTCTTTGACGCTGCACAGCATAGGGCCCTGTTCGGAAGAACAGTTATATTTTTCGGCAAAAAAATTGTATAATAAGAGCAGAGGTCATGAGCCCATCCGTCTCCTGGGCCTGACGGTCAGCCAGCTCCAGGCCTATCAGGTGCAGGGCGACTTGTTCTCGGAAGATGAAGAGACGAAGGCGAAAGTGACGGAAGCCATCGACAAGCTGCAGAAACGCTTTGGCCGCACGGCTATCATGAAAGGATTTCTTTGGGAAATGTCCCATGAAAAAGATACATAAGAACGATAAAGAAGGAGTTTTTGTTATGGCAATTTTTAAAGTAGCTGCCCACACGGGTGATAACAACAACGGGTACATCGAATACGATACAGAGACGAAAGAACTCGGCGTCCACTTGAACGACGACGTCATGAATGAACGGGCCCGCCAGTATTTGACGACAGAAAAAGTCTTGCACCAGTATACGGATTTAGCGCAATATAAGACCATCAGCACCGTCCCGACATCGAGCCTGGAAATGCTGAAACTGTCCTTGTGCTATATCTGGCGGGCTACGGGCATCCACATTGACTGGAGCCGCCCTGTCGATTAAGGGATAAGCCTCCACCATAATCTATGAACAATTTATCCACATTTCTTGTGCACAAGGGTGACAGAAATGTGGATATTTTTTTGTGAAGCGCACGGTTATGCTGATTTTTTCAGGTGCATACTTTTTGGGGATTCGCAGGGGAAATGTGGATAACTTTCGTGGATAAATGTGTACCTCCGGTGAAAACGGCCTGGAAACGGGATGATTACGCGATTTATAATGGGCGAACAAATGGCGCAGATAATGTGTATAATTCCTGAGAAAATGTGGATAAATGCTCTCGGCAAGTTATGCACAATATGTGGATACATTGTGGAAAGGTATGCACAGGTGGACAAAGCATAAAATAGCCATTCTGACAGTGTGTGCACAACTTATCCACTTCATTTATCCACAATTTCCACAGCCTTGCCGTTTGTGGTATACTGGAGGCAATGAACACAATTAGGAGGAAATCAACATGAAAGCTATCATCGACGGACTCATTGTCCTGCCGAACGAAATCATTAACGGCCACGTCATTATGTACGAAAAGGATATCTGGCGCATCGTACCGCGCAAGCAGTTCCGGGCCGGCATGTGCTCGGAATTCATCGATGCCAACGGCGGCTTCGTCGTACCGGGATTCATCAATGAACACATCCACGGCTGTGCCGGTGCCGACACTATGGATAATGATGACCAGGCCCTGAAGACCATGCAGCAGGCCCTGCCGGCGACGGGCGTTACGTCCTTCGTACCGACGACGATGACTATGGAACAGGGACGCATCGAGAAAGCCCTCAGCCGGATCCGCCAGGCCCGGGATGACTATCAGGGCGGCGCCCAGGTATTGGGCGCTCATATGGAAGGGCCTTTCATCAGCCCGGCCTACAAAGGCTCCCAGGCGGAAGAAAATATCCAGACTGCCGATTTTTCCTGGCTCGAACCATATGCCGACGTCATCAAGATCATTACCCTGGCACCGGAAACATTGAAGAACAAGAAATTCCTGAAGGACTGCCAGGACCACGGTATTATCGTGTCCATCGGCCACACGGCGGCCGACTTCGACCAGGCCATGGAATGCATGGACGCCCTCGGCAATTGCCATGTTACGCATTTATATAATGCTATGACGCCGTTCCACCATCGCAGACCCGGTGTCGTCGGTGCGGCCCTGCTCCATAAGGGCGCCTGCTGTGAATTGATCTGCGACGATTTGCACGTCCATCCGGCAGCGCAGAAACTGGCCTATCAGATGAAAGGCCGCGACGGCCTCATCCTGGTCACCGACTCGCTGCGGGCCTGCCTGCAGGGCGATGGCGAATCCAGCTTGGGTGGCCAGAAAGTCTTCGTCAAGAATGGTGAAGCCCGCCTGGCTGACGGGACCCTGGCTGCCAGTATTGCCCCCATGAACGAAGTGGTCCTCCATTTCCTCATCAATTCCGGCGCCTCCATTCCCGATGTCGTCGCCATGGCGACGGTCAACCCGGCCAAAGCCCTCGGTGTCTACGACCGCATCGGTTCCCTGGAAGAAGGGAAGCAGGCGGACATTACCATCCTGGACAGCAACGATTTCCATGTAAAACAGACGGTCATCGCCGGGGAGCTGGCATATAATGAAGAAGCCTAATACGAAGAGCGGCATTTTCCTGGCCCTGGCTATCCTGGTGCTGGCAGCCATCGGCGCCTGGTTCTTCTGGGACCGTTCGCCGTCGCCAGCGGGCCCGGCAGGGCCCTCTAAAGGCGCTGTTCAGGAAGATGAAGCATCGCGGCTCGTCGCCAAGATGTCACCGGAAGTAAAGATCGGCCAGCTCATGATGATCGGCCTGGCCGGGACGACCATCGACGACCAGGGCCAGCGCCAGCTGGAATACTGCCATGCCGGGAATATTATCTTATTCGACCGCAATATGGATACACCCGAACAGGTCCAGCATTTGACAAAAAAAATAGACACGACGATCCGCAAGAAGAGCGGCGTCATGCCTTTCATTGCCCTCGATCAGGAAGGGGGCCAGGTCCTGCGCATGCGCAAGGCCTTCCCGCCCGTACCGTCTGAACAGTCCATCGGCCAGAGCGGCCAGCCGGCCCAGGCGAAACAGTGGGCCGTCACGACGGGCGATGCCCTGAAAAAGCTGGGCATCAACGTCAACTTTGCGCCTGTCGTCGACCTCGGTTCTCAGGCTGAGCGGTCGTACAGCCTCGATCCAGGCGTCGTGACCCAATTCGCCCATGAAGCCATTGCCGGCTACGAACAGACGGGAATCTGGTGTTCCCTCAAGCATTTCCCGGGCATCGGCAAAGTCAAGACGGATCCCCATATCGACGGCGACAGTGTCAACAGTTCCAAGGATGACTTGATGAAGCAGGATTTGAAGCCTTTTGAAAACCTCATCAAGAGCGAGGACAATCAGAAAATGTTCATCATGGTTTCGAACGTCACCTTCCCGGCGCTGGACCCCAATCTTCCGGCCTGTGTCTCCAAGCCGATCATGACCGATTTATTGCGCAACACTTTCGGCTACCAGGGACTCATCGTTTCCGACGATATGGAAATGGGCGCCATGGCCAAGCACTATGCCTTTGCCGACATGGGCGTCATGGCCATCAAGGCCGGTGCCGATATGGTCCTGGTCTGCCATGAATATGCCCACGAACGGGAAACGTATGACGGCCTCTTGAAGGAATATAAGAGCAATGCGGAATTCCGGGCCTTAGTCGATGAAAAAGTAACCCGCATCGTCCGCACGAAACTGAATCATCAATAGCTGCCTTTTCGATGCAGCAATAGATACAACGCGCCCAGCATACCGGCGTCGTTCTGCTGTTTGGCGAAGGCCAGTCCCTTAGGTGGCAGCATCATGGCCGGCAATCGCGCCGCCAGGGCTGTTTCCAGCTTCGGCCTCAGGATATCCTCTTGGGCCATGATGCCGCCGCCGAGGACGATGCCATCGGGATTGCACAGGCAGGCGATATTGGCCAGGCCATCGGCCAGATTCTGGCAGAATGTATCGAGGACAGCTGCTGCCGTGGCATCTCCCTGACGGACCCAGGCAAAGCAAGTACGGCCGTCGACCTTTTCCGGGTCGGCGGCTTTTTTGCATGCCATTTCCCGGCAGAGGTATGTCGCCGAAGCGACGTCGTGGAGGCGGCCGGCAGGGACGCGCATATAGGCGATTTCCCCGGCAGACCGGCAGGCTCCGTGAAGGATATGGCCCTTTTCGATGAAGGCCCCGCCGATACTGGTGCCGATGGTCACGGCGAAGAGGGAGTCCATGTCCCGGCCGGCGCCGAGCCACCATTCTCCCAGGGCGGCGCAGTTCGTGTCGTTTTCGACGATACAGGGGAGCTGGAATTCATTTTCCAAGAGCGATTTCCAGGCCGTCCCCGTATAGTCCGGGATGGATAGGGCGTAGTCGACGGCCCCTCTTTCCGTGTCGATGATGCCGGCTGTCGAGATGCCGATGCCCGCTAAGGGATGGTCAGCCAGCTGGCGCTGGATGAGCGAGCGGACTTTGTGGACAATGCCCGGACCGCCGCCCATCGCCGCTTCTGTCGGCAGGCTGCCTTTCTTATGGAACCGGCCCGTTTCGTCGACGAGGCCGAATTTGATGGCTGTACCACCGATGTCTATGCAGCTGTAAATCATGAGTATACACTCCTTCCTGAGATTATACATAAATTATACATAGATTTGACCTTTTCTATGTATAGGGACTTTATACTTATCGTGTCGAATATGTTACAAAATTCAGGAGGTCACGATATGAAACGACAATGGTTAAAACGAGCAATTCTTTCCATGGTAGCCTGCGGCTCATTAGCAGGATTCATTCCCGGAGTACAGGCGGCAGATGTCCGCATCCTTCCCGTCGATAATGCGAAATTCCTGGCTGGTGCCAAATTCGATTTCGACGTCGAAGTATCGAAAGCAAAGAATCTGAAGAATGTCGACATTACGGTCAATGGACAGAAAGCCGATAAATTCTTTGGTCAGAAATTAGATGCTAAAGATTTAGGCAATGGCGTCATTTCATATCGTGCCAATCAGGTCAATTTCCCCAAAGCCGGTTCCTATACGGTAAAAGCGACGGCTACCGATGCCGATGGCGCTAACTCGGCCGATGCCCGCTATACCGTCGTTCAGGACAAAGCTCAGCGCCAGGCCAAGAACGTCATCCTCTTCGTCGGCGACGGCATGTCCCTGCAGGCCCGCGAAATGGCCCGTATTATTTCCAAAGGCATGACCAACGGCAAGTATAATGACTTACTGGCCATGGAAAAAATGCCCCATAACTGCCTGATTACGACCAGCGGTTACGATTCCCTGACGACAGACAGTGCCAACTCGGCGTCCGCCTATGCAACAGGTCATAAATCCGTCGTCAATGCCTTGGGCGTCTATGAAGACTCCACGAAAGACCCCTTCGATGATCCGCGCGTCGAAAATATTTCGGAAATCGTAAAACGCAGCCGCGGCATGTCTGTCGGCATCATCACCCAGGCCGAATCGACAGACGCCACGCCGGCAGCTATGGTAGGTCATACGCGCCGCCGTGCCAACCAGGATTACCTCGCTTCGGAATACCTCGAAGATTATCATCGCCCGGACGTCATCATGGGCGGCGGTTCGCGCCGTTACATCCCGCAGTCCGAACAGGGCTCGAAGCGCCATGACAACCAGAACGTCATCCAGGAATTCAAGGATAAAGGCTATACCTTTGTCAGCAATTCTAAGGAAATGATGGCCGCTCCGGATAATAAACCGCTCCTGGGCCTGTTCCATCCGAGCACGATGAATGTCTATGTCGACCGTGAAATGCTCAAGAACCCGGAAGTCCTCGGCAAATATACGGACCAGCCGAACCTCATTAACATGACCAAGAAATCCCTGGATATCCTCAGCAAGAACCCGAAAGGCTTCTTTGCCATGATTGAAGGCGCATCCATCGACAAACAGCTCCACGCCATGGATTGGCAGCGCGCAACGTATGATACCATCGAATTCGACAAGGCTATCGAATACGCCCAGAAATGGAATAAGGAACACGGTGACAATACGCTGATCATCGTCGTCGCCGACCATGCTCACGGCGCTTCCATTACCGGGACCTATCATGAACGGGATGGCAAGAAGGGCCTGGCAGCTGTCCGAACCTATGCCGACTCCATCTTCCCGACCTTCAAAGATGCCAACCACGACGGCTTCCCGGATAATCCCGATCCCGATGTCACCCTGGCCATCCAGTATGCCAACCATCCGGAATATTACGAAAACTTCCACTTCCAGCAGAAACCGACGCTGCCGACTGTTTCTCAGACCGTTACCAAACAGGAAGCTCAGCAGGCTGGCGATAAGACCGAATACCATCAGGTATCGACAGTCGTCGAAAAAGCCAATCCGGCCCGCCATCACGACGGCGATCCCTGGGAACTCGTACCGGCCAACATCCCCGATACCATCGGTGACGAATGCCATGCTGCCGACGACGTACCGCTCAACGCCGAAGGTCCTGGCTCGGAATACTTCCAGGGCGTCATGGACAACACCGAAGTATTCTTTGGCATCATGAGAGCCCTCGGCATCGATGCTACGAAAAATGTGAAATAATTAGTGGCTCGTGGCTAGTGACTTGTAGGCGGCCCGCAGTGGCTCTCTTCATAGGAGAGCTGTCAGCGAAGCTGACTGAGAGGTTGCTCTTTCATTATGGTTTGCAGCATGAAACTAAAAACTACGAACTTAAAATTCAAAAAGGCGCTGTCTTCGTGCGACAGCGCCTTTTTATTATTTCCCTAACACGCCTTCCAGGAAGGAAGCGGTATCTGCCATATAGCTGGCTTCATAGCCTTCGATATCGCCTTTATCGCAGTGGGCTGCGAATTCCGGGTCGATCGGCAGTTTGGCCGTATGGGGGATATCATATTTCTGTGCCGATTCTTCGACGTGGCTCTTGCCGAAGATGGACAGTTTTTCATGACAATGAGGACATTCAAAATAGCTCATGTTTTCGATGAGGCCCAGGACTGGGACGTGCATCATTTCCGACATGTTCAGGGCTTTTTCGACGATCATGGAAACGAGTTCCTGCGGCGATGTGACGACCAGGATGCCGTCCATGGGCAGGGACTGGAAGACCGTCAGCGGGACGTCGCCCGTTCCCGGCGGCATGTCGACGAACATGTAGTCGATATCGCCCCAGACGACATCGGTCCAGAACTGCTTTACCGCACCGGAAATGACCGGGCCGCGCCATACGACAGGAGCCGCTGCGTCTTCGAGCAGGAGGTTCATGGACATGACCTTGATGCCCGTCTTGGTCGTTACCGGATAGATACCGTTTTCATCGCCCGTAGCGTGGTCGGTCAGGCCGAAGACTTTCGGAATCGACGGGCCCGTGATATCGGCATCGAGGATAGCCGTCTTGAAGCCGCGGCGCTGCATTTCAACAGCCATGAGGGACGTTACCAGGGATTTACCGACGCCGCCTTTGCCGCTGACGACAGCGATGACATGCTTGATGTGCGAGCCAGCATGAGGAGCAGCCTGCAGGCTCTGGGGCTGTGTGCGTTCAGCGCAGGAGCTGCCGCAGCTGGAACAGTCGTGTGTGCAATTTTCACTCATTGGGATCATTCTCCTTTGTGTTATTTTTTCCGGCGCGGCAGCAGGTATGACAACACGTGCCGGAACGTTCACAAACTTGGATATGGCCGCCTTCGATGACGAGGCGTTTGCCATGGATGAGGGCGTCGGCCAACTTGTGTCGGGCCGAATCGTAAATACCGGTTACCGTCGTGCGCGCCACATTGATCTGAGCGGCACACTGTTCCTGCGTCAGGCCGACCCAGTCGATGAGGCGGATGACTTCGTATTCGTCAATGCCCATGACAATCACATCGTCTGACTGTGCGCCATCTATAGGCTCGAAAGCCGCCGAAACAGGCAACGAACAGACCCGTCGGCACCGCGGTGGTCTCGGCATAGTACCCCCCTCCTTTACGCCTTTTATTATAGATTTATAGATGACATATGTCAACATTGTAAGGGGGCTATGACACATTTTCGGATAAAAAATGTCGAAATAACACTTGAAAATCAATTATTATCGTGATAATATTTTATTAGTAAAAAAATAAAGCTATCTTACAGGAGGTATTTCCATGAACGTAATTGTTTCCCCTAATGCACCGAAAGCCATCGGTCCTTATTCGCAGGCTATGGTATCGAATGGTATGTTGTATATTTCCGGGACGGCTGGTGTCGATCCGCAGACGGGCACACTCCAGGAAGGTATTGAAACCCAGACGGAACAGGCCGTCAAAAATATTGCCGCTATCCTCGAAGCCGCCGGTTCGGACTTCTCGAAAGTCGTCAAGACGACGTGCTTCCTCTATGACATGAAAGACTTTGCCCCTTTCAACGCCATTTACGAAAAAGCTTTCATCAGCAAACCGGCCCGCAGCTGCGTAGCCGTCAAAGAACTGCCGGCTCATTTCCTCTGCGAAATCGAAGTCATTGCAGAAGTGTAAGTGTTAGTTTGGAGTTCGGAGTTTGTAGTTTGTAGAAAATGGCTTTAAATTTAAAACCAGCGGCTAACCACTAACTGCTAGCCACTAACCACTTAAAAGGGGCTGTCGCACGAGCGACAGCCTCTTTTCTATTGTTTATCATTATGATAAAATTTTCTTATACTACATAGGGGAAGTGACGTCATGTCCATTTTAGAGATGTATAAACGTATCGTACCTTTTTTGGGAGCTGCCCTGGGGAAGGATTGTGAAGTCGTCCTTCATGATCTGCGCTATCCCGATGAGTCGGTCATCGCCATTGCCAATGGCGACATCAGCAGCCGTAAACTGGGGGCGCCGGCGACGGATTTTATTTTGAAACTCATGCAGGTCGGTAAAAAAAGGGACCAGGAATATATGACCAATTACTACGGGAAGAGCGTCAACGGCCATACCCTGCGGTCTTCGACCTTTTTTATTCATGATGAGGAGGATAATATCATTGGGGCCCTTTGCCTGAATTATGATGTCCAGCGCTATCTGGACGTGCGGAAACAACTGGATGCCTTCATCTTGATGGACCCGGGGAAACATATCGACGGCATGCCTCAGGATAACACTAAGAAGGAAGATGACCATTTCCTGAGCGTCGAAATCTCAGAAAGCATGTATCCGACCGTAGACGATGCCATCCAGCACCTCATCCAGCGGACCCTGGCCCCTTACGGGACCGAGGCCAAACGCCTATCCCAGGCAGAACGCCTGGCCGTCGTCGAAGACCTCTACAAGAACGGCCTCTTCGTCCTCAAAGGCAGCGTCTATGCCCTGGCCCAGATATTGGGCGTTTCGGAACCGACGATTTACCGCTACTTGAACCGTATCAAGAAAGAAAATCACAACGCACAGGGGTGAGAAAAATGGATTTAGGGAATTGGAGAGACTTCTTTTCATCTAAAATTTACAAGCGTGGCGAACGCTATTACGAAGAAGGCGACGTCTCCGATCTGAAGTGCACGGAGAAGCAGATAACGGCCGACGTCTATGGCAGTGATATATATGAAGTCACTATCGATTTGGAAGACGGCCAGGTCGAAGGGATGGACTGCACCTGTCCCTATGCCGAACAGGGAGAATATTGCAAGCACATGGTCGCCGTACTGCTGGCCGCCGAAGACGAGAATCTTGATGAAGGGGCTAAGGCTGGACAGAAAAAAGCATCGTGGCAGGATATTTTGCAGCGCCTGTCTGAATCAGATTTGCGTAACTTTGTCTTTCAATTAGCCGAAGATAATCGGGATTTGCAGAAGAAAATCGTACTAGATTTTTCCAGGGGCAAACCGTCTGCTAAGGAAATGCATCGATATGAACGCGAAATAGACCGGGTATTGGCTCCTTACGACCTCTTGGGATATATTGAATATAATGCCAGTAAGGCTTTCGCTGACAAGGTCCTTGATTATTTGAGCAGCACCATACCGCCGCTGATTAAGCGCTCTTGTACGATGGAAGCGTTGGAACTGGTCAATATCATGGCGTCCAATGTGGCGGATATATCTTTTGAAGATGAAGATGACCAGCAGCTCTGTCTGGATGAATGTCGAGCTTACTGGGCCGATATCATTGGCCATGCCAAAACGGAAGACGTGCCGAAGCTGCATCAATGGTTTATACAGCAGATGGATGCAATCAAAAACAAGGGCAATGAGCTATACGGCTATTACGAAGAGGTGCTGTATAATGACTTCGATGACCCGGCGTCCTTGAAATGGAAACTTGAACGGATTGATGCGGAAATCGAGCACTATGAATCGACAAAATCCGACCAAAACGATTGGAATTACGGCTATACCTATGACACCAATCTGGTCATGCGGATTCATACGATGCAGCAATTAGGCTATCCGCAAACCGATATTGAGCAATATATCCAGGGCCATTATAAAAACCGGCAGGTACGGAACATGCTGATTTCCGATGCGTTTAAAGACAATGATTACAAAAAGGCCGTCAAACTGCTCCGTGATTCTCAGGCCATCGATGACGATAAGGATTATTGCCAGCAGGATTACAGCACCAAGCTCATTCAGGCCTACCAAGCATTGGGAGACGATGAGGGATACAAACAGGCTTTATGGGAACATATCCAGCATTTCAACCAGGACGATTTGGAACGGGTCTTGGCCTTGAAGGCCTGCTGTGATGCGGACGAATGGAATACACTGAAAACCAAAATCCTTCAGCTGCCGTCTTGCCGATATCTGCGTCAACGCTTTTTGGCAGAAGAAAAAATGGTCGACGAACTTTGGGCCGATTTGCAAAGAAATTTGAGTCCTGATGACGTAGATAGATATGCAGACGTATTGAAGGACAAATACGGTAATGAAATCCGGGATTACTATGCAGACTATGTGAAAAAAATCATGCCTGGCCTAAATAGCCGCGCTCAATATCGAAACTGTATTGTTTATTTGAAAAAACTCAGCACCTATCCTAATGGCCTGGACTTGGCCCGCAAAATCGCTCAAGAATGGTGTGAAACCTACCGGAACCGCCGGGCCATGAAAGACGAACTGTCCAAAGCGGGCTTCTAAAAAGGCTCGCCTCATAGGAGAGCTGACCGCCTGAGGCGGTCTGAGAGATTGAAGTTTTGTCGGTGTACCCCTTATAATAGCTTTTGACAAAAAGTCGTGCGGAAAAATGTAGTAGGAATACAAAAAGTCGCGCAGAAAAATGTAGAAATAGACGCAAAAGTCGCGCGAAAAAATGTTATAATAAGAAAAAGACTTTCTGTTTAGGGGGTGGAATCTTGGAAAGAGAGTTAATGAAATCATTGGTAAAGTGGAAAACGGCGCCTCGTCGGAAACCGTTGATTTTGAAAGGAGCTCGCCAAGTTGGCAAGACTTGGCTCATGAAAGAGTTCGGACGCCGATATTTTCAGAATGTAGTGTACATCAACTTCGATAATAATCCACGGATGCAGCAGATTTTTGAACAAGACTATGATATCCGCCGCATTTTATTAGCTTTTCAGGTAGAAACTGGTGAAAGTATCCGGCCTCAAGAAACTTTGATTATCTTAGATGAAGTCCAGGAAGCGCCACAAGCGATTTCTGCGTTAAAGTATTTTTGTGAAAATGCACCGGAGTACCCTGTAATAGCTGCCGGCTCTTTATTAGGGATTGCTCTGCATAAAGGTATTTCATTCCCTGTTGGAAAAGTGACGACAATGCAATTGTATCCGCTATCTTTTTATGAATTTTTACGGGCTGTCCATGAAGAGAGCTTAGCGGATTTATTGGACCAGCGCGATCCGGCTATGCTGAAAGTATTTCATGACCGTTTTGTCACATGGCTCAAGAATTATTATTATATCGGTGGTATGCCGGAAGCGGTAGCCGCTTTTGTAGAAACGTCTGATTATAGTGTTGTGCGGCAGATTCAAAATGACTTGATTACCCTATATGAAGCGGATTTTAGTAAGCATATCATCACAGCGGAGATTCCTCGTGTCCGAATGGTATGGAACGCCATCCCGCTTCAATTAGCAAAGGAAAATAAGAAATTTTTCTTTGGACAGGTAAAAAAAGGGGCACGATCTAAAGATTTTGAAATTGCCATAGAATGGCTTGTCGATTGTGGATTGATTGCTAAGGTGAATCGTGTTTCCAAACCAGCCATGCCACTCAAAGCCTATGCCGAACAGAACGCATATAAACTTTTTTTCTTAGATGTGGGCTTATTAGCGGCCATTAGTGAATTGGACGTGCGTTCCCTTCTGGATGGAAACGATATTTTTGTAGAGTTTAAAGGGGCTCTGACAGAGCAGTACGTTTGTCAGCAACTACTTTCTGAAACATCGTATAATCCTTATTACTTTACGTCTCCCAGTAGTCGGTATGAAATCGATTTCATGATTCAGAAAGGGAGAGAGGTCATTCCACTGGAAGTTAAAGCGGAACAGAATTTACAATCCAAGAGCTTAAAGGCCTATGTTGAAAAATACCATCCAGCAAAAGCTATCCGATTTTCCATGAGTGATTATCAGGAACAGGAATGGGTAACGAATATTCCCTTATTTGCGATTCGCTGGATTACCTAACGACTAGCCACTAATCAGCTTCTTTTTTTATTGATTTTTTGAGATTGTCCTTTTACAGGAAACTAAATACAACGAAAATATAAATATCCTGCTAAAATATTTTGTTTTTGGCAGGATATTTTTTTGACTTTGCAAGTGCATTACAAAAGAACAACTATCAATATGTGTTTATTACAAAAAGACAAAACGATAAATATTGCAAAATAATTATTACTGTGATAACATTTTATTAACAACAAAGAGGGGCATACAAGCCATACGTAATGACTGTATCTTGTGTGGAATGAAGGGATTACACTATAAAAGGAGATTGATAGAATGGAACAGACAGTACAGTGTCCTGACAAAGGACACGTTTTGGGAAAGGAAAAGCTGACCCGATGGGAAAAAGCGGGTATGACCAAAGCACAGTGGAAAGAAGCTGTAAAGTTTGATAGTACCGACTGGGGCTGGGTCATTATGAGTATCGGCATGGCTATCGGTGCCGGCATCGTATTTTTACCGGTACAGGTAGGCTTGGCAGGGATTTGGATTTATCTCTTATCTTCTATTATCGGTTATCCGGCTATGTATCTTTTCCAGAGATTATTCATTAATACATTGGCAAAATCTGAACGATGCGAAGATTATCCCAGTGTCATTGGCAATTACCTGGGCAAGAACTGGGGCTTGTTTTTAGGCCTTCTCTACTTCCTGATGCTCATTATCTGGGTCTTTGTCTATTCGACAGCCATCAATAATGACAGTGCGTCTTTCTTAGTCACCTTTGGTGTGACAGATCATTCGCTGGCTAAAAATCCGTTATACGGGCTGGCCATTATTTGTGCTCTTGTCGCCATTGCATCTCGTGGTGAAAAAGTACTCTTCAAAATTTCGATGCTGATGGTCTTGACGAAGTTGTGTGTCGTAGCTGTATTGGGCATCATTATGGTTCAGCATTGGAATTTAGCGAATGTAGGCAGCTTCCCCGATTTTGGCTATCTCATCAAGCAGACCATCATCATGCTGCCCTTCACGCTGACATCTATTTTGTTCTTGCAGAGTTTGAGCCCGATGGTTATTTCTTATCGTTCCCATAATAAGTCGATTGAAGTCGCCCGGTACAAGGCTTTGCGGGCTATGAATATCGCTTTTGGCGTGCTCTTTGTCACCGTATTTTTCTATGCTATTTCGTTCAACTTGGCTATGGGCCATGATCAGGCTGTTATGGCTTATGAAAACAATATTTCTGCTTTAGCATTGGCTGCCCAGGGTATTCCCGGCACTTCCATTAAGATCATGAGTTTGATTTTAAATATTTTTGCTGTCGTTACGGCCTTCTTCGGCGTCTTTCTGGGCTTCCGTGAAGCTTGTCGTGGCATTGCCATGAACTGTTTGAAACGTATCATGCCGGAAGATAAGATTAATGTCCGTGCCGTTTCGTTGGGCATCTTGGTCTTTGCGGTTCTCGTGTCGTGGGGCGCCATTATTCTCAATGCTCCCGTTTTGAGCTTTACTTCTATCTGCAGTCCTGTTTTTGGCATGATCGGCTGCTTGATTCCAGCTTATCTCGTCTATCGGGTGCCGCGGCTGCATGACCTGAAAGGTGTTTCGCTGTATCTCATCATTGCAACGGGCATCTTGCTGATTATCTCGCCATTCCTGGCTTTTTCGTAAGCTTGTAACGGATTTCATAGATTGATTTTTTAGGAGTGATAATAATGGAAACCTGTACTATGTGGAATAAAATGATTGAAATCATGAAGCAAGATATCAAACCGGCTACGGGATGTACGGAACCGATTTCCCTGGCTTTTGCAGCAGCTACGGCGGCGAAAGAATTGGGAGAACCCGTACAATCTGTCAAAGCCTTTGTTTCCGCTAATTTGATGAAAAATGGGATGGGCGTCATGGTTCCTGGAACCGGCATGCCAGGATTGGCTATTGCCGCTGCTGTCGGAGCTCTGGGCGGTGATGCTGATGCAGGCCTCCAGGTCCTGAAATCCTTGACGCCTGATGTGGTAGCCCAAGGGAAACAAATGGTAGCCGATGGCAAGGTCACCGTTGGTGTCAATGAAACGACAAAACATATCCTTTATTCGGAAGCCAACGTCTATGGAGAAAGCCATCATGTCCGCGCCGTCATCGTCGATAGCCATACGAACGTCGTCTTAATCGAAAAAGATGGACAGGTCATTTTTGAAAAACAAGCGAGCTGTGATAATAGCGAAGCTGATAAAATTGCTTTTTTACAGTCTCTCTCAATCAAAGATATTTTGGAATTTGCTGAAAATATTCCCCTTGCCAATATCCAGTTCATCAAGAATGCAGAAAATTTGAATGATGCCTTGTCTAAAGAAGGTTTGACTGGAAAATATGGCCTGCGCATTGGCTGCACCATGGAAAAACACATTAAAGAAGGCTTGCTGGCAGGCGATTTGGCCCGTGAAATCCAAGTCCGCACGGTAGCTGCTTCGGATGCCCGCATGGGTGGCGCTGCTTGTCCGGCCATGACCAATTCCGGTTCTGGCAACCAAGGGATTACTGTGTCTGAGCCGGTAACGGTTGTCGCTGACCATATCAAAGCCTCTGGCGAAGAACGCGTCCGGGCCCTGGCTTTGGCCAGTATGGTAGCTATCTATGCTCACAGCTATTTGCCCAAGCTGTCTGCTTTCTGCGCGACCGTTACAGCTGCCATGGGGGCAGCGGCCGGCATGGCCTGGCTCCTTGACCGCAAGACGCCCTATCAGACTATTTGCAAAGCCATTTCGTCCATGAATGGTGGCATCGTCGGCATGGTCTGCGATGGCGCTGCCGATAGCTGTGCCATGAAAGTTGCTTCGGCAGCAGAAATCGCTTATCGTTCAGTCCTCATGGCCTTAGCTGGTATCCGCGTAGAAGGTACGGATGGACTCGTCGCCGATACGGCTGATGAATGTATCCGCAACGTAGGTCTTTTAGCCTCCAATGGGATGCAGCAGACCGATTGTGAAGTCTTGCACATCATGTTGAACAAAAATAAAGAAGTTGCCGGGGCATAATTTCCCTGACAAAATAAAAAATCCCCTGATGCTGTCCATTATTTCGATAGCATCGGGGGATTTTTTAGTCAATGTGATATTCCTTGTATAATGCTTTTCGGGCTGCTTCGTCTTCTATGGCTAAATCCAAATCACGTAAGCGGTCATCAGCCTTCAACAATTTCAGCAGTTTTGCCAGATTATCTTCGCCCTTGCGCTGCCCTTCCTGACGCTCTTCCATGCTCCATTTCTCTAGTTCTCGGCACATTTTAGCCATCTCGATTACATGGTTACATAAGTCTTCTTACCGCAGAATGAGATACCGTATTTCAAGACTAAGGGTATCTGTTTCTGTTTAAATTCAGCGATATACTGCTGTTTTTCGATTTGCTGAAGGGCTTCTCTTGCCTTTTCTTTCAGGTCATTTTCTGTAGGGGCTACTTTGAATTCCAGAATGACACCCGGCAGGTCTGATCTGCGTGGGAAAATGGCGATATCGAAACGGCCATAGCCGCTTTCGCGGTTTGATTCGACGTAGTAATCATTGAGTACTAAGGCAGTCATTCCCAGAACGAGGCCATGGTAGAAACTTTCCTTGTTGGCTGCATCATAGACACTGACCAATTGTTCGATATATGTCTGCAACTCTTCTGAAAAAGCCGTTACCTGTCCGGAAAGCAAGTGGTTCATCATCATGTACAAGTCAGATACATCCCCGGATTCTGCGCAGAGCCGGTTGAGGATTTCACTTTGGAATACATGAGTCAATTCCTCATTGGGAATCTTGAGCTGGCAAAGACGTCCATTGGGGACAGTCGTATTCTGGACAGCTGTCAGATAGCCTGTCATCAGTAAAAGGGTATAGAGTCCATCTTTATTTTGGGTAATATCTTTATAAATCAAGCCTTCGCGGATGATGGCGGCGACAGTTCCGCCATGCAAGAGAGTCAGCAGGTTCTTTTCCTGGCTTTTTGCATTTCCCTGCATCATATGCTGGATAATGTCATTCGAGGACGTATTGACCCAATAATCGTCGGCTGTCCGTTCAGCAAAGAAGTTGATGATCGACCAGGGATTATATATGTCGATGTTCCCGAATCGATAACCATCATACCACTTCTTCAAGGCCGGCAGAGCCTGTTCTTCATTGGTATCCTTAGCTATTTGAGTTACTTCCTCTTCCGTAAATCCCATGACATCGTCATAGGCATTATCAAGGATCGAGCAGACACGGAGATTGTTCAGGCCACTGAAGATGCTCTCTTTGGCAATGCGCAGGACACCGGTGAGGATGGCGAAATTCAGGAACTCGTTCCCTTTCAAAGTGTTATTGTAAAAGGTACGGAAATAGGAAATGGCCGTATCATAAAAGCCATGATTATATGCATTCTGGATGGGCGCGTCGTACTCATCAATCAGGATAATGGGCCGGATTTTGTAGTACCGGTAGAGATATTCACATAAGTAGAGCAAGCTAATCTGGTATTCTGCGAGCGTAGCCGTATTATCGAGGAAACGGCTATAAAGCTGTTTTTCTTCGGGAGCCAATTCCGGACTGTCCAACAAATAGCGATGCTGCTGGAATTCCTTTTGAATGACCAGCTGGAAGGCATTAAAAGCTAAATCCCAGGTATCATTTTGGATGCCTTTGAAGGTCATGAAGAGGACAGGGTACTGGCCTCGATGCTTCATATAATCGATTCCTGCCCTGGCAATCTGCAACCCATCAAACAGGTGAAGGCTTTCTGACTCTCTTTCTAAAGAAAAGAAGTAATCGAGCATACTTATCGTCAGGGTTTTCCCAAAACGACGAGGCCGGGTCAACAGGGTCACTTTACTGTGACCATCAATGAGGGATTGAATGAAATGAGTTTTATCGACGAAATAATAATTCTCCCGGACTTCTTTGAAGTCATCTACACCGATGGGCATTTGAGTATTCATGGTTTCACCTGCTTTAGACAAGAATTACGGACTACGGATTGACTCTATTGTAGCAAAACCAGCCGGATTGCACAAAGCATTTAAACAAAAAAATTCCCTGATACTATCATGATGTAGGGATAGCATCAGGGAATTTTCTTATTTTCTGCGCAGATGAATGGAGAAACCGCCTACTGTTTCTTTTAAGAAGGCGACTTTAATATTTCCTTTTTCGTCGCGATAGCAATGGTCTTCATCCAAAGCGATTCCCTGCCGTTGATAGAAGGCTAAGGCGCGGGGCATATCGCGGGTATCAATGCAGATGTGGCCGTTCGTACCGGGCATTTCATGGTCGCAGATTTCGGCGATAGGTCCTGCAAAGAAATTGTCGGCACCGGGAATTTTGTCCTGAGCCATTAATCGGCACAGACCGTCGGTTACGGCTTCAGCTTCCGCTCTGCCAGGTACATGCAGACCTACGTGACCGAGTGTGAAATCCAGCATGTGACGGACGATTTTTTGGCAGTGTGCTGCGATGGCATCCCAATCTTTGGCCTTGACTAAATCAGAAGGGGTGATGAAACTGCCGCCGACAGCTGCGACATTCGGTAAATCCAGATATTCATTCATGTTGTCGTAATTTACGCCGCCTGTTGGAATGAATTTCATGGCAGCAAAAGGACCGGCAAGGGCTTTTAAAGTTTTCGGACCGCCATAGGCTCCGGATGGGAAGAATTTGCAAACTTCCAGTCCTAACCCATTGGCCGCTTCGATGTCGGCTGGAGATACGGTTCCCGGCATGATATCGATATGGTTTTCGATACACCACTGAGTGACCTGAGGATTATAGGCCGGCGTAATGATGAATTCAGCACCTGCTTCTACAGCGGCTTGCGCTTGTGCTACATTATGTACTGTGCCAGCTCCGACGATGAGTCCGGGAATGGTCTTCATAGCGCGGATGATGTCCAGGCAGGCATCCGTACGGAAGGTAACTTCAGCAATCGGGATTCCCCCACGGACTAAAGCTTGACCAAAGGGGACTGCGGCTTGTGCATCTTCTAGGACGATGAGCGGAACCAGTCCGATTTCAAATATTTTCTTCATATTATCGCTAATCATGGCTGCCTCCTATTTTTCCATAAACGCTTTTAACTGATCCGGATAGGGGAGACCTTCGTTGTCTCCCCGGCTGGTAACCTGGATGGCTCCGATGGCATTGCCGCGGCGTACAGCTTCTTTCAAGGGAAGGCCTTCCATCAATGCCGTAATGACCCCGGCTGCGAAACCATCGCCGGCACCAACTGTATCGACGACTTTATCGACTTTAAAGCCGGGAACGAGATACTCTTCGGTAGCTGTCGTTACGTAAGCGCCTTGGCTGCCGACTTTCGTAATAACGGCTTTGGCTCCCAGGTTACGATAGAAAGCGTTGATTTTTTTCGGATCATCACTGCCCATGAGGATTTTGCCTTCGGCTGTCCCAGGGAGAACGATGTCAGCTTTGGATGCCATGTCATTAATAGACTGAATCATGACATCCTGACTGGGCCAGAGCTGAGGCCGTAAATTGGGATCGAAGGTAATCAGTAAACCTGCCTGACGAGCCTTATCGAACATTAAGTTGACAGCAGCCCGCGTTGATTCACTGAGGGCCGGTAAAATCCCTGTCAAATGGATGTGGCTGTATTCATCGAAGCGGATTTTTTCAACATCTTCGACGGATAGCGTAGAGGCAGCCGAGCCAGCGCGGAAATAAAAAATATCCGGATCGCCTTGGCTGACACGGCCTTTCAGCATGAACCCTGTCTTTTTCGTATCACTCCAGGCGACGAATTCATTGCCGATTTTATTTTCATTTAGTACATGGATAATTCGCTGACCAAAAGGATCTTTGCCCAGTTTCGTCATGTAAGTAACGCGGTGACCCAGACGGGCTACCCCGACAGCGACGTTGAATTCTGCGCCAGCAACGGCCAAATCATAACCACTTACACTGTCAAGGGACCCTTCACTTTGAGCAATCAAGAGGCCCATGGGTTCACCTGCAAGAATTAATCCAGATTTCATGGTTCTTCATCCTTTCAAAATGGAATAGGAGCTGCCTTATGTGACAGCTCCTTATTTTTGTTTAAGGTTGTTTGCCGATATAGGCAAGAATACCGCCGTCGACATATAAGATGTGGCCATTGACGAAGTCCGACGCATGGGAAGCTAAGAATACAGCAGGCCCTTCGAGGTCTTCTGTCGTACCCCAGCGGCCAGCTGGCGTCTTGGAGACGATGAACTGGTCGAAAGGATGGCGGGATCCGTCTGGTTGCTTTTCGCGTAGCGGAGCTGTCTGAGGCGTTGCGATGTAGCCAGGGCCAATGCCGTTGCACTGGATATTGGCGCCGCCAAATTCAGCGCAGATATTGCGGGTTAACATTTTCAGACCGCCTTTAGCTGCGGCATAAGCCGATACAGTTTCACGGCCTAATTCGCTCATCATAGAGCAGATATTGATAATTTTGCCGTGGCCTTTTTTAATCATACCGGGAATGACCGCTTTGGATACGATGAACGGGCCGACTAAGTCGATATCGACGACCTGGCGGAACTCTTCCGTCGTCATGTCGCACATGGGGATGCGCTTGATGATACCCGCATTGTTGACGAGGATGTCAATGGTTCCTAACGTTTTTTCTATTTCGTTGACTAATTGCTGCACATGAATTTCATCAGTGACATCGCAAATATAGCCGTGTGCGTCGATGCCCTCTTTTTTATAATCCTTCATAGCCTGATCCAGGTGTTCCTGGCTGCGGCAGTTGAAGGCAATGACGGCACCGGCGCGAGCTAATGCTTTGGCGATGGCAAAACCGATGCCGTAAGAACCGCCCGTAACAAGGGCGACATTTCCTTTTAAAGAAAACATATCGTTTAGATAATCCATGATAAAACCTCCTAAAAATATAGGCTGTGATTAATGTGCTGCATTCGGAAGGGCTGTCTTAGATTGATTTCCAAAGCGTTTGACCCAGTAAGCAACAATGATGGGGACTACAATGGAAGTGACAACGACACTCGTTGCAACTAAAGCGGTAGCAGCTGGAACTATTTCCTGGAATTCAGGAATCATTTGGCCGACAATCATCGGATTCGTAACGGCAGCACCGGCTGTACTCGAAGCGGCCAGGCCAGCAGCGCCATTGCCGCCGCCAATGATGCGGTCAGCAAAGATGAGGGGAATACCCGTAATAATGATGACGCCCAAGCCGAGAAGAATTCCAAGGAGACCCGTTTTCAAGATAACCGTCAAGTCGATAGTATTGCCTAAAGCAAAAGCAAAGAACGGAATCATCATCGTGCCAGCTGGTGTGAAGAAATCGCGAAGTTCCGGATCCAGGTTACCGAGAATGAAGCCGATTACGAAAGGCAGGACAGCCCCAACGAAGAGATGAGGTTCAAAATAAGCAGCACCGGTTGAACCCAAAATCATCATTGTAACCAAAGGACCAGATTCAATTGAAGTCAGGACGAAGGCGCCGGCTTCTTCTTTGGTACCATACTGCTGCATCAAGGAAGCATACAAACCGCCATTGGTCATATCCATAGAGGTTACGATAGCCAGTGTAGATAAGCCAGCAAAAAAACCAGTTTGAATCATACCTTTTGGCATAAGGGCTACACAAATAAAGCCAACAATCCAAGCGACGATAATCTTTGTAACAACAATGGTACCAGATTTACGCAATACCAGTCCAGCGTTTTTGTAGTTGATGCTGGCGCCCATGCAGAAGAACCATACGGATAAGATGGGGACTGTACCCGTAATCAACCCATTGGTGAAGGAACCGAAATACTTACCGGCGCCTGGGGTAAACGTATGGCATAATGCGCCAAGCAAAAGGGGAACTAACATTAATCCGCCAGGAACCTTTTTTACTGCTCTGAAAATATGCATGATAAAATCCTCCTAATCATAAATTTATTTCATGTTTTTAATTTCGATGTGATCCATATCGTCGAATTCTTTGTTTTCGCCGCCCATAGCCCAAATAAATGTATAGTTATGGGTACCGCAGCCACAGTGCATGCTCCAAGACGGGCTGATAACGGCCTGTTCATTATGCATTACGATATGACGAGTTTCCTGTTCCTGTCCCATAATATGGAAAACGGCTTGGTCTTCCGGGACTTCAAAGTAGAAATAAATTTCCATGCGGCGTTCGTGAGTATGAGGCGGCATGCTGTTCCATACACTACCTTCGTCGAGTGCTGTCAAACCCATGCAAAGCTGGCAGGTTTCAACGACATCAGGATGAATGAACTGATTGATGACGCGTTTATTTGCCAGAGCAACTTCCCCGCAAGGACGTTTATTGGCATCTTTAATGGAAATGAACTGTGTTTTGCATGCTTTATGAGCCGGTGCAGAAACCATATAATACTTAGCCGGATTTTCAGGGTCATCCGATGCGAACGTAACTTCCTTTGTACCCATCGTGATATAAAGGCAATCTTTCGGCCCCATGGTATAGGTTTCTCCATCAGCAACGATTTTGCCTGTACCCGTACCTACGTTGAAAATCCCGATTTCACGGCGTTCCAAGAAATAGTGAGTACCGAAGTTTCCCCAGCAGTCGATGCCCTTGTCGATGGGGACGACTTCGTGGACCGGCATGCAGCCAACTGCAACCATGCGGTCTACATGGGAATAAGTGGCAATGACTTCATCGGGACGGAATAACGTTTCAATTAAGAATTCACGACGAATATCTTCTGTCGTGTACGTCTTGAAATCCTTCGGGTTAGTAGAATAGCGAATGTCCATAATATGAATACCTCCTAAAATAATTAAATGATTTTTTATCGTAAGGACACATAAGGTAAAACATCCTTATTAACTAAATATGTAGGAATCCTTCCTTTGAAGACTTCGATGATGCCCATAGATGCTTTTGTTTTCATTTCTTTATTGGCTTCTTCGGAATACCAGGCAACATGCGGAGTTAAGACTACATTATCCATGCTAAGGAAAGGATTGTCGGGACTTATTGGTTCTGTTTCCAACACATCCAGCCCTGCCCCAGCGATTTCGTTTTTGTCTAGGGCTTTTTGTAAAGCCTGTTCATCTACGAGCGGACCGCGGGCTGTATTGATTAAAATGGCTGAAGATTTCATCAGCTCTAGCTCATCGGTACTAATGCAATGAAATGTTCCTTTGGTTAACGGTGTGTGAAGCGAAATGATATCGCATTCCCGAAGGAGCTGGTGGAATGGCTGATAGAGAACACCCATTGCCCGCATGGCTTCCGGCTGTACATAAGGGTCGTAAGAAAGCACTGTCAAACCAAATGCTTGCGCTTTTACAGCTACTTCACGAGCAATTTTTCCAAAGCCAACTAGACCTAATTTATGGCCTCTTAGCCGCCAGATTGGCTGTGCTAGTGCATAGTCCCAATGGCCTTGATGGATGGATTTATGGAGAAAAGTAACACGCCGCCAGCAATCCAGCATAAGTGCTAAGGCTTGTGTGGACACTTCATCGATACTATAATCGGGTACGTTCGTTACACAGATATGATGTCTGGTTGCCGCTTCCAAGTCGATGTTATCGACGCCGACCCCATATCGGGAGATTACTTTTAAGTTAGGAAGATTGGCCATGACTTTTTCTGTAATTTGAGCGTATTGCACGATCAGCCCAGCTGCATCTTTGCAATTCCTTATGATTTCATTTTCGGAATGGCTTTGGGTAGGAATTAAAGGAATGTGTGCAGAGCGGAAAGCTTCTTGTTCGATTTCTAAGGATGGATAATCATATTCGGTTATATAAACGGTATCCATGTCTTGCACCTTGCTTTCTGGAAAATAAGAAAAATCATATGATGAATTGTATAATATTTATCTGATGAATTATGCTATTATAATACCATTTCAACGTAAATAAGGCAATATACGGGACTTATATATGATGAATTGGAATAATTCGTCATACACTAATGACTTTTTTGTAAGATAAAAAGAAGATATTTATATTTAGTTTATATATTCGTATGATGAATCACATGGTATAATAAGTCTTAACAAAGGAAATCATTCACGAAGGAGGGCTACAATGGAAAAGAACAGTTCTAAATCTATGGCTTCACAGACTGCTGAGGCGTTGATTGATTATATAACTACGAAACAGATGCTTCCGGGAGACCGGATGCCTACAGAAGCTGAGTTGATAGAGCAAATGAGGGTTAGTCGTTCTACCATACGTGAAGCGATTCGCATTCTCAGCGCCAGGAATATCTTGGAAATCCGTCAGGGGTCTGGAGCTTATATTTCTCCGCGACGTGGCGTTCCCGATGATCCGTTAGGGCTTACCTTTATTTATGATGCGGATCAATTGGCTATTGATTTGTTGGATGTCCGCGTCATGATTGAACCTAAAGCAGCGATGTTAGCCGCTATGAATGCTACTGATGAACAGTGCCGTAAGTTACAAGAACAATGTTCACTAGTCGAAAAACTGATACGGGCTAATGTAGAATATGAAAAAGAAGATGTCAAACTGCATACAATGATTTGTGAAGCGAGTGGTAACCGGATTCTTATCAACTTATCGTATATTTTGACTTCTTCCGTTGGAAAGACTATTGTTGCTACATCGGACTCTTTGAAAGATAGTAATACTTATATTTACCATCGAAAAACTGTTGAAGCTATTGCCCGGCATGATCCTATCAGTGCTGAAAATTCGATGATGTGTCATGTAGGGGCATTGAGAGAATTTATTGTCAGTAAAATAAAAAAACGTTAGAGCAAGGTATAAAAAAGCCATGCACTCATTATTTTTTGATTTATGAGTGTATGGCTTTTTTTGGATAGTGTTGGCTTGGCTTACTAAAGCTTCTTTAAAATGTTAATTGGTATATGTTGTATATCGGGAACGCCTGTTATCATCATAGCATCTTTTAATTCTTCTTTTAAGGTATTGAGAAGCAAGGTAACCCCTTCAGCACCTCCGCCGATATTGGCAATCGCAGCAGGACGGCCAATCAGGACTGCATCTGCGCCGAGTGCCAATGCTTTTAAGACATCTTCGCCGTGCCGGATGCCGCCGTCTACGAAAATGGTTAACTTATTTTTTACGACAGCCGAAATTTCGGGAAGTACCGACAGAGAGCTGACCATACCATCGAGTATACGACCGCCGTGATTGCTGACTACGATTCCTTTGGCACCTGCTTGCAGGCAAAGCAGGGCTTCGTCAGGGGACATGATGCCTTTTACGATAAATGGGAGATGAATGGAATTGATAATGTGTTTTAGGTTTTCTAGGCGCTTCACTTCTAAGGGTTGGCCAAAAAATCGCATATTGGCTGATGTTACGGCATCAATGTCGTTGGCGACTGCGAATGCGCCTGATTGTTCGGCTAATCGAGCTTTTTCTATGATTTTTAGGTCTTTTCGCGGTTTAATTGTCGGGATTACCTGTCCGGGATATTTCTTTGAAGCGGCAATTCCGGCCGCATACATATAAGCATGGCCGCTGTCACCGGTAAATGCCAGTGTTCCTGCTTTTGTGACAACTTCAATCATCGAAAAGAGGTATTCGTATTCTTTTTCTTCTGGATTTCCTTCTACTTTTCCATTATGGACATAGCCGCTGACTGGGGCGACAAGAATCGGCATGGATAAAGTTTTTCCAAAAATAGAACACGTAGTATTTGGATTTTTGCTAGTCGACAGGAGGTGGGATACGAGGCCATATTTTTGAAAAGCTAAGCGGTTGTTACGAAAAGATTGGCCTGTCCGCATGCCACCATAACCGGGAATCATTCCAGGACAGGCATTGCCATCACAGTCTGGACAGACATAACAACCGTGCATCTGACGGCGGGCTTTTTTACGGATTTCCTTTAACGTTGCCATAACAATCACATCCTTTCTGACTCAGCATTTTTTTGCTGATATTGTTTGCGTTTCCGGACAAAAGTTGATGGTGTGAGCCCTAGATTTTTGGCAGCATCGCGTACATTTCCAAAGACTTCATAAGCTTGGGTCATATAGGTATATTCTATTTTTTCGAGTTCATGTTTTAAATTCATCGGAAATTCAGGTAGAGCTGAAGAAAAATTTTCTGAGGTAGAAGCATTCTCTTTCTCTTTTATTATTACGATGGGTTTATTTGGAGAATGTATGTGTAGGTTTTCGGGTTTTATCGCATCGGCCGGACTGATTATAATGGCTCTCTCGACGATATTTTTTAATTCACGGATATTACCGGGCCAGTCATATTCATGGAGTAGCTGCATGGATAAGTCTGTGAAATATTTTTTCATTTGATATTTCTGATTTAACTTTTTTAAAAAAGAGAGGGCCAAGGGGATGATATCCTTTTTTCGCATCCGCAATGGCGGAATGGAAATGGGGAAGACCGTGAGCCGGTAATATAAATCTTCACGAAACGTACCGTCTTTTACCATTTCTTCTAAATTCCGGTTCGTAGCGGCAATGATGCGGACGTTGATTTTTACTGGCTTCGTGCCGCCAACGCGCATGATTTCTTGTTCTTGCAGGGCCCGTAATAATTTTACTTGCATGTCTTTGGGAAGCTCGCCGATTTCGTCGAGAAATAACGTACCATTATTGGCTAATTCAAAAAGTCCGATTTTTCCATTTTTATTGGCTCCAGTGAAAGCACCTCCTTCATATCCAAAGAGTTCGCTTTCAATCAGGTTTTCTGGAATGGCGCCGCAATTCACTTTGATGAAGCTATTCTTGGCACGCTGGCTGTGTTGGAAAATATACCGGGCCATGACTTCTTTCCCGACACCTGTCTCACCCAATAGAATGACGGTAGTATCCATGGAAGCGACTCGGTTGGCGAGTAACATAGCCGCTAAGGTAGTTTCATCTTTGGCAATGATTTCCTGGTTTTCTTCTGCTGTTGTCTGTAAATGTTCCAATTCCAAAGCCAGGCGATCCATGGCAGCTGTTTTTTCTTGGACGACAGCTTTTAAATTATAAATTTCTGTTAGATCCCGCACGTTGGTGACAATCATGATGAATTTACCGTCAGCGTCGAAAATGGGAGAGCTTGTTACAAGCGCTTCTTTTCCCGAACGAAATCGCTGTTGTAGTGTCACGGGTTGTTTCGTCTTAATGACTTGCAGGGAGCCCGATTCCGAAATCAACTTGTCATGAACGAGGTCTGCCATATTTTTGCCGAGGACTTCTTCTTTTTTTAAGCCTGTAATGACTTCATAGGCATGATTGATGCGGATAACATTGGCTTTGGCATCGGTAATGAAAATGCCATCAAAAGAATGTTCGATTATGGCGTTGAGCCGTTCCCTGGCTTCCGACAGTGTCGAAAAAATTTTTGTTGCATTCGTCATAAAGACGGTCCTCCTTTACGACAAAGAAGCAATGAGGCCCCAAAGGGCCTCTGCAATTCACGTATTACATATGTGCATATGCAAAAATTATAACAATTTTTAATTATATTAACAAGCAAAAATGCTTAATATATTAACAATTACTAGGCGGATATAAAAAATTATTTACAGCGTTCGTATGAATTCAGGATATGCAGCTCTGTCCGGTATTTTTGGATGAGCCGGCGGGAAAATGTCCGGCCAAACTGGCTGGAGAGTATTTCGGTCAATTTTGCATCACTATAAGGATGACACGTATCCTCCGATTGTATCAAGTGATATAATTCTTTTTTCAAAGAATCTTTAGAAATCTTTTTTCCTGTCTTCGGGAAGGGACGCTGGAATAAGTCCTTAAAGGAGAGGGTTATATGTGATGTTTGTAGATACTTATTCTTTATGGAGCGGCTGATTGTCGAAGGGTGTACGCCAATTTCTTTGGCAATATCGGCCAGCGTCATAGGGAACAAGGGACCTTGGTTTTTCAAGTAGTCATGCTGGTAATGGCAGATGGCATCGGTCAGATTATATAATGTTTGGCGGCGCCGTTCGATATTATAGAATAATAGGCGACAACGAGTGTATTTTGTCTGAAAGTATTTTTTTACGCTTTCATCCGTCGTTGACTGCATCATGCGGACATAATAATCGCTCATCGAATAAGAGGCGACCCAGCCATCGTTTAATGTGATTTCATGGCCAGCAGGAGTGAACTTAATGATTACATCAGGGATGATATAAGTGACATCGGTTTCAAACATGCCTTCCAACGGAGCTGGATTCAGATTTCTAATCAATTGAAGGGCTGATAAAATTTCTTTTTTCGGGATTTTTAACGATTGGCAGATGCGAGATGTGTTTTTATTTCCTATTTCAGGCAAATGGTTTTCGATTAATTCTTCTAATAAAGGGGTCAGCTGATGACTTCGCTGTAATTGTAATTTCAGACAGTCTTTTAATGAAGCCGCGCCTATGCCGGCAGGATCTAAGCTTTGGAGTATTCGCAGACAAGAAGTGAAAAGGCCGTCTGGCAAAGGAAGCCTTTTTTTTAGTTCTTCTTCAGTGAGGGTCAAATAGCCTCGCGTATCGACATGATCCGCTAAATAGGAGAAAAGTGCCCACTGTGGAGTCGTGAAATTGGAAGGATTGACTTGTTCTAAAATAAATTGCTTCACACTTCGCTCTTCCGGAGCGGCTACAAAATTTAAAAATGAAGCAGTACCATCAGAGGAAACGCTGTTGGTTGTGACAGGGCTGTAATCCATAAAAGGATTTTCTTCGGACTCTTTTTGCAATAAATCGTGTAAAGATTCAGCAGATAGAGAAAGAATATGCAAGGATTGTATTTGGTTTACAGAAAGTTTTTGGAGTTGTTCCTGTGAGAGGTTTATACCCGTATCCATTTTCTACGCCTCCCTATTTTTCTGCTAAGGCTTTGAGTTCAGGATATTGTGTTTTTCCCGATGTATTTTTAGGGATTTGTTCGATATGATGAATCGTAAAACAACGGAGATGCAAACATGTCTTTTCTATCAGGAAATCTTCGACTTCAGATTGACGGCCAGGGGCAGTCATGAATACATGCAAATCATCATCCTTACCGACACAGGCGAAATCGCTGAAATCAAAAGCACTTTTCAGCAATTCTTCTATTTCGTCCATATTGACACGCTTGCCCATTACTTTAATGAAACGTTTTTTTCGGCCAGCGATGTAATAGTACCCGTCTTCGTCAAAATAGGCCATATCGCCTGTATATAACCGGCCATGCCGCATATCTCCCAGGGCTAAATCGTCAGCACAATGGGCATATCCCAATGTGACGTTAGGGCCTTCATAGCAAAGTTCACCGGTTACATGGGGCTGTGTAATTTCTGTTTTTTCATCTTCCATGATGTGGAAAGTACCGCCAGGAATGGCAATGCCAATACTGCCTATTTTTTTCAGTCCCATATCAAAAGGCAGATAGGACATGCGTGCAGTTGCTTCGGTTTGCCCATACATGACAATGAACCGTTTTCCCGTCTTATGGGCGAATTCTAGATATTCTTTTTGCAGCCGTGTCGATAAATGGCCTCCGGCTTGGATCATCAGTGCTAATTTAGGTAGGTTCATTGTCATGAAGCCGACTCGCTTCAGACATTCATAGGTGAATGGAACTCCGGCGATAGAAGTGATTTCATCGCGTTGACAAATATCCCAGAATGTTTTGTCAAAGACAGTCGCTTCTGTCAGACATTCACAAGCTCCGCATAATACGTGGCTATTGATGACTGATAGGCCGAACGTATAATGCATGGGTAATGAAGAAATCGGATGGTCTTGGGCTGTTATTTTCAAATACTGTGCAATCGATGCAGCATTGGCTTGGATATTTGTATAGCTTTGACGAACTAGTTTAGGGCTGCCTGTACTGCCAGACGTCGTCAGCAGCAAAGCTAAATCAGGATGAATCTTATGAACCGTATTACTTGACCGATAGATACCATATCCATTTAGGGTATAAAGTGCTTCAGACCGGCTATCGACTGGCTTGAATATGTAATTGGGGTTATAAATAGATAATAACCGCTGGCGCAGTTCCGCATCCATATCGTGATCGATTAGTAAAGGGACGATTCGATTTTGCAGGCAGCAGAGATACGATAAAGCTGATCCTATGGTATTGTGGCAGATGATAGCCGCTAGTTGTCTGTTTGGAGAGGAAAGAATCTTCCCTAAATTTTTACTATGCGCATACCAGTCCTGATATGTTACGGATTGGCCTGATCCATCAGTGAATAATACATGATTTTCATACGCCGGATTTTCATCAAAAAAGTTCAACATAAGTATCCCTCCTAACGAATGATACGGGTCAAGGTATCCAGCAAATTACGGCCATCCCAGATTATGTCCATATCCATGGCCTGCCCGAAGGGGACGATTCTATCGACGCCAGTGATACCGGCCTGTATTAACTGAGTACGGAGTGCCTGTATATCTATATTTAGTGTGGTAATAGTTTGGACCTTGGAAGTCATGTAGGGAATGATATCTCCTGATTTCCTTATAGGGAATTGAAAGAATTGGCCAAAGGATCCGGAAAGTTGGGTAAAATCTTGGGGGAGCGATGAAAGTGTGTATACATAAAGCCGGTTGCTAGCATATGCAAAATGGCTGATTTCTGGTGTATGCATGGCAAATTTCCACGCTTCTGCGTATTTCCGGCTGACCTTTATGGCCGCTAAGTCATATTTTTGAATTTCAATGGTTACTGCCTGCCACCAACGTTGCTGGGCTATTGTAAAGGATTCACCTTTTGAGTCGAGCCAAAGGAGGATGCGGGGAGACGAGCAAGCATTTTGATCGACTTCGTATGTATCCAGATAGAAATGGTGAACTGCATTTTTTAGTTCCTCTTCAGAACAGGATGCTACATAGTCACTATCGAGAATCGCTAATGAATACCGATCTGCAAAAGGAATATCAATGGCCATAGGGGGTAATGGCGACTTCCTGATTTCCTTAATGGTCTTGTCGCCGCCCCAAATTACACGACTATCGCAATGTTTGGAAAACCAATCGGTGATTTTCCTATCGTGTCCGTAAGTAAGTACGGCATTTTGGCTTTTTATAGGCTGATAGACGGGGGCGTTCAGCAAATCGGACAGTACTTCGCAGACCGGACGTACTTTAGGAAGTAATCGAGGAGAAAGGCGGACGATATTGGCATTGCCGGCAAGTAAGGAGATGAAGAAACTATATAAAAACATCGTAGGCATATTGGCAGGGGCGATATGGAATGTCATTCCCCGGCCTAAACGATTTTCTGGAAAGGTCAGCAGGTTTTTATACTGCTCTAGTTTTCGCGGACGCAGCCAAAAACTGAAAGCAGCCCAAGCTGCATCTTCATTGGCTATGGGATGATGCTGCAACTGATGGGCAAAATCTTGACAGAATTGTAGCGTTAGAGGCGAAAAGGGGCGTTGCGGCAGGCCTTTTTCTGGAATTGAACCGGCCAGTATCGTAAAGTTTTTAGTTGTGCGCATCACTACACCCCCTTATTTCGGCTTTTGCCATGCGGCCATCGATGCGAAAATACTTTCCTAAGCGGCCACACGGACAATCATCAATTCCTAACAGGGTACCCATGTCTTCTGTCAGGATGGAATGGCCAGGATAGGATGTGGCTAACGGCGTCAATACTTGAACGATGCCTGTTTCCCCTATGGGGCAGACTGAAAAGTTTTCTGGATTGCGAATGATAATATCGGAAAATATGCTGGCATGAAGATGGCCTTGTTCACATTCCATATAAATGCATCCCGTTTGTTCGGCCATACCGTAATAATTATGGACTTTATGAATATGGAACTGTTCATACAGCCGCTTCTTATAATCATGAGGGGAAACAGCGCGGTCCTGCATTTTTTTCCATCCGCCGCCGTGAATTAGAATGGCATTGGATAAGTCGATTAAGCCGGGATAGTTTGCCAGAGCTTCGCAGAAATATTGCCAAATCATAAAGGTAAAACCAAAGATTAAGACAGGTTGATTGCGATATGTTTGAATGAATGTGCAGATACTTTCCAAATCAACAGATAAATCCGGTTTTAAGGCATAGTATTTTCGTTTGGCAAAGATGGAAAAGCCCAAGACGGCTGCACCGCGGGCATTAAAGGCGTCCCGATTTTTTAATATGTCCGGCGTATCGACAATAAGCATAGGCAGCCGCGAGGAGCCAATAAAATCTTTTACAATGTTATATAAGGCTAATTGTTGGTTTTGTGCGTTAAAAGCATCGAGGTATAAATGGGATGCCACTCCCGACGTTCCTGATGAAGTGATTATTTTGAAAATTTTGGAATCAGGAATACTTTTCAGATTTTCTGTCTTAAATAAGGAAATGGGAATCATTGGAATTTTCGAAGGAGCATCATATTTCCTGTTTTTTTCGTATAATGTCTGCACGGCCTGGCCATAAGGCGGGCAGCGATGGCAGTGCTGGGAGGTCAATTCAAATAAAAGAGGAACATAATGGGCTTCTTTTTCGTCTTGCGTCCAATGATAAGGGGATTGTGTCAACCAGTTAGTATAGTCCATACTCTTTTTTCACCTCCTGTGTCAAGATAAAGTGTCCGCCATGGCCGGGGTAGGTTAGAATCGGTGTGGGCAAACAACGTAAGGTTGCTTTCCCTTGCTGCTCATAAACGGCTTCATCTCCACCAGGCAGACGAGTGATGACTTCTTCGCCGGGAATAAAATAATCGCCGGAAAATAAGATTTTTTCATCTATAATGATGCAGATGCTGCCTGGCGTATGGCCAGGCGCTGCAATACAGAAAATCGCATGACTTCGCCAGGTGGCTAAGTAAATGTCGTCGAAGACGATATCGGCAGCTTGGCAGATAAAAGGGGGATAGGAGACATGAAGTTCACCTTGGCTCTTAAAGTATAAGTAAGTCTCCATGATGCGTGTCATATTTAAGGTGGTACTTTGGATACCTTGGCTGCAGGCCGCACTGCAAAGGACTTTTAAATCATAATTTTTTCGCATATCATTGAGCGCTGCGATATGATCGCAGTGCTCATGCGTTAAAATGATATACTCTGGAACGAGTTGATGACTAGCAAGATAGGAATGGATTTCTTGATAACAGTTTGGGTCGATGATGAGGGCGTGGGATTCAACGGTAAGAATATAACAGTTACTCTGTGTCAGTGGGTCTGTAATGCAGTGGGGCTGGATGACCGCGGGCATGTTAGATATCGACTCCGTATTTCCGCAGAATATCCATTCCTTTTTCATAAGAGCTGAAGGCCAAGACGTCCGGGGTATCGATGGAAATGTCAAAGGTATCTTCCATTTCTTCCATCAAGTTCATGTGACCCATTGAATCCCACAGTTTTATGCTGCGATATTTTAAACCGGGAAGGTCTTCCTTTTTTAATTTAAAGCTGTTGATAAAAAGATTGTCGTATTTTTCTAAATTTGTCATGATACTACTCCTATTCTGATAATTAAAATTATTGGTTGTTTTCATAATACGTAAATAAGGTTTTCATCATTAATTGATGGATGGTTCCTTCTACGGCCAGTGTCCCGTCGGATTTTTTGCAGGTTCCCTTGAATTCTCCGATGTACCAGCGCTTTTTTTCTTCCATATGGACTAATTTTATAGAAGCCGTAATGGTATCCCCGGCATAAACGGGGGCTGTAAAGGTCAGGTTTTCGTCCATTAAGATGGTCCCTGCTCCGGGTAATGTAGTGCCCATTATGGAAGATAATAAGCTTCCGGTTAAAATGCCATGAACGACAGGGCGGCCGAATCCGTATTTTGCAGCAAAGGCAGCGTCGGTATGCAGCTTACCATAATCTCCTGTCAATTTTGCGAATTGTTGGATATCTTCTTCAGTAAACGTCCTCTCCATGGTGGCCGTATCTCCTAAACAGATACGCCTTTTTGTATCAGCCGTTTCTGGAGGTGCTTCTGCCAGTTCTTTAGCGAAAGCGGCAAACTGTTGGGGCGTACAAAGCTTTTTGAATTTTCGGGCTGCAATACCCGTTTCTTCTGCACAGGCTGTCATACAGCCACAGACAAGGAGGCAGATGTCGCAAACTGTATTTTCTATTTCATATGTGAATGTATGCTGGGGAAATTTTTTTTTAAGTTTTTCTACTTCCTGACTGCGGTCATAACGTGGGTTACAGCCGCCACAGTATTTTATCCCGATTTTCATAGATTCACCTCTGCATATGGCGCTCTCTTAAAATAGCCTTGGCTTGAGCGATGAGAGCATCGCTGACACCACTGACGAGAATGACATCGTGGACATCCTCAACGGCTTCGCGGACTTTAGCACTGATTAATTCTTCTGTCGTCAACTGTGCTGAAGGACAGCCGCTGCATTGGCCGGTTAGGCGGATTCGTAAAATATGATCGGCATAATCGACAATGACGACGTCTCCCTGGTGTTCAGCCAGCGATGGGCGCACTTCTTTTTCTAAGACATTTTCGATTTGTTCTCGAATTGATAGAGTCATAGTAATTCACATCCTTATATAGTAGTTAATTATATATATGAAATTATCGTGCCAAAATATGGAAAAAGAATTAAATTAGTTTGTTATAAAATTCACAAATAAGAAATCGAGGAAAATGGAAAAGCTACATAAACGTTTTAAATATAAAGAATTGGGCTAAAAGAATAAATAAAATAATATTTGTGAATACATCATATTACGAATATTTTTTATCGAGAAATAAGATAAAATCAAGGAAAAGTCTAAAAAATACAACTAAATAGCGTTTTAAATATGGAACAATATTGGGTTTGTTTTATATATGGAACAACGATTTAAGGAATATGAACCAAAAATGAAACAGAAAAACGTTATAAATATAACAAAAATAACGTGAAATTAAGAACGAGGATTCAGAGAAAATATTTTTTGGATTTCAAGAATGGGATAGTTGCTATGCTTTTGCGGAACGAGTCAAAAGAAAAATCCTATTGGAAGCTTACTTGGCACGATTCTTGCTCTTACTATAGGCAAAACACACTAACGTGTGAACCTACTGTCAATACTTTATTATATGATAAGAAGAAAGGATGATTATTATGGCATTAATGACAGGCGAACAGTACATCGAAAGCATGAGAAAGAAAAATTTACAGGTTTATATGTTCGGTAAAAAGATTCCGTGTCCGGCAGATGACCCGATTCTCCGTCCGTCTATGAACTCCGTTCGGATGACCTATGATCTGGCTCAGAAACCGGAATACCAGGAACTGATGACGGCGATTTCCCCGTACACCGGCGAACGTGTTAACCGCTTCACTCATATCCATCAGAGCACGACGGACTTGATGAATAAAGTAAAGATGCAGCGCCTTTGTGGTCAGAAAACGGCTTCCTGCTTCCAGCGCTGCGTCGGCATGGATGCTTTCAATGCGGTATTCTCTACGACGTACGATACGGATAAAAAATATGGTACGAAATATCATGAAAACTTCATGAAATTCCTCAAACGCGTACAGACGGAAGACCTGACTGTTGACGGAGCTATGACGGACCCGAAAGGCGACCGTGGCTTGGCACCGCATGCACAGGCAGACCCGGACCTCTATCTCCATGTTGTAGAACGTCGTCCGGACGGCATCGTAGTCCGTGGGGCAAAAGCTCATCAGACTGGTTTCATCAATTCTCATGAAGTCATTGTCATGCCGACCATTTCCATGGGTGAAGATGATAAAGATTATGCTGTTTGCTTCTCCTGCTCGACAGATGCTGAAGGTATTTTCATGATCGTTGGCCGTCAGTCCTGCGATACCCGTAAAATGGAAGGTGCTCCGATGGATACGGGCAACCCTGAATTCGGTGGTACCGAAGCCCTGGTCATTTTTGATAATGTCTTCATTCCGAACGAAAATATCTATCTTAACGGTGAATATGAATTTGCCGGTGTCCTCGTCGAACGCTTTGCTGGTTACCATCGTCAGTCCTACGGCGGCTGCAAAGTTGGCGTAGGTGACGTCCTTATCGGCGCCGCAGCTGTTGCCGCTGATTATAATGGCTGCCCGAAAGCATCTCATATTAAAGATAAGATCATTGAAATGCAGCACCTCAATGAAACACTGTATGCTTGCGGTATTGCTTGCTCGGCCTTGGGCACGAAAACAGAATCGGGCAACTATCTTATCGACTTGCTCCTGGCTAACGTCTGCAAACAGAATGTTACGCGTTTCCCCTATGAAATCGTCCGTCTGGCTGAAGATATTGCTGGTGGCTTGATGGTTACGGCACCGTCTGAAAAAGACCTTCGTGATCCGAAGATTGGGCCGTATATCGATAAGTATCTCCGTGGTGTCAATAATGTATCGACGGAAAACCGCCTCAAGATTTTACGCCTCATCGAAAACCTCAGCCTTGGCACGGCCGCTGTCGGCTATCGTACAGAATCCATGCATGGCGCAGGTTCGCCGCAGGCACAGCGTATCATGATTTCTCGTCAGGGCAACTTGCGCATGAAGAAAGCCTTGGCTAAAGCCATTGCACACATTGAAGAATAAGTTGATTTTACACTGGAAATCGCTATCCTTGCGTAATGAAGTAGTACAGAATAAATATAGTATGAGTATATAGACGTGATTTTGACTGATGCCTGCAACTAGGCTGCTCCTCCTTCGTTGCAGGCCGTCAGTCAGTTATAGGAAAGTAGGTGTGTGTGATGGATTGGAAAAAAGAATATGCGAACAAAATTGTCTCTGTCGAAGAAGCTGTAAGCCATGTCCAATCCGGCAATCGTATCGTTTTCACCCATGCTTGCGGTGAAGCTCAAGCTTTAACAGAAGAATTAGTTCGCCAGGCAGATCGCCTGGAAAATGTTGAAATTGTTCACATGGTTGCCATGGGTAAAGCGCCTTATTGCCAGCCAGGAATGGAAAAACATTTTCGTCATAATGCGTTGTTCGTAGGCGGGTCGACTCGTAAAGCGGTAGAAGAAGGCCGCGGGGATTATACGCCGTGCTTCTTCCATGAAATACCCAAGCTCTTTACGGATGGTACATTACCTGTTGACGTTGCTTTTTTACAGCTCAGTGAACCTGATGAAAATGGTGTCTGCTCTTATGGGGTTTCTGTTGACTATACACAGCCAGCGGCGGAAGCAGCTAAACTGGTCATTGCACAGATCAATAAGAATATGCCCTATACCTATGGCAATGGTATTAACTTGAAAGACATTGATTATATCGTAGAAAAGGATGAACCCCTTATTGAATTGCAGCCTCCTAAAATTGGGGAAACAGAACATAAAATCGGGGAATATGTAGCTTCGTTGATCCATGATGGTGATACGCTGCAACTGGGCATCGGTGCTATTCCGGATGCTGTCTTATCCTTCCTCGGAGATAAAAAAGATTTAGGGATTCATTCCGAAATGTTCTCTGATGGGGTTGTCGACTTAGCTCGTAAGGGCGTTATTACGAATAAGAAAAAGACGATTGACCAGGGAAAATTTGTTTCTTGCTTCCTCATGGGGACAAAGAAACTCTATGATTTTGTAAATAACAATCCTGATGTCTTAATGGAACGTGTTGATTACACCAATGATCCCTTTGTTGTAGCTAAAATTGACAATATCATCTCTATCAACTCGGCTATGCAGGTCGATTTGATGGGGCAGGTCAATGCTGAAATGATTGGCTATAAACAGTTCAGCGGCGTTGGCGGCCAGGTCGATTTCGTTCGAGGGGCTTCCCGTGCAAAGGGCGGTAAAGCTATTATTGCTATGCCTTCGACTGCAGGCCATGGCAAGATTTCCAAGATTGTACCGCTTTTAGACGAAGGCGCTGCTGTTACGACATCCCGCAATGATGTAGACTATGTCATTACAGAATTTGGTATCGCTCCCCTTAAAGGACGTACTTTGCGGCAGCGTGCTATTGCCCTCATTAAGATTGCCCATCCTGATTTTAGAGATGGATTGATTGCAGAGTTTGAAAAACGCTTCCATTGTAAGTATGAAGGATAAAAATAGCGGTTTTTAATACGCATGCGCCATGGCGGCTGTTCTATTCGTAGATAATTACATATCGAATAGCTTGGCCATGGCGCTATTTTTATCTAAATTTTCTGTTGATTTTTAAATTTACAAAGAAAGAGGGGACGAAATATGTTTGGTCCTGTTTATAAACGAAAAGAAGGCGAAATACAACCGGGGATTAATTTACACGTATTTAACTTAGTCCTGCGTTTACCTTTCATCCATTATCGCTTTGAATGGCCTGATTATGTTCAAGGGCTGCTTTTATGTGCCGTTTGTCTCGGCATCATCCCGGTATTGCAAGAATATTTAGGAATGCCTTTTGAAATTGCTATTACCATTGTCATTATGAACGGGTTCTTATATACTTGGCATGCTCACTTGGGTGACCCCGTTGTCCCTGGCTGGATTACTCCGGCTATTCCGCTGTTATTGCTGTGGCTGGGCGAGTTCCCCAATGATACGGCTGAACGTATGCATGCACTTATCGCATTTGAATTTGAACTCGGGCTGCTTACTTTCTTGTTAGGGGCTACAGGCCTTGCTAAACGCGTCGTCGACTTAGTTCCCGATGCTTTGAAATCAGGGATCCTTATCGGGGCCGGTATCGCAGCTGTACGCCTGGTATTCAATACGGGCGGTAACTTCGATAAATATCCATTTACTATCGCTATTGCCGTAGGCTTTGCTTTCTATTGCTCTTTTAGCAATCATTTCAAGAGCATCATGAATAAAAATAAAGTTTTCCAGATTATTTCTGACTTGGGATTGCTGCCTGCTATGGTTCTGGCTGTCATTATTGCTCCGTTGGTGGGCGAATTACCTTGGCCAACTATTGAAATGGGCTTTACTCATCCTCATTTCATTGAAGTCTTTACCCAGTGGAGTCCTTTCGCTGAACGCATTGGCTTCCCGGGTATGAGTTACTATATCCAAGCAGCTCCGTTAGTTATTGCTACTTATGTTGTACTCTTTGGTGAATTGATCCAGGCCGATGCCCTGATTGATGAAGCTCGTGAATTCCGTCATGGTGATGAAAATATCCATTTCGATGCCAACAGAAATAACGTTATCGTTGGTGTCCGTAATATGGTTATGTCCTTGTTAGGTCCCGACCTTTCGATGTGCGGTCCTTTATGGGCAGCTATGCAGGTCGTTATTTGTGAACGTTACAAACACGGTCGTGATGCCATGGATAGCTTGATTGGCGGCGTTGCTTCCTTCCGTTTGGGGACCTTTACTGGGTACTGGTTATCGCCTATCGTAAGTTTTGTTAAGCCTGTCCTGCCGATTGCTTTGGCATTGACCATGTTGATTCAAGGTTATGTTGCTGTCCGTGTCGGCGTACTTCGCTCTAAGACTTTCAATGACCTCGGTGTTGCCGGCGTCATTGGCGGTGTCCTCGTATCCCGCGGCGCTGCAATGGCTTTGGGTGTTGGCATTGTCCTTTGCCTGCTCGTATTTGGCAAAAACTTCTTTAAACGTAAAATGTCCCTGTACAATACGAAGTCTGACCCGCTTTTCAATATTGCAGCTTTGAAAGAACTGAATGCTGAAAAGGAAGGCGCAGAAAAATAAGCAAGAAGACTCTTGATGACCGGAGGTTGAACTATGCAGTATTATGGTGATTTATTGCGCAAACTGACAAAATCGAACACGACAGAAATCTGTGAATTCTTCGTGAAAAAGTGCCTGATGAATGCGAAGAGTAAGTCGACAAATGAAGCTATGAAGCGCTTTTTCATGATCTGTGGGGTATCAGCTAATGATGGCATCAAAGAGTTTTTAGAAAAGAATGATTTAACTTTTGATGGCTATTGGTCACATCGTCGATATTTTGCCAAGGTTAAAGACCATATCCCATTGGTCGTAAAATCTTACTTATCATGCATGTTGCTTCTATTAGCTTCTCAGAAAAAATTAATTTCTCGGAAAACGGGCATGAATGAAGAAGAACTTCTAAGTCGTTGGTGTACTATTTTTAAATATGATGACCAAGACAAGATTTATTTTAATGATCTTTTACGGATTGTCCGCAAAGGCGAAGAAGGTGTCATGGAAATTTTTGAAGACCTCAACAGTATTTGTCATGATAATCTGAATGGTGGAAAAGAATCTAATATTCCTTGTACGGATGAAAATCGTGATTTACTCGTTTATCGGGTTGGAGAAGATGTCTACACATTGGTTTGTCGTCTTCAGGAAATGCCTGATTTCTCTTCATAATTGGTATGTGTTGCGTAGAACCTCTCCTGGTAAGGGTAGCCTAGTACCCCAGCTGGGAGAGGTTTTTTAGAAAGGTGGTATTATGTCATGACGATTGGAATTAAAGCACCGGGATACTATGTGCAAGGCAATGGGGAGTTAGATAAATTAGGGAAATATGCTAAGAAAATGGGCAATAGTTTCTTGGTCTTACTATCGCCTAATAATAAGCGAAGAATTGGTGAACGACTGGATAAAGCTTTGCATAGTGCGAATAAATCTGTATTCTATGCCGAATTTCAAGGTGAATGTTCTAAAAAGGCTATTGCCGATGCACAGGATATAGCGTATCAGCATGGCTGTGATACTATCATTGGCGTTGGCGGAGGTAAGGCACTGGATACGGCTAAAGCCGTGGCCACTAATTTAGGCGATTTACCGACAATTATTATTCCTACCATTGCTTCCAATGATGCACCGTGTAGCAGTGTGGCTGTTATTTACAATGAACAAGGTGTCGTTATCAAAGCTTTAATGATGAAACACAATCCGGATCTCGTTTTAGTCGACACTGGGATTATCGCTCAAGCGCCTAAACAATATTTAGTTTCTGGTATGGGGGATGCCTTATCTACCTATTTTGAAGCACGCGCCTGTCAGCGAAGTGGTGCAAAGACGATGGCTCGGGGGACTTGTTCGGCAACGGCACTGGCTTTGGCTGAATTATGTTATAAAACTTTATTAAATGATTCACTGGAAGCACTCCGTGCTGTTGAAAATCAGGAAGTAAACCCTGCTTTAGAACGAGTCATTGAGGCCTGCGTCTATCTCAGCGGTGTCGGATTTGAGTCGGGAGGCCTTGCGGCAGCACATGCTATCAATGATGGATTTGCTCATGTTCCACAGGCTCACGGAGCTTCCCATGGTGAAAAAGTTGCTTTTGGATTATTAGCACAGCTTATCTTAGAAAAAGCACCGAAAGACGAATGGGATACCGTTTCCCGTTATATAAAATCGGTAGGGCTGCCTTCCTGCCTGGCCGATTTAGGGATTAAGGATGTAAAAGAAGCAGAAATCCGTATGGTTGCAGAAGCAGCTACGGTACCTACTCAATTTACTAAAAACGTACGTGCTGATATTACGGCAGATGAAGTCTATGATGCCATTATGAAAGTAGATACATTAGGACAATCGTGAGGATTTCAACATGTTTACCATAACAGAACAAGCAAAACAATATATTCACGCTCATGGCGGTCATGTCATTATTACCTTGACCTTTGAACCGTCTGGAGGGAGTTGTTGAAAAGGCGATTTGATTTGGGGCAGTTATGTTCCCGAAATCGGTTTAGGTAAACCGGGTCAACAAATGGACTATCCTTTTGAATTAGTTGATGATATTGTCGTTTGGTATCATCCTAAATTACAAGTTCAACAAGGGTATCAATCTATTGTTATCCATATGAAGCGATTTTTATTCCATCAATGGCTGACAATAGAAGGGGCGCAAGGAATGGCTATAACACGTGAAAAAGGGTTTGAATAAAGAGATAAGCTGCCTTATGAAGGAAATCTTTATAGAGGCAGCTTATCTTTTATATATAGGCTATATATGCTATTATAAATCAAAATAATACATTAAGGTTATTGTTTTTTGGGGCGAGGGGCTATTATGAAAAATTTATATACTATTAGTGAGACTGCGAAGATTTTATCTATTTCTTCCCAAACTTTGCGGAAGTATTCCAATGCAGATCTTGTTAAACCGCAAGCGATTAATCCAGAGACGGGATACCGCTATTATTCTTTTGAGCAATTCCATATTATTGACCGCATTAAATATTTGCGTCAGTTAGGTATGTCTTTAAACGATATTAAGGCTATTTTAACCTCCGATAATTTGGATTTACTGAAGGAACAGTTGAAAAAACGCGAACTGGATCTTCAGCATGAAATCAAAGTATTGCAAGATGAAATTGATGATGTGAAATGGTATATGAAATATTTTTCATACTTGGATATGGTTAGATTGCCCAATGTACCTTATATACGGTATTTTCCAGAACGATATATTTTAGTCATTGACTATCAATCTGAAAAAACGGAATGTGAAAATGATACGATTGAACGGGTTGAGACAAAAATCATTCGGCTTAAAAATCAAAAAAATTATGCCTATCGGCGGCAATGGGGCTATCTGGTCGATACGCCGGCCTATTTATCGAATCAATTTGTGCCAAAAAAATATTTTATTTTTTTGAAACATAAACCGCAAGACTGGCATTCAGAATACATGGCGATTATTCCTGAAGGGTTGTATCTCTGCTTATGGTGTCCTAAGAAAGATCAGATTTCAGCAGAAATGGTACATACCTTTTATGAATCTCATCCAGTCGTATCGGATAGTTTGGCTTTGGAATATGAAAATAGTCTACAAAATTATAAATCTTGTCCTTACGAATATCAAACATTCATTAAAAAAGTTGATGGACAATAAAATTAAAAAAATAAGAAAAAATAGTTGACTTTATACTAGATATAAGGAATAGAATCAACATGTGATAAATTTAAAAAATAAGAGCGAGTGGAGGGGTTTAATGTTTAAAGAAACGAATCAAAAATTTTCTTTTGAAACAGAGATTTTACGGACCGGCGCTTATACGCACGATCCAGTAACCAATCCGGAAGCGATGCCGATTTATATGACGACAGCTTTTAATGTTGAAGACTTGGATGACTTAGAACAACGCTATGCAGAACATGGATTTTGCTATAATCGGAACCGTAACGCGAATCGTACGGCCTTGGCAGAATTAGTGGCTCAAATGGAAGGCGGAGAAGCTGCTATTGTTTCTTCATCGGGTATGGCGGCTATTTACAATTCTATTTTAGCTTCTGTAAAGGCAGGTGATCATATTATTGCAGATCAGACATTATATGGTGAAACTGTAGAAATTTTTACTGATATCATGGCCCTTTATGGAGTAGAAACGACTTCTGTCGATTGTACAGATATGGAAGCCGTAAAAGCTGCTTTTCGACCTAATACGAAGTTGATTTATGCAGAAACAATTGCCAATCCGATGATGACCGTAGTAGATGTTCAGGGATTAGCTGATTTTGCTCATCAACATGGGGCACGGCTCATCATTGACAATACTTTTATGACAGCTGTAGGATTTAAGCCGCTGGAATATGGCGCTGATGCGGTGGTCATCAGTTTGACAAAGTTTGCCAATGGCCATAGTGATGCTGTTTGTGGAGCTTTGATTTCCAATCAGTCATTTATCGACAAGGCTTATAAATTTCAAGTCCTTATTGGGAGTCAGGCTGACCCGTTTACATCATGGCTTGTAGCTCGTGGGTTGCGGACTGTTTACTTGAGAGTCAACCAACAGATGGAAAATGCTCAAAAGTTAGCAGAACTCCTTGCGGCATCGCCTCATGTTGAAAAAGTATATTATCCGGGGCTGGCGACGCATGGCCAGTTTGAACTGGCAAAAAAACAGTTTACGCATGGCTTTGGGGGAATGATTAGCATTATTTTGCCAGAAAATCGGCAAAAAATGAATCAGTTCATGCGTAAACTTAATTTAGCTCATTATGCGATGACTTTAGGCGGATATCGAACCACTTTGTCCTATCCCGTTTTATCATCACATTATGATATGCCTGAAGAAGAACGGCAGAAGATTGGCATTACTCATGGTATGCTGCGTATTTCTGTAGGTATTGAGAATACGGAAGACTTGTTGCATGATTTTAAACAAGCGCTTACCGTTTATGATGATTGAATATTTTTTAGAGGGGGATATGAATCATGAACAAGAATTTTAGTGAAGCGACAGAACTTTTATATCAAGGGGAAGATATTAATAAACAGTTTTTGGATCCGGAAGCACCGCCCCTGTTCTTGACGAGTGCGTTTATTCTCGGCGATTTGGAACAAGTTGACCGGACATATAAGGAAAAAGGGTACACTTATATTCGGACGCGAAATCCAAACCGAAATATGTTGGGAGAGGCTATTTCTTTCTTGGAAAAAGGTAAGCGGACATTGATTTGTTCTTCGGGCATGGCTGCCATTACGACAACTTATTTTTCTTTATTTAAAAACGGCGATCATATTGTGGCTAATAAGAACATTTATGGCGAAACTTTTGATGCGATTACAAAACTTATTAGTAAATTTGGGGTCACAGCTACTTTTGTCGATTTCAGCGATTTAGATGCCGTGGAAAAAGCTATGCAAGACAATACAAAAATGATTTATACAGAAGTGGCTAGCAATCCGACAGATCATTTGGCAGATATTGAAGCCTTGGCTAAGATTGCACATGCCCATGGCGCTTTAATGATGGTCGACAATACATTTACGACACCTTTTGCCATCAAACCGCTGACCCTTGGCGCTGATATTGTTATCAGCAGTATGACAAAATTCCTCAATGGACATAGTGATGCTTTAGGTGGTTCCATTACAGTTAATAGTGATGAACTGTTTGAACAAATTCATGAAATGCGTATGCTTACCGGCACATCGGGCGCTCCTATGACCTCCTATCTCATCTATCGCAGCTTGAAGACAGCTGACTTGCGTATCAAGAAACAGATGAAAAATGCAGCAGCTTTAGCTAAAGCATTAGAAGAAAATCCCCATGTACTCCATGTCAATCACCCCTCACTGCCTTCATTTCCCGAATATGCTTTAGCCACAAAAATGTTCCGCAGTGGTGATGAAATTACGGGGATGCTGAGTTTTGAAATGCCAAATAATCCGGAAAAAATCAGTGCTTTTATGGATCAGTTGGAATTAGCTCACTATGCACCGACATTAGGTGGGGTCCGTACTACCTTATCTCACCCACTTCATTCTTCCCATATGCATGTGCCTGAAGATAAGTTGAAAGAAATGGGTATTTCTTATGGATTGATGCGCGTTTCGGTAGGCATTGAAGAAGCAGAGGACCTTATTGCCGATTTCACGAATGCTTTGAAAGTTTTTGATTAATCATTATAAAATCCGGAAACAAACCCCTTTAGCCCTGCTATACAGGGCTTCAAGGGGCTTTTCCGATTTAGGCGGTGATTTATATGGACACAGTAAAAGAACGTATTGAAACTATTATTCAAGAGGAGACGGCCCCTTATACACAGTATATCCGGCAACCTATTGTTGGCTATGCCTCAGTCCAAGACCCATTATATGCCGAGATGAGTCAGCGAATCGGGAATCCGCAGCTTTTGCCGACTGATTTATTGATAGGAGCGCAGACGGTTGTTGTTTTTTTCTTGCCTCATTCCTTACAAGTCATTCAGGCTTTGCGTGCAGGTAAAAATATTGTGCAAGCATGGTCTGACAATTATTTAATGCTCAATGATTTGTTAGATCATATTGCTAAGATCTTACAAGTAAAACTTAGAGCCGAATTTGGTATCATGTCAGCCATGGAGCCACCAACTAATAATTATAATGATATAGAATTGACGGCTAAATGGCCACATAAGACATCAGCCGTTATTGCAGGAATTGGGACATTTGGATTAAATCGCTTGCTTATTACTAAATCGGGCTGTGCCGGTCGTTTAAATAGTTTAATTATTGATAAGAAATTAGAACCTTCTGTCCGTCCTAAATCATCATACTGTCTGTACTATAAAACTGGACAATGTTCTTTTTGTGCACAACATTGTCCTAGCGGGGCTATTACTAAAGTTGGTTGGAATAGATTCCGCTGTAATGCTTATTTAGACGGGAAAAATGTGCGTGATACGGAACAGGGATGTGGTATTTGTAGTTCTGGTCCTTGTGCGGCTAGAGGATTTTAGGAGGGATAGACGTGAGTCGGTACACGAACTATTTACATGACAAAACAAAGGCGGATACGACTTTCTGGGATAATCATAAACCTGAAAATGGGCAGGAAGCCTTTGATTACGCAGAATATCAAAGAAGATTGAAAGATTATAGGGTGGCTTTCGAATGGTTTATTAAAGCAGCTGATGCCCATATTATTTGTGCTTGGTATCGGCTAGGCGAAGCGGCTTTTTTTGGCTACGGCTGTGAAAAAGATTTAGACAAAGCCAAACAATATTTTTCTCGATTTATGTGCCATGCTGTTCCTTTTAAGTCAGACTACGAAACCTATTTTTTGGGCCAATGTTATATGCATGGCTGGGGAATTGAGATCGATATACCTGAGGCTATTTCATTGTTCAGAAGTTTGGGCAATCAATGTGGCGATGCGTTGCATGCTTTGGGACTTATTTATCAGGATTTTGATGCGGTACAGGCTAAACAGTATTTTTTGCGTGCCCTGCAGGTAGGCTGCTTAAAAACGCCTTTTGCTCTTTATGAAATGTATGGTTTTGATTTACAGCATTTTCCTTATAAGCGAGAATTATTTGAGCATTTCTCTTTTATTTTGGGACAATTAATGCGGGTGGCTGAGTTGCATCCTTGTAAAGAGTATTATCAGCGTTTGGGAAATTTTTATGAAACGGCCTTACCTAATGATTATGAATGGAATATGAAAAAATTTCGAGAATTAGCTCAGAAGTATTATCACTTAAGTCAAACATGTAAATCATAATTATCAGCTCTAATAATACGATTGATTTAAATTACACTTGAAATAAAATATAAAACGTAATTATTTTAAAAATAAAACGATTTATTTGTTAAAAAGATATTGACTTTGTATTGGGGATAAAGTTTAAAATGGTATTTGTAAACAGTAAGTAGTGAAGGCCTTTAATGGTTTATCTGTTGCAATTTTACAAAAGAATACGTTTAGGTATACAAGGGGGTATACAATATAGACTCGTATTTTCGTATTTCAACAGAGGGGGGAGCACTATGCTGGCTCACATATTAAACAGTATTAATGACTTTTTCTGGGATATACCGTTTCTAACCTTTATCGTTGGGATTGGACTATACTTTTTCATAAAATCCCGTTTATTTCCTGTTGTCCACTTTGGGCACATCCTTCGTCATACTGTATTCAGTTCAAAAAAAGAACAGACGACAAAAGAAAAAGGGACCGTATCCCCCTTTGAAGCCGTTTGTATCGCTATTGGCGGCAGTGTCGGCGTTGGCTGTATCGGCGGTGTTGCCACTGCCGTGGCTACTGGTGGACCTGGAGCTGTGTTCTGGATGTGGGTCTGGGCCTTCTGTGGTATGATGATTAAATGTGTAGAGACGGCCCTTAGCTGTCATTTCCGTTCAAGGAATGAAAAAGGTGAATATTATGGCGGTGCTATCTATTTTATAGAAAAAGGCATTGGTAGACAGATGCATCATGCTAAATTTGCTAAAGGGTTAGCTATCGCATTTAGCATTGGTTTTGTAGCACAGTTCTTGGGTGGATCACAGGTTTTTACAATAGCCGAAATCCTTAATAAATCCTTTGGCATGAACATGGTTGTCGTTACTTTGATTTATTCGGCATTCCTGTTTTACATTATTTTCCGAGGTGTCCCTCGCATTGCTGCTTTTGCAACAAAAGTTGTTCCGCTTATGTGCATTCTCGTCGTCCTTGGTGGTTTGGTCATCATTGCTATCAATTATCAGGTTATCCCTGATGTGTTGTATTCTATTTTTCACGATGCCTTTACCGGGACCGCGGCTACGGGTGGTTTTACAGGTGCTGCGGTTGCCAAAGTTATCGGTGATGGCGTAGCCCGTTCGATTAATTCCAATGAAGCTGGGCAAGGTTCTTCGCCTTTTATTTATGGTTCTGCCGATACGGTTCATCCCGTTCGCCAAGGCTTATGGGGATCCTTTGATGTTTTTGTAAATACAATCGTTGTTTGTACAATTACGGCATTAGTCGTCTTGTCAACAGGGGATTGGTCTACAGGTGTTAAAGGGGCAACCTTGACTATCAATGCCTACGAGAGTGTTTTTGGTTATGGCGGCGATATTTTTCTTGGCATCATTGCCTTGTTATTTGGTCTGACGACCACAACGGGCTGGTTTGCCTATTACGTATCTGTTATTAATCATGGCTTGCGGAAAAAACCGCACCTTCGTGACCGAGTTATCAGTGTCTTTCGGTATATTTACCCGCTTCCTAATATCATTATCGTATCGTCTATCGTTTTGACTGGTAATGGGCCAGAACTATTTTGGACTATCGTCAACATTACTTTGATTGCCCCTGTATTTACTAACTTATTAGCCTTGTTTATCTTACGGAATAAATTCTGGCAGTTATTCAAAGATTATAAAGCTCGTTATATGGGCGTCGGTACAGTAGATCAAAATTTCTATGTTTTCTATGAAGATGATCCGGAAGCATACCGGCGAGAAGAAGCTATCCGTCGTGAAGGTAGAGATGTCCAGACAAAAGAAATGGAAACGTGTAAAGCCAATCAATAAATTTGTACTAACAACTCAAAAAGGCGCTGTCTTCATGCGACAGCGCCTTTTTGCTATATGTTTATTTTGCCAGCGTATGGGCGGCTTTGATGCGGTGGGTGATATAGGTGCTCAGCAGGACGCCGAGGATGGCAAAGACGGTCATGACGGTGAAGACGATCTGGTAGCCGTCGATGCCCTGATGGCTATCGAGGATGGAGCCGTAGACGGCGTACATGAAGGCGCCGGGCAGATAGCCGATGAAGGAGGCCATGGACATGGCAGAGCCTGTGATTTCGCGGGGGACGTCGACTTCATCCATGGGGGCGAAGAAGACGGCGCGCATGCTGTAGACGCAGGCGCTGATGGCCAGGGAGATGATGATGCCGGCCCAGATGCCGAAGGTCTGGTAGGGCATCCAGGTGAAGGCGATGAGGACGACGGCCGTGATCAGATAGCCGATGCGCAGGTATTTGGTCGGCGAATGGAAGAGTTTGTCCGATAACAGGCCGCCGACCATTTTCAGGCCGTACTGGTTGATGATGCCGTAGACACCGATGAGGGCTGCCGGCAGGGCATAGGCTTCTTTCAGGAAGGGGATGAAGTAAGTAATGCCGCAGTAGACGCTGTAAACGAGGAAGACGTTGAACGATACGAGCCAGATGTTCTTGTTCTTAACGGCTTGCAGGGCACCCTGCCAGGCTTTCTGGTTAGCACTGAGTTCTTCGCCGTTGGCGTTGGTAACGGGCTGCGCTTCGTCCGGTTCCAGCAGGAAATACATAATGATGCCGATGACGCCGGGGACGATGGCGTAGAATAAGATGGCTGCCCGCAGGCCGAAGGCCGTACTGCCCAGGGCGGAGAAAATCCCTAAAGCACAGGAGGCGATGATGGTATCGACGAGGCCGCGGCCGGCTTCCATGATGCCGAACATGCGCCCTTGTTCTTCCTTATTGCCCAAGAGGCGGACCGTCTTGAGCATGGTCGGCCAGTAGAGCATGTCGGCGCAGACGGCGAGGAGACAGTAGATGAGCAGGAAGATGGGATACGACGGGAAGGTCGATAACCATAAACCGCAAAGACAGATGCCAATCAGGGCCAGGGGAATCATGATTTTTTTAGAAATGCGGTCGGTCAGATAAATAGAAGCCAGGAAGCCGAAGGTGGAAATCAATCCGGCGATACTCATGGCCGTACCGATCTGGGTATGGGACAGGCCCATGAATTCCTGCATAGGGACGTAAAAGGCATCCTTTAAGAAACCGAGTTTGTAAATGGTCCCGGCACCGAGCATTAAGATGCCGAAGGAAATCCATTTCTTGTCTAACCCGTTGTGGGTTTGTGCGCTCATTGCTTGATCACTCCTTGTGATGATTTGGGAATTGGTTGAAGTAAAACGGGGCTAACAGATTTGACAGGCTTAGTATACGTGGTAAAATGTGGCATGTCAAGTCAAATTGTGTAATTAGTATGTAAATATTTGGCAAAATGTGGCAAACTATTGCAAAAGAGAATGGGCTGTGGTACAATAGCCGCAGCAAACAGATTTGACACGGATAAAGGAGCGGATGTACATGCTATCCGAACAGCGGTATCACATCATTTTAGACCTATTGGAAAAAAATGCGATTGTAAAGACCCATGCCTTATGCCAGGAAATGGGGACGACGCGGGAAACGATCCGCCGGGATTTGATGGCCCTGGAAGAAAAAGGCCTGCTCAAGCGGATCCGCGGCGGCGCCATGAAAGCCGACGCCTCTGAAAGCGATGCCAATGGCTACACGTCGTTCGACCATCGCCGGACGAGCCACTTGCAGTATAAGGAATGTGTCGTCCAGGAAGCGCTGAAGACGATCCACGACGGTCAGGTCATTGCCCTCGATTCGGGGACGACGGACCTGATGCTGGCGAAAGCCTTAGTCGGGGCCTTCCACTCGCTGACGGTCGTGACCAATTCCCTGGCCATTGCCAACGAACTGGCCGGTGCCAAGGGGATTGAACTCATCGTGACCGGCGGCGTCTACCGGGCTGACGAAGAAGCCTTTGTATCGGGCTTTGCCAATCTCATTTTCCCGAAAATCCACATCGATACTTTTTACCTGACGACGTGCGGTATTTCCGTGGAAGCCGGTATTACGTATCAGCGGATGGATGAGATTTCGGTACAGACCCAGATGATGGAAGCGGCCGACCATACGATTGTCATTGCCGATAGTTCTAAATTAGGTGCCAATTCCCTGGTCCGCATGTGCGGTATTGAAAAAATTTCTGCTCTTATCACCGATTACGGAGTATCGCCGACAGAAGTCGGTAAGTTTGAAAAAGCCGGTGTCCGCGTCATGGTGGCACCGGAAAGGAGCGACGCAATTCATGAACAAGCAGATGGAACATAAGGAAAAAGCCAGCGTATTACTGATTTCTATTGATGCGCTGAAACCGGAATTTGTATTTGAACAGGATAAAGTAGGAGTCCATCTTCCCTTCTTGACCTCCCAGTTCGTAGACAAGGGCTGTGTAGCACCGGATGGAATGAAGAGCGTCTTCCCGCCGTTCACCTATCCCTGTCATCAAAGTATGATTACCGGGACCCATCCCGTAACGCACGGCATTGTCAACAATGCCATCTTTGACCCGATGAACGAACATAACGGGGCCTGGCACTGGTTTGCCAACCGCAAGGTACTGACCTTATGGGAAGCGGCCCGCCAGGCGGGATATGTGACGGCCAGTGCGGCTTTTCCGACGTCTGTAGGGGCGAAAGGCGATTATATTGCCCCGGAATTCTGGTGGGACGGGTCTGAATTGGACAGCCTCTTCATTGACGCCGTTTCCCATCCCCAGGGCCTGGTATCGGAGATGGAAGCCGATATCGGCCGTTATGCCGGCGGCCTCGATTTATCCGATGCCGGCGATGTCCAGCGCTATCGGGCGGCTGATTGGCTGCTGACGCATAAGCTGGCCTCAGCGCAGAAGCCCTTTTTCCTGACTGCCTATTTCGCCAGCTTCGATGAAAGTGCCCACGAACACGGCGTCTACAGCAAAGAAGCGGCTCAGAGCCTGGAAAAAATCGATGCCATGGCAGGAAAATTAGTAGCTACAGCAGAAGCCGTGAGCGGCGGCAATTTGATTGTCTGCGTCGTTTCGGACCATGGGACCCTGGATAATACGCATAATATCTGCCCCAATGTCATTTTCCACCAGGAAGGGCTGATCCAGACGGACGATAAGGATGCTATTACCGACTGGAAGGTATTCAGCCAGCGTGCCGGCGGCATCGCCGAAGTCCGCCTGGCTGTTGACGACGACAGCCTGCGCCAGCAGGTGGCCCGGTTATTGGAAAACCTGAAGGCCGACCCGGCCATGGGCATCCTGGATGTATTGACTGGGGAACAGGCCCGTCAGCGCGGCGGCTTCCCCGATGCGGATTTCGTCCTCATTTCCCGTAAAGGCTATGAAATCCGGGACGACTGGAGCGGCGCTTATCTGCGGACGACAGTGACCCAGAAAGCCCAGCACGGCTACAATGAAGAATTCCCTGATTGCCGGACCGGGCATCGAAAAAGGTACGGTTGCGGATGTACATCTTATTGATGTGGCTCCGACTTTGGCGGCGTTGATGGGCTTCGTCCTCCCTGATGCCGAAGGACGTGATGTATTGGCGAAACAGTGAGGATGAGGTGCCATGGCAGAAATTGAGCTCGTCATCGGAAATATAGCCAATGCTCTTTGGGGAGACTGGCTGTTGTTTGCCCTGCTCGGCTTGGGCATGCTCTATACGGTTATGACTGGCGGCATCCAGCTCCGCTGCCTGTTCCTGCTTCGCCGCGGCATTTTCCGCAAGTCCCATCTCAAGAAACAAGGCGAAGAAGGCTGTTCCTCGTGGCAGTCGCTGTGCGGTTCCCTGGCCAGCTGCGTCGGCAGCGGGAATATCGTCGGCGTCTCGACGGCTATCTTGTCCGGCGGCGATGGCGCCTTGTTCTGGATGTGGTTCGCTGCTTTTTTCGGCATGGCCACGAAATTTGGCGAAATCGTCCTCGGCATGTGCTATCACGGCCACGACCGCAAGGGAAATATCACCGGCGGTTCCATGTACTATATCGCCCAGGGCCTTGGCTGGCGCCATGCCGGTGCCGCCGTGGCCATCCTCCTGTTCATCCAGAACTGCGGGGCCACGCTCATCCAGTCGAATACCATCGCCCAGGTCATGAAAGAAGCCTTCTGGCTGCCCGTCGGCGTAACGGCGGTCTTCGTCGCAGTCCTGATGTTTTTCATCATCAGCGGCGGTTTCCAGCGGCTCATCCAGATTTCGCAGCGCGTCGTGCCCCTGATGGCCGGTATCTACCTCATCAGCGGCCTCATCGTGCTCATCGTCCATATCGATGCTGTGCCGCAGATGTTCCAGCAGGTTTTTGCCCATGCCTTTACCTGGCAGGCCGGGACTGGCGCCGCCATGGGGTATACCATGAAGGAAGCCATGCGTTATGGCGTGGCCCGCGGCTTATATTCCAATGAAGCTGGCGAAGGGTCAGCGCCGGTCTTCCATTCGTCGGCCCAGGTCGACCACCCCGTACGGCAGGGCTTTTACGGCATCGTGGAAGTCTTTGTCGATACCTTCCTCATTTGCAGTACGACAGGTATTGTCATCCTGCTGACCCAGGCCAATGGCATCAACGACAATGCGGCGACGCTGACGGCGACGGCTTTCGATTCCGTCCTGCCGGGGATGCGCTATATCATGTATTTCAGCCTCATCCTCTTTGCCGGGACGTCGATCATGAACCAATGGTATTTCGGCCACGTCAGCCTGACCTTCTTGCAGAAAGAAGAGTGGGATAGCCTGTACCGCTATTTGTTCCCCATCCTTATCGTCATCGGCAGCCTGGGGACGATTCATTTGGTCTGGTCTATCCAGGATATCGCCTTGGGGTTATTGATCATCCCCAACATCGTCGCCTTAGTCGTGCTGTCGCGGAAAGTACGGGCATTGACGAAAGAATTTTTGGACCCCGATAACGGGTATATTCATAGATAAATAAAAGGAGAATCATTCATCATGCGTAAGGATCTTGAAACTTATATCAATCAGATTCCGGCTGTTGCCAAGGCCGCTCATTTGGAAGAAACGTTCTGGCTCAACCCCAAGAAGACCGACCAGGCTCATTGGAACATTACGGCCGTATCGCCGGCAGATATCCAGGATGCGTCGGACCGCCTGCAGCGTTTCGCCCCGTATTTGGAAACGGTCTTCCCGGAATTGAAACCGACTCACGGCATCATCGAATCGGAATTGCGGCCTACGCCGGGGATGAAACAGTTCCTCAACGACACGTATCAGTCCGATATTACGGGCCAGTTGTTCTTGAAGATGGACAGTGACCTGCCCGTTTCGGGTTCTGTCAAAGCCCGCGGCGGCATTTATGAAGTCCTGAAACATGCCGAAGATTTGGCCATCCAGGCCGGGAAATTGAAGACGACCGATAACTATGCCGTTTTGGCAGAACCGGAATTCCGCGATTTCTTCAGCCAGTACACGGTCCAGGTCGGCAGTACCGGCAATCTGGGCATGAGTATCGGCATCATGAGTGCCAAAGTCGGCTTCAAAGTCATCGTCCACATGTCGGCCGATGCCAAACAGTGGAAGAAAGACCTGCTCCGCAGCCGCGGCGTTACGGTCATCGAATATGCCGATAACTACTGCGCTGCCGTCGACCAGGGCCGCAAGAACTCCGATGCCGACCCGATGAGCTACTTCGTCGACGATGAAAATTCCAAGAACCTCTTCCTGGGCTATAGTGTCGCTGGTCAGCGCTTGAAGAAACAGCTGCAGGACATGAACGTAGCCGTCGATGCAGATCATCCCTTGTTCGTCTACATCCCCTGCGGTATCGGCGGGGCTCCCGGTGGCGTCACGTATGGCCTGAAGGAAGCCTTTGGCGACCATGTACACTGCTTCTTTACGGAACCGACCCATGCCTGCTGCATGCTCCTGGGCATGGCGACAGGCCTTCACGACGGCGTATCCGTCGAAGATTTCGGCATCGATGGCCGTACCGAAGCCGATGGCCTGGCCGTAGGCCGCCCGTCTGCCTTTGTCGGCCGCGTCGTCGAACCGCTTATTTCGGGCATTGCTACCATTCAGGATAAGACGTTGTATGATTTGATGAGAGGGTTGCTCAGCCATGAAAATATCTTTATCGAACCGAGTTCGTGTGCAGCCTTTGCGGCATTCTTGCAGTCTTCCGTCCTGCAGCAGTACGTCAAACAGCAGGGACTGGAAAGCGTCATGCCTCAGGCTACGCATATTGCATGGGCTACGGGTGGCAGTATGGTCCCGGATGACGTCCGCAAAGCATACCTCACTATGGGGCTCTAAGGTGAAAAGAGAAAAGGCACATCGTGTTTTGGTACTAGACATAGATGGTACGACAGTGACGTCGGAAAAGAAAGTCGATTTACAGACAAAACACGCCCTGCTCCAATTACAGGAACAGGGCGTGCAGCTTATCCTGGCGTCGGGCCGGCCGCCGGAAGGGGTCTATCCCATTGCCAAGACACTGGGCTTCGACCGTTTCGGTGGTTATATCATCGCCTTTAACGGCGCTGCCGTCATCGAATATAAGACCCGGAAATGCCTGTACGAACAGTGTTTGTCTGCCGATACGCTGCGGTCGCTGTGGGACGACGCCTGCCGGCACGGCCTGGGCATCATGACCTATGGCAAAGGACGGATCATCACCGGGACCTGTCCCGATACGTACATGCTGGGGGAATCGGAATGGAGCCAGCTGCCCATTGTCTGGCATCGCGATTTCCTGCGCCATGCACCGAAGAAGATTCACCAGTGTCTGCTGACGGGGCCGTCCGATTTGCTCCAGTCCCTCAATCCCCTTTTATCCCAGCTCTACCTGGGACGGGCTGAAGTCTATCATTCCGAGCCGTTGTGCCTGGAAGTGACGCCGTGCCGCGTCGATAAATCCTTTGGCCTGAAAAAACTCTTCCATTTCCTGGGCATTTCCCCGGCAGACGTTATCTGCTGCGGCGACAGTTATAACGATATCGGCATGCTGCGTTACGCCGGGACAGGCGTCGCCATGGCCAATGCACCAGAGAACGTCAAGTCCTTTGCCGACTACGTGACGCGCCATTCCAATGACGAACAGGGCATCGTAGAAGTAGCCCGGCGTTTCTTTTAATAAAACAAATTGATAAAAAAGCATCGCATGAAGGTTTCGACCATCATACGATGCTTTTTTTGTTGTGAGTACTTAGCCATCGGCTTCTAATTTTAAGATGGGGACGTACCCCTTTTCTGTTTCTTTGACGACTTGTTCGATTTCATGGTATTCGTCCCTGGATATAGTAATATTTTCCGGCCCTTCGAAGCGGACGCAAGTCCCGCACGATGAGCTCAACGAACGGGGGACTGGCATCAGTCGGGCAACCGTGACTCCTTGGGGGAGAGAATGGCTGAAGCGGATGGCTCCGAAGTGGGAATAGAATAAGGCGATATAGTTCATGGAAATCCCTTACTTTCGCGTGATTTTCAAGAGAAAATCGGCATCTTTCTTGGATGACTCTACGTGATAACCTTGATGGACGGCAAAGCGGGTTATATTTTCTACAGCGGCTTTGTTATCTACCATTACTTCATAAATATCTTCCTGACTTTGTTGTTCCATGGCTTTTTTTACCATAATGACCGGTTCTGGGCAGGAATACCCTCGGGCGTCTATTTTCATATAATCACCTCAATTCATGGCTTTCTTTGTATAAAAAGTATTAATGATAGCGATAATCAGGACGATAATAAGTCCGATGATGACGCCAAATTTCCCGTTCAAGGTGGGACCATTGCCGGATGCGGCCAAGGCAAAATTATGAGCAAAAGCAGCGCCGGCAGCTAGTCCGATGAAGGTGACAGCCGAGTCAGCATTGCCTTCTCCTGTCAAAATCAGCTGGCGCAATGGGCAGCCGCCGAGGAGAACGCATCCGAAACCTGCTAAGAGCATGCCTAAGAAGTTCCATAAACCATCTGTATGAGCAATCGGCTGGCCTGTGAAACCAGGATGGAAGTTGCCGGCCATGACGTTTACGGCAAAGGCGGCGGCTAATAGAGCGACAAAGCCTAATAATAACTTGGTTTCGCGGAATAAGATGAAATCGCGAATGCCGCCGACCATGCAAAAACGGGTGTATTGTGCCAAGGCACCGACGATGAGACCAGCTCCTAAGGAGAGCCAGATTGCGGCATGTTTGGCACCGGGACCGCCGTTTGCAGGTGTAAAGAAGATGAAGGCTGGAGCGAGTACCAGCAATAATAAGACGATGAGTTGCACCGCTGGCATAATGAAACCGTCCAGTTTAGTCAATGTATAAGTGCGTTTTAATGAATAGCCGCGGTTCAAGAAGAAGACACCGGCACCGATGCCGCAAGCAAAACCGCCCAGTCCAATCAAGGCGTTCCAGTCCCCGCCGGCGATACGCAGTATCATTCGGAAAGGGCAACCTAAGAACATCAGGCAGCCAATCATGACGAAGAAGCCCAAGACGAAACGAGTCACTGGGGCAGAACCGCCACGGGAACTGTGTTCTCCGCGAATCAATGAGAGGATGCAGGAACCTAGTAATAACCCGATGATTTCCGGACGGATGTATTGTACTGCATTAGCGCGGTGCAATCCGAGTCCGCCGACCGTATCGCGAATGAAACAGGCAATACAGAAACCCATGTTAGCCGGGTTGCCCGCGATGACTAACGTGCCGGCAATCAAGCCGATGACGATTCCTGAAATGATAATAGCTATTTTTTCTTTTTCTAAACTCATGGCATTACCTCCTTGAAATCTGATGAGAAACGTAAATCGACTTACAATCACCATCAGTGTAAGGGATGGAAAAGAAAAAGTAAATTATTTCACATACGCATAAATTTTGATTATGTTGACTTTTTTTTGAATGTGATTTGACCATTATTGGCACAATGAAGGCGGTGACTGTCTGTTGACGCTGGCCGCAATGGATAGGTATACTGTAAATAAATATACGAATTTTAAATATAGGGGGATGACTATGGGAGAAAAAAGAGAGATATCTCGGAAAACTTTTTTGAAGTCCATGTTAGCGGCAACGGCTGCTGCTACGGTTTTACCCAAACTTTCTTTTGCAGATTCGGCTTTTTTTAATGCCAAGGATTTGATCGTATGGTCTTGTGGTGGATTGGCTGAAACTTTTACAGAAGTCAATGCATTATATGAAAAGAAGCGCGGCGTTACTATCAATTATACAGGTGCATTTGCGGGTGCCTTAGGTAAGTCCCTGCTCGGTGGTAATGCGACGACCGAAGTATTTGCTGGCCGCGTTTTAAAATTGGCACAATCTTTGCGCCAGACAGGTAAGATAATTTATTTCAAACCTTTATGTTTTACTGAATACGTCATCGTCACGCCGGCTGATAATCCGGCTGGTATCCAGTCGATAGATGATTTGGCCAAACCGGGTGTCCGCGTCATCCTGCCACTGGGAGCTTCGCCTCCTGGTGGTGATGCTGTAGCCAATATCATAAAAAAAGCCGGAATCGACAAAGATGTTCGCAGCAATATGATTGAAAAAGAGAGTTGCGTTATCAAGATGATGCCGAAAGTTGTCAAGAGAATTTGTGAGGCATCCATTGTTGAGCGGCGCTTGACAACGATGCCTGCTTATGAAGGAAAAGTTCATATTATCCCTATTGATGAATCCTTGTTTCCGCCAGGTCCGTTGACTTTTACCGTCGGTGTGATGAAGGCTGCCTCAGATCGAACCCTAGCCGATGATTATGTGAATTTCCTTTGTGATAAAGAGGCACAGGCTGCTTTTCAGCGTCATGGCTTTATCCCTGCTGATTCACCAAAAGGCAGGGAGCTCATTAAAAAATTAGGCGTAAAGGATGGATAATATGAAGATGGTTACAGAAAAAATACTGGCTTTGCCGGTTATCCGGCGGATTATCCAGATACTTATGGTCGGTGGTATGGGGAAGTGGGCTTTTTATGGTATCTTCCGTTGTCCATTCCTAGTGCCTTTTGTCAACTGCCAGAACTGTCCGGTTCTTACTTGCTGGGGCCGGCTGACGGCATATTTCTATACGGCTTGGCTCATTATACCCATTTCGGCTATCCTCATTGGCCGTACTTTTTGCGGGTGGATTTGCCCAGTCGGCTTTGTCAATCAGCTACTAGGGAAGTTTTCACTCTTTAAGATGCGCCAGCATAAACGGATTTTTCGATTGGGGCAGTTAGGGATGGTATGCATGATTATCACCTGTGCCTATATTTATTTTATTTTAGATAACCCTCGCATGATGATTCCTATACGGACAGGAGAATTTTTCAATTCTATTTATCTTATTTTTCAACATGCGTCACCGTATTGGATGATTCGGACAGTCCTCATTATTGCCTTGATTGTAGGGAGTTTGTTGGTAGCTAATGCCTGGTGCCGGTTTATCTGCCCGGCAGGTGGTCTTTTTGAAATCGTTAAGAAGATTTCCCTTTTCGGAATCCGAAAGTCATCGGCTTGTGACGGGTGCAATGCTTGTTCACGTGTCTGTGAAATGGGAACGAGGCCTGGGGAAATGAATTGCAACAATTGCGGAAACTGCTTGAACGTTTGTCATAAAAATGCTATTTATTGGGGGAAGAAAAAGAAACATGAGTAAACATCCTTGCTTTGATTATGATGCGCATTTTACTTGGGGGCGCATACACTTGCCAGTCGCACCACACTGTAATATTCAGTGTAATTTTTGCAATCGCAAGTATAGCTGTATCAATGAAAGCCGTCCTGGTGTGACGGAGCGGATATATACACCAGCAGATGCCTTAACTTTTTTGGCAAGTATTATGCAGCAGCGAAAGGATATATCTGTTGTCGGGATTGCCGGACCGGGTGATCCGTTGTGCGACGCTGCGCAGACTTTGGAAACCTTTCGTCTGGTTCATGAAACCTATCCGGATTTGATGTTATGCGTTTCTACTAATGGATTGGCTCTTCCACAGTATGTGGCTTCTTTGGCAGCAGTCGGTGTCCGTCATTTGACAGTAACTGTCAATGCCGTTTCTCCGGAAGTGGCAAGATGTGTCTATGACTATGTTAAGGTTGATGGGCAGAAACTCCAAGGCTCTTTGGGCTGTGGGTACTTACTGCATGCCCAAGATGAAGGCATACGTTTGGCGAAAACTTTTCATATGACGGTCAAAGTTAATACTGTAATTGTTCCGGGAATCAATGAAGAACATATTACAGAGATTGCCAAGAAATGTGCTTCCTGGAATGTAGATATGATGAATTGTATTTCTATGATTCCCGTAGAAAATACGCCTTTTGAACACCTTACTCCGTTGACGGTTGAAAAGCATGAAAGAATTCGAGTGGAAGCCGGAAAATATGTGAGCCAGATGCGCCATTGCTGCCGCTGCCGAGCTGATGCTGTCGGTAAACTCTGCATAACTGATGCCTAACAGGAAGGGATGATGACGATGGGTTCGATTTATATGGATAATGCTTGTACTTCATTTCCAAAACCACCTTCAGTGTCAGCTGCAGTCGGTGAGTTTATTGCCTGTTACGGGGTGAATATTAACCGGGGATCTTATGCTCCTGCATATGAAATGGAGAATGTCGTTTATCAGACAAGGCTGGCTTTAAGTCAGCTTTTTGGCTACAAAGACTGTAAAAATGTCATTTTTACGGCAAATATTACGATGAGCCTGAATATGGTTCTGAAAGGATGGCTTCGGCCAGGTGACCATGTACTGGTTTCCTCGATGGAGCATAATGCCGTTATGCGTCCGTTGGTTCAGCTGGCCCATGATGGCATTTCTTTTGACCGGATTCCCTGCAGCCAGCAAGGCGAGTTATGCCTTGATGAAGCGGAAGCGTTTATCCGGCCGCAGACGAAAGCTGTCATCATGACACATGCTTCTAATGTGTGTGGTACAGTGATGCCACTGGATACTGTCGGTGATTTTTGTCAGGCCCATGATCTGAAGTTTATTGTCGATAGTGCTCAGACTGCCGGTATACTGCCTATTGATATGGAAAAAATGCATATTGATGCGCTTTGTTTTACGGGACACAAGGGGTTATTAGGGCCTCAGGGGATTGGCGGTTTTATTGTTACCGATGAGCTGGCTTCTGTTATTCGTCCCCTCATTAGTGGTGGAACAGGGAGTCTATCTCATAGCGAAGATATTCCAGATTTCCTGCCAGATAAATTTGAGGCTGGGACGCTGAATCTGCCAGGGATTGTAGGACTTCATGCTGCATTGACATATTTACTTGATAAGGGTATCATGAATATATATGAGGAAGAAATGGCCCTGACCCAGCAGTTCCTGGACGGGATTTGTGCTATTCCCAATCTGGATATTATTGGAAAAAAAACTACGGATCGGCGGGTTGCCGTCGTTTCCGTATCTGTACGTAGCCGCGATAATGCCGACATTGCTTTTGAACTGGAAAATCACTATGGTATTCTGACGCGTGTTGGCTTGCATTGTGCGCCATCGGCCCATAAGACGCTGCACACTTTCCCGGAAGGGACGATTCGTTTTTCCTTCAGTCATTATAATACGGTCGATGAAGTTGATATGGCTGTGGCGGCCCTGAAGGAACTTTGCAAATAGGAGGAAGTATATGTTTGGTTTAGGTGCACCGGAATTACTGCTCATTTTAGTCATTGCCCTGGTCGTTTTTGGTCCTGGGAAATTGCCAGCGATTGGCCATGCGCTCGGAAAGAGTTTGCATGAGTTCAAAGAAGCCGTCAATACGGATGAAACTATAGAAAAAATAAAAAAAACAGAATCAAAGAAGGAAGAAATCCAGGATGATCAAAGGCAGCCATCGGGGAAAAAATGACTTTTACGGATCACTTGGCGGAACTGCGTAGCCGGCTTATTAAATCAGGTATTGCCCTTATTTTAGGAATGTCTGTCTGCACGTGGTATATTGATGGCATCATTGCTTTTTTGACAGCTCCTGTTGCGACATTATATGTCATGAAACCAGCGGAAACCTTCTTGATTTATATGAAGGTCGTTTTATGGAGTGGTGCCATTGTGGCTTCACCTGTCTTGTTTTATCAATTCTGGGCTTTTCTTCTACCCGCTTTTACGACACATGAAAAGAAGATGTTAGCCCTATTCGTACCCTTATCGGTCCTTTTCTTCCTTGGAGGCATTGTCTTTGCCTTTTTTATTGTTCTGCCGCAGGGGTTGCGCTTTTTTGAAGCCACTGAAAAAGTCCCTAAAAGCGTCTGTCCTTTATAAGGCTATCCATATT
>OGEP01000356.1_pt1 | contig 70957 bp, 69 predicted proteins | sample 1570721 | NCBI WGS metagenome assembly OGEP01 (sample SAMEA2582131, study PRJEB24529) | metagenome | biome: Human gut stool | place: China | collected 2011 | reverse complement strand
ATGATAAATTTAACTTTTATTTATTTTGACAGTCCACTCTACGGGTAGCAGTTCATATTTTATTAGAAACAAAGTTTTTTTTCGCTCACGCGTCGAAGCCTGGAGAGAAGTTTGTCTATATCTCATATGCTTCGCATATCAACAAAATCTTGGTAATTTTTGATTAACCACTCTTAGACAGATAGTAAACTTATAATAGATTAGTTAAAAAAGGCTGTTGCAAAATTGCAACAGCCTGATTAATTCTATTGATGTGTTTCTTTATACTCATTATACATAGCTTCATCTTGAGCTCTTTTTTCTTCAATGGCTTCGTTAAGCATCATATCCTTAACTTTCATAAGTCTTGTCTGATTTCCTCTTTCATTTTCGTCAAGTTTCATTGTTATGTATTTGATAGTTTCCTGAAGCTGAGGTATCATTACATACTCAAGTGCATTAACACGACGTCTTGTTTTTTCGATTTCATCAGCAAGTAGATTTGCTTCTTTTTCCATAGCTGCTAGCTTTAGCATTACTGGGAACACCCTAGATAATTCACTTATAGCTGCATCTAGTTCTCCTGAAGTTGTTGCAAATCCATATGAGTATATATCTGTAACGTCATTTGTAGTTGTTTCAAAGTCAAATACTGGTACATCAACACTCATTACGTTCTTTTTGTCAACATTAACTATTACACCCTGTTTTGGATACATAAGTGCTTCTTCAACGGCTTGTGATGACATTACAGCATTTGCTATACTGAAGTTCTGATAAACACCGCTTATCATTATTTCAACTTCTTCACGTAAAACCTTATTTTCTCTTGCTAAATCTAAGAAAGTTTTCATTAGCTCATCACGTTTGTCTTTTAGAAGTTTATGTCCTCTACTGGCAACACTCAGACGCTTTTTTAAAGAAGCAAGTACCATTCTGGTAGGATTTACATTTAGTCTTGCCATAGCCTACTCCCCCTTCTTTTATTTAGCATCTGGATCATATGTTTCTTCAGGGTAGTATTTTTCTATGTTAGCATCTTTTATACGTTTTAACTCACTCTTAGGAAGTATAGTTAATAATTTCCATCCTATTTCAAGAGTTTCTTCTATAGATCTATTAGTTTCATATCCCTGATTTACATATTCCATTTCAAAAGCATCAGCAAATTTTGCATACTTTTTATCTATGTTTGTAAGTGCAGCTTCACCAAGTATTGACATAAGCTCTTTAGCTTCTTTACCACGAGCATATGCAGCGAATAACTGGTTCATTGTATCTGCATGGTCTTCTCTAGTTTTTCCTTTACCTATACCTTTGTCTTTTAGACGAGATAGTGAAGGAAGTACGTTTATTGGTGGTGTAACACCTTTACGATAAAGTTCACGAGAAAGTATTATCTGTCCTTCTGTGATGTATCCAGTTAAGTCTGGTATTGGATGAGTTTTATCATCTTCTGGCATTGTTAATATAGGTATCATTGTTATTGAACCTTCACAACCCATTTTTCTACCAGCTCTTTCATACATTGTAGCAAGGTCAGTATATAGGTATCCTGGATATCCTCTTCTACCTGGAACTTCTTTTCTTGCTGCAGATACTTCACGAAGAGCTTCTGCATAGTTTGTTATATCTGTTAATATAACTAGTACGTGCATGTGTTTTTCAAATGCAAGATATTCAGCAGCTGTTAACGCCATACGTGGAGTAGATATACGTTCAACAGCAGGGTCATTTGCTAAGTTCATAAATAGAACTGTTCTATCTATAGCACCTGTTCTTTTGAAGTCAGATACGAAGTAATCTGCTTCTTCGTATGTTATACCCATTGCAGCGAATACAACCGCGAAGTTAGATTCACTGTTAAGAACCTGAGCCTGTCTAGCTATCTGAGATGCTAGTTCTGCATGAGGAAGACCTGATCCTGAGAATATAGGAAGTTTCTGTCCTCTAACTAATGTATTTAGTCCATCTATTGCAGATACACCTGTCTGTATGAATTCAGACGGATAGTCACGAGCTGCAGGGTTCATAGGTAACCCATTTATATCTAATTTCATTTCTGGTATTATGTCTGGTCCACCATCTTTTGGTCTACCCATACCATCAAATACTCTACCTAACATTTCTTCTGATACGGCAAGTTCCATACCATGTCCAAGGAATCTTACCTTACTTTCAGCTAGGTTTATACCTGCTGAGTTTTCGAATAACTGAACAAGAGCATTATTTCCATTAACTTCTAGTACTTTACATCTTCTTTTTTCACCAGAAGGAAGTTCTATTTCTCCAAGTTCGTCATATGTTACGCCTTCTACGTCTTTAACAAGCATCAGTGGTCCGGCCACTTCTGCAATAGTCTTATACTCTTTTATCAATTACTCCACCTCCTTAGCTGTTAAGTCTGCTAAGCAACTTACCATTTCTTCATCTATTGCTGCGTAAACTTCATTTACGTCTTTTTCTTCTACGTATTTGAATCTTCCTATTCTTTCTCTTACTGGAAGTTCTACTAATTTATCAAAATCAGCTCCGTTTGCTATTGCTTCTGCACTTCTGTTGTAGAATAGCATTATTAATCTTAATAATAAGAACTGTTTGTTTAGTGAAGAATATGTATCTACATCGTGGAAAGCATTCTGATGTAAGTAGTCTTCACGTATTGTTCTTGCTATTTCAAGTTTTAATCTATCTGAGTATGAAAGTGCATCCACACCAACTAGCTGTACTATTTCCTGAAGTTCTGCTTCTTCCTGAAGTAACTTCATAGCGTCTGCTCTATTTGTTGACCAGTATTTATTAACGTTTTTGTCAAACCATTTGTTTAATCTGTCTACATATAGAGAATAACTTGATAACCAGTTTATAGCTGGGAAGTGACGTTTGTAAGCAAGGTCACTATCTAGTCCCCAGAATACTTTTACTATACGAAGAGTAGCCTGAGAAACTGGTTCAGAAGTATCCCCACCTGGAGGTGAAACGGCACCTATTGCAGATAGTGCACCTTCTCTTCCTTCTGTTCCTAAGCTTACTACTCTACCAGCTCTTTCATAGAACTGAGCTAGACGAGATCCTAGGTATGCTGGGTAACCTTCTTCACCTGGCATTTCTTCAAGACGTCCTGACATTTCACGAAGAGCTTCGGCCCATCTTGATGTAGAGTCTGCCATAAGTGCTACTGAGTAACCCATATCTCTGAAGTATTCTGCTATTGTTATACCTGTATATATAGATGCTTCACGGGCTGCAACCGGCATATCTGAAGTATTAGCTATAAGTATAGTTCTCTTCATTAGTGATTCACCAGTTTTAGGGTCCTGAAGTTCTGGGAACTCACGAAGAACGTCTGTCATTTCATTTCCACGTTCACCACAACCTATATAAACAACTATTTCTGCGTCTGCCCATTTAGCAAGCTGATGCTGAACAACTGTTTTACCACTTCCGAAAGGTCCCGGTACAGCTGCAACCCCACCTTTTGCTATAGGGAACATTGTATCTATAACTCTCTGACCAGTAACTAGAGGCATATCTGGAACTAGTTTTTCTTTGTAAGGTCTTGCAACCCTAACTGGCCATTTCTGCATCATTGTTAATTCTTTTTCTGATCCATCTTCAAGAGTAAGAACACAAACTGTTTCTTCTACAGTGAATTCACCAGATTTTATTTCTTTAACAGTACCTTTTACTCCTACAGGAACCATTATTCTATGTTCTACAACAACAGTTTCCTGAACTGTACCTATTATATCTCCAGTCTGTACAGCGTCACCAACAGATACTTTAGGAACAAAGTCCCATTTTTTATCTCTGTCTATTGCTGAAACGTCTATACCTCTTGATATATTAGATCCTGCAACTTCCACCATTTTTTCTAGTGGACGCTGGATACCATCGTACATATTTTCTATAAGTCCTGGTCCAAGCTCAACACTTAGAGGAGCGTGAGTTGATACAACTTTTGTTCCTGGTCCAAGACCTGCTGTTTCTTCATATACCTGAATAGATGCTTTATCTCCACGCATCTCGATTATTTCACCTATAAGTCCCTCATCTGAGACACGAACCACGTCAAACATGTTGGCTTCTTGCATACCTTCAGCAACAACAAGTGGTCCAGATACTTTAACTACTTTTCCTTGGCTCATTTTATCACCGTTTCTTTCTATATTAATTAAAATTAATAATTTGTTTTCTTACTTATCTCCGAAAAGAATATCAGCTCCAACTGCTTTTTCTACATTCTTTTTAACTCCTGCTATTCCTATTCCTAAGCTTCCGTCAACTCCTGGTATTGGGATTATAGCTGGTGTTATTAGTGATTTATAGCTGTCTATTTCTTCTATCATATCTTTGCATAGACCTTCTGTTATGTAGATAATAGCGAAATTCTCTTCAGTTACAAGCTGATGTAGAACTTTTTTAGCTTCGTCTGAGTTCATACAAGGGTATGTATCTAGTCCAACAGCTTTAAATCCTACAACACTATCTCTGTCACCTATTACTCCTATTCTATACATAACTTACTCTCAGCCTTTCTCTTATTCTATCTGATGGAAGTCCAGCTAACTTACCAGCCATTATTATTCTGGCTGCTTTTATTTCATTTTCTTTAGCTAATATGTAACCAACTATTGCTTCTATTCCAAAAGATTTATATCTTGAATCTTTTACATATTCCATCAAACGATTATCACATAATTTTTCAAGCATTGTGAAACTGCCACTTTCTTTAAGCATTGGAATACTTTCAGCTAGGACATCTGACAGTCCATAAGAGACTAGCTTTTCAGCAAATGTTTCAAGCTGTTCATCGTATCCTGCTATAAAGAATTTTTCTGTTATATTTCCACCTTCTATGAACACTTTAGAGAAGAAGTCCCAAGATTTATTCATTCTTCTCATTCTAACAAATATTCTTAAATTAATAGTATCTATTAGAAGTTTTACATATCCTTTTAAATATGTATTTTCTGATTTTTCCGCAAGTCTTATCATATCTTTATAGCATGCTTTATCAAGAATTATATCTACTTGCTGAGGATCCTTAGTTCTTCCGAATACATCAAGAACTTCTTCTATAGCATCCTTCATTTCTGTAGACATTCCAACGAAGTCTCTTTCTCTTACCATATTAACAAGATCTTTAGTATCTATACTTCCACTTCCCATAAAGAATGGTTCAGGATCTGTTCCTAAAAATTCTGCTTTTAATATAACCTTTATATTATGGTAGTCTGACTGATATAAAAATATGTTAAAGTACTCAGGATCGTGAACTATTGATTTAACAAATTCGTAAGTTCTTTTGTGTTCCCGTGTTAAGAGCACTTCGAAATCCTGTGGTTTTACATCCGGAATAGCTCCACCATATTCCATTTCTGTAAGTACTTTTAGTGCTTCTTCCGGATTTTTACTTTCAACCATTTTTTCGATTTTGTCGTGGCTAAGCATATTTTTTTCTCCGCTTCTTACACAGGCAGTGGCAAATACGTAATCTCTATCGTTAATCTTTGCCAAATCAATCAATCCCCTTTCTTTAAAGTGGATAAGCCTTGTATTATTCGAACAATGCCTTTACCACATCAGGTGTTATTTCTTCTTTTATATCTTCAATTATAGATTCTATAGTAGCAGTTATTTCAACTTTACCAGCTACAACTTTGAATCCTCCACTAGCATTTATTGTTTTACTTGATAAACAAAAGTTATTTCCTTTTTCATTTGCCAGAACAACTACTTTTTCTCCAACAGCTTCAGCGTCTTTAGCATTGAAAAGAACTTCTCCACATTTAACACCTATGTCAGATAAAGTATCTGCTAGAAACTCTATGTATTTTTCTTCGTCCATATTGTGGACTTCTGCAACTGCTCTCTCGAAACATTCATTAACTGCATCCTGTTTAGCTTTTAGAAGCATTTTTCTTGTTTCAAGCTGAGCAAGCGAATTTCTTCTGCTGAATACTTTTTCTGATTCAGCTTTTATCTTGTTCTGGACATTTAAAAGTATTTTATCTGCATCGGCCTGTGCCTTAGCTATTATTTCTGCTTCCTGTTTTCTTGCTTCAGCAACAGCATTATCTGCATATCCCTGAGCTTCAGAAAGTATTTTTTCTGTTATTTTTTCAATACTCATTATATCCACATCCTTAAACTGTTACTGTTGTTATTATAAAGCTATTGCGTTTAACATTAAGAAAGATACTAGTAATGCTAATACGGCATATGTTTCAACCATTGCTGCATATATCATACCTTTTGCTAATTCTTCTGGTTTTCTAGCTATAAGCATTATACCAGCTGCTGCTGCTTTACCCTGAGCTATAGCTGAGAATACACCAACTATTCCTATAGGTGCTGCTGCTGCTAATATTGCTGCACCCTGTGCAACTGTTAAATCTGCTATTCCACTTCCACCCATAAGACCTATTTTAAGCATTATGATGAAAGCTATTAATAATCCATATATACCCTGAGTACCTGGTAGAGCCTGCATGATTAGTGTCTGACCGAATTTTTTAGGGTCTTCTGCTACTACTCCTGCTGCTGCTTCCCCAGCTATACCTACACCTATCGCACTTCCTATACCTGCTATTGCTGCTAATGATGCTCCTAAAATTGCTAACATTGTACCGATTGACATATTACTCTTCCTCCTTAACTATGTCGACATATTTTGTCTTTTTATCAAATGGTTCAAACGCTGTTCCTCCGCCTTTGTAGAATTTTCCGAAGAATTCAACGTACTGTAGTCTGCTGGCGTGAACGAAACTTCCTAATGCATTTATTGCTAAGTTGAATAAATGTCCAAATACCGCAACTACTATTAATAATATAGATCCTTTTATTCCTCCGCCTGCTAAGCTACCCATTGTATTTATAACCTGAGCTATAACTCCAGTAGCAAGACCTAAGGCAAGAAGTCTTGAGTATGAAAGAATATCAGCTAAATAAGAAGTTATATTGTATAAGCTTCCTAAACCGCCTGTAATCTTTCCGAATATTCCTTTTTTCTGTCTTCCTCCTGTTAGAAGGATACCTACAACACCTATGATTGACATATATTTACCTGCTGTAGCAAATGCTGGTCCTATATTTCCACCTACACCAAATAGAACTAAACCTACTAAAAGTACATACCATAAACCTATATCAAATAATGCGTCTAATGGTTTACCGTCTCTTATAAGCATATATGCCTGTATTCCCATACCTAGGAATAAATGTATACCACCTAGTATGAATGAGAATATTAATAATTTCATAGGGTCATTTACTGGGTTAAACCAAAGTGGATTGATTACAAAGTTGTCTATTCCAAAGAATGTCTTAGCTGCAACTGTTGGTAAATCTCCAAACCAACCACCAAATAGTGCTCCCCAAATTGCTGTTGAAATACCACACCAGAAGAACATATTTATAAGTTTTTTCATCATTCCTTCTAGTCTGAATTTCTTAGATATTATAAAGCATCCAACTGCCATTATTATTCCGTATGCTGCATCACTTAGCATCATACCGAAGAATATAAAGTAGAATGGTGCTAACCATTTTGTAGGGTCTATTTCCTTGTATTCAGGTAATGCGTAAAGATTTGTTATCGCTTCGAAAGGATATATAGCGCCTGTATTGTGTAGTAATACTGGTGCTTCTTCTCCTTCTGGAATTTCATTAAATTCGTAATAACATTCATTTTCTTCTAGCACTCTCTGAACGCTTTTTTCTGCCACTGCTGGCATATATCCGTCAAAATAGAAAGAAGCTTCTGTTTTTAAAAGCATATTTCTTATCTGATTTCTGTCTTTTTCTATTATAGTATCGTCGTATAAACATTCTACTTTTTTGATTTCTCCTGTCATAGAAGTTATATCCGCTTCTACTACTTCTTTTTCTTTTGCTATTTCAGCAAGCTCTTTTTCATAGCTTCCTGTTATTTCAGCTGGTGTTCCGTACATGTTTGAGAATGTAACTTTGTTAAATCCAAACTGTCTAACACAATCTAAAACAAGTTCGATATCATCTTTTAGAGCTATTATAGATAAGTAATGCTGATCTGCATCGCTTCCGATAAGTCTAAATACTGTTCTATCTGTAGCTTCTTCTACAGCAGCTCTCATAGCTTCTATCTCTGTTACGCTAGGAACAACCCCCATTAGAATCTCAGTACTTTCTGTTTCCCTTAATTCAACAGGTATGTCATAAGAAAGCCATGGCTTTAATGAAACCATATTAGTTTCTATTTTATTTTCTTGTCCTTTCAGATTCACAAGACTATTGTAAAGCTTATAAACCTTTTCCACTGTACTTTGGATATTTTCCTTATCCTCCATAACCTTTTTAAATTCTCTCTTTGTAATAGCTCTTCTAGTCTTTATAAGAGGTTTTTTAGACTTGTCGTACTGTTCAAGTGTTTCTAGTACTGTAGAAATTTTCTGAAGCTCTGAATCAATTCTACTTACTTCATCTTCGTTACCATCTTTTACAACTATATTAGCCCACTCTTCATCAAGAAGTTTTTGATCCTGTGCACTTAATTCAACTACACCAAGATCCATTAAATGTTTTATAAGCTCTTCCTTATTGTTGCTCAGTCCTATGACAGAAAGTTTTTTCATCTTAACAATTGACATTAGACTTCACAATCCTTTCTAGAACAACCTTTACTCCAGCCTGAATGTTTTTTTCAGCTTCTGATAAAATCACTCTGCTTTTTTCTGATGTTTGTTCAATAGTATCATCATATACCTTGCCAGCTTCAACTTCAGCATTGCTTATTGCTAAATTGTATTCAGCATCTGCCTTGTCTTCTGCTTCAAGTATTAACTGCGATGCTCTTTTATTTGCATCAGCTACGATTTGTTTCGCTTCCTGAACTCCATCTTTTTTAATTTTATCGGCCTGTTCTTCTGCTTCATTGATAACTTTTATTAATTCAATAGATGACATCTCTTCACCACCTGTCTTTTTGAAATTGGCCAAACTTTTTATAATATTCTTAGATTATATTTATTATATTTTTATTTTACGATTTTGTCAATTTCATAAATTTAATTTTTTGCATTGTTTTTTAGTTAATTCTTCAATTTTCTAATTTATTTTGCATAATCATTTTTCATTTCTATCGTTTTGAAATCAATTTGAATACGTTTTCCATTTTTAAGTCAGATAATAATTTTTTTCATAAAATTTTTATTCTACATAGAAATTTTATTTAGTTTTTATCTACATTCGTTGAAATATCAATCTTTGTTTCCAATACCTATTCTTTTTCATTTGTCATAATTTTGAAAAAACTTAATTTTAACTTTGATTTTTTTTGAAACAATTTGAAGTATTACAGTTTTTGTAAATATATACAACTTGCTACTTTTTGCAAGTTGTTTATATTTAAAAATTCTATTATCTGAATATTACTTCTTTTATTTTTTTAGCTATTTTTTTATCAATTAGCGTTTTTTCCATTAATTTAAACCATAATTCTTATTCTTTTGTATACAATTTAGATTGTTTTTAACTGTATCTATAGATTTTACAGCATAGATACAAATCACTTTAGCCCATCTTAGACATTTTTTTAACTTTTATTTCTTAAGCCTATATAAAATTCTCTTTCTAAAAATAGCTTTTATACTATTCAGACAATTCTAGCTAATAACTTTTACTTATCAATCACAAAACATCGATATCATTATCCTTTCATTTATGTTTTTAATTTAACCTCTATAGAATATCTATAATATCAAAAGTTTGCCAAGATTAAAGATATTACGAAACATATAATATATTAATAAAAAAGGACCTATTGCAAAACTTGCAACAAGTCCTCGTTTATAGGTTAATGTAACTTAGTGGATTGAAAAACATAGACAAAACATCCTCGACAATCTGGAGACGTGCAGTTTGTTTGCAACATAACTTTTTTTACTTGTACACACGTCGAAGCTGGAGAGGAGTTTGTCTATGTTTTCAATTCCCAAGATATATTAATCTATAAATTTTCTATCATATTTTTAACTAGTTCGTATGAAACTACATCGTAATTCATTTCATTTGGTGCATTTGCATAAGAGTAGCTTACATTATTCTTGTGAGTTGTTGGATCTTCAACCCAAGCCTTACAAGAACTATGAATCTGGTTTATTCCAGTATAATCCATTATCTCGTCCATATTCCCTACATTAACTCCACTACCTGCAAGTATTTCTATTTTGTCGCCGTATTTTTCCTGAAGATTTTTTATTACTTCTTTTCCTTCTATAGCTTTTGGCTCTAATCCACTTGTAAGAACTCTATCTATTCCAAGCTCGATTAAAGTTTCCATAGTTTTGTATGGATCTGCTACACAGTCAAAAGCTCTGTGGAATACAGCTTCTCCGTTGTATTCTTTTATTATTTTTACAATCTCAGCAGTTTTTTCTTTATCTACTTCTCCATCTTCAGTTAAAAATCCAAACGCTAAACCATCTGAACCATTTTTCATAAGAAGCTCTGCATCCATCTTCATCACTTCATAATCTACATCGCTGTAATGGAAGCCTGCTCCTCTTGGTCTAAGCATTGATATAACTAAAAGATTTGTATTCTTTTTAGTTAGTACTAATGTCGCTAAAGAAGGTGTAAGTCCTCCTAGATGTAACGCACTATTTAACTCTATTCTCTTTGCACCCGCTCTATCTGCATTGTATGCGTCTTCATAACTTCCGCAGCATATTTCAACTATTTTTTCCATCTTATCAAATCCTATCTATTAAATAATAATCCTTATTTTGACGTAATACCGCCTATTTTAACTTGCGTGTTTCTGGTAATCTTAAAATAAATTTTCTCTACTAACTAATCACTTTTACAATAATCTTTTAAATAATCTCTTTTACAATCAATCTTTAAATAATCTCTTTTTTCCTTTTAAAACAATCCTCTAAACAATTTTAATCACTAAACAACCTTATATATTAACTATATATTCGCTAAGTAGTATATACCTAACCCGTATATCTTAGCATTTGATATTAAGTCTTCTACCTTCATCCATTCATTTGGAAGATGTCCTATTCCCTTCTGTCCAGGGAAACTTGGCCCAAATGGAACTATATTAGGCATTAGTTTTGCGTATGTTCCGCCAGTTGTTGTCACAGGAGTTCCGTCAAGTCCTGTAACCAACTCATACGCATTCTGAAGACTTCTAACCATATCGCTGTCTTTTTCAAATCTAACTGGAGTATAATGGCTTACGCATTTTACTTCCATTCCATTTGATTTTTCCTCTATTGTGCTTATTATCTTCTCTACAGTAAGTCCCACAGGATATGAGAATGTTACAGAGAAAATAACTTTGCCGTCCTCGTATCTTAATTTATAATTTCTCATTTCATTTACACCAAATTCTTCGCTCTTATAATCAAGACCTAAGCTTTCCGCATTTGGCTTAGCGTTCATAAAGTATGTATTTACAAACGCAAAGAATTCAGCTATATTTTTTTCTTCTGTTGAAATTTCTACAACAGCTCTACCTCTTTCTGCATATACTACTGGGTATTTGCAGTCTGGTGTCCATCCCATTACAGGTGGTTTTTCTTTTTCTAGGTAGTATTTTAAATCTTCAAATCCTGTTTCTTCATCACATCCAAAGATTATTCTGACCGGTCTTTTTAATTCTACATTTAACTGCTTTATTGCATATAAAGCGTATAAACAAGATAGTATCGGTCCTTTATTATCTAATATCCCTCTTGCGTAAATATATCCTTCTTCTTCATGTGCACTAAATGGATCGTGTTTCCAACCTTCTCCAACTGGAACAACATCTAAGTGACCTATTATACCTATATAATCTTCACCTTCTCCATACTGTGCCCATCCAATGTAATTATCAAGATTTTTAGTTTCAAAACCTAAGCTCTCTGCTAATTTCAATGTTTCATCTAAAGTTAAGGCTATATCCTTACCAAATGGAGCATTTTCTTCGGCTTTTGTTTCGACACTCGGCATCTTGACAATCTTTTTAATTCCTTCAATCATTTCTGATGAATTTTTTTCAATCTGCCGAATTATCTTTTTTTCCATTTATTTTTCCTCCAATGGTGCAGTTCTTGTTTTCATGTAGTTGTCTAACCACTCCTGGCTAGCTACTTCATGTATGCATTTTCCGTCTACATTTTTAGTTAAGTATACTATTGGTTCCTGTCCTTCTGTAGCTACTGCAAATGAGAAACCTTCTATATTTGTAGCAACTCCCCATTCACCTTTATTGTTCATAGCTATTAGAGATAAATCTCCTGCTTTTCCTCTTCTTTCTATTAATTCTTTGTTTAAGTCGTTTACCGCTATTTCACAAGCTTCCTGAGGATGTTTTCCTTCTTTCATAAGTCTTACTATTTCATAAGATATACACCCTTTCATAAGGTCTTCACCAAGTCCTGTTGCACTTGCTCCACCTATTTTTGAGTCAACATAGAATCCTGATCCAGATATTGGAGAGTCTCCTACTCTACCTTTTCTTTTCATAAATAAACCACTTGTAGAAGTCGCTGCAGTCATTTTACCATGAGTATCTAGACAAACCATACCTACTGTATCATGTCCTGAATATGGGCTTATTTCCTGCTGTTTAACTTCTTTAACTCTATTTTTGTAGTGTATTTTTGCTCTATCTGTTAGCATATTTTTTCTTTCGAATCCTTCTTTATGAGCAAATTTTTCTGCTCCTTCTCCAACTAACATACAGTTTACTTTTTCATGAGATAATCTTCTAGCTATTGATATTGGGTTTGCATAGTCTTTTATTGCTGCTACTGCACCTATATCTAATGTATCTCCATCCATGTATGCTGCATCTAGTTCTACTTCCATTTCTTCATTTGGAAGTCCACCGTATCCTACTGATTTGTAGAATGGGAAGTCTTCTACTTCTTTTATTGCTGTTTCTATTGCATCCCCTGCATCAGCACCTTCTTTTAGCATTTTATCTGCTTCTGTTATTCCTTCTACTGCCATACGCCATGTTGCTATTATTCCCCACATGCTCGTTACCTCCTATATTATACAGAAAGGATGCCTAAAAAAGCATCCTCCCCCATTTTTTAATTTAAAAACAATATTTTGATACTATTTCTGAACAATCATCGCCTTCGTGCATAGCTTTTGCTAATTCACACATAGCGTCTAATGATTCATTTAATCCAAATCCACCTTTTTTAGGTGTTTTTATTATATGCACTTTGTCTTTGTACTCAGCTATTGTTTCTTCATTTTCTACTGACATAGCTGCAAATGCTTTTGCGTCTGTTGTATTGTTTATATCGTTAGCTACTCTAGCAGCCATTTTTCCATATCCTAAGTAGTTTAAACATGGTCCACACATTACAACATCTGCTTTTAATTTATTTACCATTGCGCAAAGTTTTCTACTTACTTCATCTGGGTTAGCGGCATAAGTGCCGTCACCGCAGTAAAGACAAGCTATTACTTTTCCGCCTATTTTCTTTAAAGACTGTTCCATCATTACAGCAGGACCTATTACTTCTTTTTTAGCTCCTAGTGGCACATCGTGGTCATCTTTTATACCTGCACCTGACTGTATCTGATCATAAATCATTATAATTCTCATATTAATTCATCTCCTAAATCTTATAGATCATCGAATGATAGGTCATCTAATGATATATCTTCATCGTCTTCTTCAACGTTACTCATTTCTTCCTGTAAGTACTGTTTGTCTAGTATTTTTATGAATGGCATGTATATGAATACACCTAATACTAGAAGTGCCGCCTGTAGTAACGCACCTACCCAGTTTGTCGCAAGGAATCCTGATATTACAAGTGGTGTTGTCCATGGTATATTAACACCTGAACATATTGGCACAAAGTTCATTGCCATTGCAAAGTATGATATCACTATGTTTATAGTTGGCACTAATATGAATGGTACTAACATAGCAGGGTTTAAAACTATTGGTAAACCGAATAATATTGGTTCATTTATTCCGAATATACCTGGTACTAATGACATTTTACCAAGATTTTTTATACGTTTTGATTTACAGAATAATAACATTGCTATTACTAGTGATAATGTTGAACCTGCACCACCAAATGTTGCAAATAAATCCTGGAACTGCTGGCATATTATATGATGTTCTCCAGCTACGTTTCCTGCAGATAAAGTCTGAAGTATTGGGTTGAATACCGCACCAACAACAGATCCACCATTTACTCCGAAGAACCAGAATATATGTAAGAATATGTAAGCTATTACCATTGCTCCTAAAGTATCTCCAAGGTTTAGAAGTGGAGTCTGTAAGAATTCGAATATTATCTGGAATACATCTGTTCCCATGTATCCGAATATTAAGTTAACAGCAAAGAATATTATCATAACTACTGCTGCTGGTATTAAAGCTGCAAATGATTCTTCAACTGTTGGAGGTACACCTGCTGGCATTTTTATTGTCCAACCTCTTTTTTCAACAAATGTATATATATGTACTGATATGAATGCACAGAATATACCAACGAAAATACCTTTAGCTCCTAACCATCCTAGAGGCACGCCAGTTAAACTAACTGCCTGAGCAACACCATTTACATCAACTTCACCAGTTACTGTATATGGCATTATTAAGAACCAAGAAACTAATGCTGTAGCAGCACCGAATAATTTATTCGTACCTAATTTTTCTGCAAAAGAATATGCAATACCCATAACTGCAAATACCGCCATTATTGTGAATGTAGCATCTGCTGGTTTTGATATATAACCTGCTAAAGTCTGTCCAGTTGCCTGATTTACAACTGTTCCTTCAAGAAATTCTATCCACGCTGGGATAGGGAAGTTTGCTATTAATAGGAATATAGATCCACCTATTAATAGTGGTGTTGATAGTAAGAACCCATCACGAATTGACATTAAGTATTTGTTACGTCCTATAGCTTCTGCTAAGGGCATTAAAACTTTTTCAAGTTTTTTCATCATAAGCCTATCTCTCCTTTTTAATTTTTGTGTTTTGATTTTTGTGTTTTGTATTTTGATATTGTTTTTAATTTCTTACTTTTTGCTACTTCATTTTACTTTTTTAACTTTTGTGTTTTTGTTTCATTTTTGTGTTTTATTACTCTGTAAACTTTTACTAATTATTTGTTTGATTTTATTAATTTTATAGCTGTTTTTAGAACTTTTTCTCCGTTCATCATACCGTAATCTCCCTGATCTATAAGAGCTATTGGTACATTTAATGAGCTATACTGTGCAACTATTTCTTCGTACATGAATTTTATCTGAGGCCCAAGTAATATACAATCTGGACAATCATTTTTTAATATATCTCCCATCTGTGGGTAAGGGAAAGCTGCAACTTTTATTGGTAAATTGTGGCTATCTGCTACTCCCTGCATTTTACTAGCTAACATACTAGTTGACATTCCGTTACTGCAAAATAAATAAACTTTTTTCATTTTATATATCCTCCTATTTTTCTAACGCTGCTATACGTTTATTTAACTTGATTATTTCTTCAGCCATAAGTTTAGCTGTTTCTGCTGCCATTAACTGGTCTTCAGCATGCATTAATAATATATTTATATTTACTGCTTCTCCTGCAGCTTCTTTCTGTATTAAACCTGCATGAGCTTTATGTCCTTCTAAGAACACTTTCTGTCCTTCTTTTATAATTTCTTCAGCTTTTTCAAACTCACCTTTTTCTGCTAATCTCATTGCTTCTATATAATTTGATTTAGCAGTCCCTACTGCTGATATAATCTGAAAACTTATTAATTCTAATTCATTCATTAACTTTACCTCCACTTTCTATAATGCTATTATACTAGGCAATTGATTTCCTATGACTGTACTCACATTTCCTAAACTTAGGAAATTATTTACACATAACTACTCTAGTACTTCCTATGTAGTCGTGGATTGCTTTATGATCTTTAGTAAATATAACCATACCAGCACTTACAACACATACTGCTAGACCAACATACATTAATCCAGATACTATTTCTATACCTGTTAATAATGTAAATACCTGATGCCATATTGCACTCGCTGTCACTAAAGAACCTTCCACTACTATTATTCCTACTAACTGTCTTAGGAACATATTCTTAAATGTAATTTCTTCTTCATCATCTTTTACTATTTGGATTTTACAAATTTTCTTACCTAAGGTCTGTCCCTTTGTAATACATGTCGGAACAGCTACAAAGTAAAATAAAGCAAACACAAAACCTAAACATCCCGCTATTAAACCATAAGGGTTAGGGAATTCTAATATATTCTGTTTAAGCACACTTCCAAAGAGCTTCTGAGATATCATAGCTATTGGAAAAGCTGTAACAAGACCACCTAAATACCAGTCTATTAAATAACTTAAAAATCTTCTTGTTAAAGGTACATCTTCGTATCTTTTTTTAGTACTTTTATCTATTTTTTTAACTAAATTGCTCTTTTTATTTTTCTTACTCATATTTCCTCCTATTAATTTTCTACATTTATAATATACTTATTCTAATACTTCCTTTTCTATACCTACTCTAACACTTCTTTCATAAAGTCGTCGTAGTTGTTTACAGCTAGAAGTCTAGCCAATTTCTTTGAATCAGTTACAGTATTTGATAGCCATTCAAAGAATATCTTCAATAAACTGTTGTCTGTATCTCTTATTCCAAGAAGGATTATCAATCTAACATCGAAATCCCCCCATTTTACAGCCTTATCCAACACCATAACAGAAATACAGGATTCTTTTGTAGATACCTCCATTGAATGAGGCACTGCAAATCCATAAGAGAACGATGTCGCTGACATACTTTCTCTTTTAAAAACATCTTCTGTATATCTCTCATCAGCTAAATCTTTCTCAACAAGCTCATTGCATAGCTTATTTATTATCTCATCTGATGATTTATATGTTTCATGAACATGGAATAAATCTCTTCTAATCATCTTTCTTACCAAAATTTTAAACTCTGAGCTATATCTTTTCTTATCTAGCTGATTTAAAAGCTGGAATATTTTACTCTCATCTTCATAATTTAAAAACAAACTTATTTGAATTGTAGGCACATCTAAATTATGCCTAATCTGTAAAGTAGTTATTATAAAATCTGGTTCATATTCCATAACCTGACTTTCCTCAAAGAACGTAAACATCTTAACTACTTCCATCCTATCTCCAAAACGGCTATTTAATTTTTCAATGCACGGTTTTGAAAGCATCTGGTTGTGTGGCATAATCACAACTGCTCTATACTTCTGCACACTGTCTATTCTCTCGTATGCAGCTCCAAGATGAAGTGCTAAAAACTCTATCTCTGACTCGTCTATTACATATCCTGTGAATTTTTCTATAACCTTTGCTGAATGTATCGCCATTTCAAATACTAAAGGATATTTACGCTTAATTTCCTTTAAGTATAGATTTGTAACATCGACCTTGTTTCTCTGTCTTTCTATAAGTGACCGTATATGTGTTTCAAGACCAACTTTTAAATCCCAATCCTTAGAAAAATCAACCCCAAAATACTCGGCAATCTGTTCTATTAACCGGTCTATAAGTCTTTTAACCTCTTCCTTATTGTTGTTTAACTTTCTATAATTTCCTGAGCTCTTTCCTAAAAGAAGAAGTGAAAATCTCTTAACCTCGTCATCTACTATCTCAATATTAAGAAGTTTGCTCACTCTTTCAAAAAATTCATAAGACACATGATACTCAGTACTTTCCATAAGTCTTTCATCGATATCACTTGTAAGGTAGTTGTGATTTATAATTCTCTCAATCGCAACACCTGCGTGCATCATAATCATAGGAAATGTAGTTTCCCTTATCTTATAATCATACTTCTCACAAACTTCTTCAAAAATATCTTTTATAACAAGAAGGTCAAAATCTGTCCAAAAGTCTGCTATAGAATTTAAGTTCATGAAATTACCATGAGTTTCCTCTGTAAGTAGATATTTATATAACTTTCTCTTATCTATCTCCTCACCCTCAAGTCTAATATGATTCTTAGATCTAATCAGCTTTAAACTAGGATAATTCTCTATAATCTTTCTTATCTTCTTTAAATCATTATCTATAGAGTATCCACTCACGAAAACTCTCTCCTGCAGCTGAATTAAATTAATCTCCTTATTTCTAAACAACAGCTCCTGAATAATCCAAATACATCTCTCATGTGCAGTCTGTGGAACAATTTCCTTTACCTCTATATCCTGCTTAGCCAAAAGAATATCGTCTATATGATACCCTGCTCTCCTATTAGACTCTATAAGCTGACAATCATAGTATTTATTTATAGCTTCAATATCTGAGCGAATAGTACGATCCGTAACATTAAGAATCTTTGCAATCTCTTTTCCAGTCATCCAATTATTTGAATCACTCAGTATATTTATAACATTCATCTGCCTATTACTCAGCATATCTCATCTTCCTTTCAAAATATCTTAACCTATATCATTTTAAACTCTATTAATTTAGTTGCTATATTAATAATATACTAATCTCATTTCCCAATCTACTATTTCCATTTCCTAACAGACAGGAAAATTCCTAACTCATTAGGAAAGATAAATTTTATATTCTCATAAAATTTACTATATAACGTCCTATTTTTAATAATAAATCTACAAAAAAAGAGACTATTGTAAATATACAACAGTCTCAATGAATTATTTAGAACTAACAAAATAGATCTTCATATGTATTTTTAATTCTATTTAATGCTTCATTTAATGTAGCTCTTGGGCATCCGATATTGATTCTTACGAATCCTTCTCCGTCCCGTACAAAATAACTTCCAACTACCATAGTTAGATTGGCCTTTATAAAGAAGTCTCTCATTTCTTCTTCATTTGCAAATATTTCTCTAACATCTATCCAAGCAAGGAATGATGATTCTGATTTCATAACTTTTGCTTTAGGCATATTTTTTTCGAAAAAGTCGTAAACTATTTCGAAGTTTCCTGCAACATATACAGTCATCTGATCTAACCACTCTTCACTTTCATTGTAAGCTGCTACTATAGCAGGAACAGCAAACACATTTGGAGAAGTTATTGAGTTGCTTTTTAATCTAGTTAATAAAGTTTCTCTTACTTCTTTGTTTCTTATTACAACATAAGAAGTTTTAAGTCCACCTAGGTTAAATCCTTTATTAGGTGAAACACATACTATACTGTTTTCATGTATTTCAGGATGTGCATTCCATAAAGATGTAAACTTACTTCTATCAAATACTATATCTCTATGTATTTCATCACATACTAAAAGTACATTGTATTTTAGACATAATTCTGACACTCTATATAATTCATCTTTTGTCCATATACGACCAGATGGATTCTGTGGGCTACAGAAAATAAATACTTTTATATTATTAGATTTCATCTGTTCTTCCATATCTTCAAAATCTAAATAATATCTATTATCCACTAATTTTAATGGACTGCAGTATAACTGTCTGCTGTTGTTTTCTACAGCTTCAGCAAAAGGATCATATGCTGGTGTATTTATTAATACTCCCTCTCCTTCCTTAGTATATGCCTGAACTATATAATGAAGAGTTGATACTGTACCAAAAGTAAGTTTTATCCATTCTTTTTCTATATCTACATTGAATCTTCTTTTATTCCAATCTATTACAGCATCGTAGAAATCGTCGCTTACAAATGTATAGCTGTAATCTCCAACCGCTGCTCTTTTTGCGATTGCTTCTTTTATAGCTGGTGAACATTCAAAATCTATATCCGCTAAATCCATAGGAATAGCATCTTCACCTAAGCCGAATTTTTCTTTTAATACATGGTTACTCCATTTTCTACAGTTACCTTCTTTTCTATTTATTACCTTGTCAAAATTATATTCCATATTAATTACTCTCCCAATATTATAAATTCTTTAGTTGTTTTATTAAGCGAAACACCTTTTCCGTCTATTATAACAACATCATCTTCTATTCTAACCCCACCTACATTAGGTATGTAGATTCCTGGTTCACAAGACATAATCATTCCTTCTGTTAGAATATCTTTACTTCTCTGGTTTAGTGTTGGAACTTCACCATCTCCTAGACCTATTCCATGTCCTAGGCCATGATTGAAATATTCACCAAATCCATGCTCTTCTATAATTTGTCTAGCCACGCCGTCGACTTCACTTGCCTTTGCACCTTCTTTAATAGCTGCAATAGCTGATGTCTGAGCTTCTAAAACAACATCATATACTTTTTTAATAATTTCAGGAGGCTCTCCTATAGATATAGTACGAGTCATATCTGATTGGTATCCTTCATAAACAACACCAAAATCTATTGTTATTGCTTCATTTCTTTTTAATTTTTTTGTTGTCGGTCTTCCATGAGGCATTGCACCTCTATCACCTGAAACAACTATTGTTTCAAAAGACATTCCACTTGCGCCTTTTTTAAGAGCATGGTATTGAAGTAGAGCTGCTACCTCTAACTCTGTCATACCTTCTTCTATTACTGAAATAACTTCACTAAATACTTCATCTGTTATCTCGCATGCTTTTTTGATAAGAGCAATCTCATCATCTGATTTGATTGCTCTTGCTTTTCCAAGTTCATTTGTCAATAGAGTAAGATCTAATCCTGCTTCTTTTAACCGGATGTAATCCTGTATAGTCATAGCCTGGCTTTCTATTGCGAGATTTTTTATATTTAGTTCTTCTAATAATTCTAATATACTAGGTATATAAGACCCCTGTGGTACAACTTTTTTAATAAATCCAGTTGTTCTCTTGTCAGCTTCATCTATGTATCTTCCATCTAAAATCTGATATTTTGCATCTTTTGTTATAAGTACATAGACTCCACTTCCAGTAAGTGCACCGACATATCTCTTATTGTTTTTTCCTTTTATTAAAATTGCTTCTGTGTTTAATTCCTCTATTAAATCTCTTAGTTTTTTTACTCTATCGTTCATGGTTTTTAGTCCTCTCTATATAAATTAGAAGTCTAAGTCTAAATCTCCAAGTAAATCTTTATCTTCACTTGAGAATATATCTTTTGTTTCTTCTACTTTTTTAGCTTCTTCAACTTCTTCCTGACGTTCCATAATCTTGAAGAATGGCCAGTATAATGCAACTGATAATACTAACTGTAATGCATTGACTAATATTGTTCTCCAGTCACCGTTTGTTAAGAATCCTTCTAAGAATACTCCAACGTATGGTGGGTCGAATATTGGTTTATCTAATAATCCCCAGTGCATTAAGAACATTGGTAATGTACCTATTATAGCTCCACCGAATACATGTGGTATGAACATCATTGGGTTTAGTATTATTGGAGCACCGAATAGTATAGGTTCATTTATACCGAATAAAGCTGGGAATAATGAAACTTTACCGATCTGTTTGTATCTTTTGTTTTTAGATAGTAAGCATGCTACTACACATCCTATACTTATACCACATCCTGTGAATCCGAAGAATGCACTTGATGTTCCTGCTGTATAGAAGTGAGGTAATGCCTGTCCAGCCTGCATAGCTGCTATATTTTCTGCTATAAATGTAACCATTATTGGTCTTGTTATTGGACTGAACACTGATGAATGTATTCCGAAGAAGAATATGAAACATATAGCAAAGTTTAATCCAAGAACAGCCCATGGGTTATCCATAGAACCAACTAATGGAGCTAAGAATCTAGTAAGTATCTGTGGTGGTAATTCACCGAATATTGTTAATGATAAGAATCTTGCGACTATAAAAGTTCCACCAACGATTATACTTGTTGGTATTAACTCGAATGATTTAGATACGAAATCTGGTACGCCTTCTGGCATTTTTATTGTAAGGTTTTTAACTTTACAGAAGTTGTATAATTCTACTGAAAGTAAACCTGCTATCATACCTGTAAATAGCCCTTTAGCACCTAAGTTACCTAGGTCTAAAGCACCTTCTGGAGTTATATCTGCAACTAAGAATAAGAATGCGAATGTTGCAAGAGTTATACATCCTGGAATATATAATTTATAATGATTACCTAGGTTATAAGCTATACACATACAAGCATATAAACCTATTAAACCTATTGAAAGTGTTACTGGTAAATCTAATATTGCCGCATTATTTAATATAAACTGGCTTACTGGGTTGTTTTCCCCGATCATATTTGGTAAAGCTGGAAGTACTGCGAATAAACTTCCTAGTATTGTGAATGGTGTCATCGCAACCATTCCGGCTTTTATCGCACTTAAGTGTCTCTGATTATCTACTTTATGTGCTAATGGCATAAAGTACTTATTCATAAATGCTTCAAATTTAGCAAACATATATTCAATCTCCTTTTTTTATTCTATTTAATTTTTATTTTCCCATCTGATGTTTTTTGTAAGTTACTAGAGCTAATTTCATAACTGTTGCTCCGTCCATTTTTCCGTAAACGTCTTTATCTATTACAACATAAGGTATATTTCTTGGTTCACATAAAGATGCTATAAAGTCAGTTTTGTGAGAAACCTGAGGTCCTATCATTACTATATCCCAGTTGTCTATTTCACTTTCTAGTGAATCTGCTGGTATAGCAGTGAATGCGAAATCATCTTCGTTTAATTTAGCACTTTCTTTTACTACCTTTTTCATATTCTGCATAAGCATGTTTGTTGAAAATCCACCTGCACAACATAATAATATTTTCATAACTATTATTCCTCCTAAAATTTTGTTTTTATTTTTACTGGATTTTTTTATATTATTTATATTTTAAAAATATAATTAATTTCTAATTTACTTTTGGCAAATTTATCTTTCTGATTTATTTGTTTCTAATTTTTAAGTTCAAATCTTATTCTTCTTCGAAAACATTTATAACTGCTTCTATTATGTCTTTAGCTAACTGAGAAGTCATGTAATGGTCCTGAGCGTGAACCATTAGTAAGCTCATTTCTGGGCTTTTCATATCTTCATTTAAGTCCCGTGTTATAAGCTGAGTCTGTATATTGTGAGCTGCTACATCTATTTCTCTAGCTTCTTTTAATAAAGCTCTTGCTCCATCAAAATCTCTTGTTTTAACTTTTTTTAAAGCCTCAAAAGCTTTTGCCTTACTTTCTCCTGCTGTAGATATAAGTTCCATTATCTGCATTTCTGTTGACATTTTTCAAAATCTCCTTTTTTAACCAAAATTTCTTATTTTATTATATTTTTCTTTATCTAAATCTAAAATTAATTTAGTATATAGCTCTATAGTATCTTCAAGATCCTTGTTACTTACTATTGAGAATGCACAGTGTCCGTATCTTACTGGTATACAAGTAACAACTGCTGCCTTTCCTTCATTTACTAGATGAGCCTCACCTGCATCAGTTCCTCCTGACTGGAACATATCGTGCTGTAACGAAATATCGTTTGCCTCAGCTACATCAATAACGTAATTAACTAATTCCTTGTTTGGAACTAAAGTTCTGTCTCTATGCATAAGCATGATACCCTTATCTATCTGTTTCTGATTTGTGTAATCTCTTACAAATTCATTTTTTGCACATGCAACATCTATTGCGAATACTATGTCTGGGTTTACGAAATAAGTAGCTGTCTTACCACCTCTTATTCCAACTTCTTCACTACTTGTAGCTGCAAAATGTACATTACAGTTTAAATCTTCTTTTTCTAGTCTTTTTAAAACTTCTCCCATAACAAAGCATCCTAATCTATCATCAAATGCTTTACCAACTAATCTATTTGGTAGGTCGAATTTTTCAAATTCAGTTGAGTATGTAACCATATCTCCAACTCTTATCCCTAGATTTCTTACTTCTTCTTCTGTATAAGCACCGATGTCTGCGTATATATTTTCTGCTTTTCCTTCATTATAAGTAGCATTTATTATAGCAGGTATTTTCTTACCGTCTCTTGTTGTTATTCTTACTCTCTGCGTGAAATGGGCTAAAGGTTTAACACCACCTATATTTATAAGGTGTATCATACCTAATTTATCTATACTTCTTACCATAAATCCTACTTCATCCATGTGAGCACAAAGCATTATGTTTGGTAGGTTTTCACCTTTTATTTTTGAAAATATTACACTTCCTAAACCATCGTATTCTACTTTATCACTATAATCTTTTAATTCGTCTAGCATAACCTTTCTAACTTCGCCTTCATTAGAAGCTATGGCATCTGCTTCAGACAATTTTTTTAGAAAATCTATATTCATTTTTTATCCTCCTATATATATTTTCAATTTATATATAAATTCTTCATAAGACTGAGATTTATTTAGCATATCCACTATTTCCTCACTAGACATTACCTTATCTAAGTATTTAGATATCTGTCTGTGTAGTTCTAGATCTCCTTTTTTAAGAGAAACCATAAATATTACTTTTGGAGTTTTTCCTTCGCTTTCAATATCTGCCTGCACAAGACCTACAGATATTAGGTTTTTATTTCCTGTCATCTCTATTGGATGAGGTATTGCAACTCCATTTTTATATATAGTACTTAGGCAAGACTCCCTCTCCCAAACATCATCTGGGAATGTAGGGGAACAAGCTTCATCATCTACAACATCCTGTGCCATAGAATAAAGAACTTCTTTGTAATCCATTTTTTCTGTTATACATCTAAAATGATTTTTGCTAAATAAACTCAAGATATATTCTTTAGGGTTATTAGCACTATGCATATGGTCTACAAACATTACACTTTCTTTTATGTTCATATTATCTAGCTCATCTAAAATTTCGTTTATTAAAATTACTGGAGCATCGATTTTAAATCCTAGCTTTGTTATTGAGAAAATTAAATCTGGTTTAAAGTCTATAACCTCTTCTTCATCTAATAATGAGAAGTTTTCTATTATCGCATTTCTAAAAATCTCAGTTAATCTAAGCTTTATTAAAAATGCACTTCCTCCTCCAGATGAACAAACTATTGCTATTCTGTATTTCTTATCAAAGTTGTTCTTTTCTCTCTTTTCAAAAGGAACCGCTATATGAGTAGCTATAAATCCTATTTCATTCTGATCTATTTCTATATCATATTCCTGCTCTATCCTTTTTGATAACTGTATGGCTAAGTTAAAAACTGTAGGGTATTGTTGACTTATTTTTACTGAAAATGGATTTGATATACTTTGGTTGTTTTTAGATCTTTCTATTAAGGCAGCTATATGTAAATATAGAAGCTTTAAAAACTCTTTATCTTCTAAAAAACTTGTACTGTATCTCTTGTCCACTTCTTTAAAGTACTCATATATAACTTCTTCTAACTTGCTTTTATCTATTGCAAGAGAAGCAGCTTTCTTATCTTTTGTTTTTTCTCTTATAAGTATTTTTAGGTAATCATTTTCCTGAGGGGTAAAATAATATCTATTTTCATGGAATATTCCACTTAATATGCCTTCTAATACTTCATCATCTTCTTTTTTATCTATCATATATACATCAGAGCTTTTTCTTAAGCTTGTCTTTATATATAAGATAACTAACTGTGATAGTATTTCTTCCAGCTCAGTTATATTTACCTCTAGTGAATGTTCATTGAAAATATTTTTTATAGTAGATTTTATATTTACTATCTTTGCTTTACTTACATATGTCATTTTATATTTCATAAAATTTCTATTTTTCTTTACGTAAAGCTCTCTGATTAATTTTTGAATTGAATCTATATGACCTTCTACTTTTAATCCATAATGAGGTTTTCTATCTAATCTCAAATCGTATTTAAGCAGCCTATCATCTATCTTTTTCAAATCATTTTTTATCTGGGATGTACTCACTAAAAACTTATCACTCAAGCTTTCAATTGTTTTGTATCCATCCTTTAGCAATAATTCCACTATAATTGAATCCAATCTTTGTTCCGGACTTTCAACTATATAATCGGGTAATTTTTCTAAGTAAGTTTCAAACTTATTCTTATCTGTTATTTTAAGAATATAACCTAACCTTGTTTTGTATTCCAAACAAAATCCGTTACGCTCATAATCTTTTTCCATATTCTTTATATCGTTTCTTATGGTTCTTGTTGAAACTCCTAATTTTTCTGCAAAATAATCTAGTTTTAAGTATCCATCGCTATTAATTAGTTCTTCAAGAATAATACGTTGTCTGATAAGATCACCCCCTTAATTAGTTGTGTCCTTTGTCTTTAAGGTTATTATATTAAAAACATATCCTTTACAAAAGACGATTTTTTTCATTACATATCTTGAAATTTGTATCTCATTACATTTAAAGTTATTCTAAATTAAATTAAATTTTATTATTTAAAACTGTTAGTAAACTTTATTAAATATACATTTTTCATAAAAGAGTATATTTATTTTATTTTCTTATTATATTATACATTTAACACAGAGTTTACAAAAACATATTTTTTTCACTTTAACTAGGAAAACATTGCCCCATTATTTTTACAAACGCAAATAAATAGTATATCTACTTAAATACCCTAAATCCATACACAAATAGTATGAATTTAGGGTCTTTAAAAGGTTGGTTTATTAAATTATGCTCTATTTATTGAGCCACAAACTTCCATTCTTCCTTTAACAAATTCTTTAACAGAGTCACGTCCAGCTGCTCCATATTTTTTAGGGTCTATTACATCTGGGTTTTCAGCTAAAACTTTTTTAACTCCATTACTGAATGCTATTCTAAGTTCAGTTGCATAGTTTACTTTTGCTATACCTCTTCTTATACTTTCTTTTATTGTTTCGTCAGGTATACCAGAACCACCGTGAAGTACTAGTGGAACAGATACAACTTCTCTTATTTCTGATAATCTATCTAAATCTATTTTAGGTTCACCTTTGTATATACCATGAGCAGTACCTATTGCTACAGCTAATGAAGACACTCCTGTTCTTTCAACGAATTCTTTAGCTTCCTGTGGATCTGTGTGAGCATTTCCTTCTCCACCATCTAAATCGTCTTCTTTTCCGCCTACTTTACCTAATTCTGCTTCTACTGGTATATCTGATGGTCTACAAGCGTCTGCAACTGCTTTAGATACAGCTATATTATCTTCAAATGATTCATGAGAACCATCTATCATTATTGAAGTATATCCAGCTCTAAGTGCTTGCATAGCTAGTTCAAAGCTTGAACCGTGGTCTAAGTGCATTGCTACTGGTACACTAGCTTTTTCAGCTGCAACCTTAACATTTGCTAAATAATAATCTAAACCTGCGTATTTTACTGTAGATGGAGTAGTCTGTAGTATAACTGGAGAATTTAATTCTTCTGCAGCTCCTATTACAGCCATAACCATTTCCATATTTTCAACATTAAACGCACCTACTGCGTAATGACCTTCCTGCGCTTTTAAAAGCATTTCTTTTGTAGTTACTAATGCCATAACTAAACCTCCTTCAAATTATTCAATCTATCCAATCAAATTTTCTATTTTTCGTATTCGTGTATTATTACACCTTTAACAACTCTATTAACTGTTCCTGTTGGAGATGGAGTATCTGGTTTGTTTCCAACTTTAACTGAAACAAATAGAGATAATGCCTGAGCAAACATTATGTAAGGGAATGCAAGGTATGCATCTGGAAGATTAGCGTATTCTTTTCCAAATCCGAATGTTTCCCCAGAGAAGTTTGCTTCATTTTCTACAGATATAGCACAAGTTAATTTTGCTATCTGGTCTGCATTTATTTCTTCAAGTACATCTAAATCGTACTGTCTTGTATATGCATTGTTAGAAACAAATACAAATACTAGAGTGTTTTCGTTTATGAATGATTTTGGGCCGTGTCTGAATCCCATTGAAGAATCGTATCCTGTAGCTATTTTACCTGCAGTTAATTCAAGTAGTTTTAACTGAGCTTCCTGAGTTAAAGCACCTAATCCACCTGAACCTAGGTAAACAACTCTATCAAAATCACCTTCTATATATTTATGTACTTCATCTTTTCTTTCTATTACATTTCTTCCCATTTCAACTATTGTTCTTACATATGAGCTTTCTTCGTCTTCATTTAAGTTGTCGAATATAAGCATTGCAGATAACATCATGCAAGAGAAACTTCCTGTCATAGCGAATCCCTGGTCATTAGATCTTGCTGGCATTAATAATAAGTAGTTGTGTTCGTCGTTTTTAGTCATCTGTGCTAATTGACCTTCTGGAGCACAAGTTATAGCTAAATGATAGAAATCTTTAACTACCTGTTTTCCTAGATTAAGAGCTGCTAAACTTTCTGGACTGTTACCACTTCTTGCAAATGATACTAATAAAGTTGGCATATCTTCTTTTAGATAGTCGTAAGGATTTGAAACTATATCAGTTGTAGCTATAGCTTCTATTATCATTTTTTTCTGGTCATTTTTTCTGTTTAAGTAAGGAACTATTGAGTTACCTACATAAGCAGATGTACCAGCACCAGTGAATATTACTCTAAACTGTCCGTGTTTTTCTCCTATGTTAGATATGAATTTATCTAAGTTTTCTTTGTTTTCTTTGTATATTTCGTAAGCTTCAGCCCATAATTCTGGCTGCTGTTTTATTTCTGTTGTTGTTATTATTGCACCTAAATCTTTTAATTTCTGTTCGTCGAATTTAAACATTATTTTTCTCCTTTTTATTTTTGGTCTTCATTTTGGTTATAAGGTTATAACCAGTTAAGAAAGTAAAAAATATAATCGCCTTTCGAACGATTTTGTCTAAACTGGTAACTACCACTTTCTATTCATAGAATAATTTATTTATTTTTCTTTGTCAATAGAAAATTTTAAACCTTATCCGATTTTTATTATATAAATATACTTCTTTTATCGTCTCAATTAAGCTATTTTAGTTACTTCAACTAGATTTTTGTATTTTTCAACTTCTTCTAATTTAACAAATCCTGTATCTACGTTTAAAGCATTACTTATACCACATGCATTTGCAAGTTTTATAGTTTCTTCTAGACTATATCCTCTAAGTATACCTACACTGAATCCTGCTATTGTACTATCTCCACTACCAACAGTATTTACTGCCTCTACTTTTGGAATTTTAACATCGTAAACATTTTTACCATCTAGGTATATCATTCCATTTTTTCCTAGAGATATACATACATTTTCTGCACCTAAATCTAAAAGTTTTTTACCAGCTTCTATTATTTCTTCTCTTGATTCTACATTTACATCTAGCAGCTGTTTTATCTCATCTGTGTTAGGTTTTATAAGATAAGGCTTAGATTTAAGAGCTGCCTTTAACGCATTTCCAGAAGTATCTAGTACAAACTTAACTCCATTTTTTCTGCATATATTTCCTATTTTTTCGTAGTATTCAACAGGCATATTCTGGCAAAAGCTTCCAGATGCTGTTAAAACCTTAGTATCTTTTATAACTGCATTTAAATCTTCTTCAAATCTTTCTAAATCACTAGCTTCTACAACTGGCCCTTTTTCTAAAAACTCTGTACTAACTTTATTATTTTCTATAATATTTAAGCAGTTTCTAGTTTCAGAATCTATTTTTGTGAATCTATTTTTTATTTCTTTCTTGTCTAACTCATTTTTTATAAATGCACCATTAAATCCACCTAAGAATCCAATTGCCATAGGATCTTCGCCAAGAATTTTACACACTTTTGTTACATTTATTCCCTTTCCTCCAGCAGTGGCATTAGATTCGATTACTCTCTGCACTTCACCTATATTTATTTCACTTACTCTATATAATCTATCTATAGATGCATTGAATGTTATTGTAGTAATCATGACTACCTCCCTATTTAATTTTTATTTTAATTTTTTTAATAAGTTTCAATACGCAGTGGTTATTACCACTTCTGAATATAAATTATTTCCTCTGTCTTGTCAATAGAAAATAGATTATAATTATTATATTGAGTTTTATATAATTTTATATATTGACATGATAAATTATCTATTTTATAATTCAAATGTGGTTATAACCACTTTAGAGAGAGAGGGTATTATGATAAATAGACAAGATAAAAGACCGATATATGATCAATTAGTTGAAATATTGAGAAACAAAATAGAAACTGAAATGCAGCCAAATGATAGGATGCTATCTGAAAGAAAGATTTGTGACGAGTACGGAGTTAGTAGAACAACTGTTAGACTTGCAATGGCGGATTTAGAACATATGGGGTATATATATAAAAGACATGGCAAGGGTACATTTGTATCTGCTCTAAACCAGCAGTCACAGAATCTTATGGACAGCTACAGTTTTACAGATCATATGAAATCTCAGGGCAAAACTCCTACAACAAAGGTTCTTTCATTTGAAATCCTTGAAAGCACTAATTATTTTGCCGAAAAATTAGGTATAACTCCTGGAGATAAGATGATAAAAATAGTTCGTCTTAGACTTGCAGACGATATTCCTATGATGCTTGAAAGAACTTATCTTCCATTCACTGAATTTACAGGATTGACTGAAGAAAAGGTTGTAGAAAGACCTTTATACGAAATATTTAAAGATGATTATAACGAAATAATAAAAGTAGCAGACGAAGAGTTCTCTGCTGGTATCGTATCTGATAAGGAATCTAAACTTTTAGATGTTCCTGTTGATTCAGCATGTTTAAAGCTACTTCGTACTACTTACAATGACAATAATATCGTTATCGAATTTACTCTAAGTGTCGCCAGAAGTGATAAATTTGTTTACAAAATAAGACACGTAAGATAAATAACAAATATTTAAATAAATAAGCATTTAGATAATAAATATTTAGGTAATAAGTGTTTAGATAGATAAATATTAAAATATAGACATATTTAAATAGAGAAGTATTTAGATAGCGATAAAATTTTAAAATTTTTAGGAGGCTGTTTTGAAAACTTATATTTACGCTGATAAATTTTTTATGAATTATGGAATTGAGGAAAATGGATATTTATCTATAATAGACGGTAAATTTGGTCATTTTCAGAAAGAAAAACCTGAGTCTGCTGAAATTGTAGATTTTTCAGGAAAATATATAGCTCCTGGTTTTGTAGATACACACATACACGGGCTTTTAAATTCAGATGTTATGGACAACACTCCAGAAGCAATTAAAACTATATCAAAAGGACTTCTACAGTTTGGTGTAACTAGCTTCTTACCTACTACACTTACTGATTCTGTAGAAAGACTTGATGAATCTGTAGAAAACATCAAAAACGTATACAATAATGTAGAAGGTGCAAAAATACAGGGTATATTCTTGGAAGGTCCTTGTTTCACTGAAAAATATAAAGGTGCTCAGAATAAAAAATACTTTATAAACCCTACTGCAGAAATATTAGATCAGTGGCAGGAAAAATCTGGAAATTTAGTAAAGAAAATAGCTATTGCTCCAGAAAGAGAAGATGCTGTTGAGTTTACAGAATATGCAACAAAAAATGGAGTAACTGTTGCACTTGGTCATAGTGCTGCTACTTTTAATGAAGTTAAAAAAGTTGTAGGAGCTGGAGCAAATGTATTTGTTCATACATACAACGGTATGAGCCCTCTTACACACAGAGAACCAGGTATGGTAGGGGCTGCTATGGAGCTAAAAAATACATTTGCAGAACTTATCTGTGATGGACATCATGTAAGTCCTGTAGCTGCAAACATTATGATGAATGCTAAATCAAGAGATAACATAGTTCTTATAACAGACTGCATGAGAGCTGGAGCTATGGAAGATGGACAGTATACTCTTGGAGAATTTGATGTAATAGTTGAAAACGGAACAGCAAGACTTTTAACAGGAAGCCTAGCAGGAAGTGTTCTTAGCATGAACAATGCGATAAAAAATGTAGTAGATTGGAACATAGCTACACTAGAAGAAGCTATAAAAATGGCATCTTACAACCCAGCAGTTAGTTGCAACATAGACGACAAATGTGGATCTATAAAACCTGGACTACCTGCCGACTTTGTAGTTATAGATGATTCACTAAATGTATACAATACATACCTAGATGGTGTTTGTAAATACTCAAAATAATGTAAATTTGAATAATAGATATAGATATTAAAACACGATAATAGAAAAACAATATACCTATCATTTTATATTTGTTTTTTATTATAAATTTTTTTCTATTCAGTCATTAAAAATAATGGGAGCTTCAAAAGGGCTCCCATTATTTTTGTGTTATATTTCAAAATTAAATCCACCTATTTGTACTATATCTTTTCCTTCTAATATACTATTATCTGATTTTTCATTTACAAGAACTACACCTTTTTCCTGAGCAAGTATAGATGCTGTAAGTGCATCTACAAGTGTATTTCCATTAGCTACATAGTATTTATTTAATCTACTGTAGAATTCAGATATAACTTTTCTATTTGTTTTGTATCTATCTTGCCCAGCAATTCTTCTTGCTGAATATTTTTCAACTATAGAATCAGATACTACATTTTTTCCACCTATTACATAGTATTCTTTATTCTCTTCTTTATTATAACTAGAAGATTTTCCATTAGTTAATAAAAAAATTATTTTCTTAATATTTATATATTTTTTCTCATTATAATCTGATAAAAAAATTGTAAATACGTTTTACATCGATAGTGCATATAATGTGTTGAATGTGCAATACTCATCAAAATATTCATATAAAAAGCAATCAACCGAAGGTCTTGGTACAAAACTGCAGATATAAGAGTCTATTGCAATCTTTTGCACATAGTACTAACTTTTACAAAAAAAGAGCTACTGCAAAGATTGCAATAGCTCTTATATCAAATTTAATTATTTGCAAAGTTTTTTGAACTCATCAGCAACGAACTGAACTTTTGTTCCTATTATAACCTGTACAGAAGTTTTTCCTGGTCTTATAACACCAGCTGCTCCTGAAGATTTTATTTTAGCTTCGTCTACTTTTGTATTATCTTTAACTTCTAATCTTAATCTTGTTATACAGTTGTCTATAGATGTTACGTTTTCAGCTCCACCTAAACCTTCTAATATAACCTGAGCCATAGCTGTGAAGTCGTTGTTATCTAAAACTATAGCTTTTTCAGCTTCTACAGTATCTTCTTCTCTACCTGGAGTAGCTAAGTTGAATTTAACTATAACGAATCTGAATACTACGTAGTATACAGCACCAACTACTAAACCTATTCCTAATAACCATAATGGGTTTAATGCCATTGGAGCTTTGAAACTTAAGAACCAGTCAACGAACCCTGCTGAGAAGTTGAATCCAGCTCTTACTGGTAACATTGCACAAACTGTCATTGATATACCAGTTAATAAAGCGTGAACTACGTATAATGCTGGAGCTAAGAACATGAATGAGAATTCAAGAGGTTCTGTAACACCTGTGAAGAATGAACCAACTGCTGCAGCTAATAATAATCCGTAAACAGCTTTTTTCTTGCTATCTTTTGCAGTGTGGTACATAGCTAAAGCACCTGCTGGTAAACCAAACATCATAACTGGGAAGAATCCTGTCATGTACATACCTGTTACACCTAACTGACCTGTTCCACCCCAGAAGTTACCGATATCATTTATACCTGCAACGTCGAACCAGAATACTGAGTTAAGAGCGTGGTGTAATCCAGTTGGTATAAGAAGTCTGTTGAAGAATCCGTATACACCTGCACCTACTCCACCTAAAGATATTATTCCTTCACCAAATGCAACTAGTGCATTGTAAACTGCTGGCCATACGAAGAATAATATAGCAGCTGCTAACATTGAGCAACCTGAAGTAACTATCGCAACACTTCTCTTACCACTGAAGAAAGATAAAGCGTCTGGTAATTTAGTACCTTTGAATTTATTATAGCAAGTTCCACCTATAAGACCAGCTAATATACCTATGAACTGAGTCTGAGTTTTAGTGAAAGCTGCTGCAACCTGATCTTCAGGTATACCTTTGAACATAGCAACAACTGCTGGAGAAAGTAATGTAGTTATCATTAACCATGATACTAGACCTGCAAGACCTGCAGTACCATCGTTATCATCTGACATACCAACGGCTACCCCTATAGCGAATAAGATACCCATGTTATCTATAAGAGCTCCACCTGATTTTAATAAGAATGCTGCTATTACGTTATTAGCACCCCAACCACTTGGGTCTATCCAATAACCTATCCCCATGCATATACTTGCAACAGGAAGTGCAGCAACTGGTAGCATTAAAGCTTTACCTAGTTTCTGTAAATATTTCATCATAAGAAATATTCTCCTTTCATGTATAATTTTTTATTATTTCAGCTCTATTTTTGAGCAAAATAGACATTTTTAATGCTCTAAACCTCTTTGATTTAAAGACTTTTAATTTTTATAATTGCTTTTAACTATTTTTTAGTTATTTTTATTATTTCGTCGCCTATGCTAACTGGACCGTACTCTGTTGGTTCAACTGATTCAAAAGAATCTGGGTTACAAACAAGTACTGGGCTTGTTACATCGTATCCAGCTTCTTTTATTTTTTCCATGTCGAATTCTACTAAAAGATCTCCAACATTTACTTTCTGTCCAACTTCTACATGGCTTGTGAAGTGCTGTCCCTGTAGGTTTACAGTATCTAATCCTATGTGTATTAGTATTTCAGCGCCATCTTCACTTAATATAGAAACAGCATGTTTTGTAGGGAACATTATTGTTATTTCACCAGCTACTGGAGCTACTACTCTACCTTCAGCTGGTTTTATTCCTACACCTTTTCCTAACATTCCACTTGCGAAAGTAGGATCGTTTACTTCTTCTATTGCTATTGTTTCACCGTTTATTGGAGAAACTAATTTACAAGAGTTGTCTTTTTTTCCAAATAATTTTTTAAACATCGTTACACCTCAAAATTCTTAATTTTCATCCTCTATTGTAGAAACACGTCTTATATGCACCGCAAGATATACAAGTTCTTCATTTGATATCCTCTGATTATACTGTTTTTCTATATAATCCCTTATCTTTAGTGCGCACTTAAATTCTTCAGGATATTTCATTGCTATCATTTCAGCAAATACATCGTCAGAATCTTTTAACATCTCTCCCATAAATATCCTCTGTGAAAGGAATTTCAGATGTGTAATAAGTCTTGAATAATGTAAGCTTTCTTCATCTAGTTGTATATCAAAAGTATCTGTTACTATTTTTAGTATATCTCCTATAAGAGTAGTTATTTTTAATGCATCGTTCATCTCTGTGTTGTACTCAGCATTTACTATATGAAGTGCTATATTAGCCGCCTCATCTTCACCCATTTCCACACCTAGTTTTTCTTTTATTAGGTTTACAGCATATTCTCCAATTATATATTCTGGATTATAAAAATGCTTTACTTCCCATAAGAGAGGATTACTAAATTTCATACCATTTTTAAATCTGTACACTGAAAAGCTTATGTGATCTGTCAGAGTTATGTATATGTTCTGATTTAATCTCTTGCCAAGTGTACGTTTTGCGTAGTTTATTATGTCATTAGACACTTTAAAATGCTCAATAGGCAGCTCCTCAATCAAGCGTTTGAATTTATCTATTGCAGATTTTCCATTCATAGTGAATACTTTCTCTACTTTAGATGCATCTATCTCGTCGCCTTCTTTAGCTTTAAATCCTATTCCTTTTCCCATTACGATAATCTCTTTATTCTTTTCGTTGCATGAGCATACAAAATTATTATTTATAACTTTTGTAACTTTCATAAACATTCCTTGCCTTTCCAGATATAATATAAATTCCACATCATACTACTATACCCTAAATAATAATAATAAGATTATCATAACAATAAAAAAAAGACCTAACTTTATACAATACACCTATAGTGCATTCTATAAAATTCGGTCTTGCCTGCTCTACCAGTAACACTCCAAATTGTCATATCCATTTTTTAACTGTATTTAGGATAACATTTTCACAGATTAGTGTCAAGTATTTTTGGCAAACTTTTTCAAATTATTTTCTAATTTGATTCAAGTTATTCTTATTACCTTCATTTTTTGTTATAGTTGGCACTTTTTAATATTTTATATTTTCGATGATTTAATATTATATCTATATTTTTAGTGTTCTATTTTTGGAATAGAAATTTTTCAAATCGATCTACTTCTTCTATGAATTCATTTACAGTAGATACAAATGAATTTACTATACTTTGAGAGTTAAATTTAACTACTTCGTTTTTTATCATTTCAAATTTGTAATTTTTATTTACACCTATTCCCTGACTCATATTTTTTCCAGAGTGCTTTTCTGCATAGTAGTTATTTCTCTCGTATATCATGTTTAAAAAAATATCTCTCTCAGCCTCGTTATTTATGTAGATTTTTTCTTCCAAGTCTATTACTATACTGGTAAATCTATCCTTACCTGTGTGGATTGAAGCCGAGTATTTTAGCCCTTTGTATTTGTTTATAGTCGATACCAAAATTACGCCATTGCTGATTCTAAGTCCACAGTTTTCCACACCATAGCCATTTATTATATCCACTATTTTTTCTGCCATTAACTGATTTTCGTCGATATTTTTATTCTCTATTGTATCTACCTTTTTTAGCATAATTTAATCACCCTTTTGAATAAATTTTGTGTTTTTACATTTAAAAAGTCTGTAGCATAACACTACAGACTATATTAATTATATCAAATTCTATTTATTTTTTCATTCTGCTTTAGAAAATATCGTTATTATCTATATACTTTCTTTTTCTTCATTTCTTCTAATAATACGTAAACTGTTCCATCATCTACGCATTTGTCTACAGCTCCAGGATTAAATATTTCCTGTCTTACAATGCTAGTAAGCATCGCTCTTAAAAGATATGCTCCAGAGTCAGCTGCATTTTCTCTGTATAAATCAGAATCCATTTCTATGTTGTGAAGGTCTAATGTATCTATATACGCCTTGTCTGTTATCTCAGGAAGGTGAGCTATATTTATAAGTCTTTCAACTTCCTCTGACATCTCTGGCTGATTAAACATAAACATCGGTATAGGTCTACCTGTATCCTCTTTAATTCTTTCTTTAAAGTATTTTATGTCGTCAAATATTTTATCATAAGCTTTTTTTCTTTCGTTTCTTCTATACATTACGATATATGTGTAATCATTAATACCTCTTTTTAAATCATCAGGAAGATAAGTAAGTACAAGCTCTTTAGCTTTTTCATCTATTCCGTAGTATGCTTCTGCAATAGATCCTGTAATTGCAGCTATTGTATCAGTATCTCCACCGATTGTAACAGCTTTTATTACAGCATCTTCAAAGTTTTCACTTTCTAAAAATGCCGCCATAGCCTGAACAACAGCTGTTTCACATAATGCATCTCTCTTCATTATATCTGCACTTCTGTACTCTTCAACAGACTTAGATAGGTCATATCCATATTCTTTTTCTATATATTTCTTTATCGCTTCTTTTTTGCTTCCATTTCTCGCTAGGAATATTGCACTCGCAATTGCCTGCGCCCCTTTTATCCCCTCTTCACTGTTGTGTGTAACCTCAGCAGTTAATCTTGCGTATATATCAACTTCATTTAGATTGTTTGCAAGCCATCCAACAGAAGATACTCTCATAGCAGATCCATTTCCTATGCTTTCATAAGGCTCTGGTTTCTGAGAAATTAGCCAATTGCTAAATAATGTTCCATATCCAGCAGTTATGTGGCTTCTTCCAAACATCTGCATATTGTATCTTAGACATAATTTTATTTCCTCTGCAGGCTTGTCAAAAGTTTGAGAAAGAGCTTTTCCAACAGCTACAGTCATTACTGTATCGTCGGTAAATATTTCCCTAACTCTTGGATTTATTTCTATTCCTGTTTTGAATAGCTCATCGTATTTTTTCTGTACTTCTTCGTATTTAGGGATTGTTAGACCAAAGTCGTATCCATTTCCTAGAATATCCCCAATTATTGCTCCTAACATTTTATTCACTCCTTGCTATCTTTAACTTATATTATGTGCATAGAAATAGCGGTAACAATTACACCCGCCATCATATTTCCAACTACAATTCCCAAAAATGCGTTCCTTATTCTCATGTGAAGTATAGACGCAATTGCTGCAGCTGTCCATGTTCCTGTAGTTGGAAGAGGAACACCTACAAATAGAATAAGCCCTAAAACAGATGCGCTTTTTAGTTTTTTCATAGATGATTTTATCTTGTTGTCTATTTTTTGAGCTATATTCTTTAAAAAAGAAATTTCTCTGATAAAGTTTAGTATATGTCTAAATGTGAGTATCAATGGAATTGCCACCAAGCTTGATCCTACAACACTTGCAATATACACTCCCAAAGGATCTAGGTTCATAGCTATACCAATAGGGATTGCGCCCCTCAGCTCAGTGACAGGCATCATTGACAGAAATAATATATTTAAATAATACAATTTTTTTCTCCTTTATTTTAGTTTTTATAATTATATTTTTTAACTTTTCTTCTACTCATAAAGTATAACATACACTATCAGATAATCAAAAAAATACTACCACTTTTAACACTTGTGGTAGTATTTTTGATATTATTTGTTATATTTTACTAAATTTTATAAAATATAATATTTTTTCTATTACATATGACTTGGTATTATTTCAACCCAGTAGTTATCTGGATCCGCTATAAAGTATATCCCCATAGCCTCATTTTCAAAACATATACATCCCATTTCTTTGTGAAGCTCGTGTGCTGCTTCAAAATCGTCTACTCTTAAAGCTAGATGGAACTCGTTGTCACCTAAATTATATGGTCTATCCCAATCTCTTAACCAAGTAAGCTCAAGATTGTGAGGAGTAACACCATCTCCAAGATATACTATTGTAAAGCTACCATCTTCAGACTCTATTCTGCTAGTTTCTTTTAGTCCTAGTGCTTTTTCATAGAACTTCATACTTTTCTGTAAATCTAATACGTTTATGTTGTTGTGTGCAAATGAAAAGTTCATAATTTACCTCCAAATTTCAGTTTTTCTTTATTATATCAAATTTCTATATATAAAATATATATTCAACATTAATTTAATATAGATTTTAATTTTTTTTTAATACTTTTTTTATGTTATAATTAATAGCATAAAATAAGTTACAATTTCTAAAGGGGTTTTTAGTTATGAGTTCAATTAAAGATAAAATTATTTCCAATTTTGATAATTTTTCAAAAAACGAAAAAAGAATAGCAACATTCATTATAGATAATTACGATACTATTTCGTATTATAACGGCAATGAAATTGCAGAAAATGCAGATACAAGCAAAGCAACACTTGTAAGATTTAGTCAAAAGATTGGCTACAAAGGTTTTATAGAATTAAAAAGAGAAATAAATAATGAACAATTATCCTCAATTAAGCACAATCCATATGAAACATTTTTGCCAACACCTTGTACAGAATCTATATTTTCTAATTTAGTGAATGATATAAATAATTTTGAAAAGGCGATATCTCCAAATACAATAAAGAAAATAGTTAGATATATAGCAAATGCTTCAGCAGTTTATTTGATAGGATTTGGCTCTGATTCGATTGCTATGAAATATTTATACAATTATCTACCTATATGTGGGATAAAGTGTATCTATACAGATGAACAGGGAGTTAGTTTAAGGGAAAGACTTATCACTCTTTCAAAGCATGATTTAGTTATTATGTCCAATTTTTCAGATATGGAAGACGATGACTATATGGTTGCACGTTATGCAAAAAAGGTCGGAGCAAAGTTTGTTTCTATGACAAATTCTGATATAGTAGGAAACTCTTTAAATGCCGACGCCTATGTTGTAACAAAAGAGTCAGCTGAAACTTTTTACAATTCACCAATTCTATCTATTCTTCTATGCAATATCATACTATCAGAGCTAAGACATACATACAAAGAAAAGATAGAGCCAGAACTAAAAAAATACAGTGATGCTATTGATTTTATGAAAAATAGCCAAGAACACCAGTAGATTTAATCGTAGTAGGTTTAGTAAAATATTAAATAATTATGAAAGGAATTATTCAAATATGGACAATTTTAAGAAAACAATTTGTAATATAGTGGATGAATATCAGCATAATTTTGAAGAAATATCAAACTATTTATTTAATAATCCCGAAATTGGAGGAGAAGAATTTTTATCTGCAAAGTGTATTGTGGATACGTTAAAAAAGCACAATTTTGTTGTAAAGGAACCTTATGAAACTCTTCCCACAGCAATTGTCGCTTCTTATATAAACGATCCTTCTTATGAAAATTACGCATTTATTGCAGAGTACGATGCACTTCCAGGATATGGAAATGATAGCTGCACAAATGCACATGCTTGTGGACACAACTGGATAGCAGCTACTATGACTGGTTGCGCCGTTGTGCTTTCTAAAGTGTCAAAAGAACTTGGTATAAATGTGTCTTTAATAGGTACTCCTGCAGAGGAAACTTTTGGCGCTAAATACGATATGATGAATTTAGGATCATTTGACGATGTAGATTATGCATTTCAAGCTCATCTAGATGCATATGACAATATGTATGTGCATAATTTAGCTATGAATTCTTTTGAATTTGAATTTAAAGGACTTGCTTCTCATGCTTCTCAGGCTCCAGATAAAGGAATAAACGCACTTGACGCTGTTATCTCTATGTTTGTAAACATTGGACTTCTTAGACAGCAGCTACCTCCATCTGCAAAGGTACATGGTATTATAAGTAATGGAGGATCTGCACCAAACATAATACCAGACTTAGCTGCGTGTCAGTTTAGTATTAGGGAAAAAGACAAGGCTTCACTTAAAGTGTTAAGAAATAAAATTATAAACATAGCAAATGCAGCTGCTCTAAGCACTGGATGCACTTTGGAGTACAGATTAATAGAAAATCCATTTGACGATACAATTCATCTTGATAGTATGATAAAAGCTACTGAAGACAATTTTAAACTATATGGTATGGATAATTTCTTAGACAAGGAGAATAGACTTCCTGTGGGTTCATCAGATATCGGAAATGTTAGCTACGTATGCCCTACTATATACGCTGAAATAGCCCTAGACTCTCCAGAGCCACTTCCTATCCATACACAAAAGGCTCTTGAACTAGTAAACTCTCAATATGCATTCGACAAAATGAATACTGTAATAAAAGCATTCTGCTCAACTGTAGTTGACATATCTCAAAACAAAGAATTAGCAGAAAAAATAAAAACAGAATTTAAAGAAAAGACAATATAACAAAGTATAAAAAAAGACAAGAGTGTATAACTGCTCTAAAGCGACAATACTGCAAGTGCCCCATACCTATAAATGTGTTACATAATAGGATGGGCCACTGAAGCCTGAAGCAAAGAGCAGTTATACTCTTGTCTTTATTTTTTTATATGTATATCCATGCTTCCAGAACGGAATCCTTCTAAGTCTAGAGTGATATAATCGTATCCAAACTCTTTTAATTTTTCAATGACTTCTTCCTTCTTTTCTAAAAGCATCATCATTTCATTTTTATCTACTTCTATCCTAGCTATATCTCCATGAACTCTTATTCTTACATTATAAAATCCTAAATCTCTAAGCCATTTTTCAGCCTCTTCAACTTTTTGAATACTTTCATAATCTAGCATTGTTCCATAAGGAAATCTAGTAGCCATACATGGAGTAGATGGTCTATTTGATACAGATACCCCAAGCTCTGCAGCAAGTTTTCTAACCTCTTCCTTTGTAAATCCAGAATCAGCTAGAGGGCTTTTTATTCCAAGTTCTTTTATTGCTTTTATCCCTGGTCTGTATACATGTAAATCGTCCTCATTTGTACCCTCTACTACCTGTTTTACGCCAAGTTCTTCTGCATATTTCTGTAGTTTTTCAAATATACTCTTCTTACAAAGATAACATCTATTTACAGGGTTGTCCTCTATTCCAGCTTCTTTAAGCTCGTCTATTGAAATAATCTTGTGTTCTACACCCATTTCGTCTGCTACTCTCCGTGAAATCTCCAAATCTTTCATAGGATGTATCTTTGTGTGTACTGTTACCGCATAGACTTTTTTGCTTGTTTTTTTAGTAGACTCTGAGAACAATTTTAAAAGAAGACTGCTGTCTACACCACCTGAAAATGCAAGTACAACATCTTCCTGAGATAATTTATCTATCTCTTCTAAAAGTCTTATCTTTTTTTCTTCATAACTCATATTATTACTTGCACTCCTCGATTATTTGACGATATACATCCTGCCAAGTTCTACCAGTTTCTTTGCATATTCTAGCTATGCTATCGTGTTCTGGGTATATTCTTTCACCTGATGGAAGTCCACAAATTTTTATCTGCACTGTTCCCATAGATGTTTCTCTCATTTCAGTTCTTCTTTCTAGAATTTTTCTATCCATATATTGAATTCTTATACCTATACTTGTTGTGTCTTCAAATATTATTCTCTGTAATTCGTCCATTTTATCTTCTTTACAGATAACATTTAACTGATAGCCTGGTCTATTTTTTTTCATAAAAACTGGCATATAATGCACATCTCTCGCACCTGCATCCATTAATTTTTGCATAACATATCCAAGTGCTTCACCTGTACAATCGTCTATATTAGTTTCCATTTTTACTATTTTATCTTTTTCTATTTCTGTTTCTTCTTCCTCTATTATCATAGCTCTAAGAAGGCTAGGTCTTTCGTAATTTCTCTTACCTGCACCTATACCAGTTTTAACTACTCTAAATTTTTCTGGAAGTTTTTTTTCTGTACATATAGCCGCTGCTATTGCTGCACCTGTTGGAGTTACAAATTCTCCCTGAACACCAGTTATGCTAAGAGTTAGATTTTCTGCATTTACTATATTTAAAACTGCTGGTACTGGAACTGGAAGTACACCATGCTGGCATCTAACTGTTCCAACTCCTTCGTATAATACTGGTATTATAACATCTTCTATACCTAGATTATCTATGCATACAGCTGCTGCAACTATATCTACTATTGAGTCTACTGCTCCAACTTCATGGAAGTGAACTTCTGTTTTTGGTTTTCCATGAGCTTTAGCTTCTGCATTTGCAACTATATCAAATATTTTATTAGCTATTTTTTTTGCATTTTCTGTTATTCCACTGCTGTTTATTATGTGCTGGATTTCTATAAGTCCAACGTGCTCATGACTGTGCCCATGGTCGTGACTATGTCCGTGATCATGACTGTGTTCATGGTCATGATGATGGTCGTGGTCGTGACTATGTTCATGGTCATGATGATGGTCGTGGTCATGACTGTGTTCATGATGATGATCGTGGTCGTGACTGTGGTCATGACTGTGTTTATAATTATTAGAATGTAGATATTCCATATCATGATCGTGATTGTCTACATCTAATACAACAGAAAAATCAAGCGCATCTAATCCAGATTTTACAACTCTGCTTGTTTTTATTTCAAATTTATCCTTAATTGACTCAAGGCTTTTTAAAGATTTTTCAAGTACTTCTAAGTCAGCCCCTAAATCTAAAAGAGAGGCAACAAACATATCTCCACTAATTCCAGAATAGCATTCTACGTATAATTTTTTCTTACTCATGATCGTTCACTCCTAGTTTATTAATTTGTGATGCAATATATCCTGCTCCGTACCCATTGTCTATATTCACTGTTGCAATACCATTTGCACAAGAGTTTATCATTGTAAGTAGTGCAGATATTCCATTCATACTAGCTCCGTATCCTATTGATGTAGGTACAGCTATAACAGGTTTATCAACTAAACCTCCTATAACGCTAGCTAGTGCTCCCTCCATTCCAGCAACTGCTATAACACAGTTTGCATCCTGTATTGTTTCCATTCTTGATAGAAGTCTGTGTATTCCACTTACTCCTACATCGTATATTCTTTCTACTTTATTTCCAAAGAACTCAGCTGTCTGAGCTGCTTCTTCTGCAACAGGAATATCTGCTGTTCCTGCTGTACAGACTGCAATTTTTCCAATATATTTCTTATCTTCTTTTTCTATCTTTAAAATTCTAGAAATAGGATCGTACTGGACACAAGGAATTTTTGATTTAACTAGTTCTGCCTGTTCTTTAGATGCTCTTGTTCCTAAAACTTCTCCTTCCATAGAATAAAGATGTTCGTATATACTTAATAAATGTTCGTTTGCCTTTCCACTACAAAAAATAACTTCTGCGCATCCAGAACGAACCTTTCTATGAGTATCTAACTTAGCATATCCTAATTCTTCAAAAGGCTGTTTACGGAAAAATTTTTCTGCTTCTTCAACTGATATTTCTCCATTTTTAACCTTGCTTAACATTTCTCTTGTCTCCATTTAAGTACCTCCATTTTATTTCCTATAATTATTTTAATTACTTGTGATTTATTTCCCTTAAATCAACTATTCTTGTGCATACTCTTTTAGCCAATTCCATATTATGTGTTACTATAAGCATCCCATAATCCTTTTCTTCAGCTATACCTAGAAGCACATTCCATATCTGTGCCTGAGAAATAACATCTAACATAGTAGTAATCTCATCACATATAAGAAATTTTGTTTCTGGCGCCAAAACTCTTGTAATACAAAATCTCTGTAATTCTCCGCCAGAAAGTTCATTTGGCCATCTTTTTAGCCATTCTTTTTCTATTCCAAAACGCTTTAGCATTTTGTCATCTGGTTGCCAACATTCATTCAGTACCTTATCCATCTTCCATCTAGGATTTACTGATAACTCTGGATGCTGATGAATCATCTGTACGGGACAAAATCCCTTTTCACTGATAGGTTTGCCATCTATAAGTATTTTTCCAGATGTAGTTTTTTCATAACCTGCAATTATCTTGGAAAGTGTACTCTTACCATATCCCGATGGCCCTATAATTCCTACTCTTTCTCCTGATTCTACCTTTAAATTTACATCTTTTAAAATCCAAGGAGATTTTTCTGTATATCTAAAATTTATATTTTCTATACTAAGTTGCATTTACACACCTAACCTTTCCTCCTCTAAGCTCTCTCATAGGGATTTCACCCGAACATTTTTCCGATACATAAGGGCATCTACTTGCATATAGACATCCCTTAGGTAGCTCACTTGCATAAGGCTGTAACCCTTCTATAGACTTAAATTCGTTTTGTGGTAATGCTGATATAAATTCCTTGCTGTATGGATGTCTAAGTGCATCCCTACCTTCAAGGAAATCTTTTGTAGAAGCTATCTCAAATATTGTACCTGCATAAAATACTGCTATTCTATCTGCTACGTGAAGTGCCAAGTCGATGTCGTGTGTTATAAGTAGTACACCTGCACCTTTATCTGCAATTTCTCTAAAATGTTTTAGAGTATCCATAGCCATATCCACGCTAAGTCCAGGTGTTGGCTCGTCTGCAACTATAAGTCTAGGCATTTCCATAAGCGCTGATGATACAAGTACTCTTCTCGCCATTCCACCAGAAAGCTGGAATGGATACATATCTTCTACACTTTTATCTAATTTATATTTTTCAAATAACTCTTCTTGTCTATCTTTAGTAGAATAAACTCCCTGAACCTGTTTGCCTACTTTCATAACTGGATCCAGATAATCAATAGACTGAGGTATGAAAACTATCTTTCTTCCAAGAAGTTCGCTTCTTTTTTTATCTGTAAGCTCTTCACCTTCATAAAGAATTTTCCCACTAGTAGAGGCATTCTTTGGGAGTAATCCTAAAACAGCGTGGGCCAAAAGACTTTTTCCAGAACCACTAGAGCCAACCACCGCTACAATCTCACCTTCGTTAATATCAAGTGATAGAGAGTGTACAACCTCTAGATTTTCTTTTTTGAAGAGTCCTTTATACATACTAAATGATACAACTAGATCATCTACACTCAATATATTCTTTTTTTCCATATTAAACTCTCCTTATTCATTTCCACTTTCAGGATTCCAAAGTTTCTTTAAATTTTCACCAATAACGTCAAATAATAGCACTGCTATTAAAAGCATTAATCCTGGGAATAGCGCAAGCCACCATTTTCCTGTTGAAATATGCTGCATAGCTTCTGATAAAATTACACCTATCGCAGGCATTTCTGCAGGCATACCAAATCCTAAGAATGTAATAGAAGCTTCATGCATGATTGCATGTGGAAATAATAAAACTAGTCCTATTAAATAAGCTGGTATTACATGAGGAAGTATGTGCTCGAAAGCAACCTGTGTTTTTGTTCTCCCCATTTTATAAGCCGCTTTTACGTATTGAGATGAACGAATTTGCATAACCTCAGATCTAACTATTCTTGTTAAAGATGGCCAATGTGTAAGAGCAACTGCAATAGTTACACCTTTTACACCTTTTCCCATCATAAAAGATATAAGCATTAATAATACTAAATGAGGTAATCCCATACATAAGTCGACACACCAGTTTATAAATTTATCTACCCATCCGCCAAATACAGCAGATGCAATTCCAGCTACTAGTGCAATAATTGAACTAAAAATAGATGCAAGTACACCTATAATTATACTGTTAGAAAGACCTTTTATAGTTCTGTGGAACATGTCCCTTCCTATAAAATCAGTCCCAAATGGATGTGCTAAACTAGGTGATAAAAATTTATTTGCATAATTTGCCTCATAAGACCGAGGATTCATAAATAATCCCCAAACAAATACACCTATTAGATATGTAACCGCAACAGCCATTAATATAACAACTAATATTCTTCTATTAAATACCTTATCTTTATTCACGAGCATCCACCTCTCTTATTCTAGGATCAAATACTCCATATAAGATATTTGCTATTAAGTTTCCTACAAATACAAATATTGCACTGAAAACTGAAATACCTAATAGAAGTGGAACATCTCCATTTAACGCTGCAGCAGTTATTGCAGTTCCTATTCCTGGGTAGGCAAATACTGTCTCAGCAAGTGCCATTCCTCCAAATAGTTCACTAAATGAAGCGAACTGAACTGTAATCGCAGGTAGCGATACATTTCTTAAAATATGTCTTGCTATAAGCTGTTTTGTATTTTCACCTCTAGCTTTTGCATATAATATAAAATCACTATTCATTATTTCTATAACTTTTTGTCTTGTGTATAAAACTACTTCACTGATACTTACTATTGTAAGTGTAAGCACAGGAAGAATTAAATGATGTATCTTATCCGCAAGCGTTACATCTGCTGCCAATTTTCCCGCTGGAACTGCCATTCCTAGTGGGAACCATCCAAGTTTGACTGCAAATATAGATACCATTATAAGTCCTATCCAAAATACCGGTGCGGATTTTACTATCAAACAAAATGTTTTTATTATCCTATCAAAAATACTTCCATCTATAATTCCGCATATAACTCCCAAAATAAACCCTATTATTCCAGAAAGAAGCCACGAAACAGCCATTAAAACTATCGAGTAAGAAAATCTCGTCTTTATTACTTCAGAAACAGGCTTTTTGTAGGTAATAGACATACCTAAATCACCCTTAAGGGCATGCTCACCCCACGTAATAAAACGCTGAGAAGGTGGGGCATTTAAGTCCCACTCCTCAGTAATTTCTTTCTTAGCTTCTTCTGAGATAGTTGTATTAGTTCCTACGTATGAAACTAATGGATCTATAGGAGATTTTACTATTAATAAAAATGCTATTATACTAACTGCTACCAAAAGCAGTACCATTCTTAGGCATTCCCCTAATATTTTTCTCCAACTCTTCATAATCTATCTCCGTATTATTTTAATTTCCAATCTGCTATATTACATACGATTGGTGTTCCATGTCCATGAGGATGAGGTATCTGTGTATCTGTTGATATATCTAATTTATCTGATACAAAGTAGCAATGTTCTATATTTACTAAGAATAAATTAGAATGATCTTTATCTGCTAACCCCTGAACTTCTTTCCATGCTGCTACTGCATCTTCCTGAGAGTTTGCATTTATAGCTTCTTTTATTTTTGCATCTACTTCTGGATTATTGTAACCAACAACATTATCATATCCTCCAGATAAGAATAATTCTGAATTATATAATGAAGATAAAACTGTTGGTGAATACTGTCCCCAACCCCATAAGATTGCTGAAGTATTCTGTAATGTTAATATTTCATCCCAAGTAGCTGTTTTTACTGGTATATCTATACCAAGCTCTTTTGCATTTTCAGCAAGTGCTACACATAAGTTGTAACGGTCCATTTCTCCTGCTGATGCATATAAATCAAATGTACATTTCTGTCCGTCTTTTTCACGAATTCCGCTTTCAGTTTCTTTCCATCCAGCTTCATCTAAAAGTTTTTTAGCTTCATCTACTTTATTATCTTCGTAGTCATCTGTACTAGCCCATACTAAGTTATCTGTAAAGTTTACTGCAGGCTTTCCTATTCCGTTTGAAGCATTTTCTATTATTTTTTTACGATCTATACCTATCGCAAGCGCTTTTCTAACTGCTGGATCTGATGTTACATTGTTACCAACTTTTACCATTTCTCCACTTGGACTCTTAACTTCACTAACAGGTCTAACTGGAAGTCCTACATTACGAACGTCCATAGTTTCTAATTTTTCTAATTTCATACCTGGAATTTCTTCATTAGCATAGTTTGTTCCAACCATTGCAACATCTAATTCTCCAGCTTTAGCTGATGAAAAGGCTGCGTCTTCTTCCATATTAACTATTGTAACTTTCTTTATTTCTGGAGCTTTTCCAAAATAGTTTTCATTTGCTTCTAATATTATCTGCTGATTATCATCGTACTGAGATACTTTATACGCACCAGTTCCTATTGGCTGAGTGTCAAATTTTTTGCTATCGTAAGCATCTGAAGGAACTATTCCCAACTGAGCAGTTGTATCTAAGAATGGTGAATATGGTTCTTTCAATTTGAATTCTACTGTATCCTTATCCACTTCTTTTACAGACTCTAAATATGTTAGGTCAACGTTTTCATTATGAGCCTGATTTTCTTTCACTGTATTATATGTAAATACAACGTCTTCTGCTGTTAATTCACTGCCATCACTGAATTTAACTCCATCATTTAAATCAAATGTATATGTTAAAGCGTCATCGCTTACTTTCCAATCCTTAGCTAAGTCCCCTACGTACTTAGACTCACTATTTACCTTTAAAAGTGCATCATTTGTAAATGGATATCCATTTGACATCCCGCCTTTTATAGGGTCCAAACTATCATCAAATATTGATGAACCTATATAAATTTTTATTCCATCTTCTGGATTTGAATTACTCGCCTCTGATTTTCCACAACCAACAAGTAGCATTGGTAATACCATCGCTGTAGCTACTAAACTTACAATTTTTCTGTTCATATTAGTCCTCTTTTCCAACAAAAAAGCATATCTTTTATTCTACTGAATTTACTCATACCTTCTGGTACTTTTTATTTATATAGATGTCGAAATATGCCTTAGTTTTTATATATAATTTTTATTGTTTTTATACTTCCTGTATAAATTGTAAGCTTCTTGCTATTTTTTAATACTTTCTAGTAATTATAAATATGATTTAAGATCATTAATTGTTTCTGAAATGAACTCATTCATTCTTTTATTTTCTACTCCAACAATTATATTGTTGCAGTGGTTCATAGGTATAAGTAGTTTTTTTGCATTACTCTGTCCAACAGCTACAGCCATTTTAGGAGTTATTTCTCCGTACATAGAATCTGCTATAACTATACCTACTGGTCCTATTATAATATCTGCTTTTCTACATCCAACTACAACAGCATTTTCTCCTGTAGCTGCGTTTTTTGCTCCTGCTTTTAACATATTTGTTGTTGCAACTGAGTTTGTTCCAACAGCAGTTATGTGTGCATCTTTAAAATTTTTGTTTATTTCTATTATTAATTGTTTTCCTATTCCGCCACCCTGTGCATCTATAATTAGTATTTCCATGTCTAAAATCCTCACTTTTATTATAAATTTTCTTATTTTTAGGATAGCAGAGTTTTTTTGTACTTACAAGTTATATTAATCAAAATTATATCGGCGGTAGATACCTACCGCCGATACATATCATAACCAATATTAAAATCTATTCAGTTACTTTGTCTACTTTTTTTCTTTTTAAGAATGATAATTGTGTTTCTGCTATTATTATAGCTAAGAACATTAGAGTAAATCCTAAGATTGACTGTGGAGTGAATGTTTCACCGAAGAATACTGCCCCAAATACTAGTCCGAATATGTTTTCAAAACTTAATATTATAGAAACACTTGTTGGATCTTCTGTTTTCTGTGCGATTGTCTGTAATAAGAAACATATACCAGAACAAACAACACCAAGGTATAATATCCCACCTACTGCTGCTGCATTCCACTGTATAGCAAATGGATCTTCCATAGTTAGTGTGAATGCCCAAGCTAGTATAGCACATACAACAAATTCTAATATAGTTATTAGAACTGGATCTTTTCCATTACCCCATTTAGCTATAGCTATTATCTGTGCAGCCCAGAATACTGAACTTATTATAGATATACTATCTCCGTAACTTATGCTGAAACTTCCAACTAAAGAAACTAATATTATACCTATAGCACACATTATAGCTGCTATTATGTGGTAAACCTTAGGTTTTTCTTTTAATATTATCCATCCTAAGAATGGTACGAATACACAGTATGCTGATGATAAGAAGTGACTCTTACCTGGCATTTCAAGCATAACACCTAGTGTCTGTGTGAAATACGCCATGAATAAACATACCCCTATAAATATCCCACTCTTTATATATTCTTTATCAATTTGTTTTAATCTTTTTATATTTACTAATCCTAAAACTAATGCTGCTATTGTAAAACGCCAAGCAAGAAGAGATCCAGCTGGAAGTATATCAGTAGAACCCTTTATAACAACCATTGAACTACCCCAAGCAACAGCTACGAATAGCAAAGCCAATTTTCCGAATACACCTTTTTTCATAACAGCTTCTCCAATTTTGTATTATTTTTTGAACAAGTTACATTAATTATTTTATTAAATCAAGTCCTTTAGCAACACGAGTTATAAAGTCCTGAACATTAGTTACCATTGTTGTTGCTGATAAACTACCTCTATCAAGAAGTTTGTTAACAACGAACTCGTCTGCATCTATAGTGTATAGATATACTGGACGTATTGTTCCATCTTCTAATACACGGAATGAAGGTGTCATATTTCCTACAGCTATTGTATGTAGCATAGTTGCTAGACATATAACAGTTGTAGCATCTTTAACTATAGCTCTCATTGCATTTGCTGCTTCATATACATTTCCATAAACTTCTGGAAGTGGTCCGTCATCTCTTATAGAACCAGCAAGAACTATAGGTACATTGTTGTTTACACAACTACATATAATTCCGTCGTTTAAATCATAATCTTTCATGAACTGTGGTATAGATCCACTTCTTCTAACTTTATTAAGTACGTCTAAGTGATTGTAATGTCCATTAGGCTGAGATTTCTGAGTGTATATATCCTGTCCTAAAGCAGTATGTAATAAAGCTCCTTCTAAGTCATGAGTAGCTAGTGCATTACCTGCTAATAGTCCATGAGCATATCCATTTTCAACTAGAGCCTGCATTGCTGATCTAGCAGTAGCATCAAATGCAAATGCTGGTCCCATAACCCAAACTATTTTTCCACCGTGTTCTTTTTCATATTTTAGTAATTCGAATAATTTATCGTAATCTCTAGCATATGATGTTTCACGGCTTCTTCCCTGACGGAATACGAACTGATCATCTAAAACTTCTGTAGCTTCTTCAAATCCGTGGCAGTACATATATACTCCTTCTTCGCATCTTTCAGTTCTACCTAGCATTACTTTATCGCCTTTTTTAACGTTTCTTGCTTCTACAACAGCAAGTTTTCCGTCGTCCTGAAGTATTACACAAGAGTCCATACGGCTTTCTTCTGCAAGTCTCCATTCTCCATCTATTTTAAAATATTCTGGGTACATAGAAGTACTGTGATAGTATTCTGGTAGTACTCCATCTTTTTCCGCTTCTTCATATTTAGCATTCGGTGCATTTACAAACATTTCTTCTGAAAAGTCTGGATGTCTATATTTTGGCATTTCAAAAACTGACATATTAGTTCCTCCTTGAGTTTTTTTATACAGGCCTGTTATTTGTTTATAATATAACATATTCATTATTTAGTGTAAAGCTTTTCATGACATTTTTCGAAATTTTTTTTTCATAACATTTATATTTTTCACTTATTTTTTCATTTTTTCCTATTTTTAATTACTTTTTTTTATCTATATATCTGTAGTTATCGTTTTCTTAGAAACTTTTAATAACTTAAACTTATTATTTATATTGTTTTAGTAATTTTTAAATAGTATACACTTTTTGTTATTATATATACAATCTCTACTTAATTTAATTATACCTACTATCTTTATTTACTAATATTAGCTTTATTTTTCAATTATTTTTTCTGTAATATATTAATTATTTTATTTTCTTTTATTTTTAGCTTTATTATATATACACCTTATTTCAAAGTTTATTTTTGATAATTTTCACAAAAAAAAGAAAAACATCACTTATAAAAGTCGATGTTTTTCTTAAATGGAGATGAGGGGAAACTACATAATATAGAACATATATTTGTACCATTGTATAAAACCTTGATTTTTCAATATATTCATTTTAAATATTTATATCAAATTTTATAGAATTACATACGTTTTGAAAATAATTCCCCTACAATTCCACTACAAAAAACTATACAAACTTTTATATCATTATATATTGTTATTATATTGCAGCAAGATTTTTATATTGCAGCTTTTTTTATTTTCATCTAACTAATATATGTGTTATAGTGATTAATTCCCTCTAGTGTACTTTTTCGCCTATGGGTGTTTTCTATTACTAGTGTTTGTTTTACAATATATACAATATCAGCGCACCCAATGGCAAAAACAACCGTTCGATTTTATCTGATAATATTTCCACTCTAAAAAATGCGCATAATACAGAAAATGCGCAGTTTTTTTGAATACCTTGAAAATACTAGCTTTCAGCTACTACTTTAAAAGATTAAAATTTCATAATTTCACATACTTAAATATAAATTAATATATATTGATATATATTATTATAATGTAAAGTATATTTACTTTTTTGATTAATTTAGTTAGTTTTTAGTATTTTTATTGATATAGAATTGTATAGCTTGTCATAGATTTAAAATTGCTTTTATTTTTGCTTTTTCGTGATATCACTATTATATATTTTTTCGCTTTCGCCCCTGGTGACTTTGTTTTCTCGGTCGGTCAACCGGTCTAAAAAATGCACCTTAGCGAAAAAGACACTTTAAATACTTGTAAAAGTTTACATAATTTTTCGTTATAAATATTACCAACTAGCAACTTTTCACCCTTTTAATATTTTATTTTTTCAATTCTTTTATACGTTTTTTCATTTTTCTAATTTTAAAAAATATTTTTCCTTTTTTGTAAACTTGTAAACCTATTATTTTTGTATAATTTGAGCTCTTTCTCGGGGCTCTCTGTACCCGTATACCGTCCACCCCTTGTAAAGTACCTTTTTATTCTATCCTGGCTCAAAACTAATTACAATAGATATAAACAATATAAAAATCAGCATATAGGATATTAATTTTATCAGCTGCTTTCCCTGGCTCACTCTATGGCTCTACTACTCTATAGGATATTAGTTTGTATGTATTACTATTTATTATCTTGCTGCACTCTCTTTTAATACCTGGTAAACAAATACACATTGAATAATAAAAAAGTAGCACATAGGATATTAACCCTCGGCTACTTTCTCACTTGCTCTATGGCTCTATTACTTTATAGAATATTGGTTTGTATGTGCTACCACCTATTAGCTTGCTGCACTCGGTGTAAATAATAGGTAACTGTTCTAACTGTATATTATCTTTATCTTTAAGTTTATATAAACAATCTTCACATACTGTTATATACGTTTCTTCCTGGTCTGAATATACAATATAAAAACTCTCTGATATATTTCCACATTCAAAACACATTGTATCATCACAAGAAATACGCATATCCATTTTTAGATCTAAATTATTCAAGAACTCATTTATATTATTTGCTTTTGTAAATTCTTTTATATCCTCTAGCCCCTCATAATAAAACTGCGTTCCTTTTCCCACTTCATCAGTAAAGAATATATTTTTCCCCTCTTGCTGCTCTACTTTCAAGCCTAATTCATTTTTCAATTTCTCAATTAGACACTCATAACATATTGAATAATATTCGTAATGGTCGAATATATTAGATATATCTTTTCTACTGCCACATTTTAAACATTTGCTATAATCTTTATAACACACCCTTTTTCAGCTCCTTAAATACTTGAATTACATTTTTCTAGTTGTTGCAATAACTTTTCCTATAATCTTTAAATCTTTTATAGCAACACCCGAAAAAATTATTGTTGGATAATCTTCATTAAAAGAATGTAGTTCAATTGTATTTTCTGTTTTAATAACTTTTTTTACAATACCATTCCCATTTATGCAAACTATTGCAAGTTTTCCGTTATCAATATCACATTGTTTTTTTACTAAAGCCATATCACCCCTTAAAATCTTAGGCTCCATACTATCATCTTGAACTTTAAGATAAAAATAATCTAATTTATTAATATAATCTTTCATTTTCAGCTCTCCAATCTCCCTACATATTCAAAAATTTATTTAACTCTTTATGTGCTAAAAAGCCATTTTTAAACCCTTTTTCTGATACTTCAATTAAAATAACAATAAAGATTTTTCTAAGCTGCAATAATGATTTTTCTATTTTCTCAAAGTTTTCTAGTAGGTAAATAAATTCATCTTTAAATATTTTCATTTCTCCATCTTCTTTTACTTTCCCTAGGCTTATAAATAGATTTAATATATCCTTCTTTTCATTAAATACTATCTTTAGAGTTTTTAAAATTTCTATGCTATTATCTAACTCTTTTTCAGCTATTTCAATATTATCCGAATTTAGAATATTGCTTTTTTCATCTGTATAATATATTAATTCATTCATTATATCATCTATTATTTTTTCGTCTAAAATCTCCATTTTGCCACCTCATTTTATTATTTTTTCTATAACTATTGATTATATATATAAGGTGTAATATACTTGATTTAATAAGTACATAATAACAACCGTTATTATTTACCAAATTTCTATTTTTAGAGCTCTATTCGTTGGGGGCTCTTTTTTTATACACTTTTTTATAATTCAACATATTTTATAAGCTGCAGCTTTATTTTTTATAATCTTCATTCTTTACAAGCTCCTTTTATTCAACATACTTTTATTAAGAGCTGTTTAAATCGTTTTTAAGCTCTTTTTATATCGTATTAATATAAATTATCACCGAATATATACAATCGTTATCTCGTTCTATGGTATTTGATTTTCTTATATATATTTTTTGCCTGGCTATTTCCTTTAGATAACTTTTATTATTTTTCTAGTTATTTGCTAACTTGATATATATAACTGTTTTTAGATCCACGCATACAATATTTTATTCTTGCAGCTCTTACAATTCTTTTATCGTTCTTGCTGCAATTAATATTTTTTACTCCTTCTTTACAAACTGCGCATAAAGTAAATCGCCTAACCATTCATTGTGTTCGTGTTTAGCGCCTTTAAAATCTAACTCGTTATTATATAATCTTTCCCATTCTGTTTTATCATCTATACCATTTCTAATCATATTTTTTACTTTTCTACCACTCCATTTATGATAGTTAATCTCTATTATAGGTTTTTTTAGGTTTTTACTACCTTTCCATTTCTTTTTACCTATTGGATTTTTTAACATATAATAACATAAGTCTTTTAAACCTGTATCGGGTGAAAATTGAAGTCGGCTGGCATTTACATACCCTATTCTTTTCCCTTTCTTGCTCCAGGCTTCTTCTACCTCGTCCCTTGTAAGTCCACCGTTTAAAATCATATGATGGTGTATGTTTTTTAAACCCTTTTCACTTTCTCCATATTCTGTGACTATCATATATTTTATATCTTCTAGTCCTTTTTTCTTTCTTCTATAATTCAATCTTCTTATATAATTTCTTGCGTCTTTTTCAGCTTCTTCAATGCTTCCTGGTCTATTTTCATTTGCATATGTTAAATGTATTACATAATCATTTTCAGTAAAATTACAATGCGCAATTCTTGTAAATTCTTTTTTTCTTCTTTTTGCGTAGGCTCTCGCATTCTTTTTTCTTATTGCTTCCTTTTGTTTTTTGCTTATTTCCTTTGATTTTAAAATTGCTTTATCTTCTATATTCATTTTTTTACCTCTCTTAGTAACAAATACGGGTGTCACTTCTATTTCTGCATACTTTCCACTAATTATTAATTTTTCTCTATATCCTCTTTTAACTTTTTTTATAACACCCATTTTTTATTACCTCTTTCTATTTTTTCTTTCGTTGTCTTATTAAACCCTTATACAAGCCCCCTAAATGCTCATAAAAGAGCTAAAAAAAATAAAATCTTTTTTCGTTGTAATTTTAAAACCTTGCTTTTAATTCGTTGAATATCCTAATATTTAAAATCTTGCTCCTATATGTGCAGCTAACCAATCCCAAACCTTAGATTTGAATATATAAGTTCTACAACCTATATGAATACAAGGAAAATCGGGTTCCTCACAAAATTTCTTTATTGTGTAATAAGAAAATACGCTTGTTTCAGATAATTCCTTTGGTGTTATTAGTTCGCTACGGTCTAGTTTTGGTTTTTGTAGTATCTTATAACCTTGCTGCTTTTCTATTTCCTTTTGTTCTGCTTCCTTGTAGCTCTGAAAAGCTCCGTCAATAGTTTTTAGTAGCTCTTTTTCTCTTGTCATTTCCTTATACCTCCTCTTCTTTTATCAGCTGCTCTATCGGTATTTCTAGCGCCTGGGCTAATTTCTTATAAACCCCTAGAGCTACAACGTCGGTATTTCCTTTTTCAATTTTTTGAATTGTAGGTCTTGAAATTCCCGTTAATTCTTGTAAATCTTTCTGAGTTAAATTCTTTTTTACTCTTTCAACTTTTAAAGGCATATTATCCCCTCCCGTTAATTCTTGGATATATATTGTAAAGTGTAAACTATATATTACTCTTTATACTTTATATGATAATATCTTTTTACAAAAAGTCAAGCGAAAAGAGTTAAAAAGAGTGTACATTTTACAAATATAACATATAATGTATTTATAGGAGGGTAAAAAAATGAATATAGAATTAATGAAAAATAGACGTAAAGAATTAGGTATGACACAACAAGAACTCGCAGAAAAATGTGCTCTTTCAAGGGTATCTATTTCTAATTATGAAATGGGAAAATCAGAGCCAACTAAAGAAAATATTGAAATTTTAGCTCGTGTTTTGGGTGTTTCTGAAAATGATTTATTATTAGAAAACAATTCAACTTTAGATTTTTCAAAAGAAGAATATAACAAAACAATTAATTCTTTATCAGTTGCTTTTTCTGAAAAAATAACTGATTTTTTAGAAAAAAAATATAAAAATAAGAATTTAAGTTTTGAAATTGCTTTTTGTATAGGTAGTTTATTAAATAATCTAACATCAAAAAATTATATTTTTTCTTATACATTAAAAAAAGTTATTGCTTTTGATTATTCTTCTAACTATTATAAAACCTTTGATTTTTCAGATATAGAACAATATATATTAAATATATTATCTTTGACTGAAAATCTAGAAAAAACAAGTCATTCAAACATAAAGCGCGATTCTTTTGATAGAAGATTCTCGTATAAGTACAATAGATACTTTTCAAGATTTATTAATTGGTTCTGATATACTTAGGATTGTTAACGTAACACTTAATTGTATACTTGCAGCTATTGGAAGTGATTCTGAAATAGATATAGAAAAAAGAAAAAAAATAGAAAACTTGTATCTTTATGCAAAGAGAGTATTAGATTTAGATTTAGATTTAAGTGATTCGGATACCACTTCTAAAGCACGTTTAATTGAAATGTTAGATACATATTATGATGAACTAGAAAAAAAATACTTTAATCAAATGTTAAATAAAGAGGGTGGCTCTGATGAGTAAACGTGCCAACGGTGAGGGCTCTATATACCACTACAAGCCACGAAATTGTTATTGTGGTGAGTTATACATTGGTGTTGATACCAACGGAAAAAAGAAGGTTAAAAAATTCTATGCTAAGACGAAAAAAGAAGTCAAAGAAAAAATGGATAAATACAAGCTTTTAAATCCCATTGGTCAAGCTGCAATCAATGAATATACAGTTGCTACTTGGTTTAAATATTGGTTATGGAATATAAAAAAAAGAGATATCAAACCGAAATCTTTTGAGCGCTATGAGGGTATATATAGAAATTATATAGAAGGCTCTGAAATTGGCGATATCCCACTTTATAAACTTAAATTAAATAACTTACAAGCATATTATAACAGACTTTTAAACAATAATAAAACTATCCCAACTGTAAAGCAAATAAACACTAAATTAAAAACGTGTCTTGATAGTGCCGAAAAAAACGGCTATATTGAAAAAAATTATTGTAAGTTGGTAGAGCTACCTACTGAAAAAAAAGTGAAAAAAATAGAAGTCTTTACTGTGGATCAGCAAAAAGAATTTGAAAAAATTATCAAAGGTCATAAATTTGAAGTATTGTTTTTAATGGCTATTTATACGGGCTTGCGTATTGGTGAGTTATTAGGGCTTAAATGGTCTGATATAGACTTTGAAACACATACTTTAACAGTTAATAGAAATATTCAGCGACGGTATATATTCGACCAGGACGGCAACAAAAAACTTGAAACTTTTGAGCAAGAGCCGAAAACAGAAAATTCTTTTCGTACTGTTCTAATAGTTAATAAAGTATTTGATAAATTATTAGAGTATGAAAAGCAGCAAGAACAAAATAAAAAAGAATTGAAAGACTTATACCAGGATAATAATTTGATTTTTTGCAATAATCTAGGTGGTTATATAAGTCCAAACCACCCACCAAAGTTATTTAAAACCATACAAAATAAAATGAATATACCAAAGGACAAGCAAATTAAATTCCACGGGCTAAGAAAAACATTTGCTACTAGATTATTTGAAAATAATATACCACCGAAAAGCGTTCAAGTTTTAATGGGTCATTCAGATATAGAAATCACATTAAATATATATACCGAAGTTATGGAAGATAAAAAAATTGACGCAATAAACGTACTAGAAAATATATTTTGATAGGGCTAGGGGCTTTTGTTCCTGGCTCTTTTTATATCTGAAAAAATAATTATTTTTCCAATTCCCCTACAATTCCCCTACAAATAACAAAAAATAAAAAATACTGACCTTTGAAAGTCAGTATTTCCAATGTTTCCACATTTTAAATAATTTAATTGGTGGAGATGAGGGGAGTCGAACCCCTGTCCGAAAGCTCTTTCCCTGCTGCTTCTACGTGTGTAGTTGTCTCTTTATTTATCTCGTCTCAAGCATAGCCGAGCAACAGGCTATACTATCAACCAGCCACAATTAGTCCACTTTTAGTCGCGGCATCCAAAAAGTAGTTCCCTGCATAGATGATGTCCAGTCTTAACCGGCAGGAGGGTTAAGAGGGACAAGCTGCAATTAGGCAGCTAATGCGTAATTATCGTTTGCGTTTATTTTAAATTCCCCAGTTTTTACGTGACCCAGAGTAACACGACACGCCACCTCAGGTGCTAAACCCCCGTCGAAACCTTTACACCCCCTTATTGTATAAAGAAGCAAATGCTATTGGAAGTAAATCGGTTATTACACAAACTATAATTAACGTTTAAAAGCAAAAAGCTTTTATTTATATTAAGTATTAATATACTTTAATGTAAGTATATTATACCACTAATCACATAAAACACAAATAATTAATATTTACCTGTCATTTCTCTTTCTATACGTCTCTTAGCATCTTTCTTAGCAAGATCCTGACGTTTATCGTATAATTTCTTACCTTTTGCTAGAGCTATTTCAACCTTAACTCTACCATTTTTTAAGTACATACTTAGCGGAACTAATGAGTATCCCTTAACAGTAGTTGCACCGATAAGTTTTCTTATTTCATGCTTATGAAGAAGTAGTTTTCTAACTCTAAGAGGATCGACATTGAAGATATTTCCCTGTTCATAAGGACTTATGTGAACCTGCTTCATAAATACTTCGCCATTGTCAACTGAGCAGTATCCTTCTTTTAGATTGACTCTACCCCGTCTAATAGATTTAACTTCTGTTCCTTTTAATTCTATACCACACTCATAAGTTTCCTCAATAAAGAACTCATGTCTAGCTTTTTTATTAGTCGCAAGTACCTTTACTCCTGCCATATCTTCTCACCTTCTTCACAAAAATACTTTTAAGCTAACTTATACTATATCACAACAAAAAATTTGTGTCAATTATTTAAGAAAATTTATTTTTAATTAAAACTAACCTGTAACTTATTTTAAATTTTTTTCAAAGAAAAATAAAAATCTTTATCATAAAAACAAAATATTATATAATTATAGTATAAATATTGATAGAATTTTCAGTATTTATTTTACTAATTTTTTAAACAAAATTTATTTTTCCAAACTCTTGAAGGGGGTTGATTATATGGATTTAAAAGAAAAAATGAAAGTTATTGAAAGTGTAAGCGACGGATACTCTACTTTTGAAGTACTTGAATTTGATAATTTAGACGGTGCTTCAGATCCTGCAATGGCTATGGCACTTTATTTTGCAAAACAGTCTGGCTTAAGATCTAGAATTGTGAGAGTTAAATTAAACAACTCATCTGTAAAAACAGAAGCTGGTGCTCTTTACTACTCTAAAGGAAATCTTGTATCTGATGCCAAAATGGGCGGTGTTGGAGGATTTTTCAAAAAGGGAATTTCTGGAGCACTTACTAGCGAATCTCTAGTTAAACCTTCATACAAAGGAACTGGTGAAATCTACCTAGAACCATCTTTTAAACACTACTACTTCATGGAATTAAACAACGAAACAATAATTATAGATAAAGGTGTATTCTACTGCTGCTCTGACTCATTAGAATTAAAAGCTGTTTCTCAGAAAAACGTATCTTCAGCAATACTTGGTGGAGATGGAATATTCCAGCTACGGGTTTCTGGAACAGGAGTACTAGTTCTAGAATTATCTATTCCTAAAAATGAAATCGTGGAATATGAACTTGACGGAACTGAAGAATTAAAAGTTGACGGTGACTTCTCATTTGCTAGAACTGCATCTGTTAATTTCTCTGTCACTAAATCTCAGAAATCACTGTTCAAATCTGCAATGAGCGGTGAAGGATTCCTTAACACTTACTCTGGAACAGGAAAAGTTTGGCTAGCTCCAACTTCTTCAATCTACAGAGAATTTGGATATGGATTTATGCCAGGAAACTCAGGAATGGATAATAATGAAATAGATTAAATAAAAAATTATATGTTAATAACTCTCAGGGATTGAAGTCATAGACAAACTCCTCTCCAGCTTCGACGTGTATACAAGTAAATAGTTCTGTTGCAAAAATTCCTCACGTCTCCAGATTGTCGAGAGAGTTTTGTCTATGCACTTCAATCCACCAAGTTAGTTATTATCCCTATAAATTTTAATTTGAACAAATCGAAAAGTTAATAAAATTTTAAGCAGCTTTTTATTTAAGTTGTTATAATTTTACTTTCTTTTTAATTCTCCGTAAAAATCAAAACTTTGCCTAGAATATTGATAATATGTAGCATAGTAGTATATAGACAAAACGCACTCGACAATCTGCAGACGCGTATTTTAATGAAAATACAGCTATTTCTCACTCACGCGTCGAAGCCTGGAGAGAAGTTTGTCTATATCTACTATGCTTCTCATATTAACAATAGAATAGGTAATTTTTGATTTAATCCCTTTCTTTATATCATTTTTTACTATATAATATAGTTGGTTAGATTGTTAGAAAATTGTTAAAGAGAGGATGATTTTTTATGTTCAAGTCTGTGGACAAGAATGCGTTCAGAGACGCTTTTCGTGCGTCTATACCAATTTTTATCGCCTATGTTCCAATTGGATTAGTTGGTGGTATTTTATTAAATGCAGCAGGATTAAATTTATTCTTTATATTCCTTATGTCGTTATTAGTTTTCGGTGGAAGTGCTCAGTATATAGCCGCTTCAATGATAGCTTCTGGAGCACCAGTTACTTCGATAATAATAACTACATTTATCATCAACCTAAGACATTTCTTAATGAGTTCAAACTTAAATATGGTTATAAAAAATAAAAGTCCAAAATACATACTTCCTTTTGGACTAGGTTTGACTGATGAAACTTTTGCAGTAAACTACGAAAAATACATATCTACAAACTGGGATGATACACGAGCAATGCTTGTAAACTACTTATGTCTAGCTATTTGGTTAATCAGTTTCTGCTCAGGATCTTTCTTAGGAAACTTCATCAGCATAGACACATATATCTCAGGATTTATAATAACAGCTCTATTTACAACTATGATAATGGGCGCAATTAAAAACTTTGTGTATGTTTTAGTGGCAATTATTTCAATTTTATCATTTATAGTACTTTATAGCATAACTCAGAGTAGTTTAATAATGGTTGTTGCACCTATAATAGCTTGTTCATCAGGGCTTATAATTGAAAAAATATTAAAAGTTTCAGAAGAAAAGAAAGGAGTTGTGGTAGATGAGTAGTATGTCAATATTATTAGTTTGCCTAGGAATGGGCGCAGTTACATACGTTCCAAGAGTGCTTCCACTTCTTCTATTTGCAGATAAAGAAATGCCAAATTGGTTAAAAGAAGTATTAAAATTCGTTCCAGTTGCAATGCTTAGCGCACTAGTTGCAAAAGACGTATTCTTCAAAGACGATGCACTATTTATGACACTTGCAAATCCAAAAATACTAGCACTACTTGTACTAATACCTATAGCTGCAAAATTCAAATCTATAACAATATCTTTAGTCGTTGGTGTTGCAAGTATATTGCTTTTCTCAACAATATTATAAATAAAAATTTATATGTTAATAACTCTCAGGGATTGAAGTCATAGACAAGCTCCTCTCCAGCTTCGACGTGTGTACAATTAAATAGTTCTATTGAAAAAATTCCTCACGTCCCCAGATTGTCGAGAGAGCTTTGTCTACGCACTTCAATCCACTAAGTTAGTTATTATCCCTATAAAATTTAATTTGAACAAATCGGATAAGTTAATAAAATTTTAAGAAGCTTTTTATTTAAGTTGTTATAATTAAAAGAAATTTCCTCATTTACAAAATGCTTTGCCACAGTTTCATTGGCGACAATCATAAACTCCTCGATTATAATATTTGTTGCTCTTCTCTGTAATAAGGTTGATTGGAATTCTATTTTCGTCCAAAATAACCCTCTTTTCATCATTCTCTATATAGCAATTTGTCTACTATAAAAGTATAGTAGACAAATCTGTTTTTATTGTATTTTAGAACTAATTAATATTTTTATAATTAATAACTTAATATTTTTTAAGTATCTTAAAGTCTATTTCTTTTCTATCTATATCTACGTTTACTACTTTTATTCTTACAGAGTCACCGATTTTGTACATTTTCTTAGTTCTTTCTCCAAGAACACAGAAGTTTTCTTCGTCGTAATTGTAGTAATCATCTCCCATATCGGCAAGTCTTACAAGACCTTCAACGCTGCTAGGTAGCTCTACAAATATACCGAAGTTTGTAACTCCAGAAACAGTACCGTCATATTCCTGACCAATTCTTTTTTCCATGTATACTGCTTTATAGTAATCGTCAACTTCTCTTTCTGCAACATCTGCTGCTCTTTCCTGTTCAGATGAATGGTCTGATGCATAAGACACAACTGCTTCAAAGTGAGCCTTTGCTTTTTTGTCCATTCTTCCATTTATCATTTCTTTTATAACTCTGTGTATCTGAAGGTCAGGATATCTTCTTATTGGAGAAGTGAAGTGGCAGTAGAATTTAGCTGCTAGTCCAAAGTGACCTTCACAGTTTGGAGAATATCTCGCCTGTCTTAAAGATCTAAGCATTATCGCACTTATTGCACTTTCTTCTGGTTTTCCAGCTATCTTTTTAAGAACAGTCTGTAATGCTTTTGGATGAACTTCTTCATCTTTTCCATTATTTACCTTGTATCCAAAGCTAGATATGAATTTTCCTAAAGTAGCCATTTTTTCATCAGATGGGTTTTCATGAATTCTGTAGACAAATGGCATTGTTAACCAGTAGAAGTGTTCTGCAACAGTTTCATTTGTAACAAGCATGAATTCTTCTATCATTCTGTTAGCTATTCTTCTTTCGTAAGGCTCTATATCAACAGGGATTCCTTCAGAATCAAGTACTATTTTAGATTCTGGGAAGTTGAAATCTATCGCTCCTCTTCTATCTCTTTTATCCATAAGGATTCTAGCTAATTCCTCAGCTGTTCTAAAATCATCTACTAAATGAGCAAATGTTTTGCATAATTTTTCATCATTTTTTTCAAGAATATCAGACACTTCTGTGTAAGTCATTCTTGCTTTTGAGTCTATAACAGTTTCTCTAATATCGTGGTCCACAACAGTACCATGTTTGTCTATTTCCATTATTACAGAAAGTGCAAGTTTATCCTCACCCCGATTTAAACTGCAGACACCGTTAGATAATTCCTTTGGAAGCATTGGAATTACCTTATCTACTAGATAAACAGAAGTCGCTCTTTTTAGTGCTTCTTTATCTATTTTGCTGCCCTCAGTTACATAATGGCTAACATCGGCTATATGTACCCCAAGTTTGTAGTTTCCATTTTTTAATTTTTCTATAGAAATAGCATCGTCTAAATCTTTAGCATCGTCGCCGTCTATTGTGAATATATTCCAATCTCTTAAATCAAGTCTTCCTTCAAAATCAGCCTCTGTTGGAGCTGTTATCTGTTCTGCCTCTCTCTGAACTTTTTTAGGGAAATCATCAGGCAAATTATTTGCCCTTACAATAGAGTCTATTTCAACATATCTATCTCCCTTTTTCCCTATAACTTCAGTTATCACACCTTCAGGTTTTTTGCCAGCTCTTGGATATAAAGTTATCTTGCAGACAACTTTGTCCCCAGTTGTTGCGCCGTTAAATCCTGATTTTGGAACATATACGTCTTTTGTAAGTCTTTTGCTATCTGGAACGACAAATGCAAATCTAGCATCGCATTTCTGGAAAGTACCTACAACCTCAGTTATTTCTCTCTTAACTATTCTAAGTATTTTCCCTTCAGCTCTTCTTTCATCTGTCGCTTCCTTTACAACCTCAGCAACTACTCTATCTCCATGCATTGCAGTTTCTACATAGTCCGCTGGAATGAATAAATCCTGAACAAATTCTTCATCTGACTCAACAAATCCAAATCCTTTTTCGTGTGCGACAAACTTTCCAACAAAAAGTCCTGCCTGTTCTGCGGACATTATTTTATTCTTTTTAGTTCTAACTACATATCCATCCTGTTCTAGTTCTTCTATGAAGTTGTAGAACATTGGTCTTTCTGATGTGTGTATGTCAAATATTTTTGCTAGTTCTTCCATTTTTAGTGGAACATATCCAGGTTCATTTATTAAACCTACTAATTGTTCTTTTAATCCAGGTATCATAATTATACCTCCTTCTTTTTTTCTCTAAATTTATATTATTTACTACATATATATCTTTATTGATGTTTACTATATTATACACCTTATTTACTTTTTTTAGGCTAAATCTGTGTTATTTTGTTTGTTTTATTAAATTTTTTGAGAATTTTTTTATTTATTGTTTATTTTATTATTTCTCAATATTATATAACATATTGGTAGATATTAATATATTTTATCGTAAATATTTTAAATAATTTTAAAATAAAAAAATACCGTCGACATCTAATAACATCAACGGTATCTCCTACTTCAAAATTAAATTTAATTTTAAAATCCTCTAGTCTGACAATGGCCGGTTGCAGACTATTTTGTAACTATAATTAATGCTAGTGCATTTAAAAAGAATAAAACTGACACTACTTTAGTTACTTTGTTTAAAAATGCCTGTTTTCCCTTTGGTTTGAAGTATGTCTGATTTCCTTCTGCTCCATACTGAGAAGGCATAGCAGTTTTATTTTCCTGTGGCATTATAACTATTATTAAAGCTATACCAAGTACAACTTGTAACGCCATTAAAACATTGATCATACTGTTCCCTCCTGTTTATCGAATATATTCTTACATTTTAGTGTAACATATATTTCGCTATTTTTCAACAAATTATATATTTATCATCGAGTTTTCTATTTTTCCAAAAGAAAAAGAGCCACTGCAAATTGCAATGACTCTATCCGTATATATTAACCTTACTCTGTGTACAGACAAAATTTATTTGATGGATAAATTTTAAAGTTTTATTATTTTATTATATTTTTTATGTAATCCATACTCAGAAAAGATATCAATATCTATTATTTTTAATTAATCAGTACTAAAAAATACTATCTAACTATTAGAGAGTGACCAGTCATTTCTTTTGGCTGTTCCATTCCCATCATGTCAAGTACTGTTGGAGCTATATCTGATAATCTTCCGTCGTCAAGAAGTTTTGCTCCTTTGAATTCTTCTCCAGCTACTATAAATGGAACTGGATTTGTTGAGTGAGCTGTTACAGTTTTTCCTGTTTCAGGATCTGTCATAAGTTCAGCATTACCATGGTCAGCAGTTATTATTAAGCTTCCACCTTTTGCTATTATCTTATCAGCTAATTCTCCAACACATTTATCAACAGTTTCAACAGCTTTTACTGCTGCTTCCATGCTTCCTGTGTGTCCAACCATGTCTGGGTTTGCGAAGTTTACAACTATAAAGTCGTATTTATCTTCGTTTAATTTTTCTTCTACATTTGCAAGAAGTTCATTTGCAGACATTTCTGGCTGTAAATCATAAGTTGCTACTTTTGGAGAAGGTATTAATAATCTGTCTTCTCCTTCATTAGGTTCTTCTACACCACCGTTGAAGAAGAATGTAACGTGAGCATATTTTTCTGTTTCTGCTGCTCTTAACTGAAGTTTTCCGTTTTTAGCTAGGTATTCACCTAGTGTATTTACAAGAGTTTCAGGTTTGTAGGCAACATTAACATCGTCGTTTATAGCTGCATCGTATTCAGTTAAGCATACGAAATATGTATTGAAGTATTCTCTAGCGAATCCATCAAAATCTTTAACAGCTATTGCTTTTGTTATCTGTCTTGCTCTATCTGGTCTGAAGTTGAAGAATATTACAGAATCATTTTCTTTTATTGTAGCTACAGGTTTACCATCTTTTTCGATTACTGTAGGTACTATAAATTCGTCGTTTATATCATCTGCGTAAGATTTTTCTATAGCATCTAATATACATTCTGATTTGTTTCCTTCACCTTTAACCATTGCATTGTATGCAAGTTCTACTCTTTCCCATCTGTTATCTCTGTCCATTGCATAGTATCTTCCTGATACTGTTGCAAATTCACCGACACCAGCTTCTTTCATAGCTTCAAGAGTTTCTTTAGCATATCCTATTGCACTTCTTGGATCAGTATCTCTACCATCTGTAAATGCATGAACATATACTTTTTCTACTCCTTTTTTAGCTGCCATGTCTAAAAGACCTTTTAAATGTTCTATGTGAGAATGTACTCCACCATCAGATAATAATCCCATTATGTGTAGTGCATTTTCTTTTGCATTTTCCATTGCCTGACAAAGAACTTCATTAGTGAAGAAATCTCCGTCCTGTATTGATTTTGTTATTCTTGTAAGTGGCTGGTATACTATTCTTCCTGCACCTATGTTTGTATGACCAACTTCTGAGTTACCCATCTGTCCATCAGGAAGACCTACATCTAGTCCACTTGCTCTCATTAAAGTACATGGATAATCAGTAGATAATCTATCTAAGTTTGGAGTTTTTGCTGTGTATATAGCATTTCCGTCGTGTTCTTTAGAATATCCATATCCATCCATTATTACTAATGCTACTGGTTTTTTCATATTTATATCTCCTTAAAAACTATACTCTTAAATCTATCACTTATCGCAATTAATCTAATAGTATTAATTAGAAGTTAAGTAATGCAAGGAAATCTTCAGCTTTTAAGCTTGCTCCACCAACTAATGCACCATCTATATCGCTCTGTGCCATTATTTCAGCTACATTTGCTGGTTTAACAGATCCACCGTACTGTATTCTAACTTCTTCAGCTAATTCTCCATATAATCCTTTAACAACTTCTCTTATGTAAGCTATTACGTCGTTTGCCTGTTCTGAAGTTGCAGTTTTTCCAGTTCCTATAGCCCATATTGGTTCGTAAGCTATTACAACTTTTGCTAAATCTTCTTTAGCTACATCTTTAAGAGCAGCTTCAACCTGAACTTTAACTACATCTTTAGTTTTGTCAGCTTCTCTTTCTTCTAATGTTTCACCACAGCAAACTATTGGATCTATACCAACTTCTAAAGCTTTTAATACTTTTTTGTTTACTGTTTCATCAGTTTCGTTGAAGTACTGTCTTCTTTCAGAATGTCCTATTATAACATAGTCCATACCTATTTCTTTAAGCATTGCTGGTGCAACTTCTCCAGTGAAAGCTCCGTTATCTTCAAAGTGCATGTTCTGAGCACCTATTTTTATATCAGTACCTGCTACTGCTTCTTTAAGGTCTTTTAATAATGTGAAAGGTGCACATATAACTGCTTCAGCTTTATCTGGGCAAGTTTTTCCTTTAACTGCTTCAGCGAATTCTAAAGCTTCTTTTATAGTTTTATTCATTTTCCAGTTTCCTGCTATTATAGGTTTTCTCATGTCTATATCCTCCAAAATTTTATCTATTTTATAGTATGTTCTTCTTATTTTTCGTCTAAAGAAGCTATACCTGGTAATTCTTTTCCTTCTAAGAATTCAAGAGAAGCTCCACCACCTGTAGATATGTGAGTCATTTTATCTCCGAATCCCATCTGGTTAACAGCTGCTGCAGAGTCTCCACCACCTATTATAGTAACGGCTTCTGTTTCTGCCATAGCTTTTGCTACTGCTTCAGTACCTTTTGCGAAGTTTTTGAATTCAAATACACCCATTGGTCCGTTCCATACAACTGTTTTAGCTGCTTTAACTTCATTAGCGAATAATTCAGCAGTTTTTGGTCCTATATCAAGACCTTCACAGTCAGCTGGTATATCTCTTCCTTCAGATATCATTGGAGTTTCATTTTCTCCAAATTTAGCAGCGTAAGTCACGTCTATTGGTAATAATAATTTAACACCTTTAGCTTCAGCTTTAGCCATCATTTCTTTTACGTAATCTATTTTATCATCTTCACAAAGTGAGTTTCCTATTTCATGTCCCATAGCTTTAAGGAATGTATATCCCATTCCTCCACCTATTATAAGTGTGTCTACTTTGTCTAATAAGTTGTTTATAACACCTAATTTATCAGAAACTTTTGCTCCACCTAATATTGCAACGAATGGTCTTTCTGGAGTTTCAACAGCTTCTCCTAAGAATTTTAATTCTTTCTGTATTAAGTATCCGCAAGCTCTTTCTTCTAAGAATTCACCAGCACCTACTGTTGAGCAGTGAGCTCTATGAGCAGTACCGAAAGCGTCGTTTACGAATATTTCTGCAAGTGATGCTAATTCTTTTGAGAAGTTTTCTTCGTTTTTAGTTTCTTCTTTTCTATATCTTGTATTCTGAAGTAATATTACTTCTCCGTCTTTCATTTCTGCAGCTGCTTTTTTAGCATTTTCTCCTACTACACAGTCATCTGCAGCGAATTTTACTTCCTGTCCTAACATTTCAGATAATCTTTTTGCTACTGGTGCTAAAGATAATTCTGGTTTAGCTTCTCCTTTTGGTTTACCTAAGTGAGAGCAAAGTATTACTCTAGCGTTGTGATCTATAAGATATTTTATTGTTGGTAATGCACCATTTAATCTGTTTTCATCAGTTATTACACCGTCTTTTAGTGGCACATTGAAGTCGCATCTTACTAGAACTTTTTTTCCTGCAACCTGTATATCTTCGATTGTTTTTTTGTTAAGCATTGACATAAGTAATTTCTCCTTTTATTTGAAGTATTTTTTTAAAGTATGACTTAATCATACCTTCCTATTATAAATATACCATATTATTTATATTTTATGTATATCGTTTATCTTTTCCATATCTACAAAAAAAGCCCGAGTCCGCAGTAAAAAAACTACAAACTAGGACTTTTTTCGTCTGAAGTACATTAATAACTCTGTATGTATGGGGGTACATACATCATATTAAGGTTTAAATGTATTCAAGTTTTATATTATAAAGTGTATATAGGTTAACAATTTTAAATTATTTGTTTAATTATTTGCTTAATCCTGCAAAGTATCCTAATGTTCTTATTAACTGAGAAGTGTAAGACATTTCGTTATCGTACCAAGAAACAACTTTAACTAACTGCTGTCCATCTACTTCCATAACTCTTGTCTGAGTAGCATCGAATAATGATCCGTAGCTCATACCAACTATATCAGAAGATACTATCATGTCTTCATTGTATCCGAATGATTCGTTAGCTGCTTCTTTCATTGCTGCGTTTACTTCTTCAACTGTAACTTTTTTACCTAAAGTACAAACTAATTCAGTTAATGAACCAGTTACTACTGGAACTCTCTGTGCAGCTCCGTCTAATTTACCGTTTAATTCTGGTATAACTAAACCTATAGCTTTTGCAGCACCAGTTGTGTTAGGAACTATGTTTCCAGCTGCAGCTCTTGCTCTTCTTAAATCACCTTTAGCGTGAGGGCCATCTAATGTATTCTGGTCATTAGTGTAAGCATGTATAGTTGTCATAAGACCTTTTTCTAAAGTGAATTTGTCGTTTAATGCTTTAGCCATTGGAGCTAAGCAGTTTGTTGTACAGGAAGCTGCGGAGATAATCTTATCATCAGCTGTCAGTACATTCTCATTAACGCTGTATACAATAGTAGGAAGGTCATTGCCTGCTGGAGCGGAGATAACAACTTTCTTAGCGCCTGCCTCGATGTGTGCCTGAGCTTTGTC
>OGEP01000338.1_pt1 | contig 73583 bp, 65 predicted proteins | sample 1570721 | NCBI WGS metagenome assembly OGEP01 (sample SAMEA2582131, study PRJEB24529) | metagenome | biome: Human gut stool | place: China | collected 2011 | reverse complement strand
TTTTAAAGTTGTGTCCTATGTAGATTTCTCTACATACGAGGCTTAGTTAAAATAATCTATAAAGTATTTATATATTATTATAGATATTCATATATTATTTTTAACTGTTAGTTACCTTCAACAATTCCTCCCATAACTTTTATAGCATCAGATAATCTATCTTCAGAGCTCATAGTCACAACTCCCTCTGTTTTTACTGCACCACTTATATATACAGTTACCTCTGTAGTTGGAGAATTGTTTGTGTTCTGAGAAGTGTCGTTACTCTGTTTTGAATCTGTACTTTCTTTTTGAATATCTTCACTCTGAGCAATCTCATATCTTGCATTTCCCTCACTTTCAAAAATTTTTACTCCAGCTATTGCGCAAAGACCTATCACAATAGCTGCGAATACGAATGTTTTTTTATTTTTTTCCATTCTTATCACTCCTTTCATTTCTATTATTGACACAACTGTGTTATACTAAAAAAGTATATTTGAAATTTTTGGAGGTTTTTAAATGAAAAAAATATCTTCAGTATTAATAGCCTTCTTATTAGTCTTTGCATCAGTTTTTACATCTATAGGAAGTGTATTTGCTGATCAAAAGGTAGTAAATTTAGAAGCTAAAAGTGCTGTTTTAATGGATTATGAAACTGGTAAAGTTCTTTATCAGAAAAATGGAAATGTAAAAATTTATCCAGCCTCTACTACAAAGGCATGGACTGCTTATTTGGTGATAAAACATGTTCCAGATTTAAACGAAAAAATAACTATTGGCAACCTTCCTTACATAGAGCCGTCTAGTATGTTCCTTAAAAAAGGGGAAACTTTCACAGTAAAAGAACTACTTACAGCTCTAATGGTTCATTCTTGTAATGATGTAGCTTATGTTTTAGCTGAGTATGTAAGTGGATCTATACCAAAATTTGCAGATTTAATGAATAAAGAAGCAGAGGCAATAGGATGTACTGGTACTCACTTCAACAATCCAAATGGATTGCCTGACGATAACCACTACACAACTGCAAAGGATATGGCTTTAATAGCTAGAAAATGTATGTCTGATTCAGTATTTAGAGAAATCGTAGCTACTACATCAGTAAAATTCAAGCCTACTAAACAGTATCCTCACGAAAGAGTTTATACAAACTCTAATAAATTCCTTACTTCTCATCAGAAAATAACATATAAAGGTAAGAGAATAGATATAAAATACGATATTGTAGATGGTATAAAGACAGGGTTTACAAATGCTGCTGGTAAATGTCTTTTAACAAGCGCTGTTAAAGATAATCAGAGAATTATATCTGCAGTGTTTAATTCAACAAATGACGGAATTTATGTAGATTCTAGAACGCTTATAGACTATGGATTTGAAAACTACGATTCATTTACAATAATGGATAAAGCTGACTACGTAGATACTAAGAGAAAGTTGTTCTCTACTCAGAAAAAGCTTATGTATCAGCCAAAAGAAAGCTACTCAGTAGTTCTTCCTAAAGGGCAAACTGTTACAGACGAATTTACATTCAAAACAGATCTACAGGATACTTCGCTTCCAATAAGCTCCGGAGATAAGGTTGGAGAGTTTTATATATATAAGAACGGAGAAAAGTTTAAAACTATTGATTTAGTTGCTAAAAATGATGTTACTAGCAAGTTTGCTGTTATAACTGAAAATACTTTATTTAAAGTTATTTTAACTATTCTAAAAGTTGCTATCGTGGCATTTTTAATTTTCTTTATTTATAAGCTGATTAGAAAATACTATAAAAAATATAAGAGAAAACAAAAGGCTCAGATGAAGAAAAAAAAGAAATCAAGTAGTTCTAAAAGTAAAACTGTAAAAAAAGATACAGGAAAAACAAGAAAAAAATAAATCATAAAATTTAAAATGGCTGTCGCAAAATATGCAACAGCCATTTTTTTATTTTAAATTCTTTTTAATTCCTTTGTTTAGTATGTTTTCGTAATCTATGAAGTCATATATTTCTTCGTCAAATACGTCTGAGAACTGGCTTAATTCTTCTAATGTTAATTCTTCTATTGCTTTATCGTGGTCTTCACAGTAGATTACTATGTTTCCAACGATTCCATGAGCATCTCTAAATGCAGTTCCTTTTTTAACTAGATAATCTGCAACTTCTGTAGCATTTAGGAATCCACCTTTTACAGCTTTTTTCATGTTATCATCTCTAACTTTTAGAGTTTCTATCATTCTAGCCATTATTTCTAAGCACATTTCAAGAGTTCTTACACTATCAAAGAATCCTTCTTTATCTTCCTGCATGTCTTTATTATAAGCTAGAGGAATTCCTTTCATTACTGTAAATAGTGAGAATAAGTTTCCATACACTCTTCCAGTTTTACCTCTGATAAGTTCTGCACCATCTGGATTTTTCTTCTGAGGCATTATTGAGCTTCCTGTTGAATATAAATCGTCTATTTCAACAAATTTGAATTCCTGTGAACTCCAAAGTATTAGTTCTTCACTTAATCTACTTAGGTGCATCATTATTATTGAGAAATCTGACATAAGCTCAAGTAAATAATCTCTATCACTTACACCGTCCATAAAGTTGTCTACTGGTTTTTTGAATCCTAATTTTTCTGAAGTTATTTCTCTATTTATATCGTGAGTTGTTCCTGCTAATGCACCACATCCTAAAGGACATTCATCTAATATTTCAAGTGCATTTCTAAGTCTTTTTTCATCTCTTGAGAACATACTGTGGTATGCCATTAGATGATGTTTAAATGTCACAACCTGCGCTCTCTGTAAATGAGTGTATCCAGGCATTATGCATGGATTTTCATCAGCTTTTGCTTTTATTGTATCTTTTAACATAGCTGTAAGATCTGCTATTTCAGCACCTTTTTCTTTTGCATATAATCTCATATCTACAGCTACCTGGTCATTTCTACTTCTTGCTGTGTGTAATTTCTTTCCTGTTTCTCCAATTCTTTCTATAAGATTAGCTTCTGTGAATGTGTGAATATCTTCGTAGTTTCCATCAAGTGGTAGTTTTCCACTCTCTATATCCTCAAGGATTCCAACAAGTCCATCAGTTATAGCCTTTCCTTCTTCTTCTGTTAAAAGTCCGCATTTCACCTGCATATATACATGTGCTAAACTTCCTTCAATATCTTTTTTATAAAGAACATTGTCGTATCCGAAAGACTGGTTAAATTCTTCCATTAATTTGTTTTCAGACTTTCTAAAGCGTCCACCCCATAGTTTCATAAAAATCTCCTCCTATTTTGATAAATTTCAGTTTAGTTTTTTCTACTTTATTCGTTTAAATTGGTATTTTTATTTTATTAATTAGTCTAACTTTTAATTTAAATTTTCTCAATTTTCGTTAAACTATATAAATTTAATTATATTACATTTTATTTCTATTGTAAATCAAAAAAATAAAGACAAAATAAATAACTAATTTTATATGACAAATTATTTTATCATCATACTTACAAGTTATTATCTTGCCTTTATAAAAATTTTATTTTAATCTTCTTTTTTTCAATGCTATTAAATTAGATATATTTCTTTCCCCAATCAGAATTTTCATCTTTTTCGTATTTTAGCATTTCTTCACCAAATTCAGCAAATCTTGCTTCAAATCTACAGATAAGTTCTAGTTCTTCTTCTGTAAATTCACTAAAGAACGGATATGCCTTTTGATATTGTTCATTATCATATTTAGTATGAATCTTATCCAGTTCCTTTCCTTTTTCAGTTAATTTAACAGAATACTGTCTTTTATCATCACTTTCCTGTACTCTTTCAACAAACCCTTTGTTTTCTAACTTTTTAAGGTACTGAGATACTGCTCCTTTAGTTATTTTTAGTCTGTTACTTAGTTCACTGATATTATCCAAGCCATTTTCACCTATTTCTGTTATAATATGCACTTCCCTCATATGCATTTTTTCACCTGGATAGTATTCATGCGGAGTTGAAAGAAACTTATAATAAGTAAATGTTAGATTTCTTTTGAATTCCAATATCCTTTGAAGTAAATCTGTTCTTTTCATTTTTCCCCTCACCTATATACATATTTTTTAACTTATTTCATTATATATTATTATCTAAAATAGTTCAATAAAGTTAATTTATCTATTTTATTTAACAAAAAAATAGGAAGTCAAAGACTTCCTATTTTTTCGTTGTGGATTTTTCTATTTACTAAATTATTTAACTGATTTTCTTATAAATATTTTACCAACTTCCATTACAAGAGTTGATATTAATGCAAGTCCTATACATATTCCAAGTTCCTGCATACCAAATGCTAGTGGTATTGAGAATATTGGTCTTACTGCTGGTATTAATACTATTGAGTATAATAAGAAGCATACTGTCATAGCACCTATAACGTATTTATTTGAGAAGAATCCTATTTTAACTGCAGGATCTACGTTTGAACGGCTTGCTATTGTCTGTAATGTTCTTGCAAATATTAATGTTGTGAATGCCATTGCTACACCAAATTCTGGAGATACTTGCATTCCTATGTACTGAGCTATTATTGTAACTATACCTATTACAATACCTCTAAATACTACACGCTGCATAGTTCCATCAGCTAATATACCTTCATTTGCTGATCTTGGAGCTCTCTTCATTGTTCCTCTTTCTGTTGGTTCAAATCCTAGTGCTATTGCTGGAAGTGAGTCATTTACAAGGTTTATGAATAGAAGCTGTAATGCTGTAAATGGATTTGTCCAGTTAGCAAATACCGCAAATAGTATAGCTATTATCGCACCAAAGTTACCTGCAAATAAGTATGTTATAGATTTTTTGATATTGCTATAAACTGTTCTACCAACTTCAACTGCATTTACTATACTTGCAAAGTTGTCGTCAACTAGTACCATATCACTGGCATCCTTTGCAACATCTGTACCACTACCCATACCTATACCTATATCTGCCTGTTTTAAAGCTGGTGCATCATTTACACCGTCACCTGTCATAGCTGATACACAGTCTTTTTTCTGCCAAGCTCTTACTATTCTTATTTTGTTTTCTGGAGAAACCCTTGCATATACAGTTATTTTTTCTAGTTTTTCATCTAGTTCTTCTTCTGTAAGTGCATCTAATTCCTGACCTGTTAAAGCTAAGTCTCCTTCTTCCATTATACCTATTTCTCTAGCTATTGCAGCTGCTGTTGTCTTGTGGTCACCAGTTATCATAACTGTCTTAATTCCAGCTTCTTTAGCTTCTGCAACCGCATCTATTACTTCTGCTCTTGGAGGGTCTATCATTGCAAGTAGACCTATTAAAGTTAAATCATCTTCATCTTCTATTGAAGGTACAAATCCTTCTTCTACTTCTTTATATGTAAATGCTAAAACTCTTAGCGCTCTATTTGAGAATCCTTCGTTCTGAGTTCTAAACTGCTGTTTTATTTCATCTGTAAGTTCTTTCTTTTCTCCGTTTATTAAAACGTATTTTGATCTAGAGAATATTATATCTGGAGCACCTTTTGTAAACATAAAGTATCCATCTCTAGTTTTATTTACAGTTGTCATTAATTTTCTATCAGAGTCGAATGGTAATTCTTCAACTCTAGGATTTTCATTTCTTATATCTTCATAGTTTAATCCATTTTTATTTGCAAAATTGATTAAAGCCGTTTCTGTTGGATCACCTATTTCCTGACCTTCACTACCTATTGCAGAGTCATTACATAATACTGAACATAATGTAAGTAATCTGCTGTGTGCGTTAGATTCGTAGCTTTCTGCTGAATTCATAACTTCTGGTTCAGTTCCATTCATGTATAAATCTACTACTGTCATCTTGTTCTGAGTAAGTGTACCAGTTTTATCTGTACATATAACTTTTGCTGAACCTAATGTTTCAACTGCAGGAAGTTTTCTTATTATAGCCTGTTTTTTAGCCATATTATTTGTTCCAACTGCTAAAACTATAGTCATTATTGATGATAATGCTTCTGGTATTGCTGCAACTGCTATTGCTACTGCGAACATGAATGAGCTAAGAACTACTTCACCCATATTTCCTGTTCCCATTATGAATGCTTTACCAACCTGTATTCCGAATATTAATAGTGCAAGTAATGTTATACCAACACCTAATTTTTTACTGAATGCTTCTATATTCTGCTGAAGTGGAGTAAGTTTTGAGTCTGCATTTTCAAGTAGTCCTGCTATTTTACCCATTTCACTGTTCATACCAGTTCCAGTTGTTACAAATGTTCCTCTACCATAAACTACCATTGAACCACTGAATACCATATTTTTCTGATCTCCTAAAGGAGATTCATCCTCTATAACATCTGTGTGTTTTAATACTGGTTCTGATTCACCTGTAAGCATTCCTTCAACACATTTTAATGTCTGTGCTTCTATTAATCTACCATCTGCTGGTACATAATCCCCTGCTTCAAGTATTACTACATCCCCTGGTACTAATTCTTTAGCAGGTATAGTTAATTTGTTTCCATCTCTTATAACCTTTGCGTTTGGCGCAGATAAAGCTTTTAAACTGTCTAATGAGCTTTCTGCTTTCTTTGTCTGAACAACTCCAAGTATACTGTTAAGTATTATAACTGCAAATATTATTAAAGATTCCATAGTTTCACCTAATGCAATCTGAACTATTGCAGCTATAAGAAGTATTATAACTAGTGGATCTTTAAAGCTTTCTAAAAATAGTTTCCATACAGGTACTTTGTCTTTTTCCTGTAATTCGTTGTAGCCATGTTTTTCTAAAAGCTGTTTTGCTTTTTCTTGACTCAAACCATTTTCACTTGATTCTAAGTCAGTTAAAACTTCTTCATAATTTTTCTGATAAAACATAAGTATTCCTCCTTTTCTTCTCTAATAGATATGATTCCTTTTTGATTTATTTTGAGTAATAAAAAAACCTTGATACGAACCTTCAAAATAAACCGTTGTCTATTTTGAAGGTCTCGCTATCAAGGTTAACATTCTATCCTCGCCAGTTGACCGAGCGTATATGCTGTATTGACGACCAACTGCACTTATCTGTGTAAGCTACTCCCCTTCGAGAAGTATTATTATTTTGTAATAAGTATTATATATCTTTTAGCTAAATTTGTCTATATTTATTTTAATATTTACAATTTAGTTTTCTTCTTTTATATCTACTTTTATGCTTAATTCTTCAAGCTGAGCATCTTCTGCTGGAGCTGGAGCATTTGTCATTGGACATATAGCGTTCTGGTTTTTAGGGAATGCTATAACTTCTCTTATGTTGTCCACTCCTGCAAGTAGCATAACTAATCTATCAAGTCCGAATGCCATACCAGCGTGTGGTGGTGCACCGTATTTGAAAGCATCTAGTAAGAATCCGAATTTATTGTAAGCTTCTTCTTCACTTAATCCTAGAGCTGCGAACATTTTTTTCTGAACTTCAGAGTCAGATATTCTCACAGATCCTCCACCTACTTCGTATCCATTTAATACTATATCATATGCTTTTGCTCTTAATGTATCTTTTTCATCAGTGTCAAGTCTGTCTATATCTTCATCTAATGGAGAAGTAAATGGATGGTGTTTAGCAACATATCTTCCATTTTCTTCATCTTCTTCAAATAGTGGGAATTCTGTTACCCATAAGAAGTTAAACTGATTTTTCTTTTCTTCTAATATTCCTAGTTTTTCTGCAACAGCAAGTCTTACCTGTCCTAATGCATCGTAAACTATAGCATCTTTGTCAGCAACGAATAGAAGTAAATCTCCTACTTTACCGTTCATTCTTTCAACTATTGCATTTAAGTCTTCTTCACTGAAGAATTTAGCTATTGGAGATGTTACTCCTTCTTCAGTTATTTTCATCCATGCAAGACCTTTAGCTTTATATGTTTTAGCACAGTCTTCTAAGTGAGATATCTGTTTTCTTGGGAATTTTTCAGCCATTCCTTCAACATTTATCCCTCTAACACTCTTACCTTTTTCAGCACAGTCAGCGAATACTTTGAATCCACATCCTTCAACTAAATCAGTTATGTTTACAAATTCATATCCAAATCTAGTATCTGGTTTGTCTGAACCGTATCTGTCCATAGCTTCTGCGTAAGTCATTCTTGGTAGAGGAAGTTCTATATCAACATTTATAGTTTCTTTGAATATTTCCTGGACCATTTTTTCCATTATTGTCATAACATCTTCTGCTTCAACGAAAGACATTTCTGTATCTATCTGAGTGAATTCTGGCTGTCTATCAGCTCTTAAGTCTTCATCTCTGAAACATTTTACTATCTGGAAGTATCTATCCATACCAGAAACCATTAATAACTGTTTTAATAACTGTGGTGACTGTGGTAATGCATAGAATTTACCTTCATTAACTCTACTTGGTACTAAGTAGTCTCTTGCACCTTCTGGAGTTGGTTTAACTAAGAATGGTGTTTCTATTTCACAGAAGTTCTGTTCTGTTAAGTATCTTCTTACTATGTTAGTAACCTGCTGTCTTAACATTAAGTTTCTCTGCATTTTTGGTTTTCTAAGATCAAGATATCTGTATTTTAATCTTAATGCTTCTGAAACATCATCGTCATCTTTTATGTATATTGGTGGTGTTTCTGATTTGTTTAGTAATCTTAATTCATTTGCGAATACTTCAACATCTCCTGTTGGCATGTTAGGGTTTTTAGACTGTCTTTCTCTAACTTCCCCTTTAACAGCTATTACATATTCTGATCCTAATTTTTCTGCTTTTTCAAAAGCTTCTTTATCTACATCTGTATCGAATACTATCTGGCATATTCCGCCTCTATCTCTTAAATCAACGAATACAAGACCTCCAAGATTTCTCTTTTTCTGTACCCATCCCATAAGTACAACTTCCTGTCCTATATTTTCATCTCTTAATTCGCCACAATAGCAGCTTCTTTTTAGACCTTTTATTGTTTCCAAACTTATTACCTCCGTCCTCATTTTGACTATATTGAATCTCCCTTGACAAAAGTCCGAGTATTCTTTCCAATTTACTGAACATCAAGCTATTAAGTTAGCAATTGTTCTTTTACATTTTAATAAATTGCATATAGTATATATTATATCGTATTAACACTTTATTGTGAATACAATGTGTTATAATTGCCTTGATAAGTTTTTTATTATCATATTTTAATATTATAACATATTTCTCATTTTTTGAGATATAGGAGGAAACATGAAAAATAATACTTTTTTAAATGAACCTTGGCTTAAATGGGCAATAGATATTCAGAGTATAGCCCAGGCTGGAATTGAATACACAAAAGATATTTACGATAAAGAAAGATATGAAATGCTTAGAGATATCGCCGCAGAAATGATTTCTTTTAAGACTGAAATACCAAAAGACAAAGTTTACAATCTTTTCTGCAATGAAAAAGGTTACCAAACTCCAAAGATAGATACTAGAGGAGCTGTTTTTAAAGACGGTAAAATACTACTTGTTCATGAAAATACTGGTAAATGGTCGCTTCCTGGAGGTTGGTGTGATGTGTTAGAATCAGTCGCTTCTAATACAGTAAAAGAAGTTAGAGAAGAGTCTGGATATAATGTAAAATGTGATAGAGTTATCGCGCTTCACGATAGAAATAAAAGAAATAAACCACTTTATGTTTATGGTATCTGCAAAATATTTGTACAATGTGAATTAATTGATGGTGGATTTGTAGAAAATATAGAAACTAGTGAAGCTAAATTCTTTGGATTGAATGAACTTCCAGAGTTAGATGAAGCCAAGTGTACTAAGGAACAAGTTAAAATGTGCTTTGATGCATATAATGATCCTAATTGGAAAGTTATTTTAGATTAATTCTTTAAATTTATATTTATATTTGAAATATCTATAATTGTATTAATGTTAACTATATATCTATTGTAGACATAGTATATTCTCTCTGATATTATGAACTCTGTAAGGAGTGAGTTTGTATGAGTGAATTTTTAGGGAATAACAATCCCTTTTATTTTGAGAAAGACATAAAACTTTTAAATGGTGATATATTATCATTAAGAAATGCTATCACAGCTGATGCAGAAACTGTGGTTAATTTCTTTAAAGTAACTTCAGATGAAAGCGATAATCTATCTTTTTCATCTGATGAATATTTTGTAACACCTTATGAAGAAAAAATAGTAATCTCAAACATCAATAGAAATAGTAAGACTATAATGATTCTTGGTTTTATAGATGAAGTTCTTTGTTGTATTGCAGAGCTTAATTCTTCTGCTGAATTAAGATTATCTCACAACGTAGAATATTCTATAACTGTCCTTAAAGAATTTTGGGGCATAGGGATTGGAAATGCTATAACAAAAGAAATTATAGAGTTTTCAAAAGAAAAAAATATTAAAAATATAGTTTTATCTGTAAGACGGGAAAATAGCGCTGCAATAAATCTTTATAAAAAATATGGATTTAAAACTGTAGGAATAAAAAAAGACTATATTTGTATAGATGGAAAATACGACGATGAAATATCTATGCAGCTACAATTATAAAAATAAAAAGGATGTCTCAATTATATTTTTGAGAACATCCTTTTTTATATTTATACTTTTCTTACCACTTTTGTTATAGCCTCAACTACAGCGTAGAATACACCTGCACAAGGCCAAATTACCCAACTTATATGCCAGTTAAATGTATAGAAACTATATGCTAAATATATAGTTGCTATTGTGCACCAATATATTGTATCTAAATGCTCATTTTTTCTATTATTTTCTTTTTCTTCTAATGTATACTCGCCAATTTGTAGTACTTTTTCATATCCTTCTCTTAGCATCTCAGCTTTAACTATCATATTAACTCCTATTGAAATCAATACTAAAAGCAATGCTACACAAATTACCATTATATATTCTTCTGCTTCTAATGCTCCTGCTGCAATAAGAGGAATTGCTCCTATTATGAATAAAGCTACTCCAAAAGCCATACTCTGTTGCAACTTTCCTTCAAAACTATCATTCTTTTCTTCTGCAAATCCAGCCAAAAGCACTAACATTACTGGTGATAAAATACAAAACATAACAGCTCTAGCAAATTTATTTGCAGTAATTTCTGCTAGTTCAATATAATTTGAAACCTCTTCAAAACTAGTCTTTCTCCTTTTTATCACATTGTCATTAACTTTTTCTTCAATGATAGTCCTATCTATAGCTATATCTGATGATATATTTCTATTATTTATATAAGAGTTCTCCTCAATTTTATTCATATAAATTGAGCTTTCACTCCTATCAAACTTTTCTTCTTTAAAATCATCTTTTAAAAGATAGTCTGTAGATACATCAAATATTTCACTGATTTTTATTATTTTTTCAAGAGTTGGTATTGATTCTCCACTTTCCCATTTTGATACAGATTGTCTAGATATATCTAATCTCTCTGCTAGTTCCTCTTGTGACCATCCATTCTTTTTTCTTAAATTCATTATTTTTTCTGATAATGTCATCTTCCTCACCTCTTTTAACTTTGCCGATATATCGTTCCCTTTAGATATCTATTTCTATGGTCTTATCTTACCAAAATTCTTAAAATCATACTACCAACTAGACTAATAAATTTGTCAACTGCTAGTTGCATCGTTGAAATTTCAATATTTAACTAGTATATTTACTCACTATAAAAATAAAGAAGGCTGTTTGCAATTTAATTTTCAAGCAGCCTTCTAAAAAACTTAAACACAAGTAGCTCGCACCGACAATTCTGCAAGCGCCTCGCATCTATTAAATGTGTTATATAGTAAAGCGAGGCGCTGAAGCCTGGAGAGCGAATACTTGTGTTAAGTTTAAAGGCTGCTACAAAATTAATTGCAACAGCCTTTTATTTTTATTTATAATCTTTCTTTTAATTCTTTTACTAGTTCACTAAGTTTTACAGTGTGCTGTTCTGATGTAGCCATGTTTTTTAGTGATGCTTCATTGTTTTTAAGTTCGTCATCACCTATAACTATTGTAAACTTAGCATTTATCTTATCAGAGTATTTAAACTGAGCTTTAACACTTCTTGATAAGTGATCTTTATCAGCACTTATGTGATTATCTCTTAATTCTTTTAAAAGACCGAAGCTTTTCTTTTTAGCTTCATCACCTATAGTAACTATGAATATATCTGTAGACTGAGGATTTTCTATTTCTATTCCTGCATCTTCAAGAGTAAGAAGTAATCTTTCTGCTCCAAGTGCAAATCCTATTCCACTAGTTCCTTTAGGTCCACCTAGCTGCTCAACTAGTCCGTCGTATCTACCACCACCACAAACTGTGCTCTGAGCACCTATGTTTTCAGCTATTATTTCAAATGCTGTTCTCTTGTAGTAGTCTAATCCTCTAACTATAGTTTTATCTATTTCGTAAGGTATTTCCATTTCTTTTAGATATTCTTCAAGTTCTGCAAAATGAGCCTTACAGTCATCACAAAGATTATCTATCATATAAGGTATATCTGTTATAGCCTCTTTACACTGAGGATTTTTACAGTCTATAACTCTCATAGGATTTTTTTCTTTTCTTTCATTGCACATATCGCAAAGAACTTCTGATTTTGAATCTAAGTATTCTCTTAGTTTTTTATCATATTCTTTTCTACAAACTGGGCATCCAACAGAGTTTAAGCTGACTTTTAAGTCTTTTAATCCTAATTCTCTGAAGAACTGCATTGCTAGTGATATAGCTTCAGCATCCATTGATGGACTATCACTTCCTATAGCTTCAATACCAAACTGGTGGAACTGTCTCTGTCTTCCAGCCTGTGGTCTTTCATATCTGAAGCAAGGAGTTATGTAGAACATTTTTGTTGGCTGAGTATCGGCATATAGTTTATTTTCTATAAATGCTCTTACTGCCCCAGCTGTTCCTTCTGGTTTTAGAGTTATTTCTCTATCTCCTTTATCTTTAAATGAGTACATTTCTTTCTGAACTATATCTGTAGTATCACCTACACCTCTCTGGAATAGTTCTGTATGCTCAAATATAGGAGTTCTCATTTCCTGATATCCGTAAAGTGCACATATTTCTCTAAATTTATTTTCAAGATAATTCCATTTGTACGAGTCTTTAGGAGTTATATCTTTTGTTCCTCTTGGTGCTTTAGTTAGCATTTTTTTCTACCTCCCTTTTTTTCTTTTCAATCATATCCTCAACCCTATCAAGGTATATTTCAAGGTTTTTAACGTCGTCTACTCTTTCAATTCTATTTTCATCTAAGTATACAAATTTAGAAACAGCTCCAGCTCCTATAGCTATGTTAGTCTGTTTTTCTTCCATCATCTGCATATTATAGATGCACTCATATCCTTCTTTAGCGTATCCTACGTTTTCTAAGTTTCCTAGCATCATTTTCTGTCTATACATATAGTACGGATTTAAGTCCATTTCTTTAGCAGCTTCCATAGAAATATCTATCATTTTGATCATTTCTTTGTACTGAGTAAGATTTTCTTTATAAGAATCCATATCCATATTTAGTTTAGATGCTCTTTTTATTGCTAGTGTATGAACAGTTAAACTTTCTGGAGATAATTTTTTTATTTCTTCCAGTGTCTTTTTAACCATTTCTGCATCTTCATCTACAAGACCTAAGATTATATCCATATTTATATTATCAAATCCTAGCTCTCTAGCCATTTTGAAGCAAGTTTTTATATCTTCCACACTATGTTTTCTACCTATTTTTTCTAATGTAGAGTCATTCATAGTCTGTGGATTTATACTTATTCTATTTACTCCATGTTTTTTAAGTACTCTTAATTTTTCTTCTGTAATAGTATCAGGTCTACCAGCTTCAACAGTAAATTCTTTTATTTTACTGAAGTCAAAGATTTCAAATAGATTTTCTATCATATAATCTATATCTTCTGCGTCTAAAGCTGTAGGTGTTCCTCCACCTATGTAGAATGTTTCTATTTCCCAACCTCTATTTTTTATTATTTCTGCGGTTCCTCTAGCCTCATCTAAAAGTCTTTCAACGTATTTTCTTCTAAGGTTTCCATACTTCTGAATTGAGTTAGATGGGAATGAACAGTAGTAACATCTAGTTGGGCAGAAAGGAATACTTACATAAAGAGATATTTTTTTATCGCTTAATGGATAAATAAATCCTCTTTCTCTTTTAGCTATGTCTAGTGCTAATTCAGCTTTTTCATCTGTTATAAAATGCTCTTCTTTTAAATAATTTAAAACCTCTTCATCATCCATTCCATCAGATATTAGGTTATGAACTATTTTAACTGGCTTTATACCTGTTAAATCGCCCCATGGCACATAGCTATCTGGCATAATTTGTTTTAATGCCTGGAACATACTTTTTTTTATGCTCCATCTAGCTGCTTTTTTTACAACTAGAGAATCTTCTCTTTCTAACTTTTCCACGAATTCAGCATAATTATTAGAATTATTTATTAAATCAGAGTAATCTTTTTCAAATTCTTTCTGTTCTGTAAATTCACCGATTATACTTCCATTTTCGCAAACTTCTGTTTTTGATATTACTTTTTTTCCATTTATTTCTATGCTATTGACTAAAAATTTTTCTTCAGAATTCTGTAATTCTTCAACATATTCAAACTCTGATGTGAATAATTTTATAAGTTCTGAAACCTCGTATTCATAGTCATGCCCTTTTAACACTACTTTTAGCATTTTTTTCTCCTTATACATAATAATTCACTATGCAAAGGCAAAAGCCCTCGCATAGTGTTTTTATTTTTATTCTCCAATGTATCTAGTCGAAAGATAAGGATTATTTTGTTTTTCGTGTCCAAGTACAGTAGGTTCTCCATGACCAGGATAAACAGCTATTTCATTTTCGAATTTTTTTATCTTATTAAGAGATTTTTTCATTTTTCTTTCATCTCCACCTCTAAGGTCACATCTTCCCATGCTTCCTTTGAATAGAGTATCCCCTGTTATAAGATTATTTTCTGTTCTTATACACATACCACCTTCAGTATGACCTGGAGTGTGTATGAATAAAAGTTTTGTTTTACCTAAGTATAGGCTATCTCTATCATCTACATATATATCTGCATCAAATTCAGTTTTTCCACATCTCATCATATTACTTAAATTGTAGCTTGCATCATTTAACATTTCTTTTTCATCTTTATGAGCTACAACTGGCACTTTTTTATATGCTAATATATCTTTAACATATCCTATATGATCTGCGTGTCCATGAGTTAGGATTACATATTTTAAATCTAATCCTTCTTCTTTTAAGTATTCTATTACTTCATTTGGACTTCCACCTGGATCCACTACTGCAGCTTCTTTAGTTTCATCATCTGATAGTATGTATACGTTTGTTGATGTATAAAAATCGTCAATTCTTTTAATTTCCACTATTTTATCCTCCTAAAAAGATTTATTTGATTCTAAAAGTATAGTTACTGGTCCATCATTTACTAAATCAACCATCATATGTGCTCCAAATTCACCAGTTTCAGTATTTATTCCCTGCTCAGAAACTTTCTTGACAAATTCCTGATAAAGTTTATCTGCTTCTTCTGGTGCAGCAGCATTTGTAAAGCTTGGTCTACGTCCCTTTCTACAGTCACCGTAAAGAGTAAACTGAGAAACAGCAAGCATTTCACCGCCTATATCTTTTAGAGATAAATTCATTTTGTCATTTTCATCTTCAAATATTCTAAGATTGATAGTTTTATCAACTATATAATCTACATCTTTTGAAGTATCTCCATGTGTTACACCTAATAAAACAAGAAGACCTTTGTTTATCTTTCCTGTTGTTCTCCCATCAACTGTAACTTCAGAGCGAGATACTCTCTGTACAACAGCTCTCATTTTAAAATTCTCCTCATTTATATATTAATTTGTCATTCTATAAATTCTTTCAACACCTGGAACTGCTTTTATCTTCTTCATTATATAATCAAGCTGTTCTGTTCCTTCTACTTCCACTAAAAGATTTATAGTAACTTCAGAGTCTTTTCCTTTTCTAGCATTTATTCCATTTAAACCTATTTTTTCATTTGCTACAATATGAGTTATTTCGTTTACTATTCCTCTTCTATCTACAGCTTTTATCTGAATTTCTGCTTCAAATGTACTATTGCTATCTTTTCCTTCTCCATCCCAAGATACTTTTATCATTCTCTTCTTGAAGAATTCGTCATCTGGGTTTACATTTACACAGTCTGCTCTATGAACAGCAACTCCTCTTCCTTTAGTTATATATCCAACTATTTCATCACCAGGAAGTGGATTACAGCACTTAGCAAATCTTACTAAGATATTGTCAAGACCTTCAACTATTATTCCCTGTGAAGGAGTTTTCTTTCTCTTCTTGCTGTATTCTGCATCACTTATGTTGTGTTTTTCTATATCTTCAGAAAGGCTAGCTTTCTTTTCTTTCATAGCCTGTCGCATTTCTCTTGTATAAAGCTCTTTAAGCTTAGTAACAACTTGAGATGCCATTATTCCACCATATCCAACTGTAGCTATTAAATCTTCAACATTTGGCTGGTTAAATTTTTTAGCTATTATAAGCATATTTTTATCTATCACAGAATCTTTTGTAGTAGGTAATCCATGTTTTTTAAACTCTCTTTCAAGTATTGCATTACCACGTTCAATATTTTCTTCTCTTCTCTCTTTTTTGAAGAACTGTCTTATTCTACTCTTTGCATTTGGAGTTTTTACTATACCTAACCAGTCTCTACTTGGCCCTGGAGAGTTTGAAGATGTAAGTATTTCAACTATATTACCATTCTGTAATTTGTAATCTAATGTAACCATTCTTCCATCAACTTTTGCACCAACACATTTATTACCTACATTTGTATGTACTCTATAGGCAAAGTCTATTGGAGTTGACTCAGCTGGTAATTCTATAACATCCCCCTGTGGAGTAAATACATATACCTGGCTTGAGAAAACATCTTCTTTTAAGGCATCCATGAATTCATGAGGATCTTTTACATCCTTTTCCCATTCCATCATCTGTCTTAACCACTGAAGTTTTTCTTCTATTTTATCTTCTTTAGAATTAGATATACCTTCTTTATATTTCCAATGTGCAGCTATACCATATTCTGCTATATTGTGCATTTCATGAGTTCTTATCTGAATTTCTAAAGGTTCTCCATCTGGCCCAACAACTGTAGTATGAAGTGACTGATACATATTAGGTTTTGGCATAGCTATGTAATCTTTGAATCTACCTGGGATAGGTTTCCATAGTGTATGCACTACACCTAAGACAGCATAGCAATCTTTTACTGTATCAACTAAAATTCTGACTGCTGTAAGGTCAAAAATCTCCTCGAATGTTTTATTTTTTTTCTTCATTTTTCTATATATACTATAGAAATGTTTTGGTCTACCATAAACATCACATGATATTTCCATTTCAGCAAATTTTTCTTGTAAACAAGTTACTATTCTCGTTATATTTTCTTCTCTCTGACTTCTCTTCATAGATACTTTTTCAACTAATTCATAGTATCCATCGTGATCTATATATCTTAAAGCTAAGTCTTCAAGCTCCCATTTTATCTTAGATATCCCAAGTCTATGAGCTATTCCACCGTATATTTCTAGTGTTTCTGTAGCCTTATATTTTGCTTTTTCTGGATCCATGTAGTTAAGAGTTCTCATGTTATGAAGTCTATCGGCTAATTTTATAAGTATAACCCTTATATCCTTAGCCATAGCTAAAAACATCTTTCTTAAGTTTTCAGACTGTGTTTCCTCTTTTGAGCGGTATTTTATTTTACCAAGTTTTGTAACACCATCTACAAGATCTGCTATTTCTTTATTAAAAATATTTTCTATATCTTCATATGTGTACTCAGTATCTTCAACTACATCATGTAGCAATCCTCCAGTTACTGTTTCTATATCTAGTTGCATATCACATATTATATTTGCAACAGCTAATGGATGTATAAAATACGGTTCTCCCGATTTTCTTTTTTGATCTCTATGTGCATATTTAGCTAATTTATACGCTTTTATAATTGTATCCAAATCGCCATTTGGAGCATATGATTTAACTTTTTCTAATATTTCTAAAAGATCTTTGTCTGTTTCAGCAGAAGTGTCGGCGAGAACTTCTAACGTTCTTTCATTTTTTTCGGCATCTTTTAACTTTATGCCCTCTATTTTTTTCTTTCCCTGCATAAAACCACCTTATTCCGTTCCATCTGTATAACTAATCTGTTGATTAGTATTTTATTATTGATTCCACATCGTATCCTTTTAGTTTATCTTTACCATTTAAGAACTCAAGCTCTATTAAGAACTGAATAGATACTATTTCTCCACCTAAGCTTTCTATTAGCTTAGTAGCAGCTTCTACAGTTCCTCCAGTAGCTAATAAGTCATCTATTATAACTACTTTTTTACCTTCTTCTATTGAATCCTTATGCATTTCTATTTTATCTGTTCCATATTCAAGATCATATTCAAAGCTAACTACTTCTGCAGGTAGTTTACCTGGTTTTCTTATAGGTACAAATCCTGCACCTAATGCATAAGCTACAGGAGCACCTAATAAAAATCCTCTTGCTTCAGGTCCAACTACATAATCTACTTCTTTATCTTTTAAGTTTTCAACTATTTTATCTATAGCTGCTTTAAAAGCTTCTCCATCTTTTAATAAAGTTGTTATGTCTTTAAATCCTATACCTGGTTTTGGGAAGTCCTGTATATTTCTTATTTTAGATTCTAAGTTCATCTTTTTTCCTCCAATACTTAAACATTATAAATTTCTTTTGCTTTTTCTCTAATTTGATTTAGATTTATTAAAATTTTACTTCTATTTAAATCAATCTTAGTATCTGGTTTTGGTAGCACCTCAACATTTACAAAATCACGCTCATCTATTGCTACTTCAAATAGCCCAAGCTCTTTAAAAGTCTTGATAATTGCAAATAGCTTTAAAGGAATTATTTTAAATATATTCATTGTATCATCTATTCTAAATCTAATTCCTCTGTTTTTTATTATATATCTATAAATATTTACAAATTCATTTCTAGTTGGAACTATGTTTTCCATTATGCTCTTGATGTAAATTTTATCTATTTCATTGTAATTTTTTATTATTTTACATTCATCTTCCACTTTAGAGTATAATTTTCCATAGTCATCCCTAGTATACAGATAATCATAAAGAATAATATTATTATATCTTTTTACGTCTATTTTATCAATATTAGGTGAGAATATCAGATGTATTTTTGAATGCTTTTTGTCATTTTCATCTATTTCTTTAAAATATATTTCCACTTCTTCTTCTAAAAGTGTTAAATCTGATTTTGCTCTGAAAAATCCATTTATAGAGTTTGCTATTACAAGAGTATTATCTTCAATAAAATCAAATATATTTTCTACTCTTTCTCCCTCTATATCTATATGTTCTAATTTGTATTCCTCTAAACTTTCTATATTATATAAACTATTTTCATTATTTGGTATTAATTCATTCATAAGTTTTACAGCATCCATATTTGTCATAGCCGATTTTGGATAAGCAAGTCTCAGGTCTTTAACTAAGAACTGCAATTTTCTTTTTCCCATAAATGTATTTTCATCTAGCTGGAATAATACATCTATCCTATCTCCATTTTTTAAACCATCTATTAAATGAGCTGCATTAAATCCGACGCATTCAAATACATTTTCCTTTTCTATTTCTAGTTTTATATGCTGTTTATTTTGTCCCATAAATCTCATATCTCTAAGTATGCAATCTCTTAAAATAAACTTAGGAGTGGGATTGCTCATACCAAATGGTTCAAGTTTTCTAAGCTCTTCAATTAAATCAAAATTCGCTGATTTTTCATCTAATTCGTATTCTACTTTGATTTCTTCAATCATATCTTCTTCTGTAAGATTTATATCAGCGGATTCATTTATTCTTCTTCTAAGCTCAGCTACCTTGTCCGCACTTATGCTAAGACCTGCTGCTTGCTCATGACCGCCAAACTTAGTAAGTATATCATCACATTCTGTCAAGGCATCAAATATACTAAACCCTTTTATAGATCTAGCAGAACCAGTTGCCTCACCATCTTCTATACACATAAGTATTGTAGGTTTGTAGTATTTTTCTGTTAGCTTAGATGCTACTATTCCTATAACACCATGCTGCCAACCTTCATGTGCTAAAACTATAACCTTATCATCTTCATATGACGAATCATTTTTTATAATTGTTTCTGCTTCGTGATGGATTTTCATCTCTATCATTTGTCTATCATTATTTTTTTCATCTAGAGCCAATGCTATTTCGTGTGCAGTATCCTTATCTGTAGCTGTGAATAGTTCTACACCTAAGTCAGAAAAACCTAGTCTTCCTGCTGCATTTATTCTCGGTCCTATTGTAAATCCTATATGAGAAGAACCTATTTTTTCTTTATCTACTCCACATACATTTATAAGTTCTGAAAGTCCTAAGTTATAACCATCTTTCATAGCCTTTAAACCATTTTTTACAATTATTCTATTTTCATCTACTAAAGGAACTATGTCACATATAGTTGCTAATGTTGCTATTTCTATATAATCATAAACCGTTGTTTTAAATACTTCTGGTGGAGTAAGTGCCTGTACTAGCTTAAATGCTATACCACATCCACAAAGCATATCAAAAGGGTAATTACAATCATCTTGCTTTGGATTTACAACTGCATATGCATTTGGTATTTCACTTTGACATTCATGGTGGTCTGTGATAATCATTTCTATACCAAGTTCATTGGCGTATTCAACCTCATCTACTGATGTTATTCCACAGTCGACGCTTATAATTAAATCGCATCCTTCCGAATTTATATACTCTATAGCCTCTTTATTTATTCCATATCCTTCTTCTAATCTATTTGGTATATAATATTTAACATCAAAATTTATAGACTTAAAGTACGTAAGTAACACCGACGTAGATGAAACACCGTCAACATCATAATCTCCATATATCCAAACTCTCTCATTTAACTCTATTGCCTTTTTTATACGCTCTGCTGCCTTTCCCATATCCTTCATTAAAAATGGGTCTCTCAAGTAATCTAAGGATGGATTTGTAAATAATTTTATCTCCTCCTCAGAATTTATGTTTCTATTTTCAAGAATTTGAGATATCTCTGGAGAAAGTTTAAACTTTTCTGTTTCATCTGTAACGTCTGGTTTTCCTCTATGTATTAGAGTCCACTTTTTCATATAATCCCCCCAATTCTACCTCTTCTTTATTTTAACTTTTACAATTTCTATAACTAAAATAAGCCCTATTATAAATGATATAAAAAATCCTGCAATCGCCATATATTTTATCCCTATATTTCTCTCTATATTAGGAGATGCAATAATAAGTGATGATCCAACTATTATAGATGCAAGTACTAAAGCCATTGTCATCTGTGTTGTCAATTCCTTTAAACAATCCTCTATTCTAGTCATTTTTACTTCTTCAACAGATATTTTTACATTGTTCTTTTCTATTATTTTTAGAACATTTTTTATCTGTTTTGGAAGATTTTTCAAATCTAATAATATATCCTCTATATTTCCTTTTGTTTCCATTGCGATATTTTTAGGATTTATTCTACTCTTGTAGTAATTCTTTATAAATGCCTTGCTAATCTCTCTAGCAGAAAATTCAGGATCCAATGTTCTCGCTGTTCCCTCTAATGTAATTATTGTCTTAGCTAAAGTTATCAACTGAGGTGGCATAGTTATTTTATATTTTCTAAAGAATCTAAAAATCTCATTTAATACCGTTCCTATGCTTATTCTTTCAAGCGGTATATCGTAATAATAGTGTATCATATACAGCATTTCACCCTTGAATCCATCTATATCAGTTTCTTCACCTATTGCATCTATTTCAGTAAGAACTCTAACTATCTTATCTACATTCTTCTCTGATGCTGCAAGTGCAAATTTATTTAGGAAATTAAGAGTTCTATTGTCTACCATACCAATCATACCAAAATCTATATATGCTATTTGAGATTCACTAAGCACAAATATATTTCCAGGATGTTGGTCTGCATGGAAGAATCCAAAATCGAATACCTGTCTTAAAAAAGCTTTAACTCCTATGTGTGCTATTTTCTTAGTATCCCAACCTTTTTCTCTAATTAAGTCTATATCACTTAATTTTATTCCTTCTATTCTTTCCATTATCAATACTCTCTTTGTTGTATATTCCATATGTATCTCTGGAATATATACCTCATCGCTATTTTGGAAAATTCTCTTCATTTTTACAGCATTTACAGCTTCGAAATTATAATCTAATTCTCTTAATAACTGGCTAGACAGCTCCTCTAGCATCTCTTTCATATCTATATTGTAATCTTTTATAATATCCTGAATAGATCCAGATACTCTCTTTAATATCTCTAAGTCAGATTTTATAGTTTCCTCTATATATGGACGCTGTACTTTTATTACAACTTTTTCTCCATCTTTTAAAACTGCATTGTATACCTGTCCAATAGATGCAGCTGCTATAGGCTCTTTGTCAAACTCAGAGAATATTTCCTCTATATTTCTTCCAGTTTCTTCTTCTATTATTGCCATAGCTACATCGGTATCAAATGTTTCAACATCATCTCTAAGCTTAACAAGCTCATCTATCATATCTTGATCTAAAAGATCCCGTCTTGTACTAAGAATCTGTCCCATTTTTATATACGTAGGACCTAGTTCTTGAAGTGCTAATCTTAACCTTTGGCCAGATGTCATATTTTTTATATCATCTTTAGGTTCTGAAGATGATACATCTATCTTGCTTCCAGATCCTTCTTTATTTATTCTCTCTATTATAAAACTAAAACCGTATTTAACCATAACCTGGGCAATTTCTTTATATCTTTTTATATGTCTATAACTTATTCGCATTATTTCACCGCCCATCTTTATATATTTAATTTTATTTTATCATACATTATCATTCTCTCGCACAAATAAATAAAAAAAAGAGATGGGTTAATTTTCCATCTCTATAAAATCTATTTATTTATGTTCTTCTGCAGTTTTTACATATAAATCTGCACTTTTTTCTAAATTTTTCTTTTCTTCATCAGTTAATGGTCTTATTGCCTTTGCAGGTGATCCTATTATAAGCATACCATCTTCAAACTTCTTATTTGATGTAACTAATGCTCCTGCTCCAACTAAACAATGCTCTCCTATTTCTGCACCATCTAAAACTATAGCTCCCATTCCAACAAGAGAATTATCACCTATTTTAGCACCATGTACAATTGCTCTATGTCCAACTGTTACATTATTTCCTATTATAGTTTTTTCTTCTCCATGTAGTACTGAGCCATCCTGTATATTAGTGTTTTCTCCGATGATTATTTCTTCATCATCACCTCTAACAACAGCATTATACCAGACACTAGAGTTTTTACCTATTTTTACTTTTCCTATAATATCAGCAGACTCTGATACATATACGGATTCTTCTATCTGTGGTTCTATACCACAAAATGATTTTATCATTACTCGTTATCCTGACCTTCCATCATTAATTTAGCCTGTATCATTATTGCACATTCAGTACGTTTTCTCTGCATTTCACAACCTAAATCATATGGTTTGTTTATATCTCCATTGAAGTTTAATGCATTTGCATGACATCCACCTGAACAGTAGAATTTATTCCAGCATTTTTTACATTCTTCTTTATTGTATACATGAGCATCTCTGAACATTTTCTGAAGATCTTCTGGGAACTCTATTTTTTCATCCATTATATTACCCATTATATATTCTTCCTGACCAACGAACTGATGACATGGGTATATATCTCCATTTGGAGTTATTGATAGGTATTCATTACCTGCACCACAACCAGTTATTCTTTTTATTACACATGGTCCCTGAGTTAAATCTACCATAAAGTGGAAGAATTTAAATTTATCTCCAGCTAACTGTCTATCAGCTAATTCAGCTGCAAATCTTTCATATTCATCAAATATCTGTGGTAAGTCTTCTTTTCTTAATGCAAATGGATTTGATTCATCGTCTACAACTGGTTCAACAGAAGTAAGTTCAAATCCTAAATCTCTAAAGTGAAGTATATCTTTTGAGAAGTCTAAGTTTTCTCTAGTGAAAGTACCTCTTACGTAGTAATATTTATCTTTTGGTCTTTTTTCTATTAATTTCTGCATTTTAGGAACTATTACATCGTAGCTTCCTTTGTCGTTTATAGTCATTCTCATGTTGTCATTTACTGATTTTCTTCCGTCTAAGCTAAGTACAACATTATGCATATTTTCGTTCACGTAATCTATTATTTCATCATTTAATAATAGCCCGTTAGTAGTTATAGTAAATCTCATATTTTTACCGTGTTCTTTTTCTATACTTCTTCCGTATTCTACTAACTGTTTTACAACTTCAAAGTTCATTAGTGGTTCTCCACCGAAGAAGTCTATATCAAGATTTCTTCTGCTTCCTGAATTAGCAACTAGGAAATCTAACGCTCTCTTACCTACTTCAAAGCTCATTAATTCAGGTTTTCCACCGAAGTTCCCCTGTTTAGCAAAGCAGTATTTGCATTTTAGGTTACAGTCATGTGCAACATTTAAGCAAAGTGCTTTTACTACTGGCTCTCTATGAACAAATGCTGGGTGGAACTGATAGTTATCTTCTGTATATAAAAGACCTTCTTCTTCTAAGTTAGCTATTTCATCCCAAGCTTCTTCAACCTGCTCTTTAGTAAATTCATCTTTTAATAATTCAACTGTCTCTTCTTTAGTATTTTCTTTGTAGAAATCTAATACTCTATAAGCCGCATCGTCTACAACATGAACAGATCCACCATTAACATCTAATACTATGTTGTATCCATTCATTGAATATTTATGTATCATACTCATATATTTTTCCTCCATCTATATTAATTTTTTTAATTTTTGACCTAAACTATCCTTCATTATATCATAACTTTACAATTTAATTCAATATTAGCAGAAATATAGCGTCATCATTTGGTATTTATTTTATATTTAAAATTATTTTTTACAAAATTTTTTATATTTTGTATACAAGATGATGTGTAATTATTATTTATGCTATACTATTTAACATTTCTTTTTTATTTTTATCAAAAAATCTTTGTTTTTTTATTAATTATTGTAGCACATTTATTATTTTTATGTTATTATTAGTTTGTAGGCGGGAATAAGAGTATCACATTTAGTATATTCACTGCTTATATACTCAAACTTATTTTAAAAGGAGATGGCAATTTTGAAAGGAAATATAATACAGTACAATTTTTTAAGAATGGAAGACAAAGATTTTTACGCATTTGATTATTCAATAGTTTTAGAAGATAAAGGTGATATGCTTACAATATTACCATTCAATAATAAATTCGCTAAGGATTCTATATCTACTTTCTGCTTAGGAAAAATAGACGGATTCCTTGAAATAAGAAATGAAGGTTTCATAGAAAATGCTGGACAATATGTTCACTTTGAAAAAATGATGGATGTACCTAAAGCTGATGTTCATATGGTATACAAACAGGATATAAACGGTGGTCTATTAAAAGATGAAAATGGAGAATTCATACCTATTACATTATCTGATGAACAGAATGAAATGATAGCTGAAAAACACGAATTATACGAAGAAGGAGAAGCTAAAACTCCACTTAGCGTCATATTCAAGGCTGATAAGAGTTTCAAACTTGACTACAACAGCATAAGCTCAAAAGAACTTCTTGAACTTGGAAATACAGAATTTGATAGATATAGAGAATTTAACTTTGGAGATGAAAAAGTTCTATTATTCTTCATCGACAGAAAACGTTATTCTATAATAATGAGAAAAGGACACACTTTATCTCGTGAAGAAAGAAACTCTGCTCTAGCAGTTCACTTCAATATAGCCTAGTTCAATTATTTATAATATAAATCAAAACCATACCTCTTATAAGTAAAAAATAGCTGATATCTCTATATCAGCTATTTTTCTGTCTTTATCCACAAGTAATTTTTCTCTTATATTAATTATATTTGAAACAATAAATTTAATAAAAAAGATGCCTCTAAAAAGAGACATCTTTATAAATTCTATAATTATCAAATTATAAAACTGCTATTAATTCTATTTCAACTTTAACGTCTTTTGGTAATCTAGCTACTTCTACGCAAGATCTAGCTGGTTTGTTTTCACCGAAGAATTCAGCGTAAACTTCATTTAAGTCATTGAATTCGTTCATATCTTTTATGAAAACTGTAGTTTTAACAACGTTAGAGAAGTCTGCACCAGCTTCAGCTAATACATTTTTTATGTTAGTTAAAGATCTAGTTGCCTGTTCTTTTATTCCACCTTCAACAACTGTCATTGTTTCTGGATCTAGTGGAACCTGTCCTGATAAGAATAATAAGTTTCCTGCTTTTATAGCCTGAGAATATGGTCCTAAAGCTGCAGGAGCATTGTTAGTGTGTATTACTTCGTGTTTCATTGGAAACCCCTCCTAATATTATATTAATATAAGATACGTGTTTTTATTAACACTATATTTATATTATACTCTTTTATTTATATTGATTCAAATATTATTTATATTTTAATAAATTTATTTTATGTTTTAAACTATTTATAAATATATTTTAAATTTGTAACTATATTTCTTTTACACAGAATCCAGCTTCAACTATTGCTGATTTTACTCTCTTAATATGATCAAAGTCTAGAGTTTCAAGTATAAATTCAGCAGACTGTTCAGTTAAACTATCTCCAGATGCTAAGCTTCCCTGGTTAGCAGATAGTATATTAGCTCCAGTTTCGCTTATTATACTAGTAACTTTTGTGAAGTTACCTGGTTTATCATTCATGCTAACTTTTAAGCTAACTCTTCTTCCTTCTTTAGCTAAAGCAACACCTATTATTCTGTATAGTGTGTTAACGTCTACATTACCACCAGATACTACACATACTACATTTTCTCCAGCTTCTGGTTTATATTTTCCACTTAATAAAGCTGCTGTTGAAACTGCACCAGCACCTTCAGATACTATTTTCTGACTTTCCATCATAAATAATATAGCCTGTGCTATTTCGTCTTCTTCTACTACAACAACGTCATCAACTAATTCTTTTATTATATCAAATGTTAAATCTCCAGGAGTTTTAACTGCTATACCATCGGCTATTGTAGGTGCATTGAATGCACATGTAACCTCTCCATTCTGGAATTATTCTTTCATTGAAGGTATATTAGCTGTCTGAACACCTATAACTTTACAATTAGGGTTTAATGCTTTTGCAACTACTGCTACACCAGCAACTATTCCCCCACCACCTATTGGGCATAATACAGTATCTACTTTGTTATCTAACTGTTCAAAGAATTCTAATGCTAAAGTACCCTGACCAGCTATTACATATTTATCATTGAATGGATGTAGGAAAGTAGCTCCTGTTTCTTTCTGTACTTCTACTGCTTTAGCATATGCATCATCGTAAACTGTACCATTTAATACAACTTCTGCTCCGTAACCTTTAGTTGCACTAACTTTTGCTAATGGTGCAGTAGCTGGCATTGCTATAGTAGCTTTTATTCCTGTTAATTTTGCTCCAAGTGCAACACCCTGTGCATGATTTCCTGCAGATGCTGCTATAACTCCTCTTGCTTTTTCTTCTTCAGTAAGATTTGCTATTTTATTACATGCACCTCTAACTTTGAAAGATCCAGTTTTCTGTAGGTTTTCACATTTGTAGTAAACATGAGCACCAGTTTTTTCGCTTAATTTTGTACTTTCTAAAACGTCAGTCTTTTTAACTATATCTTTTATAGTCTCTCTCGCCTGTTTTACATCTTCTAAAGTAACCTGTAACATTTAAATCAACTCCTGTTAAATTATATTTTTCTTATTTCATTTTTTATTCTATAACCTTTTCCTAAAAAATGCAACAAGTTTTGCATTATTTTAATTTTATAGAGAAAACGTATTTTGACATTAAAAAAATGTCTTTTGGTATATACATTTACTATTTCTTTTTATTTATTAAGTTTTTTATCCTTTATGTATTTAAAAATATCTTTTTTTAGTATTTTAACTTTATTTTTTCTCTTTACTTTTTCTAAAAATATATTATAATTAAAGCTGTAAGTATACTGTTTCAGATGAATAAATCAGTTATTTTTATAATTGACACTAATAATGTATATTCATTTGAATCAATTTTATAATGATGATTATATTTATAGAGTTTATATTTTAAGAATTATATTTTAAAGATTATAAAAAGGAGATTATAAAAAATGATTAACTACACAAAGGACGAAATCAAAAAAATGTACGACAGATTAAGTCCGTTTGAATTTAAAAACGAACTTATAGAAATCGCAAAGGATACTTCTAACACTAAAAACATACCTTTACTAGATGCTGGTAGAGGAAATCCAAACTGGACTTGTTCTTCTGCTAGAGAAGCTTTCTTTACATTCGGACATTTTGCAGTAACAGAAACAAGACTTAATTGGGACTTAGGAAATCTTTCAGGTATGCCACAGAAAGAAGGTATAGCAAAAAGATTATTTAGATATATAGAAGAAAATAAAGATATGCCTGGTGCTTTCTTATTAAAAAATATAGTAAACTACGGTATAACAGAAATGGGATTCGATCCAGATGAATTTGTTCATGAGTTAGCAGACGGTATAATAGGAGATAACTATCCACTACCAGATAGAATGTTACCTCATATAGAAAAAATAGTTCACGACTACTTAGTTCAGGAAATGAAATACAATATAGATGATGAATACGGAGATATACAGGTGTTTGCAGTTGAAGGTGCTACTGCTGCCATGTGTTACATATTCGATTCACTTATGGCAAACGAGCTTTTAAGAAGAGGAGATAAAATAGCAATGATGACTCCTATTTTCACTCCTTACTTAGAAATACCAAATCTTCCAAGATACAACTTCGACATAATAAATATAAATGCAGATGTTGTAGATGAAAGAGGCGTTCATACTTGGCAGTTCTCAAGAAAAGAACTTGAAAAATTAAAAGATAAAAATATAAAAGCTCTTTTCGTTGTAAACCCTAACAATCCAGCTTCAATAGGTATGGATGAAAATACTTGCAATGAATTAATAGACGTTGTTAAAACATATAATGAAGATTTAATGATAATATCAGATGACGTTTACGGAACATTTGTAAATGACTTCTATTCATTAATGTCAAAACTTCCTTATAATACATTAGGTGTTTACTCTTATTCAAAATACTTTGGTGTTACTGGTTGGAGATTAGGTACATTTGCAGTTCACGAAAGAAATGTTTTCGATAAAAAAATAAAAGAATTAAAAGGTGAATCTAAAAAATTAGTTGATAAGAGATACAGTGATATGAGTCTTAACCCTTCTGCTCTTACATTTATGGAAAGAGTTGTTGCAGATAGTCGACGGGTTGCTCTAAACCACACAGCAGGACTTTCTACTCCACAGCAGGTTCAGATGGCATTCTTCTCTGCTTTTGCATTAATAGACAAGGTTGACGCATATAAAAAATTAAACATGAGCATATGTAGAAGAAGACAGAGACTTCTTTTTGAATCTCTAGGAATAGACTATGTAAACTTAGAAAATAGTGCTGCATACTACTTCCAGTTTGATATAGATGAATGGGGAAGATTAAATCATGGTCAGGAATTTGTAGACTTTATGCACAAAAACTTTGATGCATGCGATATATTATACAAACTTGCAAAAGACTACGCTATAGTTCTTCTTGGTGGTAACGGATTCGCTGCACCAAAATGGTCTATAAGAGTTTCTCTTGCAAATTTAGACGATAGAGCTTATATAACAATAGGTGCATCTATCAAAAATATACTTAACGACTATGTTGAGCTATGGAAAAGCAAAAAGACTAATTAATACTATTTAAAAATATGATTGTGATGTATTTTATGCAAAATATAAAATAAAAGATGTATTTATTGTATTTTTTTGTTATAATTTCTATTGGAATATTGATTATTTTTTATTAGAAAGGTGTATAGATTATTATGACTACTAAAAAGAAAGTTGCAATTGTATTTACTGGTGGAACAATATCTATGACAGTAGATAATCAGGTGGGAGCAGCAATACCTACTCTTTCAGGAGAACAGATACTTTCTATGGTTACTAATATAGATAAAGTTGCCGATATAGAAGTTCTTAACTTTGCTGAAATACCAGGACCTCATATGACTCCTTACAGAATGATGGAGCTTAAAAAATATACTGAAGATCTTTTAGCTAGAGAAGATATAACTGGAGTTATCATAACACACGGTACTGACTCACTAGAAGAAACAGCTTATTTCCTAGATTTAACTATAGACAATCCAAAACCTGTTATAGTTACTGGTGCTATGAGAAGTAGTTCAGAACTTGGTTACGATGGTTCAAGTAACCTATCAGCTGCAGTTTGTACAGCTGTATCAAAGGATGCTATAGGAAAAGGTGTTTTAGTTGTTTTAAACAATGAAGTTTTATTAGCTTCAGAAGCTACAAAAACTAATACACTAGCTTTAAATACATTCCAGTCTTTAGTTGGTGGACCTCTTGGTTACATAGACTGCAATGAACTAGTTTTACTTAGAGATATAGTAAATAGAAGAGTTATAAAAACTGATAAAATAGAATCTAAAGTTGCTCTATTTAAAGCTTGTGCCGGAGAAAACAGTGACTTCATAAAAGCTGCTGTAGATTTAGGATACAAAGGTATAGTAATAGAAGCAATGGGTAGAGGAAATATACCTCCAGAAATGTTACCTGGTGTTGAATACGCTAGAGAAAAAGAATTACCTGTTGTTATAGTTTCAAGATGTCATTCAGGTAGAGTATTTGATAGCTACGGATATCATGGTTCAGGTAGAGACCTTAGAAACTTAGGTTGTATATTTGGTGGAGATCTTCCTGGACAGAAAGCTAGAATAAAATTAATGCTAGCTCTTGGACAGACTGATGATATGGATACTATAACTGACTACTTCGAAAGAGGTATATACGCTTAATTTTAAAATACATAAATATGAAATAAAAGAGGACCTCTATTTTTAGAAGTCCTCTATTTTTATATCATCATCTTCAGACGAATTTTTATTTATCTTTTTAAATGAGTTTATTATTTTTCCAAGTATATCATTTGTTTTTCTTCTTCTAAATAAAGTCGTTATAAATACCAAACCTAGAGATATAGCCCCAGCTATCATAAGGGTTGATATACCATTTCTTACACCCGCTGTATAATCATTTGTAAGGAAGGCATAAAAAGTATTATATACACCATATCCTGGAACAAGTATTATCATCGCACATACACTCATTATTGTGGATGGCGCATTGTACAACCTAGCACAAACCTCTACATATACTCCAAAGCATATTGTAGCAAAGAAGAAAGAAAGATTATTCTCCATACCAACCATTAGAAGTAGTTTATAAGATAGCCAAGCTATTCCTCCACCAATTGCAGATATTCTGAGATATTTTCCTTTTATATTAAAAATCACTCCAAAACTATATGCAGCTATTATACATAGTACAACTTCTAGTGCTAATCTCATTTTAAATACCTCCATATCTTATGTATAAGTTTAAAACGAAACACATTCCTATACTAACAGCTATACCTATTAAAAGAACTTCCTCTATTTTCATAGCTCCAGATAAAAGCTCTCCATCAAGTATATCCCTTATAGCATTGGTTAGTGGCAATCCTGGAACAAGGAGCATTATAGATCCCATAATAACCTTGTCTATAGTATATATAAATCTAAACTTAACTAATAATATTGCAATTGTAGGTATTATCGCCGCACCAATCATATTTATAAAAAAGTCGTTAAGCGATATTTTTCCAAATAATCCTGTGACATATTTAACAGTACAACCTATAAAGAAACTTGCAAACATATCTGCTACTCCACCGCCAAACAGTACAGTAAGAACTGCAGTCCCTACCCCTGCAAAAAATATCTTTTTATTATCTGAATAATAGTTTCCTTTTTCTATTTCAGCTAGTATTTTTTCACATATCGCTATATCAAAGTTGTACTGTGATATAGTTCTAGACAAAGCATTTATCTCAAATACCTTATTTAAGTCTGTACTTCTTTTAGTTATTCTCTTTACAACTGAGCTTATTTTTCCATCAACCGTTCCTGATACTATTACCGCAGTCGGAGTTGCAAATACACCTGTTTTCTCTACTCCAAATGAAGCGCATATTCTCGTAACTGTTTCTTCTACTCTGTACGTTTCTCCACCACTTTGTAGAAGTAAAACTCCCGCATCAGATGCAAATTCTAGTATTCTATTTACGTCCATTAAAATCTCCTTTCTTTAATTTTTTCTTATATTTTTAACTTTATGATTTATTTATATATTTAATACAAATTGTATTCTTTTAATTTTTTAGTCCACTTTGTCTATTGTATACCTAGATTAATCTCTTTTCAATATTATTTATTATTTTATATAGGTTAAATTACAAATTCCACACAAAAAAAGATGCTGCTGCAAAACATCTCTAAATGTTATTACAACAGCACCTGTATTCTCTATTATTTTACAACTATATTTATTAATTTTTTAGGAACAGCTATAACTTTAACTATAGTTTTTCCTTCAACTAATTCTTTTATTTTTTCGTCTTCTAAAGCAGCAGCCTGCATATCATCTCTTGATATTTCTGTAGGAACATTCATTCTTCCTCTTACTTTACCATTTATCTGAACAACTACTTCAACTTCATCTTTTACTAAAGCTTTTTCGTCGTATTCAGGCCAGCTTATATCAAATACGCTTCCTTCTTTACCTATCATCTGCCATAATTCTTCACCTAAATGAGGAGTGAATGGAGATATTATTGTAACTATAGCTTCTATACCTTCTTTTATAACAGCTGAGTTTCTTCCATCTAATTCTTTATATTTGTACATTTCGTTTATTAATTCCATTAAAGATGCTATAGATGTATTGAAACCGAATTTTTCATCTAAGTCAGATGTAACTTTTTTGATTACACTATTTATAGTGAATCTCATATCTTTATCAGATGAAGTTAATTTACCGAATTCACCATCGCAGTTTTTAACTTCTTCTGCTAATTCATCAACTAATCTATATACTCTGTTTAGGAATTTGAAGCATCCTTCAACACCCTGGTCTGACCAGTCAAGGTCTCTTTCTGGTGGAGCTGCGAATAGTATGAATAATCTAGCTGTATCAGCACCGTATTCATCTATTATTTTTAAAGGAGATACTGTGTTTCCTTTTGATTTACTCATTTTTGATCCTTCTTTAAGAACCATACCCTGAGTTAATAGGTTTTTGAATGGTTCGTCAGCTTCTACCATTCCCATGCTGTGGAATGCTTTCATTAACCATCTAGCGTAAAGAAGATGCATTATAGCATGTTCTACACCACCTATATACTGATCTACTGGTACCCATTTATCAGCTATATCTTTTCTGAATGGTTCTTCAGTATTTTTGTTGTCAGTATATCTTAAGAAGTACCAAGAAGAATCTATGAATGTATCCATAGTATCTACTTCTCTTCTAGCTGGTTTTCCACATTTTGGACAAACTGTTTCAGTGAATGTTGGAGAAGTTGTTAATGGTGATTCTCCTTTTCCTGTAAATTCAACGTCTGTTGGAAGTAATACTGGTAGATTTTCTTTCTTTTCAGGTACTATACCGCAATCATCACAATATACTACTGGTATAGGGCATCCCCAATATCTCTGTCTTGAAACTAACCAGTCTCTTAATCTGTAGTTTACAGTTCTCTTTCCTTTTCCTTCTGCTTCCATTTTGTCTACTATTTTTTCGAAAGCTTCTTTAGCAGGCATACCATTAAATTCTTCAGAATTTATCATTATTCCGTCTTCATCTATTACTGGTACTATTGGAAGGTCGTATTTTTTAGCGAAATCTTCATCTCTTTCATCGTGAGCTGGAACTGCCATAACAGCACCTGTTCCGTAGTCAGCAAGTACATAGTTAGCTATCCATATTGGCACTTTTCTTCCATTTACTGGATTTATTACATATTTACCTATGAACATACCTTCTTTTTCAAGATCTGTAGATGTTCTTTCTATTTCTGTCATTTTGTGCATTTTTAGAACGAATTCATCTACTGGAGCTTCGTATTCAGTTCCTGCAACTAATTCTTTAACTAATGGGCTTTCTGGTGCTAATACCATGAATGATACACCGTAAGCTGTATCAGGTCTAGTTGTATAAACTGTTATTGTATCTTCTGTTCCATCTATTGTAAATGTTAAGTTAGCCCCTGTACTCTTACCAATCCAGTTTCTCTGCATTGTTTTAACTTTTTCTGGCCAACCGTCTAATTTATCTAAGTCATTTAATAATTCTTCTGCAAATGCAGTAGTTTTGAAATACCACTGTTCTAGGTCTTTCTTTATAACTGTTGTTCCACATCTTTCACATTCTCCCTGAACAACCTGTTCATTAGCAAGAACTGTTTCACAAGATGGACACCAGTTAACGTAAGATTTTTTCTTATATGCTAATCCCTGTTCTAATAATTTTAGGAATATTTCCTGAGTAAATCTATAGTATTCTGGAGTAGATGTAGCTACTTCTCTATCCCAGTCATAGCTTAATCCTAGTAGGTTTAACTGTTCTCTCATTTCAGCTATATTTTCCATAGTCCATTTGTGTGGATGTATACCATGTTTTATAGCTGCATTTTCTGCTGGTAATCCAAATGAGTCCCATCCCATTGGATGAAGTACATTGAACCCTTTCATTTTTTTGAATCTAGCTATAACATCACCTATAGAGTAGTTTCTAACATGTCCCATATGAAGTTTTCCTGATGGATAAGGGAACATTTCTAATGTGTAGTAGTTTGGTTTTTCTGTCTGCTCAGTATCCATTTTGTACTGATTGTTTTCTTTCCAAGTTTTCTGCCATTTTGTTTCTATGGCTTTGAAATCATATACGCTCATTTTTTCTCCTCCTGTTTTTTATTTTTAGTAGTTCAAATATAATAATTATTATTTCTGTATAATAAAAAAATCCTCAATCCCTAAACAATAATGTTTAGGGACGAGGATATTATATACTCGCGGTACCACCCTAATTAGTTCAAATAAATTGAACTCTCTTAGTTGAGTCTTTAAACCGACAACGGTCGACAGCTCTTTTCTGACAAGTTCAGAAATTTGTTATACTGGTTTGCAGCTACCACCAGCTCTCTGAAATAACTCCTATCTTACTACTTCAGACTGTCTGTAAATATTTTTTATTTTTGATTAATAAAAACATTCTAACATCTTTAATATTAAGTGTCAAGTTTGATTATTTTAAAAAAGGACTATATTTATAGTCCTTTTTGATTAAATACAATTTTATAATTCATCTGGATCTACAACTGGTGCATCTTTCCATAATTTTTCTAAGTTGTAGAAATCTCTGTTTTCTTCATCAAATATATGAACCATTATATCGCCGTAGTCAAGAAGTACCCACTGCTGAGAGTCTATACCTTCTTTACCTCTTGGTTCTAATCCGTTTTTAGTCATATCTTCTTCTACTTTATCAGCTATTGCTTTAACCTGTCTTGAAGATGAAGCTGTAGTTATTATGAAATAATCAGCTAAGCTTGTTATTTTTCCTATATTTAAAATTAGTATATCTCTTCCTAATTTGTCTTCTATCGCATGGTTTATAACTTTTACCATCTGTTCTACTGTTAAATCTGCTGCCATTTATCTTTCCTCCTTAAATTTATGAAACTACAAAATAGTTCTCTTACTTGTAAATATTAAAACTATTATACCATATAGAACTAAAAATAAAATCTATTTTTAAATTTATTTATAAATTTTTAATAGTTTTTTTCTTTTTTCTTTCTGTAATCATAAAGTTTCTTGCTGCTACAGATCTAGGATGAATTGTATTTCCTTTTTTTAGCATAAGAGCTATAGTGTTGTCAAATGATTGTATCATGGCAGCATCCATATCTCCTCCATAAGCTAAATCTCTTAATTCTTCTACTCCTGGATAATCTCTTCCTACCTCTATTAAATCTGCAACATATATTATTTTTTCCATTAGATTCATATCAACCTTACCTGTTGTATGATATCTTACTGAGCTTATTATATCCTCATCGTCTATTCCAAAGTCGTATTTTACAACATAAGATCCTATTATACTATGAGAAAGAGAAATATTTCCAACTTCTAACTCATCTAGCTCTATGTTATATTTTTCTACATAATGGTTTACTTTGTCTGTTTTAAAGTATTTTGCACAATCGTGTACAACTCCAGCTAAATATGCCTTTTCTTCATCGGCACCGTATATTTCAGCTAATTTTTTAGCACTTTCAGCAACATTTAATGAATGTACATATCTTTTTTCTGTCAACAATTCCTTTAGTTTTTCTTTGATTTGATCTAAGTTCATCAATTCTTTTGTTCACCTAAAAGCGAACTTCCCTCCCAAATTATTTTATTCTTCTATCTGCTTATATAAATCCTTTCTCTGCATATACTTTTCCACAGATTCAGGCATTAAATATCTTACTGTTTTTCCAGCTTCTATCTGTTCCCTTATATATGTAGATGATATATCTAAAGAAGGAACATACACACTTATAATAGATGTATCGTATTTTCTTTCAAGCTGCTCAATCTTTTCCTGGGCCTTTAAAAGACTTATACCTGGTCTTGTGGCCGCTATAAATGTAGCCATTTCAAAGTTTTTCTTAACACCTCTCCAGCTTTCAACCTCACATATAGCATCTGCTCCTGTTATAAAGTAAAGCTCTGCATTTGGATACATTCTCTTTAAATCGTTTAGTGTATCTACTGTATATGTCTGTTTATTTCTTTCTATCTCTATATCTAAAGCTATAAAATTATTGTTTGTTTTAGTAGCAAGTAGAACCATATTGTATCTATCATACTTATCTGTTTTTATACCCAATTTATGTGGTGGATTCCCAGTTGGTATGAAAAAAATCCAATCTAAATCGTATTTATCTCTTATAAATTCTGCTGTTGCTAGATGTGCAAAATGTATCGGATCAAAAGTTCCTCCCAAAATACCTACCTTTTGTTTCTCTTTTATATTTTCAAATTTGCTCAATTTTTTATCATTCGCTTTTCTAGCACTATCTACTAGTTCTAAAATCCCCATTGAAACTAACTTCTCCTTTTCCTTTTACTATTATCTATTGTACCATAGATTCACATTTTCTTGAATGAATCTATAAAAATACAAGGTAAAACAAACGACTTATTTTGCCAATTCTTTCATTATTCTTCGTTGACTTTGTCTTTCAAGTAGATTAAAATTAATCTATCTCATTAGAGGAGGATTTTTATGGCAATTATTACAAAAATTGAAGCTCAAAAGAGAAGCAAAGATAGAGTTAATATATATGTAGATGAAGAATATTTTATGGCAGTTTATGCAGAGCTTGTCTACACACATTCTTTAAAAAAAGGGATGGAAATAGACAAAGAGTCACTTGAAAATCTTTTACACGATGAAATGTATATGAAAGCAAAAAATAAGGCTCTTTCAGTTCTTTCAAAGTCTGATCAATCAGAGAAAAAACTTAGAGAAAAATTATTAAACGATTACGACGAAAATATCGTAGAAGAAGTAATAGAGTTTTTAAAAGGATATAAACTTATAGATGATAATCTTCTAGCGGAAAAGATTGTCCACGATAATATGAATCTTAGTAAGTTTGGTAAAAATAAAATCAAACAGAACTTATATAATAAGGGAATAGCAGCTTCAGATATCCAAGATGCTATATCTCAAATCGATCCAGATGAAGAGTATGAGAATGCTAAATATCTAGCTGAAAAGAGATTAAAAAGGCTAAAGGGCGAGGATAAAAATAAAATTAATCAAAAAATTTATCAACATTTAGCTTATAAAGGCTTTAATTATGATATTATTAAAAGAGTACTAAGAGAACTTTTGAATTTTGATGAATTCGATTGTTAAGGAGGAATAAGTATGAAGAAATTAATTATCGGTGTTTTATGTTTTGCACTAGGTGTGTATAATTACTATCAGTTAAAGAAACAGGATACAATGAGATAAATATTATATTAAAATTAAAATCCCCACAGAAGTTTTAAATTACAATCTTTTGTGGGGATTTTTTATTTAATCATCAATTATTATTTATTTGGGATTAATACTAATTCAAGTTATTAGTCTTCTTTTTTTCTTCTTAGCGCTCCAAAAGCTGCAACTGATGCTACAAATGTTCCTGCTGCTCCTGCTATTGATGATGCATCACCTGTTTTTGGAGATTTCTGTGTAGGTTTTGATCCACTTGAGTTACTTGATGATGAACTAGATCCTGTTCCGTTTGGTTTACTTACATTTACACCATTGCTTCTTAAAGAATCTGCTATTTTGACAAGTTTTTTATAGTTTGTTACTTGTTTTCTTTCGTCCTGATTTAAGTCATTGAACATTTTTATAGCTTCATTTACCGCTTTTATATTAGATGTTGTCTTATCATATGTTAATTTATCTATAGCAGTAACTACTTTTTTAACCTTTTCTCTATTTATATTTATTGTTTTAGTTACTTTTATTCTACCATCATTTTTGTAGTTTACAGTTCCTTTAGATTTTATAAATTCTGCTATTACCTTATCTAATTCACCGTATTTTTTTTCAATACTTGATCCAGATATTGAGCTATAATCTGTAGACATATAATCATTCATAGCAACTAGATACTGTTTTGATTCGTCAAGCTTTTTACCTTTTACTTTAATATCTGTTATTCTACTACCAGCTTTTTTATTTATATCTATTGTGTATGTAAGATTTCCAAAGTGTAAGAATGTAGAGTTAGCTTCTGGATATATCTCAGCTCCGACTTCTATTGCATCTTTTATCTGTTTTCCAGTTAACTTTTTAGTTATAACTGTATTTCCAAATATTACAGATTCTACTATATTTCCATAAGTTATGTCGCCTTTTGGTATTGATTTTAATATAGTTCCTGCATTAGTCATAGCTATTTCTGCACCTGTTTTGCTAAGTAATGCATCATTTATTAAATTTGCAAAGTTACTTTCTTCTTTTCCTATTGTATAGTAATCTCCAACTAATTCAGTAGAAGTTTTTCCTAGTACATCTTCATTGTTAAAGTTTACTTCGTCTTTGTTCTCATCCTTATTTTCTTCTTTATCTTGTTCTGGTTTCTGATTTGAGTTATTTTTATCTTCTTCTTTATTCTTATCTTCTTCTTTTCTGTTTTCAGTTTTAGATTCTTCTTTTTCTGAAGATGATACAGTTGTTGCTGTTTTTAAAGATATTAATTCATTAGACGAATTTTTCTGTCTATAAGTTATTTCAACTTTTACTTTTTTAGAAGTGTCTTTTTTTACATCCTCTTTAGTTCCTTCTTTTGAAGGATTTTCTTTAGATGTAGATTCTCTTTTTAAATCTTCTTTTTTAGTTTCAGTTGAATCAGCTTTTTTAGACTCATTTGATTTGCTTATTTTTTTAGATACGTCATTAGCACTAAATACATCTACATTCTCACCATTTATATAGATAAATGCCTCTGCACCGCTCTTAATTAGATTTGTCATATCAGATTTTAAATTAGTAGATTTATTTGAATCAACAACCGCTATGTCTATTCCATCTACGACTTCACAAAGTTTGCCGTCTTTTATTTCCTTTTGATTTGTTTTTCCGTTGATTAATATATCTAAATAGTCCTTAGAATCTTTTCTTTCGTATACAACTACTAGTTTTTTAGATTCATTGTTGTTATTATTAGATATTTCTTTTGCAAATGCTGTATTTCCTTGTATTACTATAGATAATACCATCGCCGTACTTATTATTCTTTTATATGCTTTTCTCATTTTTCTCCCCCCTTATCTAGAAATTAGGTGTTTATGTAGTCACAATCAATTTTTATTTTTAAGAAAAAATCTTTTTCCTACTTTTATTATAGCAAAAATATATTCATTTTAATCATATTGATGTTACAATTATTATATTATATATTTCAGATTTTATAATTACAAATAAGTTACAATTTTAACTTTAATAAGATTTTTTTATCATTTTTTTAATATAATCTAATTAAGTATCTATAATTTTAAATTTTATTATATTAAATTTACTATTTTAGGAGGAATATATGGTTAATTTAACTCTTTTAGGATGTGGTGGAAATGTTCCACTACCAAATAGATTTTTATCTTCTCTTTTTATGAATTTTAATGGGAGAAAAATTTTAGTAGATTGTGGCGAAGGCACACAAGTTTCTATGAAAATGAAAGGCTGCGGTTTTAAGGATATAGATTTAATCTGCATAACACATACTCATGGTGATCATATAATAGGTCTTATAGGACTGCTTTCTACGATGGGAAATAGTGAAAGAAAGAAACCCGTAACAATTGTTGGTCCTGTAGGAATAAAAGAAGCTATGGATGCTATACAAGTTCTTATAACACTACCATATAAATTAAATATAATTGAAAATCCAAAAGGTATATTCTCACTTGTAGATCCTATATTATCAGACTTATCTATAGAAACAATAGAATTAGAACATTCAACTGAATGTATAGGGTATAATTTTTATTTTGCAAGACATCCAAAATTTAATGTTGAAAAAGCTCAGCAAAACAATGTTCCTAGAAAATATTGGAATATGCTACAAAAAGGAATGACTATTATAGATGATGATGTAAATTATACACCTGACATGGTTCTTGGAGATTATAGAAAAGGTATAAAAATTTCTATGATTACAGATACTAGACCGTTAGATACTATTCCTGAGTTTATTTATGATGCAGATTTATTTATATGTGAGGCTATGTACGGAGACGAAATGGATATCTCAAAGGCTATTAAAAACAAGCATATGCTATTTAGAGAGGCTGCTTCACTTGCTGTAATGGGAAATGCTAAACAACTTCTTTTAACTCATTTTAGCCCTTCTATAGAAGACCCAAATGTATTCGAAAATAATGCTAAAAGTGTATTTGAAAACACAATAATAGGATACGACCGTTTCAGTACTCAAATAAAATATCCTGAATAAAAAATAAGGCTGTTGCAATTTTTGCAACAGCCATTTTTTTATTGTACTGATCTTTTTGTTACTCTTTTTTTACCGTTATCTTTTTTAGCTTTTGCTGGTGCCTGTCCTGGGAATAGTATTTTAGGCTGTTCATTATTTTTTCTGTATATAGTGAACTTAAATCCTATAGCCTGAACAAATTCAGCTCTTAATTCTTCACATATTGCATTTGCTGTTTCTTTAGCATCTAATCCAGCATTTTCTAATATAGTTATTTTAACTAGTTCTCTTGCTCTTAACTGGTTGTCTAATTCATCTAAGAATGCTCCAGTTACACCTTCTTTACCTATCTGAGCTGTAGGTTTTAAAGTATTTGCAAGTGATCTAAGATAAGCTCTCTGTTTACCTTTTAGCATGTCTTTTCTCCTCTATTTTTATAATTTAATCTTTTTAAAATTTATATCTTAGTTATAGAATTCGAATTCTAATTCGTAAATTCTTACTAAATCTCCGTCATCTATACCCATTTCTCTTAATCTGTCAAATACTCCCTGGCTTTCCATAGCATTCTGGAAGTACTGAAGTGATTCCATATCGTCGAAGTTTACAGAGTACATTATTCTTCTAAGTGCTTTACCAGTTACTTCAAATACTCCATCTTCTCCAAGTTCTATGTGTAGACCTTCTTCTTCGTTATTTGCATCAAGTTCTGGTCTATATATTTCATTTTCTGATACTAATTCTATTTCTTCTGCTTCAGCAAGTAACTGAGTTACATATTTTATAACGTCATCTACACCATCTCTAGTCGCAGCAGACATTTTGAATACTTTGTATCCTCTTGATTCTATTTCTGCTTTGAAGTTTTCATATATAGAATCATCGAAAAGTATATCAGCTTTGTTAGCTACCACTACCTGAGGTCTTGTAGCTAATCTTTCGTTGTATAGTTTTAATTCGTCGTTTATTTTTTCAAAATCATCTATTGGATCTCTTCCTTCTAATCCAGAGATGTCAACTATATGTATTAATACTTTTGTTCTTTCTACATGTCTTAGGAATTCATGTCCAAGTCCTATCCCTTCAGATGCACCCTCTATTATACCTGGTATATCTGCAAGTACAAAACTTTCACCAAATCCTGTCTGAACAACACCTAAGTTTGGAGTTAGTGTTGTAAAGTGATAGTTAGCTATCTTTGGTTTAGCTTTTGTTACTACTGATAAGAATGTTGATTTACCAACATTTGGGAATCCTAGTAGACCAACGTCTGCTATCATTTTTAATTCTAGTATTACCCATCTTTCTTCACCATCAGTACCTGATTTCGCAAATGCAGGTGCCTGTCTTACAGCATTGGCAAAGTTCATATTACCTTTACCACCGTATCCACCTTTAGCTATTACTGCTCTATCACCTTCGTGCTTTAAGTCAGCAATTATAAGTCCTGTAGCTTCATCTCTTACTATTGTTCCCTGAGGAACTTTTAATACAAGGTCTTCACCATTTTTACCAGCTCTTCTTTTTTTAGAACCGTCTCCACCATTTTCTCCATTGTATTTTTTCTTATATTTAAAATCCATTAGTGTTCTAAGTCCAGTATCAACTTCAAATATTATACTAGCACCTCTACCACCATCTCCACCGTCTGGTCCTCCAGCTGGAACATATTTTTCTCTTCTAAAAGATACTGCCCCATTTCCACCATTTCCGGCTTTAACAAATATTCTGGCTTTATCTATAAACATATCTTTTCACCTTCTTTTCTTTTGATATTTATATTTATTCCGTTCACTCTAATTTATATTAATTTATATAATCCGTACAATTTTATTTGAATATTATAAAAGGAGTGTTTTATACACTCCTTTTCATTCTTAGCTGTAGTCCTGTAATTATTCAGCTATTGAAACTGGGTATACAGAAACTTTTTTTCTTTTTTTGTCTTTTCTTTCGAATTTAACAGTTCCGTCTATTAATGCGAATAAAGTGTCATCTCCACCTTTACCAACATTGTTTCCTGGATGTATTTTAGTTCCTCTCTGTCTAACTAATATACTTCCTGAAGTAACTAACTGTCCATCGAATCTTTTAACACCTAATCTTTTAGAAACAGAATCTCTACCATTCTTTGAAGACCCTACCCCTTTTTTAGATGCTAATAACTGTAAGTTCATCTTTAACATTTGGAAGTCACCCCCTATTTTTTAAGAATTTTTATATTTTTTGGGTATTCCCGTTTGATTTCTTGAATCGCTAGTTGAAAGTGCTGTAATAGAAGTTGAGCTTTTTCTATACAATCATCTTTGACTATACAAGAAATATTTCCTTCTTCTGCCTCAACGCTTTCGAACTCGACCTTCTGTAAAACATCTAGAGAATTAATTGTCGCTATTGCATGAGTTGTAACAGCTGCACAAACTATATCTCTTCCGTACTCCGCGTATTCAGCATGTCCTTTTACAGAAAATCCTTTTAATTGGAAATCGTCATTGTAAAAATATTTAACTTTAATCATGATAATTAAGCGTTTATTTTTTCAACTACTATTTTAGTGTATGGCTGACGATGTCCCTGTTTTCTTCTGTAGTCTTTTTTAGCTTTGTATTTGAATACAACAACTTTTTTAGCTTTTCCCTGTTCTAAAACTTTAGCCTGAACAGATGCTCCTTCAACTACTGGGCTTCCTAATACTAATTCACCGTCTTTTGAGCAAGCTAATACATCGTTTAAAGTAACTACGTCACCAGCATTAGCTTCTAATTTTTCAACGAATAGTACGTCACCTTCTGAAACTTTATACTGTTTTCCACCAGTTTTTACTATAGCGTACATAAATACACCTCCTCGGTCACAAACTCGCCATTAAAGGTACCCACTGGGTTTTCAACCTTTTCTGAGCGGCATTACAGTTATTTATTATACGTTATGTAAAGCCAAGTGTCAACTTATTTTTGCATATTTTTTGTATAAATTTTATATTTTTTTATTTCACAATTTCTACTGCAAAATCTTTTACATCAGTACTTTCTGCTATCTCTATTTCAACTCTATATTTTAGGCCTATCTTTTTAATTATATTCATATAATTGTTTATTATATTAGGTTTTATACTAGGATTAAAAATCAATCTAACTTTTTTGTAGACTGTATTTCTACTTATATTCATAACTTTTTTCTCTATTAAATCAAGAATAGAATTTAAAGATAAATCTCCATATTTGGCTCCACATCTCTTGCAGTCTTTTAAGAAATAATCTTCTAAAGGTTCTTTTTCCCTTCTTCTAGAAATTTCTACAAGCCCTAAAGATGTCATACCTTTTACTTCATTTTTTCTTTTATCTTTTTTAAATTCTTCTTTCATTATATTGAGTAATTTTTTCTTTGAACTGCTTAAAATCTGATCATCTATAAAATCTACAATAATTATTCCAGCTATATCTCTTACAATTATTTGGTTTACTATTTCTCTCGCAGCCTCTTCATTGATTTTCATAGCTGTATTAGCAAGCTTTGCTCCACCAGTAAATTTTCCACTATTTACATCTATTACCGTAAGAGCCTCTGTTTTTTCAATTATTAAGTATCCACCGCTCTTTAACCAAACTTTTTTCGATAAGTATCTGTTTAACTGAGATTCTACACCGTAGACATTAAATACATCAACATCCTTGTCTAACTTTAATACTTCAATATATTTTCTGTCTATTTCCTTTAATATCTCTCTAAGATCGTTGTATTTGTTTTCATCATTTGTAATTATGGTTTCTATTTCATCTGATATATTATCTCTTACGTATTTTATAGCTGTATCAGATGCAGTGTATAAAAGTTTAGGACCTTTTCCTCTTTTAAACTCTTTTTCTACATTTGCATATAGTGATTTTAATTCTTTTATATCATTTTTAAAATCTTCCATGCTACATCCTTGTGCTTCTGTCCTGATTATATATCCAGTTTCATTTTTACAATTTGTGTAGAATAATCTCTTTAATCTCAGCCTTTCTTTTTCATCGACAATTTTATTTGACATAGTAACTCTAGTATTACTTGGAATGTACACTAAATATCTACCTGAAAAACTTATTTCTTGAGATATTTTAGCGCCTTTTGTTCCAATTTCATCCTTTATTACCTGTACTAAAACATCATCTCCTGTTTTTAGACTACTTTCATTATCTAATTTAAGATATGCATTTTTTTCTTTTCCTATATCGACAAAGCAAGCATTCATACCAGGAAGCACCTTTTGTACTATCCCTCTATAAATATTGGATACTATACTCTTTTCAATTGTGTTATCTATGTATATTTCCTCTAGCTTTCCTTCATTTAGAATAGCTGTCTTTTGAGAAGATTCTAGTGATTCTATTATTATTTTCTTCAATAATATCACCTTCTCATCTTATAGAGGAGTTACTAACTCACCATCTTCAACATAGTATAAATCTCTTCTTAATATATCCACATCTAATGGATCTAACTCTATTCCAAATAGAGAAAGTATCTGTGGTATAAATAAGTTTGTATTTAAGTTCTGTATTGAACCTGTTGCTATTACAGCATTTAAAGTTAGAGAATCATCTTCTAAATCTAATACATCAAAAGTTTTTATAAGTGGTCTTATATCAACTTCTACTAATCTACCTTTTTTATTCTTTTTAGTTATTATTATTTCTTCTTTTCCCATATAATCTAATACTTTAGATTTTACAAATTCCTTAGAAAGTTTTCTTTCTAAAGGTATAGTAAATAGATATTCTCCCCATTCTATAACTGATGATAGAGCTGGAACAGTTTTATCTATTTCTTTGCATTTTACAAATTCCAATCCTACTGGTAATTCTGGAGCTATTTTTTCTAAAAATTCTTTTTCTGTTAATTCATCTTCTACTTCTATATCTACATATTCTCCCTGGCTTTCTGTTCCAAGAGCTAATGCATTACCGTAACTCATTTTAGGATGAGGATTGAATCCCTGTGAGTAACATAGCTGTATTTCAGCTCTTCTAAAAGCTCTCTGAAGTGTTCTCTGTAAATCTAGATGAGATATGTATATCATATCCCCTTCTTTTTTGAATTTTACTCTCATTATTTTCATTAGCAAAGTCCCCTTCCTATATCGTGTACATTTATTCCACAACCGTTACATCCTTTTCTACAGTCTGGTGTTATTTCTCCTTTTAATGCTTTTTCAGCTTCTCTTATTAAGAATTTTTTGCTTACTCCTACATCTATATGATCCCAAGGGAATACTTCATCTAATTCTCTAGTTCTGTGAGCGTAGAATGATATGTCTAGTCCACATTCTTCCATAGCTTGTTTCCATATTTCTAAATCGAAGTGTTCATCCCAACCATCGAATTTAGCACCTAATTCATGTGCTCTTAGAAGTACTTTACCTAATCTTCTATCTCCTCTTGCAAATACAGCTTCCATTAAACTTGTATCTGAATCATGGTAGTTGTAAGTTATGTTTCTATTTTTAAGTTTTCTAACTAAGTGTCTCTGTTTTTCTATTACACTAGATTTCATATCCTGTGGATTCCACTGGAATGGTGTGAATGGCTTAGGTACAAATGTAGATGTACTAACTGTTACATTGAATTTTCCTTTGAATTTCCCATTGTGAACATCTTTGTATATATCTACAACTTCATAAGCTAAGTCAGATATTCCATCTAAATCATCGTAATTTTCTGTTGGAAGACCTATCATAAAGTATAGTTTTATGTTGTTCCATCCCATTTCAAATGCCTGTCTTGAAGCTCTAGTTAAGTCTTCTTCTGTTATACCTTTGTTTATAACGTCTCTTAATCTCTGAGATCCTGCTTCTGGTGCAAATGTTAGACCACTTTTTCTAACTTTCTGTATTTTGTTAGCTATTTCCATAGAGAAGTTGTCTAATCTTAAAGATGGTAGTGATATACCAACATTTTTGCTTGCGTATTCTTCAACTAAGTAGTCTGTTAATTCAGCTAACTGGCTGTAGTCACTTGTACTTAGAGATACTAGTGATATTTCATCGTATCCAGTTGTTTTTATAAGTTTTTCTAGTATTTCTTTTAATCTAGCAAAGTTCTTTTCTCTTATAGGTCTGTATATCATACCAGCCTGACAGAAACGACATCCTCTTGTACATCCTCTGAATATTTCAAGTACTATTCTGTCATGTACTGTATCTATATAAGGAACTATGAATCTTTCTGGATATTCAACCTTATTCATATCTCTTATTATTCTTTTTCTTGGATGTGGGTTTGCACATTCTCTATTTGGAGTTACGCTTTTTACTGTCTGGTCTTCATTGTATTCTACATCGTAGAATGAAGGTACATATACACCTTCTATTTTAGCTATTCTTTCTAAGAATTTTTCTCTAGGTTCACCACTTTTTTTCCAAGCTTTGTATTCGTTTATTACTTCTATATTCATCTCTTCACCTTCACCAAGAAGTGCTGCGTCGATGAAGTCAGTCATAGGTTCACTGTTGTAAGCGCAAGAACCTCCAACAAGTACAAATGGATCTCCTTCTTTTCTATCTTCTTTTAAAAGAGGTATCCCTGCTAAATCTAACATATTAAGTATATTTGTATAGCAAAGTTCGTACTGTAGAGTAAACGCAACTATGTCAAAGTGTCTTATAGATTCTCTTGACTCTAATCCAAATAGTGGTATGTTATTTTCTCTCATTTTTTCTTCCATATCCACCTGTGGAGCGTATACTCTTTCACAGAATACTCCTTCTTCTTTGTTGATTACATCATATAGTATATGACTTCCAAGATGACTCATTCCAACTTCATAAAGGTCTGGGAAACAATGTGCATATCTTACAAGCTCTGGATTGCTTGTATCTTTGTGTACAGCATTTATTTCGTTTCCAAGATATCTAGCTGGCTTTTCAACTTTTTTCAAAATTCTTTTTAAATCTACTTTTTCCATAAATTATCTATATCCTCCACATTTTATTCTATTTTATCTATTATTTCTATATAATATTCATAATTGAAAATACTTTATAGTATCCCTACTTTAACACTCTTTATTATATTATACAATTATAAAATAGTATTTTCCATTATAAAATTGTTAAGCTTAATCTTTTCTTTTTTTATTATATTACTCAAAACTTTATTTATTTTAAACTTTTAGCCTATACTCAAATTTTTCTTTGCATAAAGCTTTTTTTATGTTACAAAAATAACTAATTGGGGTATATTTTTTTATATAAATATACTATTTTTTTATTTGCATAAAAAAATCTTTTGATGAAATTTTCTGATATAAAATTTCAAATTGACGAATTCGAAGATATGTTATAATGTATATATAAATAATTTATTTTGATTCTTTAAAAGCTTTTGCTTTTGTTAAATAAATATAAAATAGAGGAGGTAATTTTCAAAATGGCAAATACTTTTGAAATAAAAAAAGATCTTTATTATACAGGGGTAACTGATAAAGATCTTCAGGTTTTCGATATAATAATGGAAACTGAATTCGGTACAACTTACAATTCTTACCTTATAAAGGATGAAAAAACTGTTCTTTTCGATACAGCTAAGAAAGAATTCCAGGATGAATTTTTATCTAATTTAAAAGAAGTAACTGATATAGCTGATATAGACTATGTAGTAGTTCATCATACAGAACCAGACCACGCAGGAAGTCTTAAAGCTTTACTTGACTTAAACCCTAACATAGAAGTTTATTGTACTAGACCAGCTAAACTTTACTTAGATAGCCAGATAAATAGAGAATTCAAATGCCACGTTGTAGCTGATGGAGAAACTCTTAATATAGGTAAAAGAACTCTTACTTTCATACACGCACCATTCCTTCATTGGGTAGATACAATGTTCACTTATGATGAATATGATAAAGTTCTATTTACTTGTGATGCTTTTGGTGCTCATTACGCTTGTGTTCATCTAGATGACATAGTACATGCTGACTACCATAAAGCTAATAAAGTTTACTACGATTGTATAGTAAAACCATTTGCTAAACACGTTTTAACTGCTTTAGATAAAGTTAAATCATTAAACTTAGATTTCGATACAATATTAACTTCTCATGGTCCAATATTAGATAGAAATCTTGGTCATGCTATAGCAATGTACACTAAATGGTCTAAAGATGCTGTTGCAGCAACTAAAAAAGATAAGGTTAGTATATTCTACTTATCAGCTTACGGAAACACTTTAGCCATGTCTAAAGAAATAGCTAAAGGTCTTGAATCAGAAGGTATGGAAGTTGAATTATTTGACTTAGAAACTACTCCTCTTGACAAAGTTCATGACGAGTTAATATCTTCTAAAGGTGTTATGCTTGGTTCTCCAACAATAAACAAAACTATGGTTAAACCTATGTGGGACTTCTTCTCAATAGTTGACCCAGTTGCAAATGCTGGTAAATTTGCTGCGGTATTTGGTTCTTACGGATGGAGTGGTGAAGGTTTAGCTATAGCTCATGCAAATGCTAAGGCTGTAGGATTTAAAACTCCTTTAGATCCACTTAAAAAGAAATTCTTCCCATCAGAAGAAACATTTGAAGATTGCTTCGAATTCGGTGCAAACTTTGCTAAGAATATAAGAATATTTGAATAAATAAAAAAGATGCCTTGAAAAAATCAAGGCATCTTTTTTATTTATTTTTAACCAAAGTTAATTTTCTTTCTTCTCATATATACATTCATAACAAGTCCAAGGTTTGCCATAGATGTAAGCATAGAACTTCCTCCATAACTGACAAATGGAAGTGTTACTCCTGTTACTGGTATAACTGCAACTGTCATACCTATATTCTGGATAATCTGATAACCAAACATTCCTAGAACACCAATTACAATTAATGTTCCGTAGAAGTCCCTCGCTTGTTGTGCTGCATATATTAGCCTAAATATAAAGGCTATATATAAACCTATTAAAAATACCATCCCTATGACACCAAGTTCTTCACCAACAACAGCGAATATAAAGTCAGAGTCCTGTACAGGTAAGAAATCTTCCTGGTTCTGACTTCCCTGATAAAGTCCTTTACCAGTTACACCACCTGAGCCTATAGCTATAAGCGACTGCATTACCTGATAGTTACCTTTTAAAGTTATATCCTCAGGATGTAAGAATGCTTCTATTCTCTGTTTCTGATGGTCTGCCATAAGCATATACATAATAGGCATTAAAGCGACTACTATAATAATCGCTCTTTTTATAATTTTACCGTCTAATCCAGCAGTGAATACCATTGCTGCAATTATACACATGAAAACTAATGCTGTACCAAGGTCTGGCTGAGCAAGTAATAGACCTAAGAATGGTAAAGCGTATATAATTAACGGCATTATATCCTTTATGGTTCTAAGTCTATCTCTTTTAGATTCAACTATTTTTGCATAACTCAATATAAACGTTAATTTTACTATTTCCGAAGTCTGAAGGTCTAAAGGACCAAGGTTTAACCATGATCTGGCTCCTCCTCTTTCAGCTCCTATTCCTGGTATAAGGACTACTGCAAGAAGTATAAGACTTATAAGATATAACTCTTTATAGTGTTTACCTATAAGAGTATAGTCAAATAGTAATATTATACCTATCACCATTGCACCAAGTCCAAAAGCTGCACACTGCTTTCCTAACTGGAATAATGCCTTAGTTGAATTTGTATTTAGATGAGTTGCACTACTAAGTATAACTAATCCAAATCCAAATATAGTCAGAACTATAGCAATTAATTTCCAGTCTAACTGTTTAATTAACTTTAAACTCGATTTGTAATTTACCAAAAAATCACCGTCCTTTTAATTTAAGCTTATGACTTAAACTAAGACCTGATTATTTATTTTCTCCCCTTTAATGCTTTTAAAGGTATATTTGCTACAAGTGCAGATACTGGCTTATCAGTGTCTTCACCTCTACATTTAGACATTTTTATTTCAAGTCCGTCTTTGTCTATTTCAGCATATTTAGATATAACCTCTATTATATCCCGCTGTATTAATTCTATAAGCTCTGGAGAACAGTCTACTCTATCATGAACTAATACAAGCTTTAATCTTTCTTTAGCTATATTTTTGCTTGATTTTTTATCATTTGAGAAACTTTTAAATATATCGAACATTTATTACTCCCCCCTACTTACCTATTTCGAAAAAACTCTTTTTAATTTCTGAAGGAAGGTTTCTTCTACTCTTAAATCTAATAGAGGTACTTCTTCTCCCATTATTCTTGCAGCTATATTTTTATAAGCCTGACCTGCTTTTGATTTTGGATCCATTATAGCCGCTTCACCTTTATTTGTAGAAACTATTACAGCTTCATCATCAGGAATTATACCTAATAATTCTATCCGTAGTATTTCAACTATATCTTCCTTACCCATCATATCTCCACGCTCTACCATGTCATATCTAACTCTGTTTATAGCTAGTTTTACATCTGTTATTTCATTTGCTTCAAGTAATCCAATTATTCTATCAGCATCTCTAACAGCAGATACTTCTGGGTTTGTTATTACTATAGCTCTATCTGCCCCTGCAATTGCGTTTTTGAATCCTCTTTCAATACCCGCTGGACAATCTATCAGTACATAATCAAAGCTTTCTCTAAGCTGATCACATAGTTCTTTCATCTGTTCTGGAGATACTGCATTTTTATCTCTAGTCTGTGCTGCTGGAATTAAGTATAGATTTTCAAATCTTTTATCTTTTATTAAAGCCTGTTTTAATTTACAAACACCTTCTACAACGTCTACTATGTCGTAAACTATTCTGTTTTCAAGTCCCATTACAACATCTAGATTTCTAAGACCGATATCTGCATCTAAAACCACTGTTTTTTTACCCCTAAGACTTAGTGCAGTCCCTACATTTGCAACTGTTGTTGTTTTTCCAACTCCACCCTTACCTGAAGTTATAACTATTACTTCTCCCATTTTATTCACCTCTACATATTTTATTTGCCTATTTGTGTTTCAATTATTATCTGGTTTTCTGAAATAAAAGCTATTTCAGATTCCACACCATCAGTATTTTCATCAACTAACTCAGATGAATCAGTATCTTCTGGTGCTTCAGCAATTATATCTGCTATCTGAAGTATCGTTGGTCTAAGATTCTTTGCGGCTATATATGAGTTTTTATCTCCATCTGCACCCGCATGAACAAATCCAAAAAGATTTCCAAATACAACAACATTTCCTACTGCCACCGCTTTTGCTCCAACACACATATCACCCATGATAAGTACATCTTTTCCAGAAACTACCTTTGAACCAGAGTTCATATCAGACATAACAACTATATTTCCATCAGACTCTATAAAATCCCCCGATCTCATTCTAGAAATATATCTTGTCGAATAATCCTTATCTGATTCTTCTTCTGAAACAACTATTTCTTTTTCAGAACATTTATCCTCGCTAGAATCTTCATCTTCTAATACTTTTATTTCACATTCAATATTATTAATTTCGTCTACTTTATTAATTTCGTCTTTTATAGTGGTTTTTCCTTCTATTTTTTTATCTTCAGGTTTATAAAAATCTATATTAAACTTAGAAGTTATAAGTTTTTTCAATTTTTCCTTATAATCATCACCTAAAAACTCAGACTCAATCTTGTAAATTCTAGCTCCATTAAAAAATGATTTAGATGATTCGATTTTTGATACTATCACATCTGCGATAGTATCAAAATCTCTTTCATCATTTAAATCAATTATTATCCCTTCTTTACTTCCCTTAAACTCTATTTTTTCATATTCGGAATTCTTCAAAACAATCCATCCTCCAAAATATGCATTCTTAATCTGGAAATTAATTTATTGGTTTTACACCATAGTTTACCTGTTTTTCAGATTCTTCCTGCTGTTTTTTCTCTTGATACCGCTGTTCTTGTTCTTTCGTCATATTTTTCTTTTGTTCTTCTGTTAGCTGACCGTTATCGCTTAAAAGACCAAAATACTGTCCAAGAACTTCTCTCACTGGGAACATAGAATAAATACTACTATCTCCCTGAGGTATAACGCATACAACAGCTATTTCTGGATCATCTGCTGGAGCAAATGCAACACTCCATGTAAATGTTCCGTAATCATCTTTAAATCTGTCTATCTGTTCATCAGTTAAATCTGGTTTTAATTCTTTCATAGCTTTTCTTAAATATTGTGCGTTAATTTTATCAGTATCTTCAAGTTTTACTTCTATTTTTCCAGCAAGTTGTTTTTCTATATCTTCTCTTTCTTCATCTGTAAGAGATTTATCTTTTAGCTTGGCCTGTAATTCTTTTTTCTTAGCTTCAGATAATTCTTTTTCTTTTTTAGCTTTTAACTGATTTGCTAATTTTTCAGCCTGTTTAATATCGACCCCGTAAGAAGATGCATGAGATTTTAAATACTGATACTCATTTGCTGTAGGAATCTTACCTGTCATTTCCGCTGATCCAGTTTTTGCTGCAACTGGTATTGGGAAACTTGACATTACCTTAGCCCCTGTACCTTTTGTAGCAACTAATTTCATACCCTTAGTTAACTCTTTTAGCAACTCAGGGTTTTTAAAATCTATTTTTTCTTTTTTATTATTTTCATCGATAGTTACTGAGCTATAGTCACTAGACACTATTTTATCTACTACAGAAATATCTACTAGGTAACCTCCATTTGCTATTGCTGCAACATATCTAGCTACCTGTGCAGGAGTATATGCATTTTCCCCCTGTCCTATACTAAGGTTGAATGTATCCCCTGTTCCCCATTTTGCTGAGTTGAAATAACTATATACGATTAAATCTGCTATTTCCTCTACTTTGTCTTCTTTTACTTTTAGCTCTTTTAATCTCTTCATAGCTTCTACTCTGCCTGGAGTTTCATCTTCTGCTGCCCAACTAACTATTTCATCAATTCTCTTTTCATATTCTTCTCTGTTTTTAGCTCTAGTTATGTCTGTAAAATCATTAGCCATTTTTTTATCTATATCTGATCTTAACATACTCTGAACTGATTTTAATTTATCTTCAGTATTAGGTACTTTACCTTCACTTTCACCAATTTCATCATCAAGTCCAACTTTTTTGTCGAATCCAAACATTTTGGCATATTTTAATATTTTTTCAGCTCCCATATCTATACCTAAATCTTTATTAAGCATCCAGTTTTTACCAGTACCTAATGTAAAGAAGTAAATATTACAAGATTCTTGTATTGCTTTATATAGGTTTGTCCGTCCATGATTTCCACGACCGTGGTTCCAAACGTAGTCCCCAAATGTCTTAGCTCCAAATTTTATAACCCCTGGGTCATTTATTGTGTAGTTTGGCTCTAATCCACTTTCTAGTGCTGCCATACCTGTTACCATTTTAAATGCAGAACCTGGCTGGAATGCACCATGTGTTGCTAAGTTTATAAGTGCATTTGGAGCTAGTGTATCATTCTGATTTTCTGGCTGTAGTGCCTTATAATCTTCTTCACTAATTCCATTTGCAAATTTATTAGGATCAAAATCTGGATAACTTGCCATAGCTAATGTATCACCTGTTTTTACATCGATAGCTATTATTGCTCCAGATTTAGCTTTTGGAACAGCTGAAGCACTTATATCTCCAAGCTTACTCTTAAGTGTAGCTCCTGACTGTGCTTTTGTAACAACTTGTTTAAGTGCATCCTGAGCAACCTTCTGAAGTTCTAAATCAAAGCTTAGATATACAGTATCTCCAGATACTGGTTCCTTAGAATCTATTTCGCCACTTATACGTCCAAATGCATCTACCTGAACCTGTTTGTATCCATCTTCACCATTTAATTGTTCTTCATAATATTTTTCTATACCTGATAAACCTACCATATCATCCTTGTTATATCCTTTTTCTAGATATTCATCAACCTTTACTGAAGGTATTTTACCTAGATATCCAAGAACATGAGATGCTAATTCCTTATTAGGATAGTATCTTACCGGCTGTGAATCAACCGTTACACCTGGTAGATTTATAGAGTTTTCTTCTATTTGAGCTATTGTATTTTCTTTTATATTCTTAGCTACTGTAACTGGGCTATACTGAGAATATCCCTGTGATTTTATTAAATCTTTTACAAGCATAATCTTTCTAGCATCAGCATCGCTAAGATTTTTATCTATACCTAGCTTTTCACTGTTTCTAAGCTTTAAAAAAGCTTCTCTAGCCGTAGCTGTCTTTTCTATATCATAAGACTCTAACCAGTCATACTTATCTCTTTGCGCTGTAAATAGCCATTTACTAACAAGTATAGGTGGATAATATCCTTTTTCATTTAATTTAGCCTGTAAATCTACAGGATCTAAACCTCTATCTTTAGAATCTAGAATTCCACTTGCAATTAAGTCATCTACTATCTTATAGAATGTTTGCTTTGCGTTGTATTTTAAAGGAATATTATTTTCTTTTTTATAGTCATTTACCTCTTTATCATATGTGTAGAAATATTTCCCATTTTCTACATATATAGGAAATTCATCTACATACTCTTCTCCATTTTTTTCTAGAAGATTTATAAGGTTTAATGCTATTTCATTAGAACCATCCTTAGAATCTTTGTCCTTATCCTGTTTATTTAAACTATCACCTGATATTTTAACTGCAAATTGGTTTTTATTTCCTGCAAGAAGTCTTCCATATCTATCTCTTATTTCACCTCTTGGTGCTTCTATAGTAAGATTTTTATATGTTTTACTCTGTGCAAGCTCTGTATAATGCTGATACTTTACAGTAGTAAGATATAGTATTTTAGCTAATATTACGGCAAAGACAACTAGTACTATTTTCTTTATCGTATCTAGCCTAGGTATATTTTTCTTTTCTTCCATAAAATCACCAACTATTCTTTCATAAGTTTCATAATAGATCTTCCAAATAACTTATAGATTATAAATCCTACAAGCACATTTAAAAGAGGTAGTATTATAAATCCTTTTAGAATCATTATCAATATTCCATCTGTCTGATATGCAATTATCGATATGATTATCATTAATAACGATTGAAAAACTGTCGCAGCTGCTATTAATGCCATTCTCATACTAGTACTTTCTGCATAGAAATTTTTTCTATAATGAGCTATAACAGCGCATACAGTAGCATATACAAGCGCATTAAATCCTAAAATTCCTCCAACAGTCATATCAACTATAAAACCTAATAATAATCCTATTACACCAGCTTCTTCCTCATCCATATGAAGAGATGCCATAACTAAAAATGGTAAAAGTACGCTAAATGTAACACCAAATATATCGATATAATTTATAATACTATTTTCAAGAATTATAAGAAGAACTCCTGTAATAAAAAGTATTATTCTCTTCATAACACAATCTCCTTATCCTATATTTCTAGGTTTTATAATCATTACATCATTTACATCTTTAAAGTTAACATATGGTTTTATAACAACAGATTTTAAAGATTTATTCTTATCATCTATAACTTTTTCTACTTCTCCTATAGGAATATCCTCTGGATATAGACCCATTCCAGATGTAACAATTATATCACCCTGTACAACTTCATAATCTGAGTCAAACATATATCCATTTAAATATCCGTTAGCTTCATATGCCTTTTCTTTTCCAGCTGATGTACTAGTACTTATAACACCTTTAGCTGCTGTATTGTTTACTATCTTAAAACTAACTGCAGACTTACTATCTAACATAGAAATAGCCTTACAACTGTTTCCAGAAACTTCATAAACTATACCTACTAAACCTTTTCCATTTATTACTATACTATTTTTTTCTACACCATCATTTTTACCTACATTAAGTACAAATGATTCATACCAGTTCCCATCATTTTTTTCTATAACAGAACCTGATACTATGCTCTTCATTCTGTCTGTACTCACATAGTTTAAGCTCTTTTTTAAATCCTCAAGAGATTCTAGTTTAGCTGATTTAGAGTTTAAATCTATAACCTTAGCCTTTAACTCTTCGTTTTCTTTTTCTAGCTCTCTCATTTTATTACTATTTTTCTTGAAATTCATTAAATCAGATGCTCCCTGTTTAACAAACTCCATTGCTGAATCTATAGGAGATGCAGTAGCTGCTGCCCCATCAGATACAATTCCTACAGAGAACGGTGATGTTCCTGAGTGTTTTATCACCGATATACTCACAATTCCAATTAAAGTGATAGCAACCACTACAGTTGCTACCACTTTAGAATTTATTTTTTTCTTTTTAAATTTGTCAAATTTCAACTAAATCACCAACTTTATTTTCCAGCGTTCATCATTAAAACTTTTTCAAATATAACTTCATCTTCTACAGTTTTTCCTGTTCCTAGAGCAACACAATCAAGAGGTGATTCTGCTATTTCTACCTTCATTCCTGTTTCTGAAGCTATAAGTTTATCAAATCCTCTAAGTAGCGCTCCACCACCAGTAAGCATTATTCCGTTTTCCATTATATCTGATGCTAATTCTGGTGGAGTTTTTTCAAGTGTTGATTTAATTCCATCTACTATAGCATTTACTGGTTCTTTTAATGCTTCTCTAACTTCTGTAGATGATATTGTTATAGTTTTTGGTAGTCCTGATATAAGGTCTCTACCTCTTATCTCCATTTCTTTTTCCTGATCATCTTTAAATGTTGATCCTATATTTATTTTTATGTTTTCTGCAGTTCTTTCACCTATCATAAGATTGTATTCTTTTTTAACGTAAGCTATTATAGCGTCGTCAAATTCGTCCCCACCTATTCTTATAGATTTAGCGGCAACTATTCCACCTAATGATATAACAGCGATTTCAGAAGTACCACCACCGATATCTACTACCATGTTTCCTTCTGGTTCTTCAACTTTAAGTCCAGCACCTATTGCCGCAGCCATAGGTTCTTCTATTAAGAATGCATCACTAGCTCCAGCCTGTCTAGCTGCATCTTCTATAGCTCTTCTTTCAACTTCTGTAACACCAAATGGTACACATATTGCTATTCTTGGGCTCGCTACACTTTTATTATCAGATGCTTTTTCTATAAAGTATCTGATCATAGACTGAGTGACATCAAAGTCAGCTATAACCCCATCTTTCATAGGTCTTATAGCTACTATGTTACCTGGTGTTCTACCTATCATTCTTTTAGCTTCTTCACCTACAGCTAAAACTTCTCTACTGTCATCTCTTACAGCTACAACAGATGGTTCTCTTAATACTATTCCCTGCCCTTTTATGTAAACAAGTGTATTAGCAGTACCTAAATCTATCCCCATATCTTTTGTCATTTTCTGGAATCCACCAAAGAATCCTCTTTTTTCTTTCTTTGCCATTTTACTTCTCCTTCCAATCCTTTAAAGTATAACTATTGTTAGTAACTTTCTTAATTACATTTTTCTGCTTTCTTTAAAACTATAATATATTCCATCGCCAATTATTATATGGTCGATGACCTCTATTCCTATTATTTTTCCACATTCAATTAGCCTATCTGTTATATGCATATCTTCATTTGAAGGTTCTACATTTCCAGATGGATGATTGTGAATAAGAATAATCTTATTTGCGCTTTTTTTAATAGCTTGCTTAAAGACCTCTCTTGGATGTACTAATGAAGAATTCAAAGTACCATGAGATACATCTATATCTGTTATAATCTCATTTTTAGTATTCAAAAGTACAGTCTTGAATATCTCTTCCTTTAAATACCTCATAGATTCCATATAATATTTGTATATGTCCCAAGGATTTTTAACTTGGTATCTAATAACCTCAGATTCAGCCACTCTAACACCTAATTCCAAAGCTGCTTTAATCAAAGTTGCCTTTGATATACCAATTCCTTCAATTTCACATAGTTCTTCTATTGAAGCACTTTTCAGAAATCTAATCCCCTCATGGTCTACTTTTAATAGCTCGTCAGCGAGTTCCGTTACTGTTTTATTCTTACTTCCAGTTCTCAACAAAACTGCTATTAGTTCTACATTAGAAAGACTTTCTACACCGTCTTTAAGCATCTTTTCTCTAGGAAATTCATCCTTTACGCTATATTTTATATTTTCCATATATCCTCTTCAACATTTCAAAGCTCATCATTTCTAATTCAAATTAAGCAAATCTACCTTCGTTTAATTTAAATATATCTATATTGAAATCATTTTTCAATATTTCAGCTGCAGAAGATATCGGAAATCCGACTATATTGAAATAATCACCTTTTATATATTCAACTAAAAGACCACCTAATCCCTGTATTCCATAGGCTCCAGCCTTATCCATACATTCTCCAGTCTTTATATATGAATATATTTCTTCATCAGATAGATTTTTAAACTTTACTTTACTTACACAATAATCACATATTTCTTTCTTCAAATCTAAGCATAATATACTTACACCTGTTATAACATCGTGTTCTTTTCCAGACATCTGTTTTAGCATATTAAACGCTTCATCTTCGTCTTTAGGTTTTCCAAGTACATTATTATCTAAAACAACTACAGTGTCAGCGCCTATTACTATACTGTCTAAATTTTTGCTAGCAATATCATAAGCTTTTTCATAAGAAAGTCTTTTAACTAAATCTTTTGGACTTTCATTTTCTATAGTTGTTTCCTCTATCTCACTTTTAATTATATCAAATTTTAGATTCATATTCTCTAGAATTTCTTTTCTTCTCGGTGATCCCGATGCTAGTACAATTTTCACTATATCACCTCTTTATTGCACTGTTTGCGTACTTATCTAGTCTATCATTATATTATAAAAATTTCAATATATATGTCCTTCCTTTTTAGTTACACTATTGTTATTTACTCATATATAGGATATTATACTATGCTAATTTGAATTTTAATTGCATATATAAAATTTATTAATTTCCTCATTAGGATAACATTTAAACCTAAATTAATCCTAAAATTTTATCAGCAAAATGGCAAAGAGAGAATAAAGATTTTATTAAGTTTTCAATGAGCATCTTTAAATACTATTTGTAAAAAATTTTTGTATAACAAAGATAAAAAAAGAGATGTAGAATTTTCTCTACATCTCTATTATTTACAATAATATCAAATTTTATTTTGATTATACTAATTTGATTGCTTTTTTAGGACATTTCTGCATACATAAATGACATCCTACACATTTGTCCTGATTTATTTCGTGAGCTACTTTAAGTTCACCAGATATAGCATCAAATTTACACTGTTTAGCACATATTGTACAACCAACACATAAATCTTTATCTATTGTTACTTTCTGTCTTTTAGCTAAATCTCCTGCTATTACTTTTGTAGGACATTTTTCAACACATACCATACATCCTACACATTTTTCAGGATCTATCTTAGCTACGTTGTTTTCAACGTGAACTGCATCAAATTTACAGTTCTTTTCACATATACCGCAACCTATACATCCAGCAGAGCAGTTATCTTTAACTACTTTACCTTTCTGAGTATTGTTACAGTTTACTATTATTTCCTGAGAAGCTGGTTTTTCAACTATTAATCCTTTTGGACAAACTTCTCTACATTTACCACAGTTAACACATTTTTCTTCGTCAACTACAGCTACACCATCTACTACGTGTATAGCATCAAATGCACAAACAGAAACACAAGTTCCTAATCCTAAACAACCCTGTGCACATGCTTTAGCACCGCCATTAAGAACAGATGCTGCTCTACATTCCTGAACACCATCGTATTCAAATTTATCTTTTGCCTTTTCGCAAGTACCTTTACATATTACATGAGCTACTTTTCTTTCGCCAGCTTCAGCTTCTACACCCATTATTTCTCCAACTTTGGCTGCAACTGCTGCTCCACCAACTGGACATGCATTTATAGCTGCTTCACCTTTTACTATCGCTGCTGCACATCCTCCACAACCTGGGTATCCACATCCACCACAGTTTGCTCCTGGAAGTACACCAAGTATTTCTTCTTCTCTTGGGTCAACTTCAACAGCGAATTTTTTTGATGCGAAATCAAGAATTAAACCGAATATTAACCCTAACGCACCTAATAATATTACCGCTTTTAATATTTCCACTATTCTTCGCCTCCCCGTTTTTATAACTTAATAAGTCCTGTGAATCCTAAGAAAGCGATTGACATTAAACCTGCTGATATTAGTGTTATAGGGAAACCTTTGAAAGCTTCCGGAATATCTGACAATTCTAATCTTTCTCTTATACCTGCAAATATTACTATTGCAAGAGTGAACCCTATACCAGCACCACAACCATTTATGATTGTTTCTATTAGGTTGTATCCTTTATCTATATTAACTATTGCTATACCAAGAACGGCACAGTTAGTAGTTATAAGAGGTAGGAATACCCCAAGAGCCTGATATAAAGATGGACTCATTTTTTTGATTACCATTTCAACGAACTGAACTATAGATGCTATAACAAGTATAAATGCTATAGTCTGAAGATATTCAGTTCCAGTTTTTACTAATAACATCTGTATGAAATAAGTTATAACTGATGCAAGTGTTAAAACGAATGTAACTGCAACACCCATACCTACAGCAGTGTCAACTTTCTTTGAAACCCCAAGGAACGGACATATACCAAGGAACTGAGATGTTATAACGTTATTTACAAGAACTATACTTAAAAATAATAGTACTAAATTCATTCACCTACACCCCCATTATGCCTTTTTATTTTTTAATTTATTGAATCCTGCAAATAAGAATCCTAAAGTTAAGAATGCTCCTGGAGGAAGTATGAATATTAATATTGGAGTAAAGTGTGCTCCAAATAAGCTAAATCCAAATAAGCTTCCGTTTCCAAGTAATTCTCTAACTGCTCCTATTACTGTTAGAGCTAGTGTGAATCCTATACCATTTCCAAGACCATCTGCTGCTGATGCAACAGGACCGTTCTGGCTTGCGAAACTTTCTGCACGAGCAAGTATTATACAGTTAACAACTATAAGTGGTATATATAAACCTAGTGCCTGATCTAGTACTGGTATATACGCTTTTAATAACATACCAACAATTGTAACGAATGTAGCTATAACAACTATGAAAGATGGTATTCTAACTTTATCAGGAATTACCTTTCTTAAAAGTGATATTGCTATATTTGAACATGTAAGAACTACCGCAGTAGATAATCCCATACCCATACCATTTATTGCTGAAGTAGTAACAGCTAGAGTAGGACACATACCTATAACCTGTACAAATGTTGGGTTTTCATCTATTAGTCCATTTTTAAAGACTTTACCGAAACTCATTTAAAACCCTCCTTATTTATTTAATGCGTTGAATACATCTATCGCAGCATTTACACCATTAGTAACTGCTGTTGATGATATTGTTGCACCTGATATTGCAAGTATCTGATTGTCTCCTGATGCACTACCTTTAGCTACTTCAAGAGGTTTGTCTGTTTTCTTTCCGTCATACTGTCCATTGAATGCTTCATCTTTAGCTTTAGCACCTAGACCAGCTGTTTCTGACATTGAACCTATATCAACACCTGTTATAGTTCCATCTGTTGATATACCTATTATAACTTCTATAGCTCCACCGTATCCACTTGGAGTAGCTTTGAAAGTATAACCTACGTTTTCTGATCCGTTAAGACCTTCATAAGCTTCTACTATAAGGCCATCACCTTTTCCATCGAATTCAGAGGCATCTAACTGTTTGAAATCAGTAGCATCTGGAAGTACAGACTGTCTAAGTTCATTGTTAGCCTGAATATTTCTTTCTTCTATTACTGGAGCTGTTATCTGGTTAGTTCCTGCTAGTAGGAATGATGCTACAGCACTTATAACTAATAATGTTCCACCAACTTTTACTGCACTATTCATTATTTTGCCTCCTTCCCGAATACTCTATTTTTAACGAATTTATCTATTAAAGGAGCAAGACAGTTAACAAGTAATATTGAGTAAGATACACCTTCTGGATATCCACCGTATAATCTTATAACTGAAGTGATTACACCTGCAAGAACTGCATATATAACCTGTCCTTTTTTAGTCATAGGAGATGTTGCGTAGTCTGTCAGCATGAAGAATCCTCCAAGCATTAAACCACCTGCCATTAACTGATATATAGCGAACTGTAAGTTAAATCCACCTAAAAGGAAAGTTAAAACGAATACTGTTACTATATATGCTACTGGCATTACATAACTTATAATTCCTTTATATATAAGATATACTCCACCTAATATAACTAGTAATGCACAAGTTTCACCTATACATCCACCAGTATTTCCAAGGAACATATCTGATAATGATATATTGTTTGCTGCAAGATCTGCTAAACCAGCTGGACCAGCTTTTAAGAAACTAAGTGGTGTTGCTGTAGATACAGCATCAAGATTAGCTGATGATACAAAGTTAACACCAGTTTTAGTCCATGCAGTCATAGCTACTGGGAATGATGCTAATAAGAATGCTCTAGCTGCTAATGCAGGGTTGACAAAGTTGCATCCTATACCACCGAATACCATTTTAACAACTACCATTGCAAATATTCCACCTAATAAACACATCCACCATGGAAGTGAAGCTGGAACGTTGAATGCTAATAATAAACCTGTTACAACAGCTGAAAAATCACCTATTGTACTTTTCTTTTTCATTATTTTACAGAATATATGTTCTGATCCCACTGTACCAAGTATACAGAAGAACATAGCACTTAAAGCATTAAGTCTGAAGTAGAATAGACCTGCAAGTGCTGCTGGAACAAGTGCTATAATAACCTGTTTCATTATATATGATGTATCTTCATTACTTCTTACATGAGGAGAAGATGATACTATCAATTTATTTTCCATTGTTTTTCCTCCTGACTTTTATTATTTTTTCTGTGCTGCCTGCTGTTTTCTTCTCTTAGCACCGATTTCTCTCTTAGCTGTTCTTATTGTCTGAACAAGAGGTCTTCTAGCTGGACATATGAATGAACATGAACCACATTCTATACAATCCATAGCATTGAATTCTTCAGCTCTATCGAAATCATTTTTCATTGAATATGCACTTATTAATAATGGCTGTAAGAATGATGGACATACATCTGTACATCTACCACATCTTATACAGTTCTGCATTTCTGGAGTTCTTGATTCTTCTTCTGTTAAAAGAAGTATACCTGAAGATCCCTTATTAGTTGAGATTTCTGTATGCCACTGTGTGAATCCCATCATTGGTCCACCCATGATAACTTTACCAAGGTTAGTACCTTCTTTGTATCCTCCACACTGGTCTATTATTTCATTTACTCTAGTACCTATTTTTGTTACTAAGTTTTTAGGTTCTGCTATACAAGGACCTGTTACAGTAGTTATTCTTTCTACTAAAGGCATACCTGTTGTTATAGCATCTGCTATAGCAGCCGCTGTACCAACGTTGTCAACAACAGCTCCAGCAGCTATTGGAAGTCCACCTGATGGAACTTCTCTACCAGTACATGCATATATTAACTGTTTTTCAGCACCCTGTGGGTATTTAACTTTTAATGTAACAACTTCTATTTCTGGGAAGTCTTTTGCTACATTCTGAACAGCTTCTATAGCATCTGGTTTGTTTTCTTCAATTCCTATAAATCCTTTTTTAACATCTAGAACTTTCATTAAAGCTCTACATCCTAAAACAACTTTTTCTGGCTGTTCTAGCATTAATCTGTGGTCAGCTGTTAAGTAAGGTTCACATTCTGCACCGTTAAGTATTACGAACTCTGCAGTTGATCCTGGAGGAGGACATACTTTAACGTGAGTTGGGAATGTTGCACCACCCATACCAACTATACCAGCCTCTTTTATTATTTCTACTATTTCTTCTTTTGAAAGATCTTCTAACTTGCCATGAGGTTTAACGCTTTCATGAAGTTCTTCTTTAAAGTCATTTTCTATAACTATACACATACCTTTACCATTTGGTATTTCATGTGGTTCTATAGCTATAACTTTTCCTGATACAGAAGAATGTATGTTGGCAGAAACGAATCCACCAGCTTCAGCTATTTTCTGGCCTAGCTTAACTTCATCTCCTACTTCAACTATAGGTTTTGCCGGAGCACCTATATGCTGCTGAATAGGAATGTAAACCACTTTAGGAGCTTCAGCTCTTTCAATTGGCTTTTTGTTAGAGTACTCTTTTCCATGTGGAGGATGTATACCTCCCTTAAAAGTTAAGAGTTTCATTATTTTACCCCCTATCTATAATAAACAATTTTTCTATCATATATTAGTATACTATATATAATAAAAATACTTAAGTATTGTTAAAAAAATATCTCCAATTTTACTCACAAACTTTAGAAATCTACATTAATTCAGGTATTTTTTCTTATTTAAAACCTATACCTAGCAGAATTAAAGATATATGTTTATATATTTTTTTATTTTGTCACTCTATTTGTCTATTTTTCAACAATTGTATCTTGTATACATATGTAAATACAACTGCACACTAAAAACAGACTTTAAAATATAAGTCATCATAAAAAAGTATAGCTTAGCGTAAAATTTCAAGCTATTTATTTTATCCAACACCTTTTTAACTTCTATATTATAATTTATATTCAAAAATTTTTCAATCGTTTTCATACTTTATCGTCATTTTTTATATTTTACGAATATTTTCTTTCATTTTTTAAATAACTTTACAAACGTATTCACATTTATATGTATTTACTCAAAAAAATGATAATTTTTATAAAACTACAAGTTCTAAAAATGCATAAAAAAAGACATCAGTACAATTTTTTGTATGATGTCCTTATTTATATAACTATATTTATTTTTAAAATCAATTAAACAAATCTTCTAGCCCCTAAAAGTACGTTTCCGTAATATCCATTTAATGAGCTTACTTTTACTGAACCTGGTTTTGACTGAGTTCCACTACAATGTATGAATTTATCTCCACCTATATATATACCGACATGGCTTACACCGCTTCCTCCAGTATTAAAGTATAATAAATCTCCTTTTTTGTAGTTACCTTTTTCTACTGCAGTACCTGCCTGAGCCTGATCTCTTGAAACTCTTGGTATGCTAATTCCTGCTGCATTTCTGTATACCCACTGAGTATATCCAGAACAGTCAAAGCTTGAAGGTCCATTTCCACCCCATTTATACGGAACTCCTAATAATGTGTATGCATAATCAACTATTTTATCTCCACTAGCAGAGCTTTCTCCACTTCCAAAAGATCCATTGTTATTACTAGAGTTATTATTTCCTGAACTAGTGTCATTACTACTTGCTCCACCGCTTAAAGGTTCATCTGTTGGAGTAACATAATCTCCGCTTACCCAACCTTCAACACCATTAGCTGTTTTAATCTTGTACCAGCCACTAGATTTTTCCTTAACTTCTACAACACTTCCACCTGATAGAGAACCAACTATAGCATTACCTGTTCCTGGTCCTTTTCTTATATTTAGACCTTTTGATATAGTTACTTTAACTCTTCCTGATGCCGCTGTAGATTCATTATTCTGTGGTGGTTTATTATTCTGAGATGATCCTGAATTTGAAGTAGATTCATTTGTAGAGCTTACATACTGTCCACTTACCCATCCAGTACTTCCGTTAGATAATACAACTTTTACCCAACCTCCAGACTTCTCTTTTACCTGAACAACACTTCCTCCAGCTAAAGAGCCAATTATAGCATGATTTGTTCCTGGTCCTTTTCTTACATTTAGGCCACTAGATGTATTTACCTTTACGTTTCCTGAAGCTGCTACAGAATTATTCTGTGAACTAGTATTCCCAGAGTTACTTGGTGTATTTACTAGATATTTATTACTAGCCCATCCTACTTTACCAGATTCTGTTTTTATCTTGCTCCATCCATTATCTTTTTTTTCTATTATCTGAACTTTTTCAGAATTTTTTAAAGATGCTATCACACTTCCTGATGTAGAAGCTTCACTTCTTAAATTCAAACTAGAATTTACTGAAACATAAGCTATATATCCTGCACTCTCAGAAGATGACGAGCTACTAGAATTACCTCCAGAAGTACTTAGGTACTGCCCACTTACCCAAGCTGTTTTTCCTGAAGAATCTTTTATCTTAACCCATCCTTTTGATTTTTCAAGAACTGTTACCTTAGCCCCTTTATGAAGTACTCCCCGTTTACTATAGCTTATTCCAGGCCCACTTCTCATATTAAGAGCATCAGCCGTAACTGTAGCTGTTTCAAGTGCACTAGAATCAGCAGAAGACATCGCTAATGTAACCGCACTTATTCCTAGCGCTGCTATTGCTTTTTTCATCAAACCACCCCCATATATAATATCTATTTAAAAGAATTTTCCATTATTTTTTATACCTATTTATAGAATATCTTATTTTACCAAATAATGCAAAAACTTTATAAATTATTTTGAAGGAGTTACCATTTCTATACCTCTATACTGGTCATAATCATTCATATATAAATCAGTTTTTAGTCTTTTATTTATAATCATATAATTATCTTTTACACCTATACTTATAAATAATGCATTGTCTATGCAATATTTTTCTATATCTGCATAAATTTTCTTAATATCCTCTTCGCTAGTTACCCCCTGTATCTTTCCTAATCTCTCATTTAGTCCTGCATCATTAGGACATATAGCTTTCATAATTTCTGTTATATTAGGGATACTAGATATCTGCCATCCTGTAACAGCTAAATCATATGATCTATTAGCTAATGATTTCTGCATACCAAGCGAATCTAAAAGTACAACCTCTGACTTAATTCCAACAGCCTTTAAGTTTTCAGATATCATATTTGCAGATTTGACCCTTTCACTATTTTCTCTATTTACAATTATTTTTAAAGTTATAGAATTTATCATAGTTTTTATTTCTTTTTCTGTGTAATAAGGATTTTCTTCTTTTTTAGGTTTTTTATTATCTGCATCATTTTTATTCTGTGTTGTATTGTTATTTTGATTGTTGCTGTTCTGATTATTATTAGCCGCATTATTATTTTGATTATTTGCATTTTCTTTAGTGTTATTAGCAGTTCTAACAAGATTTGTAGCTATAACAGAATCTGAGTTTTCATCAGCAATTTTTTCAAATTCTTCCTTATCCTCGTCAGTAGAATAAACAATATTTCTAGTTTCTTCAGAAGAATCTATAATTCTAGCTGCTCCATTACCTGCTGATTCTCCACCTGAAGAACCTCCCGCATTAGAGTTTCCACCGTTCTGAGCTCCAGAATCACCTCCACTAGGTGCTTGATTTGCATCTGATCCACTACTATCCGAAGTGCCTGTATTGTTGCTAGCTCCACCAGAATTTCCAGAACTACTAGGTTTATTAGAGGAATTTGTTTTATTATTTCCACTACTTGAATTCACCTTATTATTAGGTTTATTTGTAGCATTTACCTGCGTTTCCTTAATCTTATCCTTCTTATTAATTTTTATCTCTTTCATATATTTTTCAGCATTTTCTGTGCTATATTCCATATTTTTTATAGAGCTTTCATAATATTTAGATTTAGAATTTATAGGAATATTTACAGAATGTACATGCCCCATATATCCATTTTCTATTATCGCAGTTCTATTTATTGCAGAAACTATTGCCTTTCTAAAATTAGCATTTGCAAGAAGTGGATTTGACTGATTTATTATAACAGCATCATAATCTCTTCCTTCATAAGACTTAATGTCAAACCGGCTATTCTGGAACCGGCTTAAATTATCTGAATCTGCCTTAACCATATCGCTCTCTAATGCCTCAACTGTAGAAACAACAGCATCCTCATTTGGAACAATATTTACATTTATATTCATAGCACTCTTTGGAATATCTCCATAGTAATCTTTATTTACTTCTAGAGATATTCCCTCTCTATCTGAATAACTTGCAATTTTATAAACTCCATTACCTACCTTATTTGCATCAACATTATTTATGTCTTTTCCAGATAACTGAACCTTGCTTATTATAGGGAATGTTAAATTTTCCTTTGCAAATGCAGCATTATTTTTGAATTTTATAGTAAGATTTTTTTCTCCATTTACTATAACATCAGATATATTCTGCACCATATAATTATATGGACTTGTTTTATTAGATCTTATTGATGAAACAGTAAAAGCTACATCATCAGCTGTTACAGGATTTCCATCATGCCATTTCGCATCCTTTAAAACTATATCCATCTGCTTACCATCAGATGACATTTTACTATTTTTTACTAGCTTAGGTATTGCATTATAGTTTTTATTAAGCTCAAAAAGCCCATCATATACTAAATTCAATACATTTAAAACACTTTCATCCGTATTAGTAATTGGACTTATCGTACTTGGTTTCTGTATTGCCAACTGTATCTTTTCTGAGTATGTTTTCTTTGTATCGCTTGCCTTTTCTTCTTTTTTATCGCCATTAAAAGCCGAACATCCCCCTACTGCAAGGGCTACGGCTAATATCATACTAATAATCTTAGTTTTTTTCATCTAATTTGCTTCCTTCCCGCAGTATATTTTTTTATACATGGCATAATTTCTATTTACTTTATCCACATATTTTAATGTTTCTTCAAATGGAATATCATGAAGATTTACTCCATCTTTACTATATTCCTCATCCTCTAGCCATTTTCTTACATTTCCTGAACCACCATTATAGGCTGCTATGACTAAATCTCTCTTTCCAAACTCCTTATAAAGTCTGGCTAAATACCAACATCCTGTCTTTATATTTGTTTCAGGCTCAAAAATCTTTTTACTATCTATTCCTATTTCCTTTTCCGCCCATTTTGCCGTAGTATCACTTATTTGCATAAGTCCCTTGGCTCCTTTATGAGACTGTGCATCCGGAATAAATTTACTCTCAGCTTTTATAACACTATATACTAAATATTCATCTATATTGTATTCTTTTGAATACTTTTGAACGTACTCATTATATCTTCTTGGATAAAACATTTCTTCAATAGACTTAAAATTAAATCCAATAAAAATTATTGAGAATAAAATCAAAACTAAAATCACTTTTAAGCTGGTTTTATTTTTCAATTTTTTCCTCTAGCTTTCTAATCAGCTCTTCTGCTTTTTCCTCTAACTGATTTAATGTTCCTGAATTATCTACAACAAATTCAGCATATTTCACCTTTTCCTCTTGAGGCATCTGTGATTTTATTCTACCCATAGCATCATCTTCACTGCAGTTATCTCTAAGTATTACTCTCTGTAACTGTACATCTTCCGAACATGTAACAACTACTACTATATCTAGCATACTTACAAAACCAGCTTCTATTAGAAGTGCAGCGTCGATTACAGCCATTTTTTCTCCTCTTTTTTCATATTTATCAAGATCATCATTTATCATTTTTCTTATAGCTGGATGCGTTAAACTATTTAATTTTTCTAACTTGTTATCATCGCTAAAAACTATTTTTCCAAGATTTTTTCTGTTTAGAGTACCGTCTTCATCTATTACAGAACTACCAAAGGCATCTTCAATAGCCTTTAGTAGTTCTTTGTCTTCATATATTTCTCTTCCTTTTATATCTGCATCTATTATAGGTATACTGTGCTTTTTCAATATATTAGAAAGGCTACTTTTACCACAACCTATGCTTCCTGTAAGTCCAATCTTTAGCATATAATCACCTACTTTGTTTCATACCAAGAAACGCCAGTATTTAAGTCTACAGTAAGTGAAACCTTCATATCTACTGCGTTTTCCATCTCTTCTCTAACTATTTTTTCAACTTTTTCAAGTTCATCTATTGGAGTTTCAACGATAAGCTCATCGTGTACCTGAAGTATTAGTTTTGATTTTAACTCTTCTTTTTCTAATCTTCTAAATACATTTACCATCGCTATCTTTATAATATCAGCCGCACTTCCCTGTATAGGTGCGTTCATTGCAGCTCTTTTACCTCTATTTCTTTCCATAAAGTTTTTAGATTTTATTTCAGGAATATATCTTCTTCTATTGAACATTGTCTGAGAATATCCATCTTTTTCAGCAGTTTCAATAATATTATCCATAAATTCCTTTATTTTTTCGTACTTAGCAAAATAACTTTCTATGTACTGTTTTGCCTGTGGTACAGGTATGTTTAGGTCTTCAGATAGACCAAAATCAGTTTTACCGTATATTATTCCAAAGTTTACAGCTTTTGCAGCACTTCTAAGCTCTGGAGTAACCTCTTCTACTGGCACGTTAAATACCTGAGATGCAGTCTTTCTATGTATATCTTCCCCATGAGCAAATGCATCTATCATATGCTCATCTCCACTCATATGCGCAAGAACTCTAAGTTCAACCTGAGAATAATCGGCATCTACAAGTCTTTTTTCTTCATCCGAAACAAATACAGCTCTAAGTCTTCTACCTATTTCCATTCTTACAGGTATATTCTGTAGATTTGGCTCTGTAGAAGAAATTCTTCCTGTTGTAGTTATAGTCTGATTAAATGTAGAGTGTATTCTACCATCTATTGGGTTTATAAGAGCAGTAAGTCCTTCAACATATGTAGAATTTAATTTTACTATCTGTCTATATTCTCCTATTTTATCTATAATAGGATGTTTATCTTTTAATTTTTCAAGAACTTCAGCATTAGTTGAGTATCCTGTCTTTGTTTTCTTAATTACAGGTAGTTCTAATTTTTCAAATAAAATTACACCAAGCTGTTTTGGAGAGTTTATATTGAACTCTTCACCTGCATATCCGTATATTTCTTCTTCTAGTGAAGATATTATCTTTGTAAACTCTTTTCCAAGCTCATCAAGCATCTCTTTATCAACTTTGATCCCTGTATACTCCATATTTCCAAGTACTTCTACAAGTGGCATTTCAACATCGTTGAATAATTTTTCTATTTCTGTACTTTCTATCTCTTCCTTCATATTAGGCATAGCATTTACTACAGTATTTAGAATTGAAGAAATATATCCAGAAAGCTCTTCTCTTGTTAAATCCTCAAACTTTTTAGCCTTTACACCTTTTCCAAGTAGCTCTTCTTTAGATTTAACAGACTTCATAAGATATTTCATTGCTATTGCACTACATTCACTTGTGTTAGTAGATGTAGAGTCTATTAAGTACTCTGCTATAGCTATATCAAATGACATACCTTTTAAGGCTATTTCATAAGGCATTAGTGCCACATAGTCTTCTTTCATGTTATATCCATATTTCTTTATACCCTTAGACTCTAAAACTTCTCTGAAGTCTATTACTTTATCTTCAGATACACAGAATACTTTATCTCCATCTAATGTAATATACATAGATATTATATTCTTTTCTAAAATATTTCCTGTTTTAGAAACTACCTTTAATGCAAACTCTCCCTTTTCTTTTATAATAGATATCAATTCTGAAGAATTCACATCATAATTTACATCTATCTCTGTTGCGTTATCTTCTGCCATATTAGAATCACCGCTCATATCCATAACCTTTTTTATAAGGCTTGTAAATTTGAAGAACTGGAATTTTTCTATAACATCTTCTACTTTGTAGTCTCCAAATATCATCTTATCTAAATCAAATTCTATTGGAACATCTCTTACAATAGTAGCAAGCCATTTACTGTGTATAGCTTCTTCTTTATTTTCTTCTATTTTTTTCTTAATACTTCCTTTAAGTTCATCTGTGTGTTCAACTAAGTTTTCTATACTTCCAAACTGTTTTATAAGTTTTATACCTGTTTTTTCACCTACTCCAGGCACACCAGGTATATTATCCGATTTATCCCCCATAAGTCCTTTTAAATCTATAAACTGTGTTGGAGTCATTTCATATTTTTCTATTACCGAATCATAGTTATATTCTTCTACATCTGCTACACCTTTTTTAGTTATAAGTGTAGTAGTCTTATTAGACGCTAACTGTATAGCATCTTTATCTCCTGTAACTATGAATACTTCAAATCCATCTTCTTCTGCAGCTTTAGATATAGTACCTATTATATCGTCCGCTTCATAGCCATCTATTTCAAATCTCTCTATCTTGAAAGCATCTAATAGATCCTTTAATGGCTGCATCTGCTCAAACAGTTCCTGAGGCATTTTCTTTCTTCCAGCTTTATACTCGCTGTATTCTTTATGTCTAAATGTAGGAGCCTTTCTATCAAATGCAACACTTATATGAGTTGGCTCATATATTTCTATCATTTTGAACAACATTGTTGTAAATCCATATATTGCATTTGTATGAAGTCCTTCTTTATTGTCCATTGTCTGTGGAAGAGCATAAAAAGCTCTATTTATTATCGAGTTTCCATCTATTATGATGAGTCTTTTATTCAAATTTATCACTCCGTTTTCCATTTTTTATTTCAGTTTTTCTTGTCAATTCTTTTTTGCATTACTTATATTATATTATCATAACAGAGTGAATTTTTTTAGTATTATATCTTAATAAAAAATAAATCTTTTTTAAATTATATATTTTTTTGATTTTGTATGTGTTATAATGCTTGATTGAAATATATTTAATTGTTATAATATGTAGTATAGTTTTTTAACTTGCCGCTGTGGCGGAATGGCAGACGCACATGACT